>Ga0126342_10009044_pt1 | contig 17847 bp, 11 predicted proteins | sample Cyp1metagenome_FD_92528 | JGI IMG/M metagenome (GOLD analysis project Ga0126342, IMG submission 92528) | Coral microbial communities from Lord Howe Island, Old Settlement Bay, Australia - Cyphastrea 1 metagenome | ecosystem: Host-associated > Invertebrates > Cnidaria > Coral ... | reverse complement strand
TCTCTATCTATCTCTATCTATCTCTATCTATCTCTATCTATCTCTATCTATCTCTATCTATCTCTATCTATCTCTATCTATCTCTATCTAGCTCTATCTATCTCTATCTATCTCTATCTATCTCTATCTATCTAATTCTATCTCTATCTATCTAATTCTATCTAATTCTATCTAATTCTATCTAATTCTAATTCTATCTATCTATCTATCTATCTATCTAATTCTATCTATCTATCTATCTATCCATCCATCTATCTATCTATCTATCTAGGTATCTAGGAATCCATGGGAACATGGAAAAACGGAACGTCAACAACAAAGAGTCCCTCAAGAAACCTTAACGCAACCCTAAAGAAACCCCAAAGCAACACTAAGGAAAGCCAAAACCAACCCTCGCAACGAAACCTAAATAAACCCTACACCATTTTTAAAACAAATCCTGACGAAACCCTCATTAACCCTAAACCACCCCCAAAGAAACGCTAAACTAACCCGAAATATACCCTAAACCAACCCCTAAATATAATTGCCCTAAACGAAACCTAAACAAACCCTAAACTAACCCTAAATAAACCCTAACCCTAAATCGACCTTGAATAAACCCTAAGGCAACTCTAAACAAACCCCAAACCAGCCCTAAAACAAACCCTAAACCAACCCCCAAACAAACCCTGACGAAACAATAATTCAATTCAACCCTGAACCAAACCAAAAGAAACTTAAACCAAGCATCCATAAACCCCAAACCAAGACTACACCCTAAAACAAATCCTACAGAAACCCTAAACCAACCCTCAAGCAAACCCTGACGAAACCCAAATTTCACCTCAAACCAGACCTAAATAAACCCTAATCCAACCCTCGCACAAACCCGGATGAAGCCCTAACTTAACTTTAAACCAACCCGTAAAAAACCCGAACCAGGCCTAAATAAACCCCAAACCAACGCTAAGTAAACCCTAAATAGACCCTAAACCAAACCTTGACGAAACCCTACATTAGCCCTAAACCAACCCTATTAAATAAAACCTAAACCAAGCCTAAATGAACCCTAAACCAAGCCTAAATAAACCCTAAACCAGGCCTAAACCAACCTTAAAACAAATCCTGACGAAACCCATCATTACCCTAAACCAACCCTTTAAAAACCCTAAACCAAGCCTAAATAACCCCCAAACCAACACTAAGTCAACCCTTAATATACCCTAAAACGAACCGTGAGGAAACTCTGCAGAAACCTTAAACCAACCCTAAAACCAACTCTTAATAGACCCCAATACATCTTGAAACAACCCTGAACCAACCCTAAAAGAAACCATGTCACTTTGATGGCCCACGAGGCACGCCGCAGGGCAGTCACCCCTCGCCCCAGTGGGGCTGTGGAGGGTGACTGACTCCGACGTGGGGGGTGACCGACTCCGTCTGGTCTTGGGAAAATTATACTCTGAACCGATATGGGGTACCCTGGTACCCTAAGCAGCCTTCCCATTTATTGGTTACACATATATTTCTTTTATATCATTATACATTATAGATACAAATAAGTCCACAAATGAATAATTCAAAATATAAATACAACTAACTAAAAAATCATCACATATAGTTGTATACCAACTTTATACGCTACCTTTCAAACAACCTTATCATTTTTGCCAAACTAGCGCGATGTATCCAAACTATCTCCTCATAGCCCCCGTTATAGCAACCAACCGACCTTCGTTGGCCAAGACACAGTTGGGCTGCGGGATCCGCTTCGTGGCCAGCTCATTGTACTCCGTGAGGTCGGGACCTGTCCATTCCTCGATGTTGATCTGCCCGGCTGGGCAATCCTCGGGTCAGAACTGGCCGCAGGGCCCATGGAAAGGACATGGTGATGGGGATCCATATGGATCCATATTTTATGAATATCATATATCGTTATGTAACATATAGATACATATAGCGCACATAAATCATACACTGTCATACACATCATATGATGTTTAATGCCATATACAGTATATATATACACACGTATATGTATATATATACATACATAAGACATTAATCAAATTGAAGGACCGGATAAGACCACATGTCACCTTCTCTCAACAAGCACCAAACAAAGTGAAAATGAGATTGGAAAGGCAGGACAAATAGAGGGGATGGTAGAGGACTGGTGGTGTGCCACAAGCGTATGTGAAAGAGTTGTTTGTGAAAGAGTTGTTTGTGAAAGAGTTGTTTGTGAAAGAGGTGTATGTGAAAGAGTTGCGCGTGAAAGTGGTGTGTGACAAAGTGAGGTGGGAAGAAGTTCTGTGTGGAAGAGATGTGTGTCAAAGAGTTGTGCATCAAAGAGTTGTGTGTGGAAGAGTTGTGTGGGAAAGAGTTACCTGCTGCAAGAATTGTTTGTGGCAGAGCTGTGTGTGAGCAAGAGTTGTGTGTGTGTGACATCGTTGTGCGCGCGCAGAAGATCTGTGTGAAAGAGTTGTGTGTAATGAAGGCGTGTGTGTATGTGATTGCACAATCCCATTCTTCAAATTGAAAGAGCCCGCAACTTCCTCGCTCTTCACCTGGAGAAATGGCAGGGTCATGTGACCCAGACTTCGCATGCAGCAAGAGAGCACACAAAATCACAGCACAACTTGTGGGAACAGGTAAAGAATCGAATTTTGGGAACTAAACCGTAACAAGCTGTTCTGAACCCAAAGCAGCGGAGTAAGAGTGCGTTAGGCAAAGGTCTCACTTGCGGCTCGGAAAAGCGCTCACTTGGAGCTCAGACTGTTTGCTCACATCTCGTGTTGCGGGTTGGGTGGGGTGGGGTGGGGCGGGGTGGGTGTGATAACATGTGATATACGTTCTTTGGCTCTTGCACACCGACATGATCCCACGCTATCAGATCTACTTCTCTTGCACGTGCACACCGACATGATGCTACGCTGTCAGATCTTCTCCTGGCTCTGGGCTGGGGTGGAGGGTGGGGGGTGGGTTGGGTGTAATAAGGTGCGTTGGCTCTTACACACGGACTCTATGCTACGCTGTGGGCCTTTGGCCTTTGCCCTTGTGTTCTTCATCAAACATGACCATGAACTTTCTCAAACTGCAGAACATCTTGGTCTTGGACTTGCCAGGCTTGCCATATGCCACTGCTTTTCAAGTGGTCTTCTCATTCCAACATGACCATAAAGTGTCTGGACTTTAAGCAAAAAGGAGTTGCAAGCGAGCACATTTAGGAGTTACAAGCAAGACATCGCCCCGGGACACCCCACAATGAAAAAGACAATATATATATACATACACACATGCATATTTTCTTTTTGATAGACATGCGTGCGCAACGAAAAGCTAGGTGCATATGCACATATGAATACATATGCAGAAAGGTATTCGCAGCCCAATGCGCAAGGAAAAAGCACACCGAACAACACATGGGAACATCCTGGTTGGCGCAGGAGGTGCAGTTTGATTTGGCAGTGCTTTGAAACCTTCGAAGGAATGGCAAAGGAAAGGATAAGCAACCCAGGCGATCCCAAAAGAATGCGAGAAAAACTGCAAGAATCTGGGACCTGGCTTCACATCTTTTGGCTTCCGAAAGGGACGCCCCAAAAGGAAAAGGCGTTTCTGTTCATGATGGGATTGATCTGATTCCCAATCAAAACCTGTCTCCTGGGTCCCTGGATAGAATGCCCTCGCGCATGAGATACCATCCTCTTGGAGCCATTACAGCATCAACGATATCAAAGCACGAACATGAGACCCCAAAACCCACTACATTCTAAGCTCCAAAAAAGTACACTGCAGTAGGAGGGTTAAAATGCGTCTGGTCGCATTCCAACTCAATTTATAAAACTTTTTTTTGGGTGGGCCCACATCAAAAAACAAATCTTCGCCGTTTAGCAAAACCACACTCGAACTTAGAGTCTGGCGGTATATCCCATACGTAGTTTTACTGAAAAACAAGTTATGTTTACAAAAAAAACTTATCCCAACCCATATCCCATACATCCCATACCTAGTTTTTACAGTTTCAGAGAGTAATTTATTCTTTTGTTCTTTCCACCTGTCCAAGTGCCAGGGATCTCGAATGCCCATGGCCCAACGTGCCTGGTGCGGCTATGGCATGAACATGGCTCGGTGCTGGTTCAACGATTGGGTGATGTCCCATAGCTATGATTATTTACTAGAGGCTATCTATATAGTTGCTATGTACCTTGAGACAATGAAAACCATGAAAACCATGATTAATCTGGGTAAATTATAATATTTTACTAACCTGAAATAAGGCCATTTGGGGATGATTCCCCTTACTAACCATCATTCCCAGTGAGGTCGCAGTGAGGTCGTTATAATTTACCCAGATTAATGTACACTGTGCAGCACACTGCTAATCTGGCTTGGGGATGAGCATCTAGGTGGCAACCAGGTGGGACACATCACGCAGCAAGTTTTTTCAGCCGCCTACTTGACCTTTTCTGACACTTTTTGATACATATCTCGGTACATGCAGCAACATTTTGTTGATAGATGTAATGCATCAACATACATGTCTACAAAATTCTACAAATACACCTATATGCGTGGATATCATAGGCTTCTTCCCCGACAACACACCGCATAACATCCAGGTGTTTGACCATGAAATCTCGATGTTTTGTCATTCTTGAGGGTTTAACCACCCATGTTTGATCATGTTTGGTGGGTAATTTCCCCATATTTCATCGGTTTCGCGTGCTTAAATGATCATAAATTCGACATTTTTGTTCAAAAATGACAAACTAAATCCAATGAAACTCCCAAGTTTAGCCTGGGATTTGGACATGTTTAGACATGTTATAAACCCCCCATAACCCTCCAGGGGTATCCCGGGCACCATCTTGGCGTCGTTCCGCAGCTCGTTGGAGGCGAACTGCAAGGCTTCGCCGTCGCGGCACACGGCCGAGGCCACGAAGAGCCAGTCGTTCTTCAACTCGTTGGAGGCGTGGCGAAGTGCCAGGCCGTCCTGATTTTCCCAAAAGGTTGGGGGAGATCTCGGCTGGAGGATTTTTCCATGGGATTTTTCAGGTCAAACTGGCAAAAGCCTCCATTTTTAATAATGGAATTCATGGGATATAGAATAGAGTAAGATAGATATCTATCCAAGAATGGGATGTAATGCAGGGATTTGATATAAATTCTGGGATACCCTCTGGTAAACGTTTACAAAAAACTATGAACAATCACCATCTTCAAGTTCGGTAAATCAACTATTTCTATGGGCCATGTTCAATAGCAAACAGTTAGTCAGTACCAGAGGCTATAAATCATGGGATAGTGGATGAATCATGGGGGGTGCCAGCTTGCGGCGCTTGGCTAAGGGTGGCTAATGGGACCCAAAAGCACCTGAAAATGGATATTGGGCCCAAAGAATGGGACAAAAAGGCAATGTGAAATGTCACAGCCCATGTTGAAACATTACCCACGAATGTTTGTGTGGCACGCAAATCACACAGGTGCAAAAGTGTGAAATGTGAAAATTGCTAAAGGTGAACAATTTGCCACTCTCAGGAATCATCGGCCGCATTCGTCTGGGTTTTAATGGGATTTATATAATACATAGATCATGGGATGATAATGGATTATACAAGTTTTCACTGGGACGTAATGGGATTTTAATGACGGAAGGCGATCAAATGGGATATTTTCAATTAAGTATTTGGTTACAACGTCATAATGGAATTAATGGGAGATAGATAGATAGATAGACAGACAAACAGACAGACAGATATCCAGTAATGGGATTATACAGGGATTTGATATAAATTGTGGGAGTAAATGGGAGTACCTTGTTACATGGTGATAAAGGGATACATAACGGGCTAGTATGATTCTATTGATTGATTTTATTTTCGGTTATAATGTATATACATGTATATACATCATAATATACTATATTCCATTTACTATAATTGTACCGTTTATCATGATATCATCAGGGAGATTATGGGAATTCACTATATTGCAATAGGTTATACATCATATGTATTATGTCTTACAATGTTTTTCTATGATTTGACCATTATATAGATAAAATATGACCCATAAGCAGGTCATATTTCAATAAATACCCTCTGGTAATTTGCTACGTAGCTATTGAAAATCACCATGCTATTAATGGGAAAATCCACGAAATGAATGGTCATTTTCAATAGCTACGTTTGACATAACCAGAGGGTATCATTTGTGACTTGTTAATGTTCAATATGATGCCCATTGATCCCTGGCTTTTGTGCGGCGAAGGTTTTTCGCGTGGCATCATCCCCAAGGAGACGAGGTTTTAGGTTGGAAAAACCTGGTCGATACATTGATTGGTTGAGGATTATAGGATATTATAGGGGAAATAATCATGATGATTATAGGATATTATTGGTTATTGATGATTATAGGATATATTTTAGAGGGTTAGCCAGTAAGAAAAGGCACAGCGATATATGATTGATACATGATGTTTCGTTGATGATCAAAAACGGGAAAAAAAACTACCCAATGTTAATTCGGCAAAAAGGGGGTTACTATCCAATATTAATCGGGGACCACCATAATCCATTCTGGGAATCCCGGAAGTCGCCAACCAGTACAATGGGTTTGGAACCATCCTTTTTAGTGCTTGGTAAATGGGTATCCCTACTATGGACATCTATGGACTATGATAATCACCAATAAACCAGGTAATACAACCCCTAAATTAATCAATCAACAGGGGTATTTTGAATGTCTCACATGGGAAGGGATGGGCCATAGGTATACCCATTGTCAATATGGCCACAGGATCTACCGTGGTAATGGTGATGTTTCTCATGGTGAATAGTGAACATTGTCTAGTCTACAAAGGTATAGCATAGTGAATACCAACCAACATTGTTGATTTATATGGACAATATACCGTTATCTATACATACGGTATGAGGAATTATCAAGTATAAATCATCATAAAATACACGGTTTCAGCTGATGCCCCAAAACAAAACAGAATACCCTCAGTTCATTTGCCATAGCTATGGAAAATGGCACATTTTTGTATGTATATTATATATATATAATATTATATAATATTATATAATTATGTATATATATATACTAGATATATTAGATATTGTGTATATGTAGATGATTTTCCTGCTAAATATGGTGGTTTTCCATAGCTATGTCAAACTACCAAAGGGTAGACATATTATCGTAGAGGGAGCAAATTTGGCATTGATATCCGTTGATGCAACCAGCCAGAAGCCTGAGCTTTTTGATACCCGTCCTGTGGTGTCATGAAACATGGCTAGCTGGGCAATCCCGCACAAATATAGGTTTATAATGTTTATAATGATAGCTGGGAAAATATTCGAACTAGATTGAGAATTTTCCAGCTAGCCATGTTTGATTACCTGAGGGTATATGGAATATATCAACCAATATCAACCATAATTCAACATGACATATGGAAATTGATGGAAATTGGCAAGTATCATTCAAACATCGCGAAAGCGGTATATAAAACCTGTTTGAATGAGCCAGTGTTTGTCTTAGCATCTATTCTGGGATCCGTGACGCAGTGACGCTGGATGCTCCATGGATATTGGGTCATTGATATTGATTAACCTTATCAGTCATAGTAGCCCAGTATCTGTTTTGATACTGCGACTGGGCTACTATGTAACCTTTCATCTTGGAAGAAAAAATGAAGTGTCTCCTCTACACCAATAGTTGATTTCCGCATCTCAAAAGGTCTTGAAATGGGGCTATCTGCTAAGTTTCAAATCCCAGCTCCACTCAAATTGGGCTTGATTTCAAAACCGACAAATTTGGTCCCAGATTGTGCCACAAATCACTGTGAAAAAGCAGAAGTGCCTGCCATATATGCCATGTTTGGAGGGTCCAAGCATCTTGTTTGATGGCAGTCATCACCACCTCACGGTTGTTGGTGAACTCTTCAGGTGCCAGGCCCAACTTCCACCAGTTTTTTTCAATCTCCTTCTCCCAGCGAAAGACGGCCTTACCTCAGGTGGCAGCTGAAAGCCGTAGGAAAACGGCCAACTTGCCAGTTTCATGTTGATTTGCTGCATGTTCTACACGTTTAAATATCTTAATTATACATTGTGTATATATATATGTAATTCTATATGTAGATAACGTCTCTATGTATGTACATATCAATTAGATTAGATTATTGCATGTGCAAGATGTTTCGTTGATGCGTAGATTCATAGATCATTCTTGAACATAATTACATACAGTAGATCAAGGAAAGTACATGTTTCTTTTCCTCAATACTTAGAACCACAGGGATGTATCTGCAAATAGACAACGGTGGATACCCCCGAATAACCATTTTAATGGAACATGTGATTGACCAGTGGATTTATGACTTATGATACCATCTGTTCCAGTCAAACCCAAATGCTAATAGTATCTACAAATGCTCGTTCAAATGACTGCAGAATAAACATGAATAAACATTTCAGGTCTGAAATGACTTGTAGACATCCTCAAAAAAACGACACAAGTCAGGATCTCACGTTGTCGAAACATGTCAAAACCCTGGCCACATTAGCACGAGATCAAGACACTTGATGGTTGTTTGGACACATGCTTTTCATCCATTGCAGATGGCGCTTTTGACATCCTCTTTTCATCCAGGCCCGTTGGTGCTTTGGACATCCTCTTCTGATCCAAGCCAGTTGGTGCTTTGGACATTCTCTTCTCATCCAGGCCAGTTGGTGAAGTCGGTGCTTTCGACATCCGCTTCCCTTCTGAACCTGTGAAATGTGGAGTTTCAATGGTTTTCATATGTTTCCATGTTTACTCAAGGCACAAATTTCATCAAATTTCTAGAGAACACAGAGCTGAAGTTTTTTGATCCACAATCAAACTGCTCTTTTTCAATCAAGGTCTATCACCAGCCTGTGGGATTCCCTATGACATAGATTCATTATTGGTACCCTCTGGTAAACGTTTACATAACTATGGAAAATCACAATTTTTCATGGGAAAACTTACTATAAATGCTCATTTTCAATAGCTATGTTAGTTTACCAGAGGGTATCCCCAAAGAAAAACACAGGACCCAGGCTGATCCCAGCCTGGATCTTTGTCCGTGGATGTCTCCATAACGCAGTGCGGCGGTTTGCATAGGGTGCTGAGAGTTTCTACGCTGTAAATCCCACTGTTGTTTTTCCCGAGGTTCACCAGCAATCTTCTCCTGCCATTTTCTTTTCTAGATGCTTGATGAACATGACCACTCCCTTCCAACTTATCTGTGTTTCTTTTGATCGGTGCTCCGTGCAACGGCAGCGGAAGCACAGGACATCTTGGATTTTTCTTCACGCCCTCTTTGCGTGGAAAATTTGCCTGTCACCTTCAGCCTTGGAAGGTCTGAAAGGTTCACATCTGATTTTAATCCCTGCAATACTCTGAGCCACAAGCTGAGGATTGGAACAGGTTTCCATAGGAATGATGGACGATTCACTGAGAAAAAATTGGAAAAAATGGGGATACTTCACTCCACTCCAGCTGTCAAAAACAACTCTTGAAATCTCGTCCACCAATTTCTCGATCAGTTTCTATGGAAATCCGCCGCCCAAAAACGTGTTTGCACCCTCTGGAAATTTAACATTCCCCAATGGAAAGATTGATAGCTATTAAGCATCCAGTAATTCTCTATTGAATTCTATTGATATCATCCCTAAATATACCCTCTGGATCCCTCTGGTAATTCAACATAGCTATGGACAACCACCATTTTTACGAGGTAAATCATCTTTAGACATCTTTAAGATGGGCCATCTTCCGTACTGTAGCTATGATTAAATTACCAGAAAATAGCAAACGTTCGAAACCATTGGTTTGCCATGTGTTGCCCAAAAACATCCCAGGCCCATGTTTCGTGGCGTGGCAGCTCGTCTGAAAATCATGGGATACCCCATTCCATCCAGTGGTAATTGAAGTAAATGGCCCATTTTCCCCCAATTTTGGTAGGAATTCACTGAACTCTTCCATGTCATGAGAAGTCCCAAAGGGCCTCATTGGCCTTCGGTTCTACAACCTGCGGAAGAAATCTGCAACTCGACTTCGGAATTTTGGATGATGAACTTCTTGGTTTTGACAGTAGGTTTTGTATGGTTTTGTTGCTTCAAAATCCAAATTTTTAGAATTCTGGATTAAATTCGGGGTTTCGTTGTCTGGCTCAATGGTGTTCAAGTCAATCCACAAACTCTCTTGAAACAGTACACCACATTTTTTTTTTTCCAGCAAAATCAGCCGCGTCATTTGCGGGCCGGTCCATTTGCTGTCGGCAGAGGCCTCGTCATCCTCCTTGATTTCTTCTTCCTCCTCCTCTTCGTCAGAAAGGCTTGACTCCTGGGCACTGACCTGTTGGACCTGTCTCGACCTGTCTTGACTTGGACGCAGTTACCCCCCAGCACGCGATGGCAAGTTCCTTAAATGATACAAATGGCAGTGTGTCAAAACCTTGTACCCCTGGTGAACATCAAAATAGCTGGTAAATGGATGTTCATCCCACTAAAAATGGTATTAATAGGTATTGATCCATACCCAAATAATCCAAACGGATCCGAAAAAGCTCAACGTTTTTTTTAAAGTTACCACTTCGAGAAGGAATGGATGGTAAAGTGAATTGACCCAATCGTGGAATTCAATGGATTGTGAGACCAGTTGGGTTGTTCATTGGCCAAGGCAGTGGTTCCACCAATCTACTGCACTCATCTTCTCCCGGTTCGAAGATACGGTTGTTTGGATGATGAAAAACACTATAGTAATGATTACTGATAGTACTATCATCAAGGAAAAGTACTATTATATCACTATCAGTACTAGCCATCGTTTCTATTGCTAGTCATGTAAATTGTAAATTCATTTGGTTTCATCATGTTTTCACTGATCATGTTTTATCGCATTCGAATCATTCGAATGTTCCGACCATCGTATTGAAATTCCCACCAGCACCCCGGACGGCTGGACCTCCTCAGCATTCAGCGCTGGAGCCTCGGATGATCCATGCGTGTTTGAATATAACCGTGATATAACATGATATTACCGAGATGTACTGTAGGGGGATATATATATATATATATATACAGTATATGATTATATATATATATGATTATATATGTACAACAGCTAGCATTATGGTTATGGTCCAAAAACTCTAGATGGGGAACAAACCCACTTATATCTCGGGGCTCGGGGGCCACCTTGTACCAGATGAAACTATATTGACATCTACAACAATATGTGCTTGTCTCAAAAAAACATGGCACCTCGAATTTCCAATCATCATTCTTTCCCTATCAACATGGCTATTTTGTGGATCCCATTTTAAGACAAACCCATATTAACTGGATTATACTGGCACGCCTTGTGAGTTGATGGGTCTCCAACGGCCGGAGTGTCATTGTCACGCTCTTTGGCAAGACTGGCCTGCACGTCATTCACTTGGCAATTGCAATTCAAACAATCCCAAAATTAGCCCAACATCCCAAAGTACTTGTTACTTGTCGTTAATTCATGGCTGGGATGGACAACGTAATACATACTTGAAACATCTGGAAACTGCAAACCATTCTAGCGTATATGGATATAGTCAAAGCTATCAACTCAAGATTAGTCATGTCACATTTTTCGACGTCTTGTCACATCTTTCGAGACTCTTGTTGTGTCTGCTGGATCTTGGGCAGTAAGAATGCAGTACTGGCATACAGATATCCATTGGCTGCAACAAATGAAGTCAGGTCATCACAAACAACCTCAAGTGCAAACAATACCCTCTGGTAATTTAACATAGCTATTGAAAATCACCATTTTTAATGGGAAAATCCACTATTAATGGTCATTTTCAATAGCTACGTTAAATTACCAGAGGGTATGTGAAGTGTACAGTGTACGAAGGCCAACTGGCCTATATATGCACCATTCTCCAGTCTGGGTCATTCCGGGTCTCCAAAACGTTCATCAAAACGTCCACGTGATCCAAAACAGCTGGGTCTTCAGGCTGTTTGCCGCTGCAGCTCGGCAATACCTCAGGCTTTGTTTGGTCTCACGCCATGGTGACGACTGGGCCCCATGACTTAAGACACCTCCATATCTATGTATAGTAACCTTCTGGCCATCCAACAACTACCCCATATTATCCCATATTCATACAGAGACTACATTCATGAAAAAATCATATTATAGATTAGTTATCAATGATAGATGATAGATTAATAGATTAGAGATTATATATATATAATAGATCATCAATGATCCACACCAAGAAAGTACACCAAATGGTCGGTTTCCAGCTTGGAATGCTGTTCTTCACTGGATACTGCAGTGCTGTGGCCCCCGACGCGCCGCAATGTCTGCGGCCTACAGTGATCCATAGGGGATTCTATGTCACCAGCATCCCACATCTATGGATAATTTGAATTATTTATATTTATATATTATATATTACATAACTGTATAATCTGAAAAAAAGAACTGAAACAAGGCCACTAGGGCATAGTTACCCCTGAGAACTTCTGGGTCATGAACTGTGATTATCAATGGATTTAAACCATGGGCATTGAAAAGATTTGAAACGTGATGTGTACAAGCAGATTCTAGAGAATCAATGTCAAAACATCGTCTAGATCACAGGTCGGTCAATCTACAGCTGAACATGTTGCTGTCCCGCATCTTCGGAAAACCTCACGGCCAACAAAGCAAGTTGATGTTGCGAATTATCTAATTCTGTTTGTATATATAAATTCATCTATTGATAATCTCTCGGGGTCTCGCTTTCAGCATCCAAATCTTTTGAACCCAACATCGCTGTGGAGATACTCGAAATCATGGCTCCAAAAAACGCCATTATGCCCGCGGTGCCTTGCGTTTGAGCTCCTCCATGGTTTTTTGAAGCTCCAGTTCTTCTTTCTGAGCCTCCAAGGGCTCAAAGCCATGGGTTTCCCATGGCTTTCCCATGGGAAATGATCTACAACTAGTGGGTTTTCCATAGACTTACAGCAGGGTCAAAAGATGGGGAGTCAACACAAGCTTCGTCCGGCCATGAAGATCATGAAGCATGATCCTCTGGAGAAAAGACAGTGGGTAAAACAATGTCATAAACCATTCCCATCATTCCCCAAATCAGCTAGTTATTGTAATCTTGGTAAAACAATGTCATAAACCATCCCTTAAATTTCACCATTTTTATAGGTGGCATATACAGTATACTGTATATAAACCATTCCCAGTCAGTGGTGCAAATGACATGAGTTTTTCCCCCAAAAAGTTCATCTCACGGCGCTGGAAATGTCGTCCCTGACCTGCGCCAGCTGCGCCGACAAGTCTTCTTCACGACGCTTTCGAGCCAGTTCCTGAGAGAAAAAGGAGGAAAAAGGGAGCGAAGCTCTATGAATCTCAAGGGATGTGGTTGCAAGATGTTGGCATGGCACAGGGAAATCCCCTGTACAAGCTTTTCATCTAGAAATGATTACAAATGGGGATTTTCCATTTTCATGTTTGATTACCGGAAGGTATCTGAGGTGGGGTTGCTTCATCAAAACTGAGAAACTAAACCTGTAGGAATTGTGCATATTACTTGAAAGGTAGAACGTGCACCAAGCCGAATGAGATCCCTTTCGTTGTTTCCAAGCTCGAATCAACAGGAAACTTGTTGGCTTTGAATGTGTGAGAAATGGCAAAACCTTTCGCTGGCTCTTGCTGGCTTTAACCCACAAAAATTAGCCGCTTGGGACATCCCAAATGGGATTTTTTACACTTGAAAAACCACGGTGGTCTTCACCACCCATCGGTAAAAGTTGCTGTCCGATTCTGAGGCGTTCCGACGCGCTCCTTCTGCGATCTCTGCTGCTCCTAGCTTCGGTCGACCGAACACTGGAACCAACATTCTGTCGATTGGTACCCTTTGGTAAACTGACATGACGAACTGGAAAACCACCACTTTTAATAGGTAAATCAACGAACTAAATGGGTGATGCTCGATGCTATGCTGGTCTACCAGAGGCTATCTCATCTACAAGATCCTCACGTATTAAACTGGCCCCATGGATAGACACCCAACCCGGTGATACCTCCAAGTGCACGCGTTTCTGCTCGCGCTCCTGTTTGATTGAACGTGCTTTGGTTAGGAATTACTGGTGAAAATATTGGTTACTATTGGCTATATAGTATTAATTGATATTAATTGGTTGAGTAATTGGCCAAACATGTATAACAATGTCAGATCTCCCAAGTGATTGCCATCAAAAATCACTAAACTGTTGCCAACCATGGGACTTTGCGGCACCCTATTCTAAGACTCGCTCACAAGAAGGACTTATGTTTACGCTAGCGGGGTGAAAACCGGCCAGTGTTTTAAGTGTTTCACCTGCATTCATGTCAATGATGCATGTATGTTTGACATGGGTGGGGTGTGGTTGGTGGAGGGGCAATAGCGTTCAAGCGAACTGGCAGCCGCAGGGCTACGTTGATGGCACGTTGGAGATGCGCTACGCTCCATAGGTCAAGCAACTGAGCAACTGCAGAATTATCTGCGGCCTAGTTGGGAGGAAACTTACCGACGGGCTCCAAAACTGAAGCAACATGCACATGTCCAATCATTTCCAATCATTTTCTACACAATTTATGATGATTTGACACATTTTTGGACTTTGGACACATCTTTTTTTCATGGGCAGGTGGGATTGGAAGGGTCATACTAATGGAGGTCTATGGCATTGCAATTTAGGGACCTCTCAAAAGTTTATCATAGTTTATCATAGTTTACATGTGTTCAAAACATGGCAATTTTAAGTGCAGGTGTTTTTCTTCAGATAAAAACAAAATCACCACCGGGTATGCTCCATTTTCGCACTAACATCAGATTCTTGGTGTTTTTTTTCCCGTCAAATACAACCATTGACTGTCCATTCTTTCCCATGAAATTCTTACAACCATTGATGAGAGCCATAAAATATATTATGGGTAGAACCAATGATTGTTATTTTTCCCATAGGTTTTAGAACCCACAATTTTTGTTGGTTAAACCTGGTTAAACCCCACAGCCATAAATGATCGGAGCTCAACACTTTCCGCTAGCGCCTTGGCTCGCTGCTGCTTTGCCTCGCTGCTGCTGACCAACGATCTTTTCGGGGGATGAAGATATGGTTCTAAGTTATAAAGTTATAAAGTTATAAAACCCAAATATGCGTGGTGGTATCCAAAATATATGGTGTTAATAAAATCCCAAATAATCATCATAAATATGTTGGCTGGCCATTTTTGGGTGTTCATGATTTTGATATTTGGGGTGTTGATAATTTTGATGATCTTTGAACATTTATGATCAGTTGAAATGGCTGTCACAATTATCAACCCACAACATGTCAGAATCTGACACATCCAGTTTGGGGAGTTGAGAATTTGAATCATCCCTCACAATGAATGTTGTTTCCCACAAACATCGGATGTTTGGACATTCCTCAGCGCCTCAGCTGGCCCCTGTTTCAACAAAATCGGGGATCATCAATCATCCCCCTGCAATGTTGATGGTTACGAAATCTTGCACCAGTTCAAAGTGGTGGTCTATCCCAGTATTCATTATAGGGTTTCAACCATCCAAGGTGATGCAGGATTTCTTCCATCCGCAGTAAACCAAGAATCAGTGAAGATCGGTCATATCCCCAACTGCAAACACGCCTGGATCATAGATGTACAATGCTCCCAGATCCATAGCATTGAGAACTTGGGTGAACATCTGTCCACAATACTCAACTTTCGCTTGTCTGATTTCTACTATAAGTTTATGAAATTCTACTTTTTTTCATATTATTTGATGACTCTAATGTACGGCCCATTTTTTGACATCTACCCGCTGGTTCCTCATGGCAATGGGGATTCCCCCATTACCGGGAGGTTCATCCACCATCCATAGCCATGGGATAGCCATGTGGAACGCCGCCTCAAGCTTCTCCCGAAGCTTTTGTCGTCTCACCTGTGATGGAAATGTAAGGGAACTTGCGGTCATCAAGTTTTAGAAATTCTTGGAATCAAATAGAAAGTATGTCTGACGTTTTATTGAGAAAATCATGGAACATCCATGAACATCCCAGAATATCATGGATGAGAATCTTGTTTTCTGGATATATTTTTTGTATTTTTGGGTATCTCATGGTATTTCGCATGCTCATCCACTTTCAAACAAACCCAAATACGTTAAAAGACACCAGATCATTTGAAAGGGGGGGACAGGCACAGTTTTACCTCAACAGAGTTGTAAGGTCGGTCCACAGAGCCGTGGAAGTGCAGCTGGCAAGTTGGCATTTCTTGGGAAACCTAGGGAATTGCCAACAAAAATCCGCTTGGAGGTTGAAAATCTCATCTTTCAGTTTCGGAGCCACATCTTGAGTGTTGGTTCACACCTCCTCCTGCTTTTTCTTGAGTTCGTTCAGCTTCAATTTCTGCTCCTCGGCTGCGGCTGACCCGAAAATGGGGCCTGCTGAAACATGAAAAATGTAGGCTTCATCCCGGGCCCGAGGCTTGAAAGCCACAAAGAATGTCTAATGTCTACAATTAATTGCTGACCCACCAGCTGTTCCCTCCAATCGAAATCCTGGTGACTTGGTTGAATCCCCATCCGGATTAAACACACACATGTGGAGTTGTCCAAACAAAGGGGGCGTATACCCCAAAATTACCATTTCAATAGGAAAACATGTGGAAAACCGTGGAAAACACATCTTTCCAACGATGATTCTATCAAACATATCTGTTGGACATTTCACATCAATATGACGCCTAATACTATTGGGGGTTTCCTAAAAGGGGGGTACTTTCTAAATCATCCATGTTATTTTCGGATTGTCCATGAAATAAACCATCCAGCTACTGGGGTGGCCCCAACCAGAAACTCACATCGCGGCCTCAGTGATCTGCGGCGCATCGTCCCGTTTCAGATCCTGAAGTTCCAGGCCCAGGGGGTTTCCACAAATTGGGATACCCCAATAGCTGTTCAATAGCTGGATGTTTTATTTGCTGGAAAAACAATCTATAAATGGATGATATAGGGGTACCCCCATTTTAGGAAACCTCCAAATGTAGAACCTTGCGTGTTTAAAGTTGAACAGCGTACTCCGAAGTGCTTCAAACTGAAAAGTGTTCGAAGCAAGTCGGTGAATTTTGAACTGTGTGCTTGGCCCCGCCCCAGAGTCGCAAGTCCTCTTTCCGTTTCGCACGCTCCTGGCATATCATGGTCATGGTGGTGCTACACCAACAACAAAGCGATGGTACTGGGTTCATCGTCATCCCGTGTCATCCCATGTCATCCCAGTCCTCGTCTTTCTTCAAGCGTTCAGCTTGCAGCCGCTCTTCCTGTTTCCTGGCGACGGAAAAAACAAGGTGAGGCCCTGTTTTAGAAGTTGCCCACAGGGCACCACAAAAAAAACAGTTCGATCCCCCACTTAAACCCATTATATAGTTATAGTTATGTGATGTTATAACTCATAGTAAGATGATAACTCTTGTTGTAACCAATTAGTTATAGTTATATATATGATGTTATATGATGTTATAAGTCATAAATTCATCGGCCTCTTTGCCTCAAAAATTCATGCCACAGCCGTCCCTGGCATCCAACTGCTTTCCTTACAGCAAATCACCCATGGCCCATCATTGAAAAGCACATTCTATACTCTAGTGAAACAGCAGCAATTTATAGTGATGGTATGTATACATATATAGTCATCAAAGGAAGTTGGGAAGCAATACTTCCGTGTTACGGACAAATAGAATTCTGAGACTTGAAATGATGAAGGGTGGTGCGCGATTGAGACTTGACCTTGATGAAGGGTGGTGTGAGACTTT
>Ga0126342_10009043_pt1 | contig 17850 bp, 19 predicted proteins | sample Cyp1metagenome_FD_92528 | JGI IMG/M metagenome (GOLD analysis project Ga0126342, IMG submission 92528) | Coral microbial communities from Lord Howe Island, Old Settlement Bay, Australia - Cyphastrea 1 metagenome | ecosystem: Host-associated > Invertebrates > Cnidaria > Coral ... | reverse complement strand
TCAAATCGCGGAGATTTGGTTTCCAAATCGGAGATTTATAGTTCCTAAATCATAGTTTCCAAATCGGGGAAACGTAGTTACTGAAGCGGAGATTGTTAGTTACCCAACCGTAGTTCCCAAATCGTAGTTTCCAAATCGTAGTTTCCAAATCGCCGATAGTTATCCAATCGGTCTTCCATCATATCTATATTCATCGATAGATCTATCATGATATATCTATTTTTCTATAGTTCACTATATTTCTATCTATCTACCTACCTACCTACCTACCTATCTATCTATCTATCTATCTATCTATATGTCTACATCCATCTCCATCTACATCTATCTCTCCCTCCCTCTGCCTAAATCATAGGTAATCATTATATAATGTATTGTGAAACAGACCGAAACATATTGACCCCGGAGATGAATGTATTGTTGCTTGGCGTCATCATCCATGTAGCTGCATGATTTACCCAACCACCCACTGAGAGGTAAAAAACAGTTTCAGTTACGTGATTTGTTGTTTCAGATGGGTTTGCGGCGCAGTGAAAGAACCCAAAGCATAGTGACATCAGCACATAGCCACTGGAACATACCCGTGCATCAAATTGGTTTGGATTTGACTTAAGTCACGCGTGCTACATATATATATATACTTCTCTCCTACAACGTACATGTGTAGGAAAGGTGCCCGAATTTGGGTGATTCCAGTGGAACACGTCACGGCTGGTAGGTGGCTCCAACTTGTCCCAAGTTGGGTTTTAAACATGAAACATTTGAAATTAGCTATCATAGAGATGGAATGGAACTACATGTGGAGGAACCATGCTGATGATTTGACATGGTTGTAGAACTGATTCGAGGCCACTGTTGCTGATGCCGCAGCAGCATGGGCACCGTGCATCGCAGTGGCTGAAGATGGGCATGCCCTGACCAGTCTGAGGGTGAGGATTGTGGATGTCAAGGCACTGACAAACTAAGCTAGTGAAAACGCATGGCTGAACACGCTGAAACAAAGTCCTCCCTCAATGGCCCCGTTTTTGCAGTTCTTGGAGTATGTGCAGAAGCGAGCAGTCCACAAATCAAGCAACAGCATAGGCCTATTTCATCATGTTTTATGAAGAAAACTCGGCGACCCTTGTTGAAGTAACAGAACCATATAAAAAAAACAGTATTAAACATTATTAAACTATATTAAGCTACTATGTATGTACATGGTGCCGAAAACCAGCTAAAGTTGATCCAAATCATCTCCATATTACAAGGAGCGAGTACAGAATGGTTGCAAGTTGCATGATCAAGATCACGAACACCAAAAAACAGTTCCGACGGAATCTTCAACTTTCACTCATTGCCCGATCACCTTCACTTTCACTTCGTAGTCTTGCTCATTAAATACGGCCTTCTTAATCTTCATCCACCCTTGGTGTGTCTTGCCAGTCACTGAATTCGGAGCTGCACTCCGGACGCCGCCAGAACCGACATGCAATCTGACAGAAATGCTCGTGCTCTCGGTACACTTCTCTCAAAGATCTTGAGTTGTCTAGAGTAGGGGATAGTACATGCCCATGTTTGGGAACATTGCCACGTAGTGAGGCGATAACCATATATTTTTTGCGCCGTTCCCGGGGTCCATACAAGAGAGATCAAAAGAAAATTCAAAAGAGAGATCAAAATACTTCAACAGTTTGCTCCTTTACCACCTGTTGCCTCCGTGGAAACAGAACAGCGCCCTGTCGATCAGGCCGCGGCCCAAAAATTGAGCTCCAAAAAAAGACCAACGGTACAGCCACAGATGGTGGGCTCACTAAAGCGACCTGATCAGTGTCACGCAGGCTGCCCCCAGGCCCTAATAATCCCTGGGAGTGTGGCCGTCTATCAATCCAAGACAACGAAACCAAGTTTGTCTCATCAGGGAGCCGAAATGGTTCATGGTTTGGAGGATGGAGAACAGGTACCAAAACAAACGCCATGTCCCTGCCTGCCCTCACCGCGGAAGGGGGAGCCGCAGGGCCTTTGCTCATGGCAAAAAAAACAATAAAACTTGGGCCGGGGCCCCAACATCACCAGGACATCTTAGCAAAACCGTTTTTTACTTTTAATGTGATTTTATTTTGGTCCATGAAACTACTTAGGAGCCTAAGAAAATTGTTAAAACGAATACAGTACAAAAGAAAAAGAAGAGGGCGTGCTTGGCCGATAATGAGATATGTCGTTACGATGTAAACCGGACACACCTAAACAAAGCGGGCTGCAACCATGCAACGGTGTGAGAATGATTCATTTGACCATTTATCAACAACTACCAATACTGATTGGGATTCATATGCCATAAGCCAAATTTGATACTGACAGGTTTCATGGCTGGTGGACTCAACCCCAAACCTCTGGTCTAAAACGAAATCCCCTGAACCGCTTAGCAAAAAAAACATGTACCACTCCAGACCTTTACGGGTCCCGGAGCTGCCTGGTCTAGAATGGGGTTCTCACTGGACATATTTGGGACTATCAAGATACAACGTATGAGCAGGTTTGGAATTGATAGAATATAACATGCACACTTATTTTATCTTCAACTTCGGGCCCTAACGAAAGTTATAATTTTGCGGTGCTCAAATTTGACTACTTTTGACTTTTGACCAGATTTTGCAAAGAACATATTTAATCTTCAACTTTGCGCTTCCATTTTGGTACCACTATGCGTTTCCATTTTGGGAGCACTATGCGCTTCCATTTTGGGAGCACTATGCATTGGCTGAGTAAGTATCAAATTTGAAGTGTTCCATAAGGGTTTCCCAAACTATAGGGGTCTAACTTGGCTTTCTTGTGGCCTTGGCCTAGGTGGGGAAAATGTATTGAAATTGAAGGGCAATATTCTTTCAGACCCTCCCCCTGGTATCTGTTCAACTTGCAGTGAGTGTCTCATAGCATTTTATGAGAAGATTAGGGTCTTTGAAACTTTAGGTCTGTTGAGGGCATCTTAGATTTTATGTTGGTATTACAATTTTGGGAGCACTATGGGCTTCCATTTTGGTACCACTATGCGCTTCCATTTTGGGAGCACTATGCGCTTCCATCTTGGGAGCACTATGCATGAGTAACAAACAACACCTTATCAATTTTTAACAGCCCATACGGCCCAACAAGGACTCTGAAACTTTATGATTGATAGTCTCTTGCTAAATGAACTCACAACAGTCACTGCCACTAACAAATACTGTATACAAATGGAATCTACATAATCAGCAACCAGATACATACACATATATGATATCCATAAGTACAATGATATGCATAGGAAATCGAGGGGTCTAAAATGAGCCAGGTGACCATTCTAGACCCTTTGCCGCGTGGTCCCCAGGTCCATTCCAGACCCTCAGTACTTGAGGGTATACGGGTATAATTAAACATCATATCCCTATTGTATCCCAAATCCTTTTGCAGGTTCAATCGACCTTGGCACATCTCCCCATTATCGTTGATGGTTCTCCTCTGATCAGCAAATATGGCTGGTCAAAAATCCATGAAGATCCATGAAGATTGACTATATTTAGTAGAATATTATATATCCAATGAAATACAGGACTTCGCCAAATAGACATGGCTGATCTATGCTGATCTTATTTCATCATGCTGCAAAACGCGAAATTTATTGGAATATAAGCCGCAATTAAATATGCATGTCCATACATGTTTGGCTAACATCGATCATTCACCAAGCATTGGCCAAGTTTGACTCAAACCCCAGGGCAGCCTCGAAGGCATACGCTTCCCGCACGACCTGCCGATTGGCGTTGTGTGGCTCAAAGCTGAGGAACGGAAATCATCGGGAAGGGGTCCTCACCAAACGGTGCTGAAACCAACTATATTCAAGAGATTTTGAGAAAATCCGCGCCTGTAACTGGGGAATTTGCCCAAAGAAACTGCGGACATGAGGAAAATTCAGCAGTGAAAAGCAGGGTATCACCCCATGATTTTGCTATATTTTGCTGGTTACCGTACAGTCCTGTGTGCATTGCTTAAAGTATATGCGGCCCGTAGTTTTCATCTCCTTCTGAGCAGTTGCAGCAAATATCCATGAAATCAACTAGTTCAGTAGAACTCATACAAGTATCACCAGCCAATCACCATGTCTGGTAGTGGCCTCATTGTTGCAAACAAAACTTCTATGTTACAATGTTTGTTGATCATTATCTTCATGCTGAGCACCATGGTTGGGGTGAATATCCTAATTTTATTGCAAATGTAAATGAAACCCGCATCTTGCTGATAAATATCCCTACTTTAGCCCAATACCATAGTAACCCGCAGGGTGTGCTGGTCACTGCTCCATCTGTCGTCGCCTTTCCGATCGCATCTGCAGCAACACGCTCATGCTCCTGCTGTTCATCACTGAGTGGTGGCCCGTGTCAACTACACCGCGAAAAATATCTTTCAAGCAGCGGTATCACCTTTATTAGTCTTTAGTAGTTACAGTAAAGAGCAATTGCTGTTACAGCCACATGAAACTTGACATAGCTACATGCCAGAACGACCACACGCATCTTCCCACCACCTGAAAACGGCCCTGGACATCATCTCAGGGCTCTAGAATTCATGGCGGTGAAGGCTAGCCTGAAAGACTTCATTATCTTTCGGCCAACACAAAACACCTTATGCGATGTATATATATATAGACACATACACCGTAGATATAGATATTATACATTTATATTTTACATATATTCATATACTATAATTAATTATACGTTATAAATATACATATATATATATATATATATATATATAATGCAATCTTACAGTAGATGACAATCATAGACAAGTAATCATCCATTTTTGCTTCCATAAACAGGTTTTGCTGTAATGGAAGTTCACCATTGGAAGGTCCTCGATGTCCACGATCAAATCATGCATCTCATCGTCTGGATGCGTGGAGCAGTCGTCCTCCTGTGGGAATGGGGCAATGGAAGTCCACGACACAGCAACAGTGGCTCTGCAGTGGCAAAGAATCTCAAGTTTTCAACCCGACTCATGATAATGACAGGCACGATATATTAGCCAAGAAACGCAAGAAACAAGGGATACACGTGCAAATGAGCACGTAGTAGCCAACAATATGATATAGTTGGTGGCGGAGCCACCCGCACCCAAACGATAATCAATCAGCATGCAGCATGCTCCATTTCCTGGGATGGAAACAACAGTGAAACACAGTGAAACAAATCACTATATATATTTGAATCTCCAGCAGCTCACACGCTTCAGAATCTGTTGTTTGGCATGTTTCATAGCCCATGATCCCTTATCTTATTTAGGTTGAAAGTGAGCACACTCCATCATCCAACATGATTCACCTCGCCTCATTCATTCTTGGACCAGATTCCGTCAAAAATGGGGATTTCTAATTGCCATGTCTGAATATCGGAGAGTAAGCACCTTGGTGAAGGTGACACGTTGTAACCACATCCCAACCTGCGTTTGTCTCAAGTCAGGTGTTGACTGCACTGCGGCGCCGGCGCCTAGCCACAGGCATGGCTAGATCCCGTGGTCCTCCAAATCTTTGGTTTAATCAAATAATGTCAACTAATTGTTAATGTTGGATTGTTTGGATTTGTTAGATTTGTTGTGCAACACTTTTCCACACAATTTTGGAGAATCATATTTCTAAGAGCAAGACCTGTCGATAATCTTGCTGAGTAAAGGATGCAATTTGGTGACTAATTGGATCAAAATGGTAAATACAGTGATTGTTTACAAAACTATCCAAATTGCTGAGACATGTTAACACTAACCTATACAAGTAGACAACTTAAGTTTTGAGCTTTCAACACCAAACCATCCAATCTTGTAGTATTGTACAAGTATCGTACCCCACAACCTGACCCATTTGGGTGAAAGTAATTTAGCATCCTCGTGGCTCATCCTGTTCGGACAGAATAAAGAGATAAAAAGAGAACGTCCAAAGAACTTCTGGGGACCAGTGAAGAAAATGATGGAGTGTGGAAGCTTCCCTCTGTGGGTACATATTCATCAACGAGTTTCTATGTTCCGTACATCCCAACTTGACACACTTCAGAGACACAGACATGAATGAACTTTAGCGAAGCACTAGCGAGATAACATGTATTTGGCGTTCAGGTATACATGGACGGGACCAACTAAGTCCAAAGATGTGGTTGAAAGGCTCAATACCGACGACTGACGACTTTAATGCATCTGTAAACTACATCTTGATTGCCCTTTCCATCAACTGTCAACAAGCGATCACGAATCCTACGGAGCCACACAAGGTCCGCACTCGCAAAAGCCATGGATTTCTTCATCCATGGCGCCTTGGTCAGATTCTTCAAGGTGAAGCAATGACCGATAGCGGGCAACTTAAGTAACTTCAAAGAAATCACAAGTTCAATGCAATTGAGACTAAATGACGGTATGTTATGTTCTTGTATGCTGATTTCTTTTCCTCTGAACAAACACCCCAGGTTAGAAAGTGGCACGACCATGGATCGAGTAAATGCCGGATCGTTTTGGGATTGGAACAGAGCCACTGTAATCGAAGGCATAATCGAAGGCAATGTAGTGTATAGTGCTTCCCACTGCCCCAAATTGTGGATGTCAAACTATTCTTTGGGGAATTTGAGAACACCCACTTCTTAGGTAGTTTTACAGGGGCCATTGGAATGCGCCCATTGTTCACCTGATTGCGGCTAAACCACTGCTGCCTCGCCTTCCCCAAATCCCTGGATTGCTTGAGTCTCAAATCATCTTGAAAATGGGGGTGGCGACTTGCCAGCGGTATCCATCCCCCAAAACAGAGAGGCATACAGTGCCGTTGAGAAGCCTTTGGGTTTAGAAGGGTTTGGAGATGTTCAGAGTGGTCCTAACCCAAATCATGTGTCCCGACCACTTCGTTTGCTGGAAGATCGCCGCCTTCTCAGAAGGCGAGCTGGAAATTTGGGGATGACTCACCGACTCACCGAGTATCCAAACTCAACAGTTGGCGAGTTGGTGAATGTATAATGTATAATGTATAATTCGCAACAATTCACAACATAATGACGAACATGAGTAACATGAGGCCTTTCCTGCATCCAACCCGTCCAACCCGTGGATTTTCCACAGATTTTATTCCTTCAGATATGACCCACGCCCAAAACCATGGTCAAATGCCAAGGCACTGTACTGTTGGGATGGATGCCAAAAGTCTGGTGAATTTCAAACGCTTCGAACTTTCAACGTCGATGAGTGCCCAGCACATGGTCACATGATGTCACATGAACATAACCCCTGCCATGCACTACTTTCAGCCCCAAAGCGCCTAAGGGTCTTAGCCTCAAGTACTTCTTCGGCCGTCGAAAACCAATCCGGGCCTCCAACTCACAGGGGCTCAGGTTCTCACAGGGATAGTTTTGACTCCAGGGATGAATTCATGACTCATTCACAACAACTCAGAGTTTCAAACCTGATTCAACACGGCTTTAGCGCAACTTTAAACTTCATGCTTGATGGCTCGGCCAAAAGATGAACCACCATGTAGGGGCTTGGCTCACTGTGAAGACAGCCGGCATGCCTCCATTTGGAAGGAGGTCTCGTGAGGATTGTTTCGCCTGAGAAACAAGTGATCTATTGACGTCTATTGACCTTGTGCTAAAAATAATCAACTCTCAACGAAAGCTATGTGGCGAAACCCTAAGCAAACAAACTGTATTTAGTATGTTTGAATCACAATAAAACATACTATAACATACAACAATGTAACTGGATGAAGCTCAAGGCGGATTGGATTTCTGGGATGCAAAGGTGGCTGGATGACCCTCCGGTCCCACTTGGTGATTTATCAATTTGGATGCGTTACTGCATTTCGCATTGGCCCTGACCTCCCTCTCATCCAAGGTAGCACACCCAATAATGCCATAGGCGCTATGGGTTGTTTGTTCAACTGTTTAATACTTGTCGATATTTATGATGGCTAATGGAAGCAAAATGGGGATTCCTTCTAGTGGCTTTGATACTAGCTGCATTCATGAATGGATGTCTGTCTCTGGCATGATCAGAGGCATGAAACTTTACATTGTCCCATTGTTCCAACTTTTAAGTTGAATGAAGAAACCCCTCGGGGTCAGAGCCAGTGGGTAAGTGATCAACAATGGTATGGTATGTCGGGCTTTTAGGCAACATATTTCCCAATGCCTCCACATGTTTCCCATACAGTAACACTGACACATAGAAACACCACTCTAATACTCTATACATACTCTACATCATTGCTGTCATTGCCCAATTTTTCCCGACAGCTTTCATCGATCCTTGTCGAGGGCCTCTCCTTAAATCCTTTCTCCCATGGCCACCCGACTGGCACCTGCATGCCATGGCCTGACGTTGGCGACTTGCTCCAAGAGTCTTGAAGACTTGCTACGGATATTAAATCAGGAGACATCATCTAAGAATCTATAAGTGCATAAGACATAACCAACTGAAATGGGGATGTCGAAGCCATTCGGGCATACGTCAAGAATGGAACTGACAGGAACTGACACCAAGAAATGACCAGCCAAATCCAGTCAATCTGTCTGCAGCTGCTTTCAATTCCACCCCTCCATATACACTACAGTAGATGAAAAAAATATTCAAACCCTGCAACAGCACTATGTTGAACCCCCGCGCCCTCAAATCTCAATGTTTCAGCACGCGTGTTACCAAAAGTGATGTTGGGGATTTGATTTCTTTAGTCCATTGGGGCTAATGAACTTCAGGTTACATTAACATTGAACTTTGGGGGCGAGCAAGGGGTCTGAATATTCCATGCCTCAGTGAATACCAAGCTACCAAATTGGACATATCATTTTATTTATATGATTTTATTTTGTAGTATAATATTATGTTATATTATGTTATATTATGTTATATTATATATACTATATTATGTTGTATTATTATATATTACGATGTATTATACTATACTATATTATACACACACCAAATCTACCTTGTTTGATTTAGTTCAGGCAACCTACCTCCCCTTGAACTTTAGTCAGCCGAAGGTTTGCTTCTCCAAGGCCCCGGGCAAAGAAATCCCTCAGGTCTGGCGCCAGCTGCCGCTGTGTCGCATAGGCCTGGAGTTGACGGGTTGAAAAACTCAAAAGGTGGACACAGACCGACAATCGTAACTGATTAGTGGTTGAGTCACCGGCCCAAAAAGTATGAAAGTCAGTTGGGTCATGGTCCTTTTTATTGAGCTGAATATTATTGAACAAATATGTGAAAACACGAACTAGCAAACTCTTTTGAGCAGAACTGATTGGGTCAGGTTTCCTGGCTGCCTCTAGTTGCTTTGATATATCCAAAGATTTTGCTCACTTGGGTACAAAACACTTCAAGCATCTGATTTTAGGATGACAGGATCGAGGATCTTTTCCAACCACCAAACCAAAGAAGGACGAAGACATGCCAAAACTACAATTAATCCAACGGTGTAAAAAAGAAAATGCACAGTCACTGATCTCTAGCCTTGGTGTTTCTCATCACCGGCAGCAGCGGCTTCGCTTTCTGCTTCCTGGCAAAACATCATCTTATGGCACTGGGAAAGGGGCACCAAGGGTTGAAGGAAACTGTGTATTCCGTCGAACTATGTCATGTTGAATCACAAATCTTCGAAGTATGGAAGTCAAGCGGGATCATCCCAGGTAGGACCGAAACAAGCAATGCCGGAACCCAACAGTTGTAGCTTTAGTGATCTTCTGTTGAAATCGAAAGGAATGTGCATTTGCAATCATGTTGGTACCGATGCAAAAAAAAGTATTAATGTGTAGTGTCTTTGTGCACAAGAAGGAAGGTGACATGCATAATTAGTGCCAGTTGTTGATCAATCTTGAAAAGTCCAAGCAGTGTGCAAAACCTTCTGTTATCCCCTTCTAAGGATTAGTTGATAGATGTTGATAGTGATTCCCATATTGGATTCATTCATAATCCGCTGTAAATTGGTACTATAAACCAGCAACCAGCAAGGATCCACCCAACTTCTTGGCATTTTGATGGATCCACTAAGTTGATGTTTATCCCACCATAGCTTTGCCCCCATCGCCTGTCATTGACAAGAGGTGGCAGCGCGCCCTGCCGTGCAACGCCCAAAAATATGATTTACAGCAATATGAACTACATTGGGACCATCATTCCAGCTGGTGATACACGAATCAAGTCTTGAAAGCATGAAGCAGCCATGTAAGGTTGCCTCTCTTTAAGCTGCCCCGCCGAAGGTGGAAGTATGTTCATATTTTGCCGGATGACCCCAGAATTCCGCATCTGCCAAATACACACTTGGATTATCACAATCTCGTACCAAGTTGTAGGAAGCTGTAGCAGGTAGCAGAATCGCCGCGTCGAATTTCAGCAATTCACCCATTTGAAAACTGCTTTTGATATTTCTCGGGGGTCCCCCAAATCTATCACATTGTTATCATGGCAACGTGGCTCGGGGTATATTGTGGCTATCAGCCGCTAACACTAAAAGGGCGGAGGTGGAACATCAGTGTTCTGGGGATTTTTGGTTGTCTTCGTCTTCAGTATATGTCGGATGCTGCACATCATTCCATGTCACGCCGCACAGGGTCTGAGGAGCCACACCAGGGGCTTCCTAGAAGAGGTGGTACCAACTGGAACTGCCCTATGATATGTCTGAGAAGGATGCAGTTTCCTTCTCCAACCGGGCCTGTTTGGAAGAGCTTTCGCGCAAGTCGCATAAGCCTAGCATTTCGGGGTTTGGGATGGGAAAGGATTGAATGTGCAAAATGTCCTTTTGGAACATTTGGCATCCGGGCTCATCCAAGATAAGCACCAACCAACACTAATCACCGAATCCCCTGAATAGGAGGGGCCATCTAAGCAAGGTAGTAGGTGATGGCAGCATAATATGGGATCGGGACAAGAAAAATGGACTATAATTGAATAATTTTATTTGGATCATGGGTCAGACCGTGGTCCCATAATCGGTGTTCCCGAGTCAATCCACGATCCATTGGGCATGTCAAAATATGACCTTGCATCAAATTGATTTTCGTCAAACACATTTGAGATGACATGGTGAGTTGCAAATTAAATCTGGGTAATTAGACAAACAATAGAAACTCAAAAAAGGACGCAATGCCCCAAAATATGTGAACATGCTTGAATATGATTGAACATGCTTGATCACAATGAGGCCACCATTTGCCTGGGCCCCCAAACTCTGACTTTTAATCATCCAGCGACCCGAGCGCAGTCAGGGCGCTTCAGCCGGGGAAACTGCGCCCAATGAAATCCTGGGATAGCCCCTTTCAGTCTTGATCTGTGTGGCCTCGTTAAGCACAGCCGAGTATTGGATGAAGTCTCTTGAAATGGAGGCAGTCAGGAGATGTTGAGATATGTAGCATGATTGCGTTCTTTAATGTTCTTTACCTTCTTGCCTGATGCCAACATTTGAAGCGTCGTTCGACCCAAGGTCAGCTCTACAAAGAAAACCAACCCAGAAAGCTATGGCAGCATATGGCAGCTATGATTTTGCCTGTCCTCTCTACTTTACACATTGACATACAGCTGGGGTGAGATCCATGATTGCAAATGGTGAAGTCCTCACATGTCGTTTGATGTAGACCCGTGGATCTGCTGCATTCAAGGACAAAAGCTGGAGCCAGACAAGGCACATTGCCACATGTGTCAAAATCATGCATTCATGCATCACAACAGAGCTGGTTGATGGTTTCAATTTGTTGCGACATGTTTCAACCTCAACTCATCCCACAAAGAAATACGAAGGAATGGAATATTAAGAGCAACTTCTCGAGGAAACTCAAAACCATGCCCGCAAGATCCATGGGCACTGGGTCTCTGATGTGGCTCAATCGCAAAGTCGAAAGTTTCTGTTGCAGTTGCAACATGGTGCCAAATCGATAACATTCGGAAGGGACACCACAGCCACAGCTGCAGTAGAAACAGGGACATCATGTAACAACAATCGCCGCCACAATGACCAGAAACGCCAAACCAACATGCAACATGTAACGGCTAACAACAAAAAACAAGGAAGAGAAAACCGTTCAAACTCCGGCAAATTGGCATTGCCAGGTTGGCATTGAATTCACGAATCCCTATTAATCCCTAGTATTCCACAATATTCCGTATTCCAGGATATTGCAGCTGGGCTAACTTCACATGGCAATCCATGACTTTGCGTGCAGCTGCTGGGGTTCCCAACCAAGTCTTGCTCGAAGACGTCCCGGTTGCGAGTTTGATCTTCATCCTCTGTGGTCAAGGCGCCGCTGAAGACTGGGGAAGTTCAGATAAGTTTTCCTTACGATATTGGATTTGGATACAAAGGGATACAATGGGGACATAGAGGACGTAGTAAACTTCTTTCTTACTTGACATGTGGGAAGGGATCCTTCAGGCTATGGGTCATGGATACACATATAAACAGCATGAGCAGCTGTTTAAGTCAAAGCAACCAATCAGACTTGATCACAAATGATTTTTAAGTACATGAGGTCTATGTGGTTATACAATGTTATACAGATAGCTCAACTTTCTGGTGTCAGAAAATCAAATGGCGGTAGGGAAAACACTGTGGGACAAAGTGGGAAACCAACGGTGAACAACTACCGTTCACCTGCCAGGTCAAAAACAGCACCATACAAAAGGTGCTGCACCCGTGCAGGAGACGGAGACCCTTGAGGGCGTGGACGCATCCCTATCGATGCTCGGTATATTGAATGTATCAATATGTATCATACGATCATATACGGTCTTCCCATCAATGATAATGCACTATCTCGCGAAGTGGCTCTCTTGAACTTACCCGGAGGAAAATGCCGAACGTAGATACATATGACAAACATATTCTTCAGCTGGGTGTGAAAGTAAATGTTCCCCCATTTCAAACAGAAAAGAATGGCCCTCCATTCCAAAGCCTTCCCAGAAATGAGGAACTCACCATGTTTCACAGGTATGGCTTTCCGAGCTGATCTTGGATTCGTGGCGCATTGGGAAGCATCCCGCGCTGCTTCGGTCCCAAGCTGCAAGGTGCCAAACTAATCAACAGGACCAACACGGGTTGATCCATTGTACAACTGGCTGGCAAAGATGGCCTGAGCGACCTGAACTTTGACGCCCAAACCCTGGCCCATCAGCTAGGACATATATCATTCTAATATTTTTTTTTCCTTGGCCAACAAAAATTAATGGTTTGAATGGTTTGCACATTTTACCTCATCAACGGGATGGCTAGTAGTACAGATAGCAAACGATAGCCAGTGCCCCAAATCGGTGGTTCCCACCATCTCGTCCTGGAAAGGATAGCTATTGCTCGCGGCCTCAGGGGAGCTGACAAGGCATGCCAAGGGGATGGGATGGCGCGGGTTCATTGTCTTTGTTTTTGCGCCAAACTAACACACCATACCAACACGGTACACAGGTGAACAAAACTCAAGTCTTGCAGTTCTTGCTTTTCTTCTGCAACAAACTCAGCGGGCTCTGGGCTGGCCACACACAGCCTGCTGCCAGTTTGGGGTCTCTGGTCTTGACCATACTCGCACATTGCTTTACTTCGTGTGATCCCCAATGAAATAAAAACATTCTTGCAAAAATGGTATATACACGCGGATGCCCTGACACTTGTTCTGCCATAAATTGCTATGTTCTGACATCTATCCTGATAGTTCCTGCCAAAAAAATCTGACATACATTCCGCCATTTATCCTGACATGTAGTCTGACTCGGTTTGACCTGTGGCCTGACATTTATTCTGACATTTGGGTATTTTTGGGTCACATGTTCTGACAGTGGTCCTGATATCAATTCTGACATTTGATCTGTAAAATTTTCATCTAACACATATTTTGACATGCAATCTGACATGTATTCTGACATCTGCGCCCGCACATTTCAAGCGGCATATGTTTGACATCGACTCTGACTTGTAGTCTGGCGCTTGATCTGGCAATTTTCATGTGGCATATGTTCTGACATATATATATATATAATTATAAATATATATATGTATGTAATTAACCTAGAGATTCTCGCCTGACAGGCGGGGAAACACCAACTCTTGGCAGGATATGAAAGAATCCGTCATCCAAATACCTGCTTTCAAATTCAACAAAAGAATAAACACCGTTTACACCATTCGCCAATCGTTTGACTCAGAAGCCACCACACCTCCCTCCTGATCTGGGACACCCAAACCAGGAACATCAAGACCTCACGTCAGGCTGGACGCCAACTAAATCCCCAGAATTTGGGATACCTTGAGCTATGGGTCAACATGATTTACCCCTATGGTTCATGGCTTAAAGATGTCATTCAACCCCAGAATTCGATACTACTCTTACTACTCGATCATTAGATGCTAGACGTGCATAGAAATGCACTGTTGAACAATTTTTGCAGGGCCTTGCCAACTCCTTCTGCCATACTCAACAGTAATCTGCCAGCTGTCAGCTGGCGATCTCAACCCCCCGACTTTTCGGATCTTTTCTATTTCTTGGCTGCGCCATGGCTTTTTGACAAAAACCATTCTTGTCTAGTCAGTCATACCCTCATACCCTCATGTTTTGGATATGTTTGTCCCATGTCGTGACTGTTGTTGGTGAAACATCACCTGTTTGGTGCGCATATAATATTGCAACTATTGAGAAACAACAAAATCCAATAGGACCGTTTCATGCAGCAAGCAGGGCTACCACATGCCCAACGATTTAGATGCTTGCCCCACCAACCCTCATATATGTCTGTGTCAAATGTAATTACATCCTGATGATCTCAAACCATCCAACATGATTCACAAATTGAAAAATAAGATCAGGATTTTCCACTCCCGTTTTGCGGTTGGAGCAACGATCTGACGCTGGGTTTCCCTGGCGCCAATGGCCCACACATCCACCACGTGCCAATACCTCAAATCAAGCAGCTTCAACGGGTCAAGCCATGGCACCATATTTTTTGAGTTTTGACGGCCACAACTAAATCATGCAGCGAAACCAAGTTGTGTTGGTGGGTTGATATGGGTTGATGTAGTTAAAATTTCCATATCTCACCCACTCAAAGTGCCTTTTGGCAGGCCATTGAACCATCTGGCTGAACCTCAAAGTTTCCCCAGACTCTAACTGAAACTTGTGGAGGTCCCTGGTTGCACCACCACGTTTAGTCCATGAATGAATTTCTGTACAAGTCGTCATGGTTTGGAAAAGAAAACCTGCGCAGAACCACAGATTAGGCCTGGGTCCAAGGTTTGAATTTACTATCATCGATATATACAGTATATATATATACACACCCACACACAAACACATAGAATCTTGGATACGCAACAAGAAAAGTACACCAATTGAATGCCCCCCACTTTCATATCTACAGATAGACAGAGAATGCCAGAGACATCAGATATGTATATTATGTTGCATCAGAGTAGTTAACAAGCACAACCATTTGGCCAAGCTGCCCAGCTTCGTCTCGATAGATACTACCCACCATCGCAGGATTCACACCCCATCACCAGGACCGCAAAAAAACTCCCGATTTTGCTCCCATCCAATCGGCCCCTGTAGGGTCACTTTTTCTCGTACAACTCTGGAGCCCAATACTTCCGTGTTCCCACCTGTCACTAGGCGGTGATGAATCTGGGGGCGACATTGACGTGAAATCAAACCTTTGCTGATGGTACAATACACACCTGAAATATTGATAAATATTAGCTTTTTGGGATGATTCTCTTTGCTAATAATCATTGATTGGCCTTGGTCGACCAATGAGGTCGGCCAACCATAATTGATGTACCCATTGAATTGAGAATGTTTCATTGCTCACCTGTGAGTATGGGGTTGGCTCGGCCCTATCGCCATCTTCGGTGCCACACGGCTCCAAACAACTCCAAGATTTGAATCAATGACACACCAGTCTTCCATGTTGATTGTATTTGATTATTAGTAGTTTGTCTATGTTGTTATTAATTGCTCAATTCTTGTTATGTATTTGTTAGTTTTGTTCGTGCATATCTCTAGGATTTGCGAGATCCGTGTGGTTTCCTCGCCTGAGCGCATAGGAAGCGCCCAGGCTCTAGCCGCCTGGAAGCAGGGTCAGGGTTGATCCACCTTGTTGGTCATCTTGGACCAAATCTGAAATCATGGAAAATCCATGAACATCCATTGACATCAAGCACTTTCTTTGAAATGGGAAAAGATTTTGAATAGTATGTGAACAAACATCTATCTATATATATAAGAATATATATATATATCTATATACATACTGGGCAAATTATAATATTTCACTAACCTGAATTAAGGCAATTTTGGGATGATTTCCCTTATTAACCATGATTCCAGTGAGGTCGCAGTGAGGTCGCCATAATTTACCAATATATATATATCATTATATATATTTATATATATTATAAATAAATATGCCAAAGATGTCACATGTCATGACATGTCACCGGCCCGGAATCTATTTTGGCAAATCCTCGTGATGTATAATCTGGTGAGGTTGCTGACCCCACACCGGATGATGAGTAATCCGATGGGAAGCGGCATCTTTACTGGAAAGTTTGTATCCCATCGCGGTAGAATGGAAACGCATGGAAAAGTTGTATGGCCGTCATGAAATTCCACCACCCTCTGGCAACTTAATCTGGAACAAGGCAAGGAATGGAGTTTCGCATTGAAATTTCATCGCACCTGGCGAGTCCAAAGTCTGACAAGACCACGCGACACCTGGCGAGGTGCTTGACTCACTAACAGGGATATTGGACAAAACTGAGGACAAGGTGGGGATATGCGGGATATGATGTAGCCAACAGACATGGTCATATGACCAATAATCCACAAAACACATCCAAACAAATTGGACCCAGGGGACCACGCATGTTAGATCATGTTAGTAATCTTCAACGTCTCGTCGCAACATTCAGTGAGCCATTCTGTGGGGCGTTTTGACCCATACCCAAATCTACGTGTTACGTGGTTGAAGGAAAACACATCGTGGTCGTTCCTTACAGTCACCTCAAGCGGCAAGTCCGAACAAAAAAACGGCTTGAGACCGGCCGAAAACACTTAGGTCATTAATGATGCTTTGCATATTCGTAACATTGCTACATGGAAGTGCAATCCTTGATGAGGGACAGACCATGCCTCATTTGTTTGGTGCTTTGACACAGTTTGACGACAACATGTGGCTGGATGGGATATATAATGATTGGAATGGCTCGCCATTTGTGGCCCCCCAAACGGCCCAAGTTTTGGCAATAGCTTAACCTTCATCTTTTTATGTTCTAAAACATGTCTTGACTTCGTATCCCCCGTAGCTTTTTTGCAGGCCATTGCATACATGCCCCTGTGTATCTTGGCTCTTCACCATTAATCACGCATGGCCTGAGTTTTAAGCAAGAAAGGTGCAATGCTACATGAGTTGTACGTGCGAAAATACGCCAACCCACAGTAGAGCTTGGTATGGCGTAGTGGTCAGCTCGTTTACAAGACACCAAAATCCTCATGATGCTGCTGCACCGTTTCGCTAGAAAATCTTAGGAAACGAAACCCCAACGTTTTTAGTCGCAATTTATGGAGGTGTCTTAGGCTATATTGAGCCAGATTTGGGGGACGCTTTTCCCTGAGCCTTAGGCTCTTGCAAAGTCCTAACTACTCCACTTCTACTGATCGCTACACCGAAGAAACCTGGTGAAATGTACAAATATCTACAGGCATGTGGTGACAAATACAATGACTTTTACTTGGCGCGTTTACTGACATATATCATATTTGCTGACGCATGTTTGCCATACGTACGGACCGGCATTTTAATTGACATATTTCTACATCTGTGCAGATATCAAGATTATCC
>Ga0126342_10009042_pt1 | contig 17851 bp, 12 predicted proteins | sample Cyp1metagenome_FD_92528 | JGI IMG/M metagenome (GOLD analysis project Ga0126342, IMG submission 92528) | Coral microbial communities from Lord Howe Island, Old Settlement Bay, Australia - Cyphastrea 1 metagenome | ecosystem: Host-associated > Invertebrates > Cnidaria > Coral ... | reverse complement strand
TTGGCAGCTGATGCAGATGCAGATGCTTCAACAACGTTCCCCTAGATCTGGAGGTGCCAATGTGACTCTTTTGCCACCAAAGGAAAAGCCGTTCGAGACGATGCTGAATCGGGCTTTGACGAATTCATCTGGAGCTCCATCTGGATCTTCTTCTTCTCGATTGTGCTTGGAAGATCAGAAGGAGGAGTCAGCTCCTGTGGCTGCAACGCATTCTAGCCTTCAAGCTTCTCAGGCGGTTCCTTCGTCTGATGCTCCTGTGGAAGCACCTGAGAAGAAAGTCTCGGAAAGTCAGTCTCAGAAGCTTGACGATGCTGCGACATTGTTGGAGTTTGGTGGAGCATTTACATCTCCAAAGCAGAAAGGTGAGCCTTCTGTGTCTTTGGCAGCTTCTATGGCAAGATTGCAGATTGCTCGGGTAGACGGTGCGATGACGTCACCAGATGAAGAGTCGGCCCAGCTAGCAAGAGCGAAGAAGCGACCTGCTGCTGCTGCTGCGAAGGTTGCTTCAAAGAAAGCAAAGCCTCAGACCTCGAAGGATGTCCCTGCTGGTTCTGGTGTTATGAAGAAGCCGGCAATGGCTTTGAAGCGACCAGCTGGCTCCAAGGATGCAGAGAGGAAAGCCATCCTTTCCAAGGTCCCAGCAGCTGTGCGGAAGCAGTTTGCGAATGGCTGCTCCAAATGCCGCTACACGACTTGCACTCCATTGCCACAAAAATTCATACAGGACAAATGGAACTAGCTCAAAACGATGTTTTCTTTGCCAAGCTGGCAGGACAGACCGTGTCAGGATTCATTGATTTCTTCGCAGAAACCAATGGCCAATACTTCTTGATCTATGAAGTCCTGCTCCCTGACAAACAGCCTCTGCACTTTGCTCGAAAATTTCGACGTACTGGTCAACATGAAGCTATCCACTGTAGCCAAGAAACGAATTTCTCTCGCCCAGCCTGGTGGACGGTTGAAGACAACTCAGTGCTGTGCCTGTTGTAGAAAAAAACATTTCGCAGAACTGACTACAATCGTCATTTTTCCTCATTTTATAGATGGTGGTCCATCAAATACCACGTTTTCCTGATTTTAATGGTGGTTGTCCATCAAATAACAAATTTAAACCTATTTTTACATGTTAAGGGAAAAGCTCGTTTTCCACCTTCCTCAGAAGTTACGGAACTTATAACTTCTGTAAGTTGACTTGTAACTTATTTATCTCTAACTTACATAACTTACTTATAACTCACTTTTAAGTGGCTTATCTACCGTAACTAACTTATAACTAACATAACTAAGCGGTAGCTCCCTGTATACATCAACATATGCTTGACTACGGGCACAGGTTACGGCCAATGAGCTCACACAGCTGATATTTTTCTGATTGTTGGAAGCCAGTTTTTCGGCTCACAGTGTTTCTAACATTTTGCTTCGTCAAGCAGTTGAAATGGATCCGGCTCATTTGGCCCTTCTTGGGCTTCCGTTGGTGGAGGCAGGTTCTGTGCCAAGCCTCCATGAATTCACAAATGTGTGTTGTCACCGGCGTCAGGGTGTGGAACTCATCATCCTTATGCCAGCCGAGGCATGTTGAAGCGAGCGCGCTGTTTTCTTTTTTTGGCTTTATCTTGCATTTTTGTGTCAGGCTGATCAAAATGCCACGGAGGCTGCCCGACTCTTCTAGGCCGCCCGTGATCTCAATGTGTTTTTGGTCTTTCAACCGTGTTGGCTTTGTTTTTGCGGGTATGGCTGCGTGAGGCCATCACGGGCCCAAAAAAGAAAACTTTGCTTTGGGGAAGGTTGGGCCAAGCGCAGCAGCCATGATGGCAAACCGATCATTTACACGGAATGCCAGGAACAATCACAAAGAGTGGTATTCAGGATGGTAAAGGCGTTTTAAACCTTTGCCGAGAAAGTCGAGATTGATGGGGCCTGTTTTGTGCAAAGAGGAAGAAGTGAAGACCATGCTACCTCTTGCAGAAGCGGTCAAGGCATCTGCGCAGACCAAGCTTGATGGAGAGGCGTGGGGACTGAGGCCAGCCACAACGATGCACCATCTGGGACAGCCCAAGAGCCCAGAGCTCATCAGGTTCAGTTGCCTGCGGAGGATGTCCAGCATGCCGACCCCAATGCCATGGCCAGTCTCCTTCGACTCGCCTCCGACAAAGTTGGGGCCCTGAGACCACGCTTTCATTCACGCCCAGCGGGTTCAACCGATTTGCTCAACGCTGAAGCAAAGCGCATGTTGGCCCATGGCTCGATGAGCGCCGTAGAACCAATGCACTTGTAGTACTTGATTACGCGTGCCTTGATGCTTTTCAGGGCCACATCCCCACATCAAGTTTGCGGGGGGCCTGGAATAGAAATGCTTGGCCTGTCAGCTTTCGTGGTTATTCATGGAGCTGGCCATGGCTTTGAGTTGTCTACCTTTTTCTTCGGTGCACTCATGAGGCGGAAAAAATGTTTGTGCGGCGATATGCCCACTTTTGTTGATAACTTTCAATAGTTTTGGAGACAGCGCGGCTATTGAATGAAACCTGTTTAAATCCCGACTCTGCGGAGGGGAAGGGCAGCAGAAGGGGGCTTTGTAATACTGTATCTGTGGCCCTTGCAGCTACCAACGAAATGGGATTGCGACTGCCAGATGCCACGTTGGTGTGAACCCAAATTTTCATGACAATGAGCACATGCGCCCAACCAGACACGGCGTAGGAATTCTATGTTTGCACTTGCGTCTTGCTTGTGCCATCAGTGTCTTTGGAGTTGTTTTTTTGGCGGAACACTATACATTCATACCCGGCGGAGAAATTTGGCAGCATTGCTTGCATGGATGCTGAGGAGTTGGTGTGCCTCAAGCTGGCAGCAAAGTTTCGCCATGTCCAACCCATACGTGTTTGGAGACATCAGGGTTGCCAGTGCAAAAACCACTGGCATCTCCTTGGATGTGAGTTTGAGTTTCGGGGGTGACAGCCCAACCCCTTTTGCCGCATTTGGCTGCTTCATCCCTTTCAGCACGGGGGCCTAAGTTTGCCTGTCTTTGTTGGAACGTCAAGCCATGCAAACCGTTTGCTCAAACTTGTGTTTTTGAGGCAATGGGGAAGCTGAGACGGTGTGCAAACTTGCGAAAGAAGAGGCATGCAGCGAGGGTGCCAGGGTTGTGCCAGGGTTTGTTGATGCAAATCAGCCGACACCAGCCGACACCACTACATCACAGGGAACTTCAAGCCATGAAGCTGCAATTCTAACCCCAGAGTTTCCAAACAAGTTGTGGGTTCGGCTTCTCGCAGGAGCAGATGCATCAGTCTGGACAGGCCACGCAGCAGAAGCTGCGCGCCAGACGCTGAGACCCGGCTGATGCGTGCCTCACATCTGGGCGTGACTTCAGACCTTGAACGCAACATGTCCCTTAGGTGCGTCAGAATACCTTGCGTGCTTTGATTCAACAGGCCGGGGTCCGCCGGGTCTGCCCTCATGATGTCGACGACGGTGTGCATTGACTGATTGCCTGCTTCGCAGGAAGTAAGAACGCCGGGCAAAGATGAAGGCCATGTGTGTAAGCCTTCAGAGCCATCAGTGTTTCAACATGTGTGTTCGAGAGGGTGCTGGTCGTAACATTGTAACGCCGTTTTTTGGTTGTGCCTATTTTCAAAATATCACCCCTGGCTAGGAGGCCACGGTCTTGGAAAGGCATAGGGTGCAGTTGCTAAAGGCCCTACAAAGTTTATGGGCTTCGATCAGGGAGCTTGACAAGACCATGATAATAGTTGTAGTTTGCAGAGACGGCAAAAACAAGCAAAGACATGTTTCTACATAATGTTCATATGCTACAAAACAACTACTTTTTTGCGCGATCTCCGACTGTTTCCAACCGTTTCCCCTTGGACACCTTTGGACCTTCAAAAAAAAAACTGCGTTGCGCGGAAATGTTTATGTTTAAAAGAAATGCGGGTTGGACAAGTTCTGGCCTGATCATGTTTCCGACTGTTTCCGACCGTTTCCGACCATTTCATTTTTTCTGAACGATTATTGGACCAAATCCATTTATGGAAGGCTGATTCAGTGCAAACCCGTGCAAAACAAGACGCTTAAGTATTTTCGTGCGACCCTTGTGCGCGTACACTGCACCAAATATTGCATCTTGACATTGATACCCAATATTCCCTAAAAATCACAAAATCCCAAGAGCTCGTGAAATTTAATATAATAGGTCAAGATTTTTAACCATAAAACATGGTGATACAATGGGATATACAATATTATATATACACACATATATATATATATGTATTAACTAAATTTGAAACGTATGCTCTAGTCACACCTCAAAAACTTGACGGTGGCATGTGACGGTGACCTTGACGGTGGCCTTTTAAATTTAGATAAGTCAATAATAATAAAAAAGGTATCTGGGTTGAGCAAAAAACACACCTTTACCCCCTGGTAATCAAACATGGCAATGGAGAATCACCCATTTATAGATGGTTTTCTCACCTGGAATCATCCATTTATAGGGGATTTTCCATTGCCATGTTTGATTACCGGTGGGTAGATCGATTAATATGAGTATCCCATTTCGATATATTTAGATGGGATCTCCTAGGTGTGTTTGGGGACACCTAGTGGGGTATTGGGACTGTCACCGCAGGAGCAAAGCTGGTGGCAATGCCTGATGCCAAAGGGTGAGCGAACAGAGGCACCTGCGGCGTCGGAAAAGGTACGTGGCGTCATTGCCAAAGAGCGCCCGTGCCCCGTGCCCCCAATGTGTAGCCTAAGTGTGTTTATAACAAGGCGAATGCGGTAAATCGAATAATAAACAATCCCAAAAAGTACCACAAATCGGTGGTACGCACCACCGCAAATTGTAGATTTATTTTTTCACATTAAGTATAGAATTAATTGATGGCATCAGTTTTTAAGTGGGGTGGCACCACCTTGCTGTATTGGGGTCTAAATGGTGATACAACCGCCAAAAACGGGTGGGTGAATGGCTGAAACTAAAAAGAACTCAATGAGATGCCACTTTGTACCCGATTTCCCAAGCTCTGGGAATGGTTGGTTGGAATAGATCCAATACACAATATATCATAATATATAGTCGGCCATAGGTATAGGGTTGGTACCCACCTTGTTGATCCATGGATCGGCAGGGATCATGTTTGGCACCAAGGATGGAGAAAAATCCTGAAACCTTTTTGAGATGGGGCCCTATAGTTAGCTGTGGTTAAGATAGCATCTAGGTTAATTTGGGTTTATGGTGGTTATTGTTAGGGCCATTCAACGTGGAGAGCCCATGAGCCATGCCCCAGGATTTCTTTGAACAACAGCTTTGAGTTGATGAGGATGTTTCTGGGACCTCTGGCAGGTATTACTGGAACATTTGTTTAAGCTTGTTGCAGATAATGGATATGTTTAACGAGATTTGCGGCAGGCTCGAAATTGCTGCAAACGCATGTGCTCATAATCTTTCGATGTCTACCATGGAACATCATGGAACCCCAGTATAGGTACTATAGCCAGACGACTTTCTCAATCAAATATTTTTTTGTTTAAGGTTTGTGCCCATTTCATCTATTGGTTAATTAGAAAGCAACGGCACCGGGTGATCAGTAAATCCTCAGTTGGATGAATCCACTTATAGAGTGCAAGATGCAGAGCACTGAATGATTCACAAAAGTCAAATGAAAACCAACATGCAAAAAATGCAACAATACAATACACTCTAACATAGTTTATTCCCGCGAGAATTGTTAGTTTTTTCTTAACATCTTTTGCCCTTTTTGGCCAGGGGTTACACTTGTTTCTCTCACAGCGGTTCCACGGCTCAAAGTAGCCGGCCAGGTCAGTCAAGTTGGAACTTCTGTCTGCCACAGCCTGTTTCAACGGCTAGAGCACTCTGGCTTTCAAGTGAATTGTCCTGAAAAAAATCGATCACCCACTGCATTGTATCATATTGTATCTATAAAATCCTTACTCAACTCCCAGCTACAAATGATTACCATGCTAACCCTTCTAACCCAATTTCTACTCATAGATGTCGAAACCTGAACAAGTCATTTAGTGGATAATAAATTTTAGCCATCAACTTGACACATCTCAGGTGCCTAACTCATCTTTCGTCCACCGGGATGTGCCCATCACGCCATGGCCAGCCCTGCGCCGTGGGCGCCGCGCCCACGCAGTGCTGGGCGCCCGCGCAGCGCGGGGAGCCTGCGAAGTCAGAAATCACCGGCAAAGTCGCTTGGCGTTTGGGGTATGGATAGTAATACAGTGGGAATGAAAGGGTTTTATATGGTTTACATAATAGGGATACTAGTGAGATAATCACGGGATATTAAACGGATTAATGGTATTATGACATATGATGATGTTGGGTGTATATATATATATATATATCTACAGTATAATACTTGAAGATAATGGGCTATTGTCTATTGTGATAACTATAATGATAAACAGCAACCAATGAACATGGTAAATTCAATGGATGATAGTTTAAAATGCATAGTAAACATGATCCTTATAACAGTTTATTATACATGATTATTTGGAAGAATGGAACAATAATATTGTAATCTATGGATACTCCCAGAATGTAATAATTAGGATGTTGTTGTGGTTTTATATATGGTTTGATAGGGAATTTAGTGGGATGATAATGAGCTAGCTTATTAGAGTTTACCCTTTGCAAACTAAACTTAGCAATGGGAAATCCCCATAGATAGGCATTACGATGGAAACATCATCCCTGAATATAAATGGTTGATTTTCCAGCAAACCATGTATGATTACTAGAGGGTATATAAGTTCAATTTATCCATTATATACCTTCTTTACGGGAAAAAATCACTGACTTAAGTGATATATAGTATATCAGTATATCCGTTTAATGGGGATGGAACTGATTTAGACAAAAAACATGGTGGTGAAATGGAATGTAATGAGGGTAGAATGGGAGCATATATAGTGTGAATTTCTGGAGAAGAGTACGGAGCACATACCCTATTATACTTACACTTGTAATCTATACTTACCTTTTCCAAACCCAGCACACAAGGAATGCCAAGGCCACTGATGTGCACCAGTTCGCCACAGCTTCACAAGTTCCATGTTCAGTTCCATCTGTTTTTTCATGCTTTCAGATGTCTAATTCACATTAATTCACTATTTATTGTCGGATGTATCCCAATGACTATCCATTTGAAGCAACACACTAGAGTTTTTTTTGCATTTGTATTCCAGACAAACCAGGTATTTTGTCATCCAAATGACTCTCCAACAGAAAGACTACCCTCCAGTAAACTAACAGTTTGCTATGGAAAATTTCGACCATCTATGGATGATTTCAATTTGCCTTTAAACAGCGGCAATTTCTTCTGTGTTAGCCCAGACTATAGGCAATAGCCACAAGGGGGGAACAAATACACCATTCGTACCACTATATTTGGCCAATTTACCCCCCCCTGGTAGCTGGGGTGTTAGGAGTGGAAAATTGCAAAATCCCTGCCATCGAAGCCGCAGGACCTCTGGTTCGAAGGGCAGCCATCGCGACTTGCGCAGTGCACTACAGCAAGTGGACGCTCGATGAAGTGGAAAAACGCTGAAAAAAAATGGGCACATTGTCTTCATAAAAGCTTCCAAGGTGGGGCCCGGCAAATTTCAAGTTGGTGTATAAACCCAAGTTTTTATGCGGATATATTCGGTAACGACATTTAAATATGTGGAGGGCGGGCGAGACCGCGACGCCCCCGAGGTAGTCTGAAAAACCAGTTCCATCCGTATATTTACATGTATGTGTAAACAAATTGGATTCCGTATGTTTAAATGGCCGGGCGGGCCAAGGGAAAACTTCCCGGAGGTAGTCTAAAATACAAGTTCGTATATCTAAAAATCGTATATTTAAGTGTAGTTTCCGTAGTTATAATCTTCATAAACCCCAGAGTCATTGACTATTGGAGTTAGTAGAAAAAAACTTAGCTATCTAGGGTGCCCCCACCTTCTGGGTAGTCTAGTACAACTGGATTTGTTGGTATCAATAATAATATGATGATGCGGAATACATTCTATAATTTTGAGTATAAAAACTTGAGAGGCTTACATAGGCTTACTCTCTGGTAAACGTTTACATAACTATGGAAAATCATCATTTTATAGCTGGGAAAACTCACTATTTCAATGGCCATGTTCAATAGCAATGTCTGTTTGACATAACCAGAGGCTAACATTGGAAAAGGAAATTCCATCCCCAGATCAACTTCCGTCACGAAGCCATTCACCAAGTGACTCTTGCCAACTTGGCTATCATGAATCAGCTCTTTTTATCCCATTCAATCATATTAACATATATGAACTCCACATGTTTGCTGGTTAAATTTGCATTGTCCTACCATTTTTGTTGGTTAAATTGACATGTTCCTATGATTCCCTATGGTCCTATGCAAATTTTGCTGTCTTTCCATGTCCATCTTCCGCACATCGCCCCAGGACGTTGGCCGGACGCGCGGGGATTTCTGTGCTGAACGCTTCCGGGTGGACTGCTCACGCTTGGAGGTCGTAAGATCGGGCTGCACCCCAAGTTGGAGGTGGTTTATATATATATATATATTTATTGTATATATATTTGTATAAATATATATATATTGTATATATATATATATTGTATATATTTATATATATATATATATATTGTATATATATATAAATATCTGGGTAAATTATAACGACCTCACTGTTCTCCCGAACCCTGGAATCATGGTTAGTAAGGGAAATCATCCCCAAATGGCCCAACAATTCCGGTTAGTGAAATATTATCATTTACCCAGATAGATATATACTTGTTGGTGGTTTCAAACATGTTTTATCTTTCCATAATAATCATATGGGATGTCATCCTTCCCATTGACTTTCATATGTTTCAAGATGGTTAAAACCACCAACCTGTATATGTGGATATATATATATAGGGTAATTTGATGTACTGAATGTTCTTAATGATAGAATCAAATCAAATATATATATAATATAATATATATTATATATATATAATATAATATATATATATATAATATATATTATATCTATATGTATTTCACTTGATATATTTTATGAACTGTATTACAATATGATGCACATCCAAGAAGGATTTTTGGTTGTAGCAACCTCACTGGCAGCTGTCACCATTGGGAATTTCAGGACCCTAAAATGGAGGTACTGTAACATATGTTTGCCCGCATTTTTTGGGGTATTCTGGGATTCCCTGAAATTTAGCCCTTGCATCGGCCCTATAATATGGTAGGTACCTCCAATAATTCGGTTCCTGAAATGGCCATTGACAGGAGATGTTGATTCAACATGTCTTAGCGCAACGTGGTAAGCCTTTTTTCACAATCCCCTTCCCATCCTTGATAGGAAGAACTGCGGCGCGCCCGGAAAGCCTTGAGGGACTTGCAGGATCAGTTTGTAGCTCGACACAGATCCTGAGAGCGATCTCTGTCGATGGGGCATGGCAAGTTATGGCAATTTCTGCAGGGAACTTAAGCTGGTTGGTGGTTTCACACATTTTTTATTTTCCATAATATATGGGATAATCCTTCCCATTGACTTTCACATTTTTCAAGATGGTTAAAACCACCAACCAGTTAAGTTTAGTGGGAATTGATGACAAACCATGACATTTGGGGGATGCCGATATTCCGCAGGTACCGGCAGATATCTCGGGGGAATAGCAGTCGACTTTGTGGACGCAAGCAGAATCAATGGGTACAGTATGAACCATAGTTGGATATTATGCTATAGTTACTATTACCCTCTGGTTATTTAACATAGCCATGGAAAATCACCATTTTTAATAGGTAAGCCATGTATAAATGGACCATTTTCCATGGCTATGTTAAATAACCAGAGGGTATATGATATGAATTCCAGAGGGAAAAGGTTGTACTCTACTTTCTGTGGTTTCAAGTGCCTTTGCATTATGCATTGTTACCTGTACTGGCAACCATTAACGTCTGGTGTTTTGTGCTGGGTTGAACCGTGAACCAGGAAAGTCTTGGGGTGCCTGGGGGCTTTGCTGTAAACGTTGTATCACATTATCATTGTCCAAAGCTTGCATATGTTCTGGGTCAATTATAACGACCTCACTGTTCTCCCGAACCCTGGATGGTTAGTAAGGGGAACTATCCCCAAATGGCCCAACAATTCAGGTAAGTGAAATATGATAATTTACCCACAATGTGAGGCCCCCGTTCGATAGCTAAGTTTGGGCAATGAAGATGACTCTTTTGTAGCTTCGCAGATCCACAGATCGCATCCGAGGTTCATGTTCTGGCGACTTGGCGGATGTGGAAAAGCCATGGCAGCCATGGCTGACTTATAAACTGCTTATAACTCTATGGGATATTATACATAAACCATAAAATGGGGTGGCTTGTTAGTACTTATTGAACTATTTTAATTGGTATTTCGAGAAATGCTCATGGTTTCCAAAAAATCAACCAGAGTTATGGCCAGTTATATGGTTTGTTCTATGGTTTTTGGTTGGTTATCCTCTGGTAAAGTAACTAGCAATTGGGGAAATTCTACAGTTATGGCCCAACTAACAGTTATGGCCATGGACTTACAACTCCTATAACTAGTTGGTATATATATATATATATATATCTCTCTCATGAAATAAGCCCATTTATAACAATGGTCTTCCAATCGGTGAATTATCCAATCGGGATATCTAGTTTTTTTCATGGTTTCCCTATCTAGGTTTGAATCGTTTATCCCTGATGGTAAACGTCTACTTAAATGGTGGACAATCTCCACATGTAAACGTTGAAAAAAAAACTCGGGTATATTGAGCCTGGGGAGCCATCCAAAAGTAGATGGATTTCAGCAACAAGAAAAGTGTGGAAAAAATGTCGATATAATGGGAGTATAATGTACGTACATTGGGAATAAAACGGGAATCACACCGAGATTGAAATGCTGGGTTTGATTGAACATTTTCAGTAGGGGCTGCGATTGATCATTCTACCATTGTCTCCAGTACCATAATTAAAGGGTATGCATCCTTTTCGCACAAACCCATCTATTATCGTAAATTTCAGGACTGCTTCCAACGAATCTGTCCTAGATCAAGATACATGTTGTATGAGAATGCTCTGAGCCTTTCTTGGTTCTCCTATGCAATCAGAGAACTAACAGCCAAAAATATTTTTTTGAAAGGTATCGTACATATAAGTAAAATGTTAGCCATGTATGTCTAGACCTTCTGACTTGCATTGGTATTTGTTGCACATGCGTTTCCGAATCTGCGATGACTGTTTTGTTGATGATTTCCCTAAGCAACAAGTGTGACTAAGTGTGACTACAAGCGGCCAAAGGCAGAATAATAGGCTCATTCTGAGAAGTTCAATGATCAATGCTCACTTTTATTTGATGCAGCTCCCACTTGGTTGAATTCTCTAGATAAATCTATAGCAAGTATTGGTGATAAAAACAATATAATCATTGGATTGGTTTAAGGGAACAACTTCACCGGACACCATCGATTTTCACCCCCCAAAAAATATGTTCCGTGGATGGAATATTTATCAACATTTGCCCAACATAAATCACCCAGTCATCTAGGTAAATATACCATACGTAACTATAACTATGGTTTATGGTACTTGCAACTGTAGTTACTGGGGCTTATAAACCAACTTATAACTGGGGGGGGCCACATACATAGAGCACATGGGTATGGGGTTTCCTGTAATTTTCCCCGTCAACCAATCCGATGGATCTTTTTCAAAATGGCGAGATAAGCTACTATGATTTTTAGGTTGTTTCAGTTGTTTAATATCTTTTTTCAGCAACCCAATTCAGTGAGATTTTCCTAACCTTATTTAAGGGCTTATTTCATGATATAATAAATAATTATATAATTTTTAAATATCATGCAAAATGTCTAACAAAAGACGTAGATAATATTACTCAAGATCTAATCAATATATTAAAACTCAATATATTGCATTTGAGAAAATGTAAAAACCTTAGTTGTAGAAATTACAATTCTATTCGTAAGAGTTACTTTTCAGTGCCATAACTTAGAAATTTCCCCACGCAAGCTTCGCAGGACAGCAAGGAGCACCCGCACTACGCCTGGCTGAGCCTCTGGCACCAGCGACTGCTACAAGCGGTGGCGGACGCCGAACGGTCCTCGAGCGGCTTGGCGAGGTGCTGGTCTGGGTGGAACTACAATGTGCCCCCCCCCCAGTGATGTTAGTTGGTTTATAAGCCCCAGTAACTATAGTTATTTGCCCAGTTATAAGATGGTTTAGATTCTCCCCAGTAACTATAGTTATTTGCGTACCATAAACCATAGTGAACTTGGAGTTATGTTCACCAACTGAACGCTATCGAACGGGGGCCTCACATTGTATGGTGGAACATCTGAAGATCTGAAATGGAGGTTTCCTAAAATGGGGGTACCCCATGATAACCATGTATTTTTTTAAAAAATGAATGGGATTTTCCATGACCTAAACCACCCATTTGGGGATACGTCCATTTATGGAAAGCCATACCTCTTCAGATCCAACCAAGAAGACCCAGAATGTGAGAAAATGTGTAAACATATTCCTCAATGGTAATTTCAGGATCCTAAAATGGAGGTACTGTACCATATTGTTGGCCATATTTTGTGGGGATATTCCCTTACATAGGCCTAAAAAATAGGCCTTATATATGGTAGGTACCTCCATTTTAGGATCCTGAAATTCCCATTGATATTCCAGACATTCCAGACTAGACATTAAATCACCAAGGATAGCAAGAATGTGAGTCGTCCTGCTGTTGCTATTCAAGTCTAGCTTTGACCAGACCAGGAGGATGGAGCAGATGGAGCTACAAATCTAGTCTCCCAACCACAATGGTAGTGATTTTTGTTTAGAATAAATAGGAAGTTCGTAGGAAGAAAACATATTTCCCCAACAGCATAAGCTAATGGGGTCTTGAGCCCAGAATAGCTCCGGTGTGCGCTGGTGCAGGCGCCGGGTCAGGTTCAACGAGGTTCCGGAGAAGGTTCCGGAGAAGGTTCCAGGAAGCCTTGGTGCAAAGCCAAGTCAGGTCCATCAGGGTTCCGGAGAAGGTTCCGGAGAAGGTCTGGGAGGCTATTTAGTGCAGGCACGTCGGGTTCTACAGGGTTCAGCAAATTCATGTCCAATCGATGCACCTGTTTTCTCTTGGGCATGTTTTTTTTCCCCCTGTATGTGTTTTTTTCTGCAAGTTTGGGATATGCCAGATTTCGATATCTTTCCTTGAGCAAGGCACAGTGGGCAACTTCATTGAGTCATGGATCTACCGGGACTATTACTGCAGTACTTGCAGGCCCTTCGAGCTTGAGGAGATGACGAACCTCTTCATCGATGCCTGCAACCTGCTGGTAGCATGCGATGCACCTATACATGGGTGTACTGCAGATGAGAGAAACCGCAAGGTGCTCATTGTGGCGCAACTTCAAGCTGAGGGGTGTCTATATCATTATAGCATGTTTTTACTTGACCTTTTCATCATTTTTTGCAATTGATTGGGTCTTGCTCATGCAGTTTTTTTGCATTATATAAGATCAAGCTACAAGTACGAGTTGTATCGAGGCGACCTTTGGCGCCGCACTGAGATGGGAGACTTTGGTGCAGAGCCAGGTCAGGTTCAACAGGGTCCTGGAGAAGGTTCCGGAGAAGGTTCCAGGAAGCCTTTGGTGCAAAGCCAAGTCAGGTTCAACGGGTACCGGAGAAGGTTCCAGCGCTTGGCTTCTTAGCACGCTTCAGAAAGATTTGCAAAAAATAAAACGTTGCGACTGTTGGGGATACCACCGAAGATTATTTATATAAAGCCAATAGGGGTTGAACACGGGTCCATATATGGTGTTGTCACAAGCTGGACCGCCGTTAAGATTGAGAAGGTCTTATGGTGATGAACTAGCTATAGTTAGAAGATGTTACAAGGTGATGTCCCCCTTAGCCAAGTTGATTTATACAAGTATGTTTTTTTGGCTATGGTTTATATGTGAAAACTATGGTTTTTGGATGTCTGTGGTAGATATATGTAGATATATCAAAATAGATCATGGGGTTTACATATATATATATATATATATACACACATATATATATATAAACCCACTAAACATTTCACTGAGCCTAGAGGGCCAGCCGCCCCCGAGGTTCGACCGTGCCCGGATGGAAGGACTTCAAGCAGCTCGTGCTGAAGTCCACTGAGGCAAGGTGAAAGACACATCGGGTGAAGGAAAATTGCAGATAATTGATGATAGATGGATATATCTTAATACAACTTAGATACATTTAAATGTGGATTCGGATGAATAGATCGATAGATATTTATAAAGACATAGATAGATTTTAATATGTTGTTGTTTGCATTTGGATGTTGAATTACACTCTTTGATTCTTGGTGGGTAAACGGTAAACACTGTACTTTGGGAAATTGCTGCGCAACTTAGGGAAGGTCATTCAGTAATTGTTGACACTCCACGGTAAAAAGACCTGGATGCAATATGACTACGTAGAATGAACTTTGTTACACTATGTTGATCTAAACTTATGGTACATGCTATCCAATTTGATGTCAATCAACTGTTTGTTTTTCCATTATAGCCATGGCAACAAAGACATGCAAGATGAAATAAAGACGTTTGAAGTCTGTCCATGACCCCAAGATCCAGCCTCTTCTGGCCGTTTGGGCAGAAGGTTACCATGGTGTCCGACAGTGTTTACTGTTTGGAACCATTCCTGTGATTAAGCCACTATGTTCATTGTTTGGGAATATTCGAACAAATGTCATCAATGATATTATAAAATATAAGTGATTTTTCAATCATATCGATTACTTTACTACATTATTGCGTGCCCTTTCTGTTGTCACTGTGGTAACTTGTTGATTTCTTACCATTTCCAAGCTGGAGAGATTCCTTGTCGAGGCTTTACTTTCAAACTTTCGATCTGGGAATTGCTCAAATGAGTCAAGACCAAATTTCCCCAAGATTGAGCGGTAGTGTGCATGCCAGCACAAACGAGTTTGTTCATGATTTCAGTGTGAACTGAAAGTGTACAAGGATGTACAAGGTCTTGTTTGGCACATGACAAATGAAGGATTGAAACATCAACAACTTCCCAACATGACCACCATTCCCAAAATCGGTTGAAAGGAACAATCCAGTCCAGAGAACCATACAGGTGGTGCCGTCCAATTATAAGATACTCTCAATTGGTTCATAAACCTTATATATGTATCATAAAGTATCAGTATCTTATAAGTCGGTTTATTTTACGTTGGTTTACCTCATCCTTTTAGATACATCTACCGTAATCCATGTTACAATCAGTCACAAATCTATCTTACGCTATCTTACAAAGACGGGGTCCGTTGTAAGTTGTAGCTTCATTACCCTACAATGTGCCCCCCAGCTATAAGTTGGTTTATAAGCCCCAGTAACTATAGTTATAAGTACCATAAACCATAGTTATTGGAGTTATAAACCAACTTAGCTATCAAACGGGGGCCTCACATTGTATGGCAGGCTGGTTCCACAAGGATAGATTTAAACATGCTGTGGACGGAAGAAATCCTGCACCAGTTGGTAAATGGTTTATTCCGGATCCCATTATAATAGCCCCATGATTTACAGTGTTTCATGTTTGCCTAACAGTTTCCAATCGTTTCCAAGTGGTTTTCAGGATTTCGCAACCATCCACAGTACCATGTCCCCTTAAAATGGTTCTTCATTGACGACATGGACCTGGTCGTTTTCCCACTGCAGCAGCGGAAGGAAGTGGTCGAAAGCCAACACTTGGTCGAAGAGAAGGCATCGTTGGTGGATGATGAGTTCGCGGGGGGATAGTTATGGCCCTTGACAGTTACACCTGGCTTATAACCCATTTAAGATATTTAAGTGATATATAACCGTAGCTTTTTATGTTATAACCCCATTTAAATTCATTTAAGTAATATGGAACCTTAGCTGCAGGAGTTAGATGTAATCCCATTGATAACTGTTAAGAGCTGAAGCTATAGCTGTATAGCTATTCCGAGTTTGCACTATGAAGAAATTTGGTGATGATGCGAAACACTAGTACCCTGGTGAACACCAGAATTGCTGGTCAATCGATGTTCATCACCTTTTGGGGAATCTAGGTAGCCTTAGGATACCAAATTGGGACTAAGTGAGCAAAGATCTGAATCTGAACCGCAACCAAGAAAAATATGACGATGTCACGTACGTAGCACCACAGAATTTCACAAACACGGCAGATTCACGAAGGGAAAAACTGTGCTCATCGAACGAAGAGGGGAAGTCAATGGGATAAATCTTGGATGGGTAGAAACTAATCCTTTCGTATTTTGGTATCAATGGGATTATCTGCGTTCACCAGCTAAGAATTGAACATTTTGCCAATGGGTATCTAAGATTGGCCATGAAATTTGAAAGGGTACACAGTGGTGCCCCATACCTAGCGAAGTTGGTCTATGACTCCTGGAACTGTGGACTTTATGATGATTTTGACTAAAGTTGATGAGGTTTCTTCACCAACTTCTAAATATGCTGAAATTAGGTTTTGTAACTATTGGGACCCCACATTGTGGGATGTGGATAAGATCATGCATTGGTGACCCACGTATACCAGGCATGAAAAGTGGGTGTCTCTGAGAATGGAAGGTACCCCAAACTGGCGAATTTAAGAAACAACACAAAGACAGGTTAGCGGCATTTTGACAAACAAATTCCAGCCACCCAGCTTTTCAGGCCAGGGGATTAGCTGAGAGGCCAGACTATCGTCGACGGTGTGTCCCCCTGTCGCTCCATGGCGACGATGTCCCCGTGGTTGGCGTTGGCAAGAGTTGGTGCTCTCTTTTGACAGTTTTCTCATGGAGTTCGCAGTGCGGCTTTGGCAACACAAAAGAAGCCCAATACTTATATGGGGGTGCTGGGACAAGCTACGCAAGATCGAGGAGGACCAGTCTTTAGATACTTTGGGTTGTTTCTTCAAAATCTTGTTGTGGAGCTTTAAGTGGCTTCAACGGGGCCAATGGCCTGACCGCGATTGGGAAGGTGCACTGCAGCTTGACAAAGTTATTGGGAAAATTCATGAAGTTCCTCAAGCCTAACTCTCAGAAGGGTATCGCTTAGGGTACACGGAGTCACTCAACAGTAAAACTCTCACAGGTGTATCGCTCAGGGTACATGGGGTGTCTTATTTCGTTGGGGAATACTTAACTGGAATAGAACCAACTTCTACTGAAATTTCTTGATTGACTTGGCAATTGGAAACGGTGGATTCAAGCAACAGTATGGGTTCAGGTGACAGACCCGCCTCAAAGCATGGTTCCGAGACATCAAAGCCCAGAGTATGTAGTAGTCAACCATAGTTAACCTATATTTTAGATATGCTGGTTTCATGTGGTTTGCTAAAATATGGTTACCCCTAGGCCCTAGATAATCCATTTTCATACAATGTGAGGCCCCCGTTGGATAGCTAAGTTGGTGAACATAACTCCAAGTTCACTATGGTTTATGGTACGCAAATAACGAACTAGTTACTGGGGCTTATAAAGCAACAAACATCACTGGGGGGGAGCCACATTGTAGTTCCCCACCTGCCAGGTGAGGGTTGTTAGATTTTATCAGAGTTGTTCTCCTCGGCTAGCTGTCCTCCTCGTCCTCGTCCTCCTCCTCCTCGTCCTCCTCCTCCTCTGCCTCCTCCGCCTGTTTCTCCTCGACCATGTCTGCATCAACTTCCACCTCAACTTCCGCCTTGCCAACTCTTGGCCAAGCTCTTTGCCAACTTCCCAGCTCAGTGTGCACCGCTGGACCTCAACC
>Ga0126342_10009041_pt1 | contig 17852 bp, 10 predicted proteins | sample Cyp1metagenome_FD_92528 | JGI IMG/M metagenome (GOLD analysis project Ga0126342, IMG submission 92528) | Coral microbial communities from Lord Howe Island, Old Settlement Bay, Australia - Cyphastrea 1 metagenome | ecosystem: Host-associated > Invertebrates > Cnidaria > Coral ... | reverse complement strand
GTCGGTCCATTGATATTCCCTTCTCTGTCCTCAGATCATTTCCTGCTTTCGCTGATTAATTGTGCTTTCGTTGCCTTGCTGAGTTTCGCGCGCGGCACTCAGAGTATCAGGCTGCAAAAAAGGAATGGTTCCTTAATTTTGGCAACAGACATGTTGATTCATACCCATGAGGTGTGATTGCTAGGTTGACTGGAATGATTGACGCTCTGTAGCTTGCATATTGCCTACACAAGGTGACAACGTGCAGGAGGAGCGATGCCAACCAACTCATCAGCCACAATCAAACGTTGATTATTGGTAGAGTCTAGTAATCAAACGGTCATCAATGGTTCAATGGGAAATCCAGGATCCTAAAATGGAGGTACTGTACCATATAAGGCCATAGTTCCAATTTAGGTTCCTGAAATGGCCATTGAATGGTTAATGGACAATCAGTGTGTGGAACTGTGATGAAAGCCTGTCGCCCCATTGGTCATGTCACCAAAATCTTCATAATAAGATTGCTGGATACATCCTTGCTATTTTTGAGTTGGTAACGCGTCATTGTTCAAGTTGTTTGCCCATTTCAGATGCTGTGTAGATAATGTATGTACAATTACACATATACCCTCCGGTTATTTAACATAGCCATGGAAAATGGCCCATTTATAGATGGTTTACCTATTAAAAATGGTGATTTTCCATGGCTATGTTAAATAACCAGATGGTAGTATTATTGGCGTAAAAGATTAAGGCTTCACCGGCTTCACCAGAAAGAAGCTGTCCAAATTCACCTGAAAAAAATTGCCCGGCCGCTGTCTTCCTTTTTGCAACGATCGCCGGCTGAAGTGTAGCCAAGGAGAAAGACATGCACGAGCACATGATGTTGGAGGGTTTCCGCTGGTCCATCGGCCCCTTGACAGAAATTTGCATGATTTGGTTGGCGCTTGACAGGTCAACGGTGGATGATGACGATTATGAACACACACACACATATGTATGAATATTGAATATGTTGTTTTGGAAGATATGATATCCTAGAAATAACTCTTTGGCATACCTATTGGCATGATGCGTTGCGCCAAGGTTGGCTTCACGAGTTGACAAAAAAGTATGTCCCATGTACGTACATATTATATATTATGTTCGGACCCTTGAAACCGTTTGTTTTGTGTAAATACTTGTAAAGTTTGATCCCTATATCAAGATATATCAAGATATATCAAATTAATTTTAGACATATTTACTAGAAAGACTACTTTTAAGTCTTCTGAGTCTTCTGATGTTCCCTCCAGTAATTCTCTCCTTCCCCGACCAGCCGCTGCATGCGGACGGCGTGCAAACGTCGCAGAGCTTCCCGTGCGGAAGCAGTAGGTCGCTTTCCCATGCAGTCCCCTACGCAAGTACTACGAGGTGGTGCCCCCCCAGTTATGTTTGTTAGTTTATAACCCCCCATTAAGTATAGTTATATCTACCATAATCCCAAGTTATTGGAGTTATAAACCAACTTAGCCATACTTAGCCAACTATGGGGCACCAGCTTGTACGCAAGTACTAATTATAGAATTCTCTCCAGTAGTAATCACTCGTATCCACTGGTCAATATTGATCATATTTACATACACAAAATGTCTACAATTAGTCGTTTTTTTCATCTATAATCCCATCCCCCGTTCATATCAAACACCTCCATTCTATGTTCCCATTCATGTAGGTGTATCAAATCCCTGGATCATCCAGCCGACTTGTCAGAAATTTTGCCAGCCATTTGTGACCACCATCCGGCTGGCAGGTCTGACTGCTCGAGTGCTGGTACGCACCATCATGGATGGTTCAACGGCTGTGATGTCCCTGGGCATCCCGGGACGGCACCGGTTTATGGACCGTTAAATCCCGGATGCGAAATGCTGGGATTTACGGATGCGAAATGGGCCAAACATCTTATGGGATTTAGAATGGTATAGATGTTTAATAGCAGTAATTAGAAGTAAAAATAAAATTGCAATTGCTGCCTGTGAGAGGTTTTGTTTTTGAATGGCAATCTTGTCAAGACATAGTCGTTCCAACGCTAATGTTGTGGCTGACTTGAACTGAGTTGTCAGCCTGGTCAAGTTGTGACGGCTTGGAATCGGTGCTGTGACACCTGTGACCATTGATTCCAAGAATGTTCAAGAATCATGAACAGTCCAGGGGGTAGAAGCAACAATAGATAATTAACAACACCCTCTGGTAAACTAACATAGCTATTAAAAATGACCATTTATAGTGGATTTACCCATTAAAAATTGTGATTTTCCATAGCTATGTTAAATTACCAGAGGGTAGTTACTAGTTTGTGGAGAACCATAAGGATAGAGCTTTATAGCTTATAGCAACTTGATAGCAATACATATGTGACTAACCAAGAGTTTGTTTGACCTTTCCTTACGTATACACAACCCGTGTAATAGCAACTTGATAGCAAAACATATGTGACTAACCAAGAGTTTTTTTGGGCACAGCCACTTAGCCTCTGGCCAGTGGACAGGAAAGAAATCTGATCGGGTAGAACCAGCTTCCAATGATCGCAGCAATGGTGGGATCTCAATTACATCAAATTCCGAGAACAACAGTACGAGATGCACTAGACCTGATCAAGCTTTCAATCTTCAATAATTTCTCATCACTTCTCAATTAATCTTCCCAATGCACTGTACACAGTTCAAAAATAATGTGGGTAAAACAATGCCATAAACCATCTCCCAGTCATCACCATTTTCATAGGCGGTATGGAAATCCCATTCCCAGTCATGGGTGGTTTATGGCATTGATTTTCCCACATTAATCACATAAGATCATAAGATCTTCCGTTCCTTTCACCGCTCCAGGATAATCCCATTAATAATCCATTATATAATAATCCACTATATTCCCATGATAATCCCATACTAATATAATATATATATATATACGTATATATATATATATATTAAATGGGAATACCATTAATAATATTAATAATCCACATATATTATATACAATCATTAATAATCCCATTTATATAGTAATATATATATTAATGATATTCCCATGGTCAACCGTGAATCCTCCATGTCGCTAAGGCAAGCCATTCATTTCGACGACTCCAGACGCTTGCGCCGGGCCTTGCAAGATGCGCCACGTGTGGCCTGGCGTTACCACAAGGCCACAAGGTTTATTGATAATATGCTGTTGTGCATTGGAAATCGGGAAAATGGATGTTCACTTGGAATCTTTTGGATTTGCCCAAAAGTTGTTTTTGCCGTTTAACCTTCAAAACCTGTGGATGTGGACATAAATCTTGGCCAACAGTATATTTTACCACCAGAAACGATTCACAACCAAAATACGGGTGGCCCAACAGGTTGATGTTTACCCCAGAGGGGCCCCAAGTTTCTGCCTAAGGTTGAACGAAGCGTGTGGCAACTGGCTGTGCAAGTCGGAAGCCAGTCGATCTCTCCGCTCTTCTGGGCGTTGAGGAGCTGGGCTTGGAGCGGATCATTTTGGGGGGCAATTTGATAGGGTTTTGATAGAGATAAACATCAGGGACTTAACTCTTAAAGATATGGAGGTTCATCCATTAAGCCACCACTAATCCCATCCCCCTATCGATTATGATCTTCCATTTTGAGGCCCCCCACAATGAACGGATGCCCAGGAGTGGTGCCCATGCAGCGGCCAAGACGATGATCGAAGATGTTCTTACCATCCGTGCAGTCAGGGGGCCCAGGGCGTCCAGTGCAGAATTCTAATCAACGCACTGGAAATTAGTTCCTTCGTTAATTGAACATAGCTATGGAACATGGATGACATTGCCCATTGATGATCTACCTTTGAAGCATGGTGATTGGCCATAGTTATGTTAAATTAGCGGATGGGAATTCAAAACATCTTTAGTTTATCAATATTTATCAATCATCATTTTGTTATTAATTGATAATGTTAGTTAGATCTGTAGATAACTATCATACCATTAAATCTGTAGATTTTCCTTGGAAGAAATCCCTATTGATCTCGATGATCTCGGACGCCAGAGTTGATGCACCCCACTTTTTTGTGCTTTGAGTGGCCTATACAATCGACATACAAGTACGTGAATGTGTATTTGTATGCATGTTTCCTACAGTTATGGCCATTCATTAGTTATAACATGTTATAACTTATAACTGCTATTTTTTCTATGGGATTATACATATTCAAGGGGCTTTTTCGTACTTATAACTGGTATCACTAGGGCCATGTTTCCATCCGGTGGAGGACAGAGATAACTACTACTTTGGCGCCGACCAGCTCTTCAAGCTACTGGACCGCGAGGAGCTGGGGATGTGCCCGCTGTGCATATAGATAAACAAACTTAAATAAATATGGGTAATATAGATAAACATATAAATATGATATATATAGATATACCATATAGATAAATATAGATATATACATATAAAATAATAGAGACAAATATAGATATAAACATATATAATGATATATAGATATAGATATTTAGATATTGTCGATAGATATGTATATATATATATATATCATGCATACATGAATTTCAATAGAGATAGAGAGAGAGGCTATATAGCTATGCACATACCAGAGGCAGAGTGAGAGAGAGAGAGAGATGGGTACTGTATCTATTTGACAAATTGATCCTAGTAAATGGGAAAAATAAGCATGATTAATTCAGGCAGATTAGGATATAATCAGATTTATGGCTGACAGTCCGGTATTACATGATATTACACAAGCATACTACTACACACACACATATATATATATATATATGAGGAACCGACAACATTATTATCTATAAAACATATTTAGTCTTGCTTCGCCTTGGGCCTTGCTGAGGGGTGTGCAAAACCTTCATAACCGATAGGGGACGACCCAAATAAAAGTGCATGGCATCGAAATGAACAAGCCATTTTGTTCGCTATTCATATGTATACATATATATATATATACACATTAGCCATGCTTGAAGATGGATGGATGGATGGATGGATAGAAAAATGGATAGACAACCCAGGCATACTGCTTGGTATGCAGTCACTCCATGAGCCAGAGATGGAATAGCCAGATCAAACCTTGAGGCTGTCCCTGTTGAGGTATCAGCCCAACATTGCTGACAATATTTTGCGCCTCTCGGCATGGCTATTTTTTTCGTGAATCACGGCTTTGGTTTTGTGTGTTTGAAAAATCGTGAGCTCATTGAAATTTATGCATCTAAAATGGGACTGCAATTCGCAGCTATATTAGGTATAGAACCAACAATGATCTAAGTGGATTTTTTGAGAATGCTATAAGCCAGTTACATACCCTTGTGTAATTTGTTAGTCGGAAACCGCCTGGAAAACCATCGAACATGGCAATGGGAAATCCCCGCCGATCTAAATGGATGTTTTAATTAATGGGAAAATAATCTATCAATGGGGCCAATTGTCCATTGCCATATTTGACTTTCAGAGGTTAAAATAACAAATCAATACACACTGTATTTAATGTGGGTAAAACAATAATAAACCATCCCCAAAATCACCATGGGTGGTATAAACCATTGCCAAATGGCTATTATTATCTTTATTTTAACCACATTAGTCATATCTCCCAATCCCTCTGGTCTCCATCTTGTCGGCTGGTTCAATGTCAACCCCGGATTAGGAATCCCGTGCTTTAGTGATTGATTCCAACAGAATATATGGATACTGTGTATATATAGATAGATAGATAGATAGATGGTCCATCATCAAATCCCGCACCCCAAACTGATGCAGTTTTTTCGCTTAAAAGCAACGATTAAACTTGACATGCCACTCAGTGAGATAAACCCCAGCTGACATTCCTAAAGCTCAGGTGAGGCACCATTTTTGGCAGACACACTGTTGAACGGTTTGATTTGGCGCTCACACAAGAGTCAGGACACCGGACTGTCCGGTAGTTCCACCGAGAAAAACGATCGAAACGTTTTTTTCCCACCCGAAAAACTTCCGGCCAGGCATGAACATTGCAATATATACAACCAGTACATAGGTTTTGTGATGCAACCAACTAGCGCTGGCCATTTTCCTTGACAGTCATTCTTGAAAAAAACAAACAAACCACATTGTGTTGTCTGAACATTTTGGAACCCAACAATCCCCTTGGTTTACCATTGATTTCCCCTGTCAATTGGGGTATCCCGTCTATGACGTAAACATGCAAACATATTTTGGACAACCCAGAGTTTTCCACGGAAAACTATATATTTCCACAGCTATGTGAATTTACAGCAAGGTACTTCATGGGGAACATGATGATGTTGAGGCATGGGATGGAATGGGCTACACATTGTCCATCCTATATATCTTGGCGGATGACCCCACTTTGAATAAACATGTCATGGCGCATGTTAAACCCACTACCCAGGAATAATAAGAAAAACATAGAAAAATATAATAAGCAATTGAAGGGGAAGCACATCCGACAAAAAAAAAACGGATCCAAAAACGAGCCCCAGCCCATGTCAATCATGTGCAGCAGGACAACTTGCGACCTGTGATCTACTACCTGAAGCACATGATGCAAGACATGGACGAAGAGAAGATGCTGAGTCGCGCGTTGATCAGCTACGCAACGTGGCGGCATTCAGACTGAGATCGGAGGAAAATGGAAAGGATGGTGATATGCCCCGGTTTTTGGATCTTATATATATATAATGTTCTATATATAGTGTTGTAATAAATATTATACATACTTATGGAATCACGTATGTTCTTCCAGTATAATATAGTACCATTATATATATATATATATATTATGTGCTTTGTTTATATATAATATGAATGTATATGCTGATGTTGGAAGACTATATATATACACACATATATATAGTAATTGAGATGTTTGATGCAACTGGCACTGGTTAGATTCAAGAAACCTACAACATCTGGCCATGGAAAAACCACGTTGGTCGCTGACTGACATTGAGGTGCGTTTCAACCATCCTCAGACCATCATGCACCCAATCTTGGCCTTCTCCTTGGACTTGCTCTGGGAAAAGTTGGTCCCTGGCCTGCAGCTGGTTACCGTAGCAGCTGTGGACTGCAGCTTTGAATCTTGATTTGTTGCCAGTGTGTAAGGGAATGTCAGGGGAATATTCAAACAAAAAAAGTAGAACTCGCAAGCTCCTTGTGGTTGCTGGTGTTCTTTTGGATTTAACCGTCTTAACCTCAACAAAATTTGCCACGGACAATGGTCTGCCTAACCTGGCGCATAGCATTAATAGAAAGCACGTGCAAAAACATGTCAGCTTGGACTATATCGAGGTTGGCCTTGACTGTGTTTTTATTGTTTGCTAGTTGCTTGAATTAACTGGCAACACAAATGCCAATCAATTTTCACCAGCTCCCTCCCTCACTCACTCTCTCTCTCTCTCTATATATTTCTCTAATTGCATATATATGTGTGTATACATACGTAAAGAGAGAGAGAGAGACATAAAACAAAAAAAACAAGATTTATCTATAATATATATATAATATATATGTATATATACGTACGGTCGTATTCGTATTTGGATTTGTTTGAACTGTGCAGTTTCCGCGGGCTCCATGCTGAGCTGCAATCTGTATTCTGCATTCTGCTTTTCTTCGGGGCTTCCAGGTCGTTTGTGACTTCGCAAAAAAAATCTGTCCATATCCCCATTCATACCATCTCAGTTGTCGCCATGTCGCCACGTTTCCAAGTGCTAAAATGTCACCCCAACCGGAGCGGTTGCTGCGCCATGCAGCGCCCTAGGCCTTGCGCTTCTTCATGATGGACCGGGTGCTAACGGTGCTTAACTGTAGCCTGGTGAAAAACTGGTGGTGAGGACTGAAACCATGTGAGGACTCTTCAAAACCCCTCCTGGTTGATGATTATATGAAACTGGGAACTATTGCAATCCATTATTTAAATTATACAGAATTAATTCTCCCTACTTGACCAGGGAGTAAAAAGAGACGACGTTGCGGGTTTTGAACGCTGCTCATGTGGAGTTCAGAATCGGGTCATATTGCCCCATCAAGAAACCAACAAAAAAACTGTGGGATGTTGCCTAAATACAACAATACCAATGGGACATCTACCGGGAATTGCCAAGAAAAAACAAGAACAATTGGACTTGTTGTTGCTATGCAATCGGACGCTGTATGTCTATCTTCACAAATCTTAGAATGGTTTGTTTCAAGTCTTGTGATCATTGTCATATCAAGGTGTGATCCTCTAGTGGGACACCCAGTTTACTGACTGCTCCAAGAACCAACTTTCTGGAGAATAAGTCCACCGAAACGAAACACCTTGGAGAGAGTTGTCAGGAAGCAACAATAATGAACCATCAGTTGGTGGTTTAAAGTTCTTAAAATCGGCTGATTCAACATGTATATTTGTAATTTATATATGGTTGTATATGTATGTATGTATGGATGTATGTATGTATGCATACACACACATATATATATATATATATATATATATGTGTGTGTGAGTATGGGAATTGCTACCAACCATGAACCAATCCACAACATGCTAAACTTCCAATGGTCGTTCATGCGCACTTTATTTTCCATCCTCTTAGGCCCCAAGCCGAGCCCGGTTATATATGCCCTGTCACCGAGGATGCTTTACATGCCAACGCAATACCAAAATAGATTCATAGATGAGATTCGATTTTGATGTTTGGATGAGCTGACAACGCCTCCAAAAAAACAAACCACCAAACGCTCAGCTTTTGGAATGGTTTCTGCAGCCAGGTATCATCTTCATTCTGGCCGAATGCCCTGCCCTCAGCGGGATTGACCGGACGCATCCCCAAGGATGAGTATAACCATAGGCGTGCCATGCTCAAAAGTTGGACTTAACCATGAAAAACAAAGGAGATTTCATGTTATAGCAATGGCCATATTATGGAATTTAATCGTTATATTATATAACAAACTAGAAGTAATATATATATATGTTTTAAATTATATACTGATTGGATAATGTGTAACGATATTGTGGGATGGTTATCAATCCGTTGTCATAGGGATTTATATAGTTTAAATAGTCGTTAAGTTTACAATCCTATTATGGAATGGATGACCATAAACTGCCATAAACTAATTAATCACATTGCTGTTTTGACCCTAGCATAGGTGATCATTTTTGGGGCTGCGGCTTAAAACCATTCAGAGACATTCAGAAACACGTTGAGAACATCAGACATCGTTGGAATATCAGCTATGGTCAGCCCTGGTCCGAATGGCCGGTCTCCTGGTCCTGATGGTTCCAAGTTTTGATGACCAAAACATAGCTTCCATTATCCCTACGAGCCCATAGATTCATTATCCATTGCCATGTAAAACATAGATTAATTAATATTAATTAATATTTATTGCTTCCTCTTTCTTCTGAGAATTGCAGTGGTTATTTTTCATGGTTTTGTTTCATGGTTTGGTTCTTGTCCAGATTGCCCAGGCTATTTGAACCAAGCTTCGATGATCTCGGATCCTACGACTCCTGGCGGCAGGGCACATCATGAAGAAATACACATGCACATATACATATGTGATACGTATATCATGTTCAGGTTCATGAATATATAATGATAATAACAATAATAATCGTAGTAATAATATTGGTAACAATAAAAATACATAATAATACCATAATTATAATACGTGTTTATATGTTTATTTCTATACATATACCTATTATTCATGTGTTTTTTCAAACATGGCTCCCATCTAATCACTAACGATGTGGCTTTGGAACCTGGAGAGGCCATAATCGAATTTTCCATGGAGCTGTTAAGGGTTTTAACGAGAAATCGCTACTGGTAGGATCATGAATCCACGGAGAAACTCCTAGATCCATCTAGATCCAATGCCAGGACATCCCAGGACATCCCATCTTCAGAAAACCACTTGAGGTGAACGCAATTGATTTCTTCCTTTATATCCAGCACCAATATTTTGGGTGGTTGAATTCAATGTTCAATGTTCCACCATTTTGGGTGGTTAGATCCAATAAATCCATATAATTCTGTATATAAATCCATCTGAACCCATGTAAACCCAAATAAAGCAATCTAGACCCATGTAAACCCATATAAATCCCTATAAACCCATATAAACCCACAAAAACCCATATGCATCCATTAAAACCCTGCATAGAATCTAGGACCTCCATGGTGCTGGCTGTGGCTCGTGGCTTGGTTTACACCTTGGGCTTCTTCCGCTTGGTCTACTGGCGCCTCGCCGATATGCGGCTGCTGGTGGCTGGGGGCTGGTTTTAATATCAATAAAATCTAAAATATGTATTATTAAAAAAATGGGCGGTTTCAACCAATTTTAATTAAACAAATAATGCTGGGTTTTGAACAAAATGCGGATCTGCTTGTTTTTTTTTGTGAAATTGGTAAAATCCCACGGTGACTTATCAACCTTCTTGTCACTGAGCGTTGGCGACTTTCCCACTTGCCGACTTGGCTGTGTTCCTGGAGCAATGAAGAGAGAGAGAGAGAGAGTCTATCAATAATTTTAGATTTGCTAAAGGCTGAAAAAGTTTTTTTGAAATTTGTAAAATCCACTATGACTAAGGAATCCATACGGGAATGTTTTGGAGTTGCTTGGGACCATTCTAAGCAGTTATCCGACACATCGGATCTAATTTGAGTTCTCATTCTATCAACTTATTAACTGCATTGTTTGATTTGATCCTGGGCAACTACATGATGGCCCCCAAGTGACCGGTGACCTACATATTTTCCACATTTGTCATGGGGTTTACTGCTTGGATAAGAACTCAAAAGCAGAACACAACATATTTGATGATGAAAATCAGGTTTTTTTTCCAATAATTGTGAGTTAAGCTGGTGACATCCGGAAAAAAAAACATATGTAACAATTCTCCAGGTTTTGGTAGATGTTTTGCCGTTTTTCCACCTGGAGGTGTCTAGTCCATGGGGGGGTAGCCCTTAAAAATCTGTCAACTCATAGGACATTCTAGTATTGAAACAACGTGAAACAACCATGGTGACTTGGGGATCGACTTACCTGACATCCATGGCATCATGGGCTTGGGCCGAGCCTCTCGCCTAACCCAGGCACATTTGCCAGGTCTACAAAGCTTACCGTTACAAGGCGGGCATTTGCTCGGGCCAAGGGTTATGGTATAAATGGACCATAGAAAATAGATGGTTTACCTACAAAAATAATGATTTTCAATAGCCATTTTAGTTTAACAGAGGGCACCATTATATAATATGTGTATATATATATTTATATATATAATTATATATATAATTATATATATATATATATGAATATGTATACACATGCATACAGATCATCACAAGTAATAAAAAACATGTAATCTACGCACAACCTCACTAACTAGAGGTATACTTACCATAAACCAATATATATATATAACACCTATAGATACGCTGCTTATCTATGTAGGGAGGCACCAGCTCGTACTTACGGACCCACAAGAATGGACGTGTTTCCTCTACATCCTATAATTCAACCAATGGTCAACTGGTGATTTATAGTTGGTGGTTACTTATTCGGGGCGGAATAAGTACCGTACAGTCACAGCCTGTGTTGTACGGGGATCCTGAAATTCCAGACCACCAACCCACACCACCACTTAAAACTCACTTGTTTCATTACCCCGTTGGTAGACTAATGTGGTTGCTGTGTTTTTCCTTCGTTTGCAAGGCACTTTTCTTTTTCCTGGACATATTTCAAAGACCGGCGGTGATTTGGTGCGTTGGGAGTTTCTGGCCTTTCAAACCAGCAAGCCAAACCACAAGTGAATGAATTTGACAATTACAGGAAGGACCCCCTATTCACAAATTAGTTTGTAACCCGGCCACAAACCCGTTACAATGATAAATATCCTTACCTTACTCTCAGGAGCTCCTGTTGTGGCACTGCCCAGGCCGTCGCAAAAGTGTGCGGACTTTGGGTTCCGCAGTACTTGTGTCGTGGTTCGGCCATTCTGAGCTCCTTGGACGAGCTCGTGAAAAGCGTTGTATGCTCACTTTGTGGCCACAGGCCACAGAGGCCATCCATGTAGATTTGTTTACTATGCAAAACAGACCATGTTGTGTAAACGAACGGGATATTAATATACATCAGTTATATATATGTATACTTCTATACCTGTACGTGACATAGCCGCACATTTGGTCGCGTAAAACATTGCGCTTGCATGCATTGTGTGCATGTCTTTGTGCGCTTTCACAGTGTGGAATGCAACGAGTGAATCCATATTTGCCTGGTCGATTCACCAGACCATGGCACTTCCTATGATAACCCCCTTCCCAGATGATGGAGCCTGAAAATGAACAGATTCAGATAGATTCAGTATCAAACCAGGTTTTCCGGTAATCAGGATATTGAAGGGAAAGTGAACAGTAGTGATTTGTCCCTCTAACCGTTAGCAGAGCCCTTCTTTTTTCACCAAGGATATACTATGATATACCGCCATCCATTGCCATCCAGTGCCCAAAATTCAGGTTTTCTGATCATGGTTGACTTGCTGTGCATGTTGACCGTGCTCACCCCAAGGGAATGGAGCTGGGGGAGCTGGTCGTGCTTCAAAAGCAGCAATTCTTACGTTGCATGTTGTTGCCACGGCCCTACGATAATCAGCGGATTGTCCTTAGTGACACATATAGAGAACTATGCACTTGTTGGATCAACGGTTTTTTTTTGAGCCATGGCAGTTTTGGTGAGTGCCACTTTCACCAATTACTAATGTTTCTTTTTGAATGCAACCTTCCACTAGGAAAAGAAACATTTCTAGGGCTACCATCCCTAGAACTGTGAACCAGGCATGTGTTGAATGGCGCTGTTTTCAGAGATTGGGAAGGCTTCCATTTAGTTTGGGGATTTGCCATTGGGTTTGATTCCGGGAAGGAATTGGTTTAAGTTCCTTCATCATTGTACAAATATGCATCTAAGACTGATCATCTAAGTAAGTACTTATATGATCTTATATGCAATCAACATCTTGCTAATAGATACCATAATATCATCATATCAATCATATCCTCCAAAAGATCCCCACGATTCCATGTCCAACCAAAAAAAAAACAGGATTTTCACTGTGCGCCCGAGGTGGAACCCATGGTCCATTGTTTGGGCCAATCGGAACCTCAGGCCTCGAGTCCTCGGCATCTCCTCTAGCCGTCTAGCCCATTGGGTCCAAATATTAGTGCAAATGTGGATGGAAATTCGAATTATAAGTTATAGATAGATAGATAGATAGATATATATATATATACAATATATAAGTAATTATGAGGTTCGATGGGGTTTGAGACTCAAAATCCTTCAACAGGCTGGTTATCAAATCTCAAACACGGAATGAAGAGATCGTGAAAATAATCGATTTTGGGTCTAACATGATTTAAAATATATTTAAATACCACCCAAAACGTGGGGACATACTTTAGTCAGGGATGGGGTGCTTTGCTAATCCATGCTAATTTAGTTTTGAAACTGGCCTTTGTTTATGATCCTCTTATGAACTGTGAGCAGTGTATAGTTCATTTGAACATGTTCTGTAGCTATATTAGGTTGCCAGATGCTACTCAAACCTGGCATTTCAAGATGGCTTGCTTGATTCATTGATGAATCACATGCATTCGTAGTATGAAACTATCACCATTGCATTGCATGTTTCCGAATATCATAGTTCCTCTTTTTTTTAGGGAGGGCCCAGGGATGACCTACTGCATGACAATTATTGTTCCCTTGAGGCCGTGCTTGTGAAATGATAAACACATACACGCACACATACATATATATATATATATTTACATACACATATATGTACCCCATGGATCCAAGTAGCTTCTTAGGAAGTGTTTGGGGTATGATTTGGGGGGTTGAGTATCTTCTCAGGAGGTGTTTGGATCCATAGGGGTATATATTATAATAAAACTGGAATGACCTCCACTTGAACTAGTTCTGGGAGAGATCTTCGAAGTGGGATGTATCCGCCATGATTCTTACGTGTTATTACAGTTAGCTCCAGCATGGCTTCGCATGAAGAAAATGCACGTAGCATCCTAGCTCCTACCAGGAAAGTTGCAGAGGATTATCAGTCCATTAGTTTTGGAAATCCTGGGTGTCCCTGACATGGCTTTGGGGCACCACCTTGTATCTTGGCCAAATCAGGCTGTTAAATTTGAAGAGTCACACATCGCGGCAACAAAACAGTGGGCCAAATGAATAGGGATCCCACACATCTCATCAACAGTTTAAGACTTTAACTTGGAAATAGGTGTTACTGTATATATTTCTTTCGATTCTAATACATCAGCTTGGACATACTAGGATATATTGTAAGCAACTTGAGGTTATGGTGGGAAGTTTCACGGGGCTTACCAACAAAAATAACTGCTGGCTACCTTGGAGGCCAAATAACACCGACAGGTTTAGATAGAAATCGTTCGCTATCATGATGAGTTTAATTTGCGTTCAGATCTGAGTATGTAGTGGTTCAAAAGTTCGGCCATTTAAACCAGAATTTGCTTGGTGCTTTGAAACCCACACCAGGAGTCAGGAGGTCATTCCATGTTACCCATTGCGGAATTGATTTCTCGGACAATGTACGGGAACCACCCATTTTTTTCTCACAAAGAGCAGGTCAAAAGTTTTTTTTTTTTAAAGGAGTTCTGACTTTTTAACATCCTTTTTTGAAATTGTTATAAGATGTTATGAGTTATCATAGTTACTTCTATATACACTTATGGAATTATATATATATATGTATATACACACTTGGAATTACTTAAAGAAGTCATGGAAAGCCAGAATTACACCAGATGCTCCTAGGTTTTGACCTTTCCCACGTCGTACGCCACGTAGACGTCGCAGGGCGTGGTCTCCTTCCGCTGTGAGCAATGGACCGACGAAATGAGTCTCTTGGGCTGAAAAATCACTAGAGAATGCCAGTTTTTTTTGATGGTTCAATATAAGAGATATCTATGATATATATATATATATATATATCTCTTTGATTGATAGATAGACAGATAGATAGATAGATAGATACTGTAGATGGATAGATAGATAGATAGATAGATAGATCATAGATCGATGGATAGATAGATAGATAGATCGATGGATAGATAGATCGATAGATAGATAGATAGATCGATCGATAGATAGATATACATAAACATAAACATAAAGATTGGATCGGATTGCACTAGAGATTTTGACAGAGAGAGAGAGAGAGAGTCAGAGGGATAAACAGAAACTACAGATTGAAAATGCTTCGAACCAATCACCAATCGATCAGACATTGCCAAGCGCTTTGCTACGCATGTCGTAGCTCCGTAGCCTCGCGGAGCACACTGGCGCTTCGCTGTAGGCCTTTTGTACGAAATCTTTGTGGTCTTGGGTCTCTTCTTGTAACTGGCTCAGCAAAGAGGCAACCGCGGCCCAAGGATCACATGGGATAACCCAGCTACATGTGGATACCATTCGTCTATGGATGTATAAAGGGGCACGGTCTTGGCACAATTTACTGTATAGTCTAGTATCATCCTGGTTTCCAATGGTTTTCAAGACAGAAAAAGTTGTTTCTAGGATGTCATAGATGATATTTATATACATCTATTTCCGGTTCTGAATATGTCCATGTTTCCCACTTTTCGCGGCTATATTTTGGGCTGGCGAAAAAACATGGGAAGATGGGCTGGCTGTACCCCCTGGGGCTTAAAAGGTATGTGGTCCTCATCGTGGAGCTTGGAAGCATCTCCATCAAGTTCTCAGCAACTTTGCTGTAAAGAAATGGCCTTGGATAATCTACAGTTTGACCTTGAAAATAACATGTGAAAACGACTCTTCACAATCCATATTTCGCAGGGTCTATTATGATCTATTATGGTCAATTTACATGGGTCATTTTCATGGTTTCTGTGTGTCAACTTGTTGGTTTTCGATGTTTCCACTGCCCTTTTTCGCCATGTTTCTTCGCCATGTTACCCCAGCCGCACCGCAGGAGTATCGTGTGCTGTGCCTGCATGCCATGGAGCAGGTTGGTTCAAGTCCTTGGTCGAATAGGCTAGCTTTGCTTTTGGTGACTGACTGTGACGACATTTAGATACTTCCTTTGAGAAAATCTATATGGAATCTACATATATATATACTGTATATATAAATTTATTTATATACTATGTGTTCATTTCTTGTGGGAGCCGCTTCAAAAAAAACAAACTGCTCTAACCCATCTTTGGACCAAGTTTACATACCATTTACCAACGGTTGATATGATTGGCATGTAAACTTGCTCCAAACACGGGTCAAGTAAATGACAATTTTGCATTCTCAAATTGACAAGCCATTCACCATGTAAGAGCCAGTTTCCAACCATTTACCAAACATCTTCATTTTGTTCCAGCCATTTACCCAAAAACTTTTTTGAAGTGCTTACAAACCATTTTTGCACTGATTCACCAACCATTCCAAATAACAGGTAAATGATAGCCACAAGGGGGGTTAATGGATGTAGATGGGTCATAAAAAAGGGTCATTACTGGGTCATAAAAAATGGCAAAATTTCGCGAATTGACCCCTCTATCTCTGGTGTTGTCGGACCACGGCTGCCACGGCTCCTCCGTGGTCAGGTCCTGCTCTGTTTTGGCGTGGTCTTCCTGACCATTTTGACCTTCGCCTTCGCTATCTCCGGCATGCCACGGGAGGTGCCACATGCCACGGGGGGAATAGAAACCATAGAGTTGAGATAGAACAGAACAGTTTCAATTCACTAGTACAACTATTTTAGGAATATTTTGTTTTTTTAATCTCTTTGGGAGTTGCCACATGTATATATATAATATTATAACTATCCGGTAACTATACCACCCAAACTCCTGAAAATTGCGATTGCAATGAGGAACTCCTGGATGAGAAAGCAGTGGACCAAATGGGGTGCTCCATTGATCAAACCCACTGGATGGTAGATCATGCCGTTGATGGTGACAAGGAACCCCAATGATTTACGGATTTGGGATATACACAGATTTGGCGCACAAAAGGAAACTCTAGCAGGATTGGTAACACCTGAAAATTGGATGAACTGAGTCGCGTGACCTACGTATATTTTGCCCAAAATGGTGAGAATATTGCGCAACAGCTGCAGAATCGAGGGTGTTGAAAGGATGTTTCTCCATGTTTCTCTACCCATTTTGTGAGGTCTTAGCTTTCGTTTTCCCACGCGTTCGATTTTTTGCGGTTCTTCATAAAGCTACTGCGTCAGGTGGGTCACCTCAGCAACTCTGCAGAGCCTTGGGCAAAGCTCAGCCCATGATGTTTAAACCGCGCTGCTGTTCAGGGGGAAATCCTCTTCTATGTCCACAATAAATTAAGTGCCTATAGTGACAGTAGTCAAGTTGCAAAGCATGCTTGGTAAAAAATGTCTTGTTTTGGTCGTTACTTTCTACCATTTTTGTTTGGGGGGTGCCTAGTGAAAAATAGGCTAATTTAAGCATCATACATCACATAGAAATCCTCATGTTGGTTGGTCTAATCCCAATTTCTGTTATATAATTAGAGGAAAAAAAACATGGAAAACATGTTGTTGAAGTGTTGCAACAAAAATCCTCAAATTGTGTGGGCGAAATCTAGGTCCTGCTGATCATCAGATCATCATATTCGCGTAGAAATCCCGTCGCTTCTGAAATGCCCAACCTTTTGGGTCAAATCTGTTAGTTTTTTTAGTTTTTGCGGGTCAACTCCCTATGTAACCCTTCACCAATGATTAACTAGTTTGGATGTCCAGGATTCCCCTCGTAGATTATCACGAACTGGCACTGGGACCAGCAGCAG
>Ga0126342_10009040_pt1 | contig 17853 bp, 19 predicted proteins | sample Cyp1metagenome_FD_92528 | JGI IMG/M metagenome (GOLD analysis project Ga0126342, IMG submission 92528) | Coral microbial communities from Lord Howe Island, Old Settlement Bay, Australia - Cyphastrea 1 metagenome | ecosystem: Host-associated > Invertebrates > Cnidaria > Coral ... | reverse complement strand
TCCATTGAAATCCATTGAAATCCATTGAAATCCATTGAAAATCCATTGAAATCCATTGAAAATCCATTGAAAATCCATTGAAATCCATTGAAATCCATTGAAATCCATTGAAATCCATTGAAATCCATTGAAAATCCATTGAAATCCATTGAAAATCCATTGAAATCCATTGAAATCCCAATGTTTCTTGGTGTTCCTTGGTTTTTCACCCCTCATGTTCATCCATGGCGCCTCAACAAATGTTCCTTGGCCACCAAAGCATAGACAGTGGTACCATCTTGTCCTTGCCTGTCAGCAAAAAAAGAGGTGTCACGGGAGATCCATCTGTAAAAATTGGGAGCCTCTAGTAGACTAACTGGAAAGCCATATTGTATAGATGGATATAGATGGCCCTATACTCAAAACAGCCCATCTATGATATATAGATGATTTACCTGGTAAACATGCGGGAAAGTCCAGAGCAAAGTATTAAATTAGCAGAGGGTATAGACTATCGTAAAACCGGCCTTTTAAATCATGAGTAAACCCCCGATGCAGGTTCTTGACTGATTAGGAATCCCCGAAAAAAAAAAACCTGAGAAGTTAACCCCCTGGCTGTTGGCTGTGTGGAAATTGGATCCAAAGGAAACTGGAAGACGTTAACGAGCATTGGATCCAAATTTTTGCCAAATGCAGTGGTTTTTAGTGGTTCTGCAAGTTTGAAGTGAAACCATGATCTTTGGACCATCTTGGCCACGGAATCAATTGTCCAAGCCAATCTAGGACAGTTTTTGATGACACTTCACTTCATGTAAAAAAGACATTTTAAGACCATGGCTATGGTCAAAAATGGAGTACCCTCTGGTAAACTAACAGTTTGCTATTGAAAATGACCCAGTCGAAATGGTGGATTTTCCCAGCTATAAAATGGTGGATCTTTCCAGTTCGTTGTGTAAACGTTTACCAGAGGGTACCATTTAAGCCACGAAACCATCCGATGTTGATATCTTTGGCCGACCATGACCCATCCGCACCCGGCACGGCCCGGCACCTCTGCACCACAATGTCGTGGTCGGTGAGTTCATTCAGCAACCGCCTCAAGCGTCGTGGTCGGCTCGGTGACCATTTAAGCCACTCGAATTGACATGTGGAACTGAAACTGATTTGGGGAATATCCCCCCAAATAATGGTCGGTGTTCATAGAAATTCCCAGTGGATTAGAGATTTTTCCCCAAGATGTAAAGGGTAGTACAATGGTAGTATAGCCCTCAACTGATTTTGTTTTAACTGTTCAACTTCTATTGGCATATCCAAGTAACCCTTATCAATCACTAACTTACGATACCTGAGGGTGGGTCGACAAATCCAAAGCACACCACACAGATTTTGGTTGTAATGTGGGTAAAACAATGTGGGTAAAACAATGCCATAAACCACCCATGACTGAGAATGGTAAACATACCAACTAGTTATGGTGCTGACTGGGGGATGGTTTATGGCGTTGTTTTACCCACATTATGAACTTTTCCATCCCCAACTGTTGCTTCACCAGGGTTACAGGTGGCATCAGCCCTGCCTGAGCTTCGTAAGATTGTTGGCGATCATGCGATCCTCTGCCACCACCTCGGAACGAAAGAAAAACTTCGGCACAAGTGGTCAATACCCAAAGAAGACATGAGGAAAAAAGAAAAGCTTAGAAACATGCGCCGTGAGAGCTTCTGTTTCAAACAATCCGACATCATTTCAGACCCGACACTGCGGAAATTCGCTTGGTGCCGAGCCAACAAATCTGGCATGGAAATGCCCTCTTTCCGACCTTCATCCGTCATCGCAACGGGACCCTCCTCTTCGACCGCAAAAAAACAGGAGTTGTCTTTTCAAAGTCAAGCTGGTCTATGTTTCAAAAAAATATAACATCTTTCATCACATTAAATCATATTTAATCTACCAAATATCTATATGTAAAGAAAATAGATACCAAATATACTTTTATCATCTTTTATCCTTAATTATAAATCTACCAAATGTCTATATAAAATCTAAAGTTTAACGTCAATCTACGGCACCTTCCAGCTGGTTCTTGGCCATGACCTGCAGCTTTTCTAAACCAGACAGATAGGGAGAAGGGTCAGTTCACCGGCCCCAGAAAAACATCCTTTATAAACTGTGGATATTTGCTGAGAAGTCATTCACGATGATGATGTATATATATATATATACACATATGATTCGTAATAAATGGGATAAACAGGATACATCACCAACAACTGAAACTGGGGGGCCTGTAGTTCATGTCAAAATTTAGTTGCTATGGCTATAGATTCATGTTCATCACCATCAAACTTATAGAAAATTGCCTTGCTTTAGATCCCTTCTTTGAGTCAAGCCCTCATTTCATGTTCTCAGAGTTGATCCCATTCTGGTTGATTTGGGGTCGGAAAATGGGGCACACGATTGTCCCTTTTGCAAGCCGGTTTTTCCCCCATCTTCACATGAAAAAAACGAAAATATTCACCAAACTGGAGACCTGCAGCCTGATGAGTCGATGAATCCATATATGGCAGTGTGTCAAAACCTTGTACCCCTGGTGAACATCAAAATAGCTGGTAAATGGATGTTCATTCCCCTAAAAATGGTATGTATAGGTATTGATCCATACCCATATGAATCCCCCCAATCTTTGACCCTTCCCATTGCCTCCACGAGTTCCCGATGATTGCTGGTGAGACTTTTCAAGACCAAGCCCATGCTTACCTGCCATGGAGAGGGCTCAGCGGGCGCCAACTTGGGGAGCCAAGTTCGAAAAGTGAAAAAGTTGGGAAGATGTTGTGGGGATAAATCATGATGAGCATGAAGATGAATCTTGATATTCAGAATCTGAACTAAATCCGAGATTAAATCCAGATAAATCAAGATGAATATCAAGATTACCAGGTAGATAATCTCCGTAGATAATCTCCAGATTAAATCCAGTTAATCCGAGATTAAATCGGAGTATTCCTGGTGTTTTTTGTTGCCTGTGGAATCCAGATGTTGCCCCTTTGTGTGCAGCGTCTTCTGCCTTGGAGGAGACCTCCACCGCAAAGGGATCCACCCAATTGGGCCTCGGCGATTTCTGGTTGCGATTTCTGATAGGGAAAGCGTTGTTCATTTGGGGGTTTCTTTAAATGAGAAATCCCCAAGTCACAATAGATTAAGCTATACTAAGTGATTAAGTGATTAAGTGATTGAGTGATTGATTGATTGATTGATCCATCGATCCCCAGGTCGCCATAGGTCAATCAATACTAAGTCATGGTCATCCATGACGACTGGATGATTTGGGGTACCACCCTGAAACTTCAGCCGGCCCCAACAGGAAAAGGCTTTGTTCGAACTCGCCAAGACAAAGGTCCAACAAACTCAGCTAGATTTTGCAAGATGGTTTCCATTGGTTTCCGAAGGAAAATGATCTACGAATGGGGCACTTTCCATATGTTCACCTACTGGAGTGTAACATCTCCAGCAGTGTTTCAGCTCGGCTTTTGACGGCCCTTCAGGATATTTGCCCTGCAGTTCAATCTCGTAGCCTGTGGATCGGCAGAACTTGAAAGGCTGGGGCAGTGGGTAGTTGTTGATTGATATTGATATCCTGATTGCATTAAGATAAATAATTCCAGAAAGTTGCTGGTTCTTCGCTGCTAAACCATTTGCAGCAAGGCACAGACCAATCCTGGTAGGGGCTTGTTGGTCTCATCAAACATGGCCCTTGCATGGAAATCGACATTCATGGGAAAAAATCATCCAACTGTTTCGGAGAGATGTTCCAGCAAGCCATGTTTGACTACCAGAGGGTATCCAGTATCCAGCGACCCAGACCTATATTTTAGGTGATCTGTTGAAAAATCATGGTCCCCCACCCCAACCACTTGAAACCAAGCAGTGTTCATGGGAAAAATGAATTACATGTCCTATCAAAATGCTGTGCATATTTGAAGCCACAAAAAGACAGTTGTTTCGTAGCACGCATTTACAGCCCGTTGGTTACAGTTAAAATTGAATATGTTGTCCCGTATGTATGTGTATACATATATGTATGTGTATACATATATATATATATATATATTCTATATTACATCTCCATTTGTTATCTTCATTTATATATGGTTGTCCCCTATGGAGGTTTCCATAAATGGGGGTACCCACAAATGGATTGTTTATAATGGGAAAATCCAACTAAAATGAGGGGTACCCCCATTTTAGGAAACCCGATATAATTCTACAGATATGTTGTCCCGTAGTTTTTACGTCAGGGTTTCATTTAGGGTTTCATTTAGGTTTTCATTTAGGGTTTCTTTAGGGTGTCGTTTTTGGCTTCTTTAGGATGTCATTTAGGGTTCATTTAGGGTTTCTTTAGCGTTTCATTCAGGGCTTCTTTAAGGTTTCATTTAGGGTTTCTTTAGAGTGTCGTTTTTAGCTTCTTTGGGATGTCATTTAGGGTCTCTTTAAGGTTTCATTTAGGGTTTCTTTAGGGTTTAATTTAGGGTTTCTTTAGGGTTTCATTTAGGGGTTCTTTTAGGGTTTCTTTAGGGTTTCTTTAGGGTGTCGTTTAGGGTTTCTTTTAAGGTTTCTTTAGGGCTTCATTTACGGTGTTGTTTAGGGTTTCTTCAGGTGTTTTTAATTGATGGTTTCGCTATTTTCTTACAACAGCATGCATACAAGCTCCTATACTCTATGTCTGTAGTTTTTGTGCAGTTTACATGAAATATATATGCAATGTATTACATGAAATGTTATATGCAAACTACAATACTAAAACCCAACAAACGCCAAGAGCCAAGTGAAGTGAACGGCCAAAACCAAAGCCAAGTGAAACCAAAACCAAAAGCCATGAGCCATAAGCCAAGTGAAGCCAAGTGAAGCCAAGTGAAGCCAAAAGCCAAAAGCCAAAAGCCAAAAGCCAAAAGCCAAAAGCCAAAAGCCAAGTGGGCACGCGAATGGGAGATTCTGGCTCCAAAATGCATGCAAAACACAGATTTTAGCTCCAAAATGCAGCAAATAGCAAGGAAAGCTGCTCCAGGCTGAAAAACAAAAAAAAACCTTTAAATATATAATATTATGTATATATATATATATACAATGTATATATATATATAATATATATATACAAGATATATATATATATACAATATATATATATATTATACCCTCCATTTAGAATTGGGTTTGTCTGAAAATAGGTTACCCGCAAATCTAGTGGTTTATCACCATGTTTGCTATTCAAATGGAATGGCCATTTGGAGGTATACCCTGCAGACAGACTCGATGCTGTTGCCAAGGCACCCTCCATGGTGTGGACCTCTTCGCGGCAGAAGTTGAAATCCTGGGTGAGGAGGAGGTCGGTGAAAAGCCAACAGGACAGAAAGGCATTTTGAAAAAAAAAAACATTTCATCTTGTTTCCATGGTTTTTGTTGATCCTCAAAAGTGTCGGGTTTCCTTTGAGGATGTTTCCATTTTCATCCATTTTCCATGTTTTCTTGCCTCAAATGCCTTCACTCAAAAAAATATCATCCCAGGATATCGTTTTAAATGCCACCGAGCCCCCGCTCTGAAGCAAAGTGTGTAAGCCTTACGTGGAACTCATGTCGCTCTGGATTTTTGTCCCTCTCATTTCCCAAGAGTTTTCTCCTGTTTCACAAGATGTTTGGCTGTTTGGGGCCCGTAAATATGTCATCATCCCATTCATGCATTCATCCTCGCAAGCGGCGGATCCAGGTCCTTAAGCATGTCGCTACTCCAAGCTAAGGGCGCCCACAGATGATCCACCTGGCCATCCCAGTTGGTCAGATAGGTCAGCAAAAAGCTGACTCAAAGCTGACAGTTGGCATTCAAGAACAGGGTCAGTTTTTTGCCAACCCCATCATTTTTCTTCGGAAACTCCTGAATTTTGGGTTTTAGGGTCCATCACGTCTACGTTCGGTGAAATTTGAGCCAAAAGCGACAAGGAGAAGTCAAAATTGCCCTAGATATGCAGTGGTCAAAGGTCACAAGATAAGAAAATATGTGGATATCCTGCTTCTCATCTCGCAAGAATCAGCAGAACAAAAATGTTGATGTGTGAACATGTGTGAACATTTTGCGTCTGGGGGAGAAGTGGGGGAGATAGCCTCAAGCCAATCAATCTGGAACTTCGCAAAAAATAAGAAATAAAGACCGCCAAAGAATCGCAGTGAAATCATCTAAAAGAAACTCAGGATCTTCCCCAAAATAAGTTCCTCATCCAACTCTGTTCACCCATTTTTGGCGGTCAAATACCTCTCCAAATCACCATTGTTCTTTGATGTTCTTTGCCAAATCCCGTATACTATCATGGTTTCCAGTTTCCAGAAAGGTTTTTCTGCAAACCAATCCCCATTGAGGTGTTGGTTTGTTACATCTTCATGTTTGCTTCTTAACATCCCCAAATTGTTGCTGGTTGCCTAAAATCATCAGTTTTTTCATTTAATAAAACTACCTTTCTTGCTGGAAAAAAAATCACCCCTGGTAGCATCACTTCCCGAAACCATGTCCAAGGGACTGAGGTCACTAGCCAGATGCCATGGCCAGCCACCAGGGTACTTAAGGCCGCTTGGTGCGCCACTGGAAGCGCCTCTTGGTTGGCTTTTGGTTGGAATTGGGAGGATATTTTCAGACAAGCCCCGGCTTCACCCCCAACTGTAGACACGCAAATTTCCAGAATTCAACGTTTGAAAATGTTCAAAAAATCATCAGCCATTTCCCTCCAGGAATCAAACATACTTTGCTGGAAAAAAAAAACTTGAGTTTGATGATTTCCTACTAAAACCTGCATTTACTTTGGGGTTTTCCCAGCGCGCCAGGGGATTTGAATATTTTGAATCTTGTTGGACATCTCAGATGACCAAAAATTATGAACCACCAATGTCTATGTCAGGATGATCCGCGGAGGCAAAAATGCCAGGCTCTCAACCAAAACAGCCAGTTTCACCCTGTCTGGAAACGCCAGCATGATCCCGAACCTGATTTTCCTTGAAACATCAACTGGGGGGTGTCGTTTGTGGTCACCATTTCTTTTTTTGACCAGATTCTGTTAGCCCTCTACCCATCATTTTCTGGGCTAAACATGATGCCATTTTCGGCCAACCAGTCATCAAGCTTTACCCAGCGCGCATCCCCATTCTCCTCAAGATTGTGCACCACCAAGACCAGCGGCACGCTGTCTTGAGCCTGGGCCTGGTGAAAATCAGAGCGATCCCAAAATGCAGCGACCCCTTTTTTTTCTCAAAATCACTGAATCAATTTTTAGCCCATGTGTTCTATCTTTTGGGTGACCTCTTGTATTCCAACACAAAATGGCTGTCGTTTTGGGGCGCCCAGCCTCAAGCACTGCTTGCACCAAGGCTTCTAAGGATCCAATACCTCGCACAGGATTTCTTCGGCGACAGCAACGCTAGGTTTGGGCGCCTTTGGTTCATAAGTTACCATAATATACATGTTGATATGAACCCATGTACATATTGTATGAATATAATGTATTAAATTATTACATTATATATATATATATGTATTTATGGTCCATAAATCCAGAAATATCTCTATATCATTACAATCCCCACGTCTATCCCATCGTTAAGCAAGCCCCTTCCACAACACACCGGCGGTTTTTTCGGCGGATCCCCGCCTCGGTGATGTCCAAACAGCTGCGCCAGCAGCTGACGCAAAAAGTTGGGCAGCGAGGCTGTGGCGTCAAAGCCATCGATGCAACAGACGTCCAGGTCGTGGCTTTGCAGGTCCTGCGAAACAAAGAAACGCCGAAACCAGCTATTTTAACATTTATAATGGTTAATAATGGTTAATAATGGTTAATGGTTAATAATGGTTAATAATGGTTAATAGTTAATAATGGTTCATGGTTAATAATAGTTAATAATGGTTAATAATGGTTAATAGTTAATAATGGTTAATGGTTAATAATAGTTAATAGTTAATAATGGTTAATATTTAATAATAGTTAATAATGGTTAATAATGGTTAATAGTTAATAATGGTTAATGGTTAATAATGGTTAATAATGGTTAATAATGGTTAATAGTTAATAATGGTTAATGGTTAATAATGGTTAATAGTTAATAATGGTTAATAATGGTTAATAGTGGTTAATAATGGTTAATGGTTAATAATGGTTAATAATGGTTAATGGTTAATAATAGTTAATAATGGTTAATAATGGTTAATAGTTAATAATGGTTAATAATGGTTAATAGTGGTTAACTATAATGCTATTTTAACATATCTATAGTTAACCATTATTAACCATTATTAACCATTATTAACCATTATTAACCATTATTAACCATTATTAACCATTATTAACCATTATTAACCATTATTAACCATTAACCATTATTAACCATTATTAACCATTATTAACCATTAACCATTATTAACCATTATTAACTATTGAACACTGGGAACTTAAGCGAAGATTGAGAATTCATATTCATATATATATATATATGAATATATCACAACTTATATATGTATATCTATAATATTGAAAAATTGATGTCACTGATGATGTGGGGGATTTCTATAGATTAGACATTGACAAAAAGATAGAAATGGGTACCCTTCGGCGTCATCAAACATGACTGGGAATTCCCTGAACTAAATGGAGGTTTGTTGTTGGCGAATTATTGAACAAAGGGTATTTTTTCCAGCAAGCCATGTTTTGATTTGCAGAAGGTGCTGATATCAATATAAATCATCGATTATATATGCAGAATTGATATGAAACATCGAAATACCATGATTTATGTATACTAATACAGATAATAGGGATCGTGATGATTACCCAACGGATGGAATGAGCTATGTTATTCTTCAAACAAGCCCATTTCGAGATGATCGAGTTGTGAAACAAATCAAAACATGGGTGAGTCATGAGAATATTTTTCTTTTCATGAGATTTCCCAAGCATCAAAAAAAGAGACACCTTTGAGGTAGGAGATTGATGGCATAACCATTCGGTGATCCACTTGAGTATCATGGGTAGCCCAATATTTTCTGCTCGGCACCCTGTCAACCTGCAAACCCGACCAAGCTTATGCATCGGGATGCACAAACCATCACACACCATTAAACTTATTTTATGGTCATCCCAAAAACTAGCTAAAAATATAGATAGTCATTGCACCCATATCCATTACATTATTCATTGGTTGAATTCATATGCTTGATGGCTAAATCTATGTTTGTTGCTTTGAATCCCTATTTTTGGTGATGTCACAGGGCCACCTGCACGAAGGCTTCCAACAAGCGCCACTTGGAGCCGAAACCCTGCCGTCACTCGGTGCGTAGAATGTGGGGTTCCCCCAGTGATGGCTATGTTGGGTTATAAACCCCATGAATACTATATATAGTTATGAGTTATAAGTATCATAAACCATAATGGGCATAGGGATATTGGAGTTATAAAGGAACTTAGCAATTGTTTGAGGACCCCACATTGTAAGATAATAAGGGTTTTGAATGGCTATTGATTGCTATACAGTACTGATAACAAGAATAATGAAGTATTTAATAAGGACGTTGATGATATGTAGATGATGATGATGATGATGATGACGACGATGACGACGACGACGACGACAATGGTAGAGAATCCATGAAACAATTTAATGATAGTGGAAGGGCACGTGTTATTGTTTTGGTAGCAATTCTCGTCCATGTGTTAATAATTCGTTCCTGGGACTTGAAAAAACCTGAGAAAAATGAATGCCAATGATGATATCAATGGATGTCAATATTGGATCTTCATGATGGATGTTAATACTGGGATAGGGGTACCTGGTCGTAATACGTTTTGAGAATGTTGGTTTCGGGAAATTGTTGAAAATGATATCTCTAGGACATCCGCTGGACTTTGGATGGAAACGGATACCTGCTGAAATATCGGAATCTGTTTGTAGATTTGTACGCCGCCATTACTATGATAATCCATAGTTCATTTTTTGCAGGTCAAATCCAGTTTTGTTGGTCCAATCCCCACATGTTTGATCTGTACATATGCTTAAATCCCAAGAAAATCATGATTTTGAGGGACCTGAATAATTTTTTTGGACCTTCAATGAGCAACTCAGAGTTGTTCATTTTAGAAAAAAAGAATGATGTTGAAAAAATATTCCGGGAAACACACAAAGGGCGTCGCCTCAATGAGCAAGTTGAATCCCATCTTCAAGCGCCGCAGCCAGCGGTCCTGGGGTCGCTATGAAAACCAGGGAAAAATGAAGGATTCAACCGATTCAACCGATTCAACAAAGGAAAAACCTGCAAAAAAATGGACGGAAATAATAGGGAAACACTTCAAACAAACTAAATTATATAGGAGTTTGTTGGATTTCAAACAAACTGGGTATGTCTTGCAGTCAAATACCCCTTTCAATGTGAGGTGATTACGATGGCGAGAACTTGCGTGATGGGCCTGGGTAACTAGGGCAACTAGGGGACCCACTTCTGGGTGATGCACTGGCGGTCACTGGCCATCTGGTAGCAACGTAAGATCGGTGGTCAAAATTGGATACAATTCGATCTAATACACGATACTAGAAATAGACAAGTTCGATCAGTCTCCCGGGTCTCCAATTTTGATCGCCATGGCCATTTTTGTCAAGTCCAAATGCCAGTCCTTTGAAGCTGCAAGGATTTCCTCCACACTCTTCTTCTGAGTCTGAGCTGCAGCAAGGCACTCTTTGGCCTCCAGACAATCTGGAAACATCTGGAAACTGTGAAGTGGCTGTGGGTCAAGACCCGGGTTTTAACCCGGGTGAACATTTCTATGGCAAATGGATGGTCATGCCCAAAAACGATGGTATTTCATAGGGTTTTGATCCAACCCCAGGTGGCTTTCATTGGCCGAAACATTTCGTATTCTCAGGGACACTTCAGAAATGTTCCTGAAAAAATGACGGAAATTGCAGAAATGGATCGGCTGTCCCGCACCTTGCCGCCTTGTGCCAACATCTCCTTCAACTGAGGGAGGCATGGTATCCTGGCCAGACAGGTCGGATCAAGCCACAAAGATTGCCGGAGGCTATAGGTCCCAAAAACATGGAACACTCAACCGCGAGCATGCTTTATTCCTTTTTGAAGTCTATGCCCATAGACATCTTGCTGGAAACCCAGCCTGGCGGTAGTGGGAGACATCCAATAGTCCTGGTAACCCTCAAGAGTCACCAGCAAATATATTTCAGCTGCAACTATCTACTGCATAGTACGTAAAAAACCGTCAGAAAAAAAAAAAAACTGCTTCTTCGTGGATTTGTTCACTCTTCGAAAATGCACCGATCTTCAATCTTGCCGGTGGATACATGTGGATACACATACGAAGCCTCTGTTTGTTTGCACATCACACAATACGACTATCCTCTGCAAAGGACTCAGGCACTTCCTTTGGCTCCGGGGGGCCCTGGAGCGCGAGCGCAAACTTGGCCCGAATCTTGACTCCTTATTGTTGTCAAAATTACAGGAATAATTCCATGTCCCTAACACACAAAAAAAATAAGCTTCGGTGGTATCCCCAACAGCCGCAACGTTTTATTTTTACAACATTTTTTCTGCAACCTTCTCCGGAACCTTCTCTGCAACCTTCTCCGGAACGCGTTGAACTTGACCTGGCCCTGCACCCAAGATTCCCAAAACCTTCTCCGGGATCTTCTCTGCAACCTTCTTCGGAACCCTGTTGAACCTGACCTCTGCTCCAAAGCCTCCCAGACCTTCTCCAGAACCTTCAAAACCTTCTCCGGAACCTCGTTGAACCTGACCCGGCGCCTGCACCAGTGCACACCGGAGCTATTCTAGGCTGAAGACCCCATTAGCTTACGCTGTTGGGGAAAAACAAACTGAACCACTGGAATCGATCCATGAATCGGGGTCCCAAACATTGGGTTTCTTTAATAATTGGCAAAAGTATGGTAAGTCTCCTCCTTTCTGCCCGGAAAAACCAGCGTTTTCTGCTTGTTGTTGGTGAAATCCCATGTCCCGATGCGCCTTCTTGACCCGGTGACCGGAATTGGAATGGCCTGGGTGACCGGTGGCCAGTTCTGTCCTGTTTTCCATAGGGATGGATTATATAAAGTGAAATATCCATCAAAATATAGTTTTAGTGATGCAATTGATGCAATCCAGGATATTTGATGAATACAGATTTTTTGATCATCAGTAATAATAATTGGTGAAATGAAGACAAACATGGTTTTGGGCAACTGTTCAATAACCTGAAGGGTTACTCTCCTGCAAAAAGGCCAAATAATGTCAAACATTCATCTCCAACTCATCTTAGGCCAGCTCCATACTTGACTTCAGTGCCTCAGCATTTACGACACACAAAAATTGAGCCTTTTACGTGCACATGATTGGGAATCGGGGATTTACAAGGTGATTCACTGGGGATTTGTAGAGATTGATTGGTGACTCATGGGTGCAAGAATTGTTACTTCCGTGTTGTGACCATTCTGACTGAAAAAAAAAACAGAAAGTCCTGACACACCGAATGGCTCACTGAAACCAGGAAATTTGATGGAAAGTAGTGACATGTCTTTGGAACTCCACTTTCTCAAAACCATCCCCCAGAAGTTCTAGCTGTGAACGTTGAGATCGGCACTTGATGGTGTTTGCTGCGGGCAAACCTGCTGCGGTTCGTCGCTTTGCACGATGCCAAACCAGCGGAGACCCACCAGCCCCACGAGCCCGGCCTGGATGGAACTGGGAGCCATACTGACCCAACTAACAGACTGGCTCGAGCCATGACCATGTCCAAAATATGGAGCTCCGCGGCATCCAACAGGGCCTCCTGGCCACTCCCCCAAGTGTTTCATGAATCGAGGATCAAAATGCCATTTCTGTCGATTTCTGTTGTTCGTTCCAACCCATCACCTGCAAATTGTGTTGTTCAGTCAGCTTCAAAGAATCGCCAGTGTGTGAAACAAAATCATCTCGGCTCATAAATATTCCGGAACCGGTCTCTGAGATGAAAAACGATCCTGTAATGGACATCAACCAGCGAAAAGATCCACTCATCTATGGAATGTTTTCGTTGGCTATATGTGTCATGGCGAAACCATGGCCACCTTGGCCCAAGAATGCCCCAAAACCATGGGAAAACAAAAAAATCGACCCATTTCTCATGTCCCCTGTCCAGTTTCTACTTAGACCCTCTCCATGGGCATGGGTCGATTTTTTTTGTTCAATTTTTCGAGGTTTTTGCCACCTTGTCAGTACAACAATGTCAGCTGCTCATTTTTTGTTTCTTTTTTGGTCTCTTGGTGCTTGGGTTCTGGGAAAAAATCTCTTTATATACTTTGATTGACATTGGCACAGTTTTCACCCCTCCACATTTTAAATCGATGTTTTCATTGACTTACTGATTTTGGTTACTGGGCCATCAGAGGAAACATACAGGAAAAACAACTCTATGACCCACCTCTTCAGGCACTCCATTAGACTGATGTTTTTTTGGTATGCGGAGGTTTTGGTTCCTTGTCTTTAAAGGTTTGGTTCCCGTTCTTCAAATCTGGAGAAACCTAGAAAAAAAGGAAAAAACCGACTTTACCAAAAATTATGTGTTTAAGCAACACTTTGTTGTATAAAATTCATTTTTGCATCAAAGTGTATAATTACTCCTTCAAAAGGCCACACTGTATCCCTCAGGACAAAATTCCTCTTAAGAAGGATATATACTGTTTTTCTTTAGAAGAAGCAGACACTAGTTGGCAGAATGCCTGGCAACTCTTGCATGCCGCAGATACAACATTTCTTGAGGGAATGGTGGCCTTCCTTTGAACAAACATGTTCATTTTAAAGGTTCAACTTTTCGTTGCACAATGTCATAGGTCAAAAGAAGTGGCATTTTTGTTATCATGTATTACATCTCGGAAAACCCTAGTCCAAGATGAACGAGCCTTTCAACCAAAATTCATGGTTGAAATATATGACAAATTTCATTTGCAAACTATATTTTTCTTTTTCCCACTAATCGGGCATCACTCCTACAAAAATGACCAACATGCCATTCAAGGATGCAAAAACCCTAGCAAGAAGTGTACAACCTATAGCTGGAGAAGAAAAAACGTGTTTGTTTAATACAACCGATTATCTCCCTTGAAAGGGGCAGCATTTCTGCAAAGCATCAATATTTCTTTCAAACATGTGTTTGTGTTTTTATATTTTTACAAATGTACAGTACGCAATTCATTGCAAAAAGGATGGTTCTTTTCAAGTTGCATGATCTCAAAGCAAAGAAAAATTTAGTTCAAGATACAGCAGTAATTTCAAGAAGTGCATGTCCCAAACTGCATTTTCATGCGCAAAATGTGTTGTTTCCCTGCAAGTGTTTTACTGTTTTCAAGAAGGCACTGCTACAACCCTTGAAGGCAAAATATGGATTATGCCTGGCAATGGTCTAGATTCAGCTGTAGGTGAAGGTGTCTTTCAAGGAAGTGCATGTCAAATATGTACACGTTGTTTTTGAAAAGCAATCATAACCAGCAAAAAAAAATGCAGAACATTTTTTTTCAGACCATGCAGAATTTGCAGCTGGAATTTGCGGTCATTTCTGTTCAATACAAAATACATAGTTTTTAAGAGAAGCAGAACCTTTGCTTAAAATATAATAGCTTTGTCAAATATGTATTTATATAAATTTAATGTATATATGTTCCTTAAAGGGTGGAATATAAGTCGTCTAGGTCAGGACCCAAGCCACAGACTCTCTGGCACGCTCGTTTTTTTTCCGTTCATCTCTCTCACTGTGTCTTTCAACCTGTATTCCTTACAGGATAATGCATTGGGTATGCCTACAAATCCATCAGCCCTGCTGGTGGAGGCAACCTGTCTCAGTCAGGCTAAGATATGCTGGATACCTCCAGATATCCACACCCGGCTACTGAGACAGTTAAGCCCCTGGATGAAGTTCAAATATTTTTTCATCTTGTCGTTGTGCTCTGCCATCGAAATGGCCTTCTCAAAAGTGATTTTCTCCCTTTTCCACGCGTCCATCGTGATAAGGACTCTTCCCCACTTTTCCAGTGAGTCCACTCGCTTTGGGAGCACGATGTCTTTCTTTGTCACCTCAGGGCCTGGTTTCTGAGGAATCTTCAAATCCTGTGCCACTGACCATTCCTCATAGTCACCCTCATCCTCCTCGACGCAACAACGTCGCTTGGATGCGACTGTCATACTGCCACCAGCACGGGCACCCCCAATCATCGCTGTAGACACCCTGTTGCGGCTGGCTAACAAAGCCTGCATGGCCGCTTCGTCGGCTTCTGTCCAAACCTCACTGGTGTTTCCAATCTCGATCTTCGAAGAAGCTCCGGACTTCGCCATGGCTCAAGCAGCGGGCTGACAGACTACAGTGAAAAAGTGTGCTCAAGTGCGCAAGGGGACTCTCAGCCAACAGGCCCCAGGCAAAGGCCTCAAAATCAACCCTCAAGTCTCCAACTTACGCACGGTGCAGAACTCCATTCCAGAGCCCCACAAAAAACGGAAAACAGAAGACCCACAAACAGAAGACGCCGAAACACGTCCCCAAGGCCTCCTTCCTTGAAACCTTCCCAACCTACCTCACTTTTGTGAGCTGTGGTTGAAAACGCAAAAACCAAAAACGTTCGTTTGCATCGTTTGTCTTGGACATGACTGCAAACATGTTTCAATGCATCACTGCAAAAATGAAGTGCAAAACAAGTCAAACTGTTTGTTCACACTATCACTACTCACAACTGAAAACAATCACGCAACATCCAGTGCTTTCATGGCAGTTTTCACTATGCCCCCAGCCAAAGTTGTGTTATATCTCGCCGTTTCAGACCAGTTCACTTCATTCATGGGTGCGTGCTGGCTCAAGCACTTGCACTGCCAGAAGTGTTGATTCATGATCATCACAAACGGCTGAGAGTTGGAGGTGAACCCCAAACTCTTACCAACTACTTTTCCAGAAGCTGTACGAAAGCCTGTTGCACATAAGTGGACTTGAACGTCAAATAAGTGCCCGGCCTTCCTGAGTGTCTCCTTGGTCAAAAACCGGTTCCAAATCCCATTCCTCCATGGGAGCTCAAATGAGCTGAAATCACCCAGCTTCAAACAAAAACGCACATGCGGAAAAATCTGGTCCCAATCAACATCCGCAGAAGTTGGTTCATTATGTCCCTTAAAATGCCGCAGTGGTGATCCTCAAGCACATGGGGACGAAACATGGACAAACACTTTCTTTGGATCGCGATTTTGGTTCAAATAGACACTGCTGTCTGAATACTCTTGGCTTCCATGTCATGAGAGATACCCATGTAGGGGATTCCCAACGCTTGGCTTCACATGCAAGTGCAGACTCCCTTTCACAACAAACTTCCACAAAGACCATGTGTCAGGCTTGACAATGACCCTCGATCACTTCGAAACCAAGCACGACCTGTGGTACTCAAACGTCGAGGTGCCCAAGCACTTCGTCAACAGGTCAGAGGGATTGTTGGTTCTTTTCAGGAAACCAAGTACTAGGCTACCACGATTGACCTGTTCCTTAATCCACTCAAGCTTAATCTCCAGATGACGCGATTTCCTTGGTACATCCAGGTTCGTCAGCAGTTTCAAGGAGCTCTCACTGTCTGAACACAGCACTCCTGACATGCTATCCTTGAACCCCTTCCGATAGTTCGCATCACCCGTCCTACGAACTTTCCAACATTGTCATGGTTCCTTGAACTTCAGCGGACGGTGTATTCTATGGGGGGTCAAGATACTTTTGAGGACATTCAGGTTGAAGACACCCAAAGGATTTATTCTTGTGCTAGTGTACGTCGGCGATCTCCTAGTCGCCTCCCACGATGAGCAAGAAGGGGCAGAGTTCTTGCAAAAGCTCATAGGAATTGGGAAAATTAAACTGACAGGAAAGATTCCAGCACTCAGAAAGGGTGTTCTTCAGTTCTTGGGAACCATCTATCGGGAAAGGGCTGGAGAATCTACTTCAAGCTTGGGGTGAATGAGGCATACATGACAGGGATCATAGACAGCTGGCATGAGAAACTGAAACCAAACCAGACACGGCGAAAGCTGGAAGAGATCTTCAAAGATTGTGAGAAACAGGGAGAAGATATTCCCTTGACCACGGAAGGCGAGGCTAGGTACCGTAGGGTCTTAGGACAACTTGCTGGGGCAGCACTCTCTAGAGCTGATCTTTGCTTTTCAGTTTCCTACCTTGCGAGATTCCAGTCGAAGCCATCAGGTGCCGCGGAAGCGTGTTTGCGTGCACTGTTGCGTTGGTTGTTGACGCGCCTTCACCGTGTGCAGACCATGCCCGGAAGGATCGCCAAGGGCAGGACCGCGAAGCGTTGTTGGTTTCTGCGACGCCTCTTGTCAGGGGGAGTCTTGATGTTCCAAGGTTGCTGCATCAAGGTGTTTTCTAGAAAACAGGAGTGTCCGGCTTTGAGTAGCGCAAAGGTCGAACTATGTGCCATGATGAAAACTCGAAGGAGTTAGTTTCCCTCGCGATGTTGCTGGAATTTTGGATGGGATTCCGCTGACCATTTTAGTACCAGTTGGTTTTGCGCAACGGTGCGACAGCGGCGATTTCAAGTAGCTCCATGGAGGGACTTCTTCGCCGCGTTAGGCACATTGAGCTTCGCGCGCGCTACAGAGGAGGCCCGCACATGCGAAGCCTGATTTCAATTGACTTTCCGGCCCCAGAAATGGAACCTGAAAGTGCACATGTGGTATCAGCTGTCCCCGTTCCCTAGCTCCAATGTGGCGATTGCGATGCAGCACCACCCAGGCAACATTCACCAATCCTTCGCTACTCCGCGCGACTCCGCTACTCCGTGGTATGTTTT
>Ga0126342_10009039_pt1 | contig 17854 bp, 15 predicted proteins | sample Cyp1metagenome_FD_92528 | JGI IMG/M metagenome (GOLD analysis project Ga0126342, IMG submission 92528) | Coral microbial communities from Lord Howe Island, Old Settlement Bay, Australia - Cyphastrea 1 metagenome | ecosystem: Host-associated > Invertebrates > Cnidaria > Coral ... | reverse complement strand
TGTAGGGCCGTACCCATAGCCTTGTGGCTGTCAGCGATCGACCCCCTGGAGTGAAAGGCGCTGCATGTGCGTCGCTTTGGTGTGCCGCTGAGGGCTTTCAACTATTATAGACCTACAGTACCCATAATGTCCCAATAATGTCCTTTCTTGATTACTGAATCCTTTTTCTTTTGGAGCTTCACGGTTCACGGGTTGCCACCCATCATTTTTTCCCGTCCAGGCAGAGAATTATGCATCTGAAGGCGCGGATGTCCCAGTCCAAGAAACCAAATCGTCTCTTGCCACGACAGCGCTGTGATGGCCGGCCATGTCTGGGCGGGAGCTTCCCCTTTGGGCTGAAGTGGGGATGGTTTCCCAGTCAGATTTAAGCGTTCTGGCTTAACAAAAAGATGGGGTCATGGTCTGGCTTGAAACTCCAGATTTGAAGTGCTCTATATACCATTTTTTCATCTGGATTAACTTCGTGAACTATAGAAACATATGCTGGGCATACCGGCATATGCTGGCATATCATGACATGCCCAGTGGCAAACAAAGATGAAACATTTTCCACTCTGCCGCCTTTCTTTCCCTGGGTCTTGCTGCACGCTGAGGCTTGGCAAGGGCCCTTTCATTGTCATCGCAGACAAAAACAGGTGGGGACGGTTTTTTGGTGCCGTAGGATTCTTATTGGCTTATTTGGCTTGATTTTAAGGACAAACAATTCGCACACCCTGGTTTTTTTTTATTGTTTTTTGTCAAAATGCATTCGTTACACCAAACACGAGAGGGATTTCCGGAGCAACATTTCCCTTGGCGCAATTCAGGGAGATTCTGGCGGATTTTGAATGATTTTGATGACTTCAGACCACTTCAGATGAATGGTAGGGGGAACCAAGCCCCCAAATGACCTTACACCTGTTATTTCAGGCGGTTTACGATACTACAATTCTGCCGTGTTCATCGCACTAATTAAAAGCTTCAACTCACAACCGACTTGCAGTGGTTGGATAGAAATCTACAAGAACTAAATAAGAACCAATGGTCGGGAATCGTACCCACCAGCTCATCCGTGGGTGAGGAGACGTTCGGAGAGAGGCCAGAAGAGGGTTGGAACCACAAAACTCAGAGAAGCTGCGACTGTTTTCTCACCTTTCCTGACGCTTCGCTGTCAATTTTGGCACCTGAAGCCTTGAGTGATTTGATAGGATTTGATGAGTCTACATCGGTGTCAAGTCGCAACGGGTGTCATTCTTGCAATATTTGTGCATCATCTGAATTGATTGTTACATATGGTTCACACCCCCCAACAAAAGCCGTGGTTTTAAGAGGAATAGGAATCATGGTCAAAACCTGTCCTTTGGTTTGTCAAGCAGCTGAAGGCAACGGCATGTATCATATTGAAGGGCGTTGGTGTAGGACTGGTTGGGGACCTCTAAGATGTGATGAATAGCTTCAGTTTGCATTCTGTGAAGGAATCTAGCCAGTGTAGGGTTGGTTGCGGTTCTATAGACCGCCTGCTGCCTACTTGGGACATCTTGGGACAGCCTTTCTCAGGGATGCTAATCCTTGCACCGGAGAAGAAAGAGGCACGCAACCGCCATCGCGGAGCTGATGGGACTCATTCCGGCGATGTGATTTGAGATGTTGATGGTTGGTGATGTACCCACTACACAATGCTCTCTGCTAGCTGAGCTTCTAATCCTAGCTCCTTTCATTGACCCCTCATTGCCACATGTGTATTTGCGATGGAAGCTTCAAATTGCACCATGTTCAGAATCTATCAATCTCTATCAACGACTCAGTTCAATGGTCAAATGGATGAAAATTGGAAGAAGTTTGGATTTGGCTATGCCAGCGGCACCACCCCATTTTCCAGTTCCTTGGGTTCCTTAGATTCCTCAGAGATTTCCTCAGCTCCGCCCCAGACCGCCTGGAAGCATGCGCTGAATCTTTGGTCAGGCAGGCTGAGGTCCGGTCCGACCTTTTTTGGGGACCTGGTTGGGTTGGAAATTGACCTGGTTTCGGTTGGAAAGCCACCCGATTTCCTGCAGAAAACCACCCCACCTGAATTGGGGTGCGACTTTGAGCACAGGTAGCTTCAATCCATCGCTGGATTGAAGGCTGGAAGGACAATTTAGAGCAAAACATGACTTTGACCCTAAGAATTTGTGATTGTTTTCGGTTATGTTCATTTTAAACTAAGTAAGGCAGTAAGGCTTCCAGGAGAAGCGCCCTTCATTTATACAGATTTATACATTCAGATTCCAAGGGGGTTCCAACAACAGCGCTGATCCCACTGGAAGCCACCCTCCCTATCCGGAAAAGCTCTGGGATGGCAGGCCGCTATTGGAAAGCTTTGCCTTCAGGGTTACCTTGGTGGCATGTCTCATCTTTGCCCTCTTTGGTGGGGGATTGTTGCTCCGGCCGCAGATTGGATCGGAAGCGTCACTAGTGGATCGGCTTCATTTTGAGCATGTTACCACTGTAGCTAGACCTTTTGAAAAAATGATGTCGATCGGAAACTCCGCATGCCTTCAGCCCCTCCCTAGAAATCAGCCAAGAATCCATCACCTGGCTGTCCGGGTGTCCCAGGTTTGTGATGTTTGACATTCCCGATGACCCAGGGATCCCCATTTTGGACACTCGGCCGGGGATTCGTTTTGGCGGGAGGATTTTCACGGATTTCAAGATGTTATTGTTTTTCAACCCTGGAAATTCCCCAGCACTCTGAATTGCTTTCACGGACGCAGGTAATATATATATAATTATATATATATATATTAATTATATATAATATATAGATAATTATAATATATTTATCATTATATGTATACTATAATTTAATATATATATGAAGACTTATATGTATTTGGATTGGTCAAAGCATCCTCTAAACCCGCCAAACATCTATAAACATCTCGTGTTTTCTTGTGGTTTTACGTCGGGTCGACGTCAGTGAGCACTGAGGATGCCCTGATGATCGTGGTGATGGTCCTCTTTGTGCTTGAAATGGTGATCAATGGCATCGTGGACTATAAAACTTATCCTTTGTGCCTTGGTTTGCCAGCTGGGGATGAGCTGAGATGGAGAGATACATTTAAAAAAAAGAGAACTTTCAGAATCGAAATGATAGGAGCTGGGTAAAAAAACATGAATCCCTGTCCAAAAATCAGTGGTATATGGGATTAAACCTCAAGTCAGCCTCATTTTTTTGGGGGGGAAGACACTTGAACATTCTCCAGCGTCCCCTTTGGCGCGCCTCCGCGATCCTCTGCGACGCGCCAGGTCCTTCTTCTTCTGGATGGACGCGCTAGGCACGGTGTCCATGATCTTTGAGATCAGCAGCCTGCTGGGCCCTGGGGGCAAGATGCAAACCAGCGGTGGTGGAGTGGATGCCACTCTCATCCGCGTGGCGCGTGTGGCCAAGGTCCATGGGATTCGGGGAAAATACGGAAACGCATAGGGAAATCAATAGCGAAATAAACAGGGAAATAAATAGGGAAGGGAAATAGATAGGGAAACAACGAGGGAAATTAATAGGTGAATAAATAGGCAAAGACATAGGGAAATTAATAGGGAAGTAAATAGGGGAAGCGGTGCGCAGGGGTGTGGTGAAGAATCTTCGAAAAGATCATTTGGTACCCTCTGGTAAACGGTAAACGTTGACATAACTATGGAACATCACCATTTTTAATGGGAAAATCCACTCATTTTTAATGGGAAAATCCACTATAAATCACCATTTCTTAATTGGGAAAACCCACTATAAATCACCATTTTTAATGGCAAAATCCACTATAAATCACCATTTTTAATGGGAAAATCCACTATAAATCACCATTTTTAATGGGAAAATCCACTATAAATCCATTTTTAATGGGAAAATCCACTATAAATCACCATTTCTTAATTGGGAAAATCCACTATAAATCACCATTTTTAATGGCAAAATCCACTATAAATCACAATTTTTAATGGGAAAATCCACTATAAATCACCATTTTTAATGGGACAATCCACTATAAATCACCATTTTTAATAGCTTTTTGTATGTTTACCAGGCCGGGTCCTTCGGTGGGTTGTCGCTAGTTCCCCCTCGGTCAACTCCGCGCTTGCGCCGCCAACCCTGGTGACCTGGTGACTCGAGAGTGACATGATGGATGGATAGGTGGACACACGAAATCCTCACGAAGTAATGTATGTACTGTATGTAGATCTAAGTTGTATACATATATATATATATATATTACATTATATTACATCATATTAGCATGTCATTTCATGATGGATTTCTCCTTACTTTAAGCCAGCTCCATGAACCCAATGCCAGGTGGGTGCCCGGGTGGGTCGATTGTCCAAACTCATGAAGTGCATCAGCTACTACCTGAAGGCACCCGGCTACACCAAGGGCGGTCATGTGGGGTGTACCCCTTGTGGTATGGTGTTCCGGGTGGCTCTGCAATGCTTCCGGGGGTTGTTGCATGTGCTAAGAGGGTAGCGTATTCCCTGACAATTCACAACTCACCGCTTCGACGCAGGACAAGGATAAGAGGCTCGACTTGTCGTTGAGCCCAGGGGAGATCGGGGAGAATTCTGGCAGGCACTGCCAGTCCTGGGTTTCATGTTGATTTCGACATTTTGAAATGATTTGACATTTGACGTGAGTTTATCATGTGATCCACACCGATGATACAGAAACATCCTCTTCCGGACTCTTTGGTGTGGTTCGAGCTTTGATTGGGCCAAGATAGGTAGGTGCATCTAGGTGGACCAACCAGCCAGCACTTTCGTCGCTTGATTTCGAGACCGTCCAAGAAACATCAAATCAGCAGTACAGGTCTGGGCAAATGATGAAAAACATATAAAAACATCATAAATACCTTACCCATAGGATCCATGTATGCTATATATATATATGGTAACATTTAATTACCATCAGTATACCCCCTTTATGTTAGCATATATACCATACATGGATCCTATGGGTTATGAAGATCCATCAAGATCCATTAAGATCCATTAAGTTATCCATTAAGACCCTCACCATCCCCTCATTGGATGCTCGTCCGTCTTCTCGTCCCGTCCCAGGTCGCAGAACCCAGCGGAAGCCAAGAAGCTTTCGGGTCGATTGATGTTGACGCTCTCCACCAAGGCTGCTGCTCGCGATGTGGTCGGTATCGATGTCGACAGCTGGTGGCCGAAACCAGTTATTTTTTTTCGCTCTGGTAAACGTTTACATAACATGACATAACTATATATACTATGGAAAGATCCAGCATTTTATAGCTGGGTAAATCAACTATTTCGACTGGGCCATTTTCATCCATTTTCAATAGCAAACTGTTTGTTTACCAGAGGGTAGCTATGGTGAATTTGGGTCAATGAAGAACTTACGAATACAATGGACTACAGACTGACTACAGATCCTCTTTCTGGCAGGGTAAGTAATATCTTCCCTAGTCTTAAATACCACCCAAACGAACCCCCGGTTTAGTATCAGATCTATTCATGTAGGGCGCCCCAATGCAACGGTTTTTTTTCGATTCAACTTGAGCAGCAGGACCGACTTCAAAACCCCCATCATTGTTGGGTAAAGCCCTACCACATCCTTGTTTGATTAGGGGCAAGGGATTGTCTACAGCGTGGGAAGGTGTCACTGCTGACCATTCTGCTGGTACTGGCGATTCCTTCCTTCTCCATCGCACAGTATCCAGAGCAGGACGGAGCAAACAAACCTTGGACTGTTGGACTGTTGGAACTCTTTTCAGAAGCAGCCTTGCTACCAGTTGAAAGTAGTGGGTTATACGTTATATATCTATATTCTTTTTATATGTATATGCTTATGTAATTAAGTGATCATATCATTTCCCAGTTATATATGAATATATGTATGTTATACTTTGTTCTTTTAAAGTGGGAAATGGTAGAACAGCAGCTACAGGATCTCTCGATGCTGGTATGGGGCAACAAACTGGAAGCCGACTATCAGCCCCTTGGACCATGCTCCCAGAAATGCAGGATGTACGCCATGACCAATGGAAGTAAAGTTGGTGGTTGTGTAGGGATTCTTTGGCCACACCCAAGATTTTTTCTAGGGTATTTTGCCGAACTGTCTTTGAAAGACGCACATTGTGGTCCTAGTTCCTGTGCGAACAAATCCCAGGGCGCAGTTTGGGTGAGCCAGTGGCATTGATAGACATTCGTCGTGAGCTCCCTGATTTTTACAGGGTGAACTCCAATTCCTTTTTGGTGGGTGAAATCCACACTTGGAACTTGGAGAACTTGGAACACCGATTTTTCCAATTTCTGGGTTAAAAGTTGAGTGGTTGCCTGAGGCGATGCTATAGTGATCTCAATACCACGTCGATGAATACAAGCTCCTTGTTGGAGGTGCAGCGGTTGATGGAGTTTCTCCATGGCTTATTTTCACTGGATATGTATCAAACAATATTAATGTTATTAATGATTATACCAGTAATGATATCAAATGGGAAGTGGATGGGGATATATATATATGTATATATATATATGTATATATATATATGGGATGGGGATAGAATGGGGCTACCTGGCGATGGAGAGAGAGAGAAGTGTCAGGCATGGCAGGCTTGGAAATCCACGCACGAAATTTATGGAGGTTTGTGGGTTCTCCAGCAAGCCACGATGACACCAAGTGGTATCCCAATTTACCCTCTGGTAAACATACAAAAAACTATGGAAAATCACAATTTTCAATGGGCAAATAAACTATTTCTATGGCCATTTTCAATAGCTATGTTAGTTTACCAGAGGGTATTGCATTTTTAATGAGGAAATTGGTATGTTGCAAAGAACCAATTTTTTGTCCCTCTCCATGGTCAACCATGTGATGATTCTTCATGGCTGACTATCTCGGAAGCCGGCTTTGATCAGTAATGGGGGCCGTAATTTTGGGCACCTGCCCTAAAACGGAAAGATAGAAGCGCACCATCATGCACACAGACACGCATACACACCTATTTATTATTATTTATTTATTTATTTATATATATATAATTATGCTAATAAAAACAAATATAATTATATATATATATATGATTATAAATATAAATATAAATAAATATATATATATATATATACATTTATATATATATACATATATTTATATATATATATATATATACATACATATTTATATATATATACATGTATACATACACACCATTTTTCTCCATTTTCTTTCGCAATGGGGATCCACCATTGGACACTGATGAACTCGAATGCAGATTTTTTATTTTAAACAAATGACCGGATAAATCAAGGCCTCTGTTGAGGGATGATGCCAAATCACCATGTTGTTCTGATGCCAAATGGTTCAACAACTGGAAATCCGCGAATTTGATATGATAGCGGAAGCAACATGTTTTGCTTGCAATGCACGGGGCATTGAAAAAAGTATAGACGCTGTGCAATAACGTTTGGAAGATTGTCACTTTTGGCTCGAGATATTTATACTTTGAGTGTTGTTTTCACTGTATTATTGTTATTTATATACTTTTGTTATTTATATAAGATTATAAACTGCAATTCTTATCATTCATAGGATCATTATCATCATCGTTATTCGTTATTGTTATTGTCATTGTTGCCTTTTCTACTGGAATGCTTGGAGAAGCACTCCATCTGTGCTGGTAAAAATATGGTTCCCGAGTGTTTGGACTGAAACCAGTTGATTTTGCCATGGCCGCTGTGAAGATTTTGGCGTTGCAAAAATAGCAGCGATTCAATCGATATAATATATCATAATATATCTATATCTATGTATCTATATATCTATATCCATATGCATATGTATGTCAGCCTCCTCGTTGACTCTGCTTTGCATGGACGGACCATGTTCAAATCCACATGCTGCACTACAAGATTATGGACCATTTGATGAACTTGTGTTAGTGTTACGATCCTCAGTTCCTCGACACACCGAAATGTATGACTGTGCGGCTGGCAATCAACCAATGACAAATTGGTGTTTTGGGTCATCTTGGGTGCGGACTCCTGATGACCGCCCCAAACCACCAGTGAAGCGCTACTAAAATATGGAGGAACCTGGGGTGTCACCCCAATGATTTTCATCATTTTCGGGGTGGCGAAAAACAGCCGGAGAGAGAGTCCAGTTTGGTGATGCGGCGCCAGGACTCTGTACGAGAAATGATGACCTTTTATGCTGTAGGCGCCGAAATTTCGGTCCGAAATTGGGAGGTTGCCCACCATTCAGAGCGGGGGTTTAGGACAAACTCTCCAGGTTAACCACCCAGGACACCCCCATACCATGGTTTACTAGGGAATTTCCACATAATTGGGACCATTGATGGGGTGTTTAATGCTAGGGCTTACTAGGGTGATGGGATTATAAAATTGTGATTTTTGATCTTTGTCCTTGCAGTTTGAATGTCCTCTTTGGGCTCTGTTTGGGCTGCCCGTATGCCACATGTTGACCCATGTCTATCTCAATGTCTCAAACAAAACCGGGCAAAGCCTGGTTTAGTTGTTTCATTAGTCGATTTTCAGCCAAAGGAATCTTCTTTCTTTTCTCCTTCAATCTTTACGTTTTCCAGGGGCCAGCGCTCATCCAGTTGGATATCAGCCTGGCAGGCACTGCCAACTACTTCCCCTATCGCTTAGACACCTTCACCGAGCAGGTTGGTGGACTTTCTTGGCGTTCAAGCATGGTATAGACGTGTATATTGTAAGTAGCTCTGTTGGATGGATAGATACACACACACACATTTGCATGTGCATTTTTTCTGTGAATATAAGTCAAACAACATCTATTTCTATCAACCTATCAAACAATTTTCAATCTATTTGTCTGCCTCTTTGTCTGAGAAGCGTAGAAAACGTTGGCATGTCACGATCTCTCAATCGATCCGTTTTTTGTGAACGCAGCCAGGTGACCCTGCCAGATGGCAGGCAAGTCACAATCCCCGGAGCCTCCCTTTTGGACTCCCAAGCTGCTCCCAGACAGTTGTCTGATGTGATGCGGATTACGGTTGGGGAACTTGGTGGTTGCGAGCGGCCGGGGATGATCAATTGGGTTTAACATCGGAACGGGCTTGCTGTTTCACATCACATATACAGTACCCTCTGATAAACTAATATAGCTATGGAAAATAGGTAAATCAACTATAAGTGGGCCTTTTTCAATAGCTATGTTAAATTACCGGAGGGTGTATATATATATATATGTATATACATAGGTTTGGCAGGAAATAGGGTGCCCTACAATCTCATCACTTTTGTTAAACAAAAACTCACTATTTGGGGCTTTACCCTTGACGTCGAGATTTCCTGAAACATGGCCGAAATCAGCGTGTCCAAAGGTGTTGGTTGATGATATTTTAGTTGACATTTCCACTGAATGGCAATGGAGTCAAGTCCCATATAAATTGGAATGTTGGAATGCATGGGTCCATTGAAAAATTTAGACTTTTGCCTTGGTGGCCCCAGCATGTTGTAACCTACGCAGCTCAAGACCCCTTCCAAGATACCATTTTGTAACAGAGATTTTGACATTTTGACCATTTTGTAAGGGCATAGACGTACATATCATAATACGGGATTCTTCAATGCAAGACCATTTTTATAAGGAATCAAGAAGACAAACAGGGTACCAGTTTGTAAGAAAAACATGGGTGCATGATACATAGCGATGCAAGCAGTGCCACTTTGTAAGGAGCGTGATTGGGACTTGGAGTTGCTGGTTAGTAGCCATTTGGCCTTCCAGCAATAATCAATCTGCTGGGGTATGTTTTAACAATTCTCAAATATTAGATGATTGATTTATGTATTAATCATGTTGATTGTAGTCATGTTTAGAGTTCACAAAACATCCCGCTCTCTCTCTCTCTCTATATGTATATATCTGATTTTATACAGGAAATGTTTTTGATCAAGACCCAAGGGAAATGGGTCTGACAAGCTGCCAATGCAGCAGCTGTCTAATGTGAAAGTTATTGAGATTTCGGGCAGCAGCTGATCCACATCTTAGAGTCTTAGAGATAGTGAGAATACAATCGATAGATAGATATGATATAGACAGAGAGAGAGAGAGAGATAAATAGACAGATGGATAGATAGAGAGGGTTTCAGACTGGCTTTAGATGGTTTCAGATACCTCTTGGGAGCCCCTCCCCAAAAAACAGAGCTCTAAAGTTTTTTAAATTGTTCTTGTGGTTTTGAAGGCTGTGCCATTGGACACGGTCTCTACAAAATCAAAAGTTCCAGAAACTGGACTCTGTTCATATGATTTCATGTGTTTCCCGCTTCCTTGCCCTCTAAACTCCAAAATTCGTTCAGTACATGCCTCAAACATCCTTGCCCCTTTCCATATCGTGAAGCGCAGCAGGACTCCAAAGTGTAAAAAATCAGGTTTGAAGGGCCCTCAAATAGAGACTGCTGTGTCGATTTTATAGAAAGGTTTTGCTTCAACACTGCGCGTGTTGACGTTGCCTTCCCATAGATGATTCAAAAATCTTTGGGGGTACTTAGTGCACTCGAGGTTAATATGGACCAAATCTCTCTCTCCCTCTCTCTTTCTCTAAAATTAAAAAAGTGTAACCTCCTTGCTCGCTAAATTCCAAAATTGGGTCATTACACGCCGCACACATTTTTAAACATTTCCATATAGTGAGGCGCAGCAGTACTCCAAAATTCAAAATTCAGGTTTAAAGGGCCCCACATATGGACTAATTTTACAAAATTGCACTTGTTTTCCAGAATATCAGTTTTTTTTTCATTCATGTTTGTCTTTATTTTTTGAATTGAATTTGATTCAGCAAACTATGGAAGTTCATTGTATCCCAAGCCACAACCATCCCAAAAGAAGCCTTTCTATAAAATCAAAGACCTGGGTCCAGCTTGGATTGACATCCCTTTCAAACAGCTCCACTATCAAGTCAGAGACCAGGTACCCCAATATTAAGGGTGTACATGTTTCAAACCACCATTTTGGAGATCCTGATTTTATAGTGGACCAGGTGGATGACCTTAAGGGAAAGACACCTGCCCAAATGTAACCCTGTCCCTAGATTTTATAGTTAGAGTTTTGGTGGTTACAAACAAGCATTTGTAGCCATGAGGCGCCTTTTTGTTTCTTGATTTTACAGAGTCGTATTTCTTGCAATCTGGATTTTCCAGATTTTAGAGAGATTCTGAGAATGTACCTTTAGAGTGGAACCCAGGTACCTCTATAGAATGGCGGTCTCTGGGAGACCCTTGAAATTCACAAGGGGGTGACCCGAACTTGAAGGCATGTGATGCACATGTGGCGCAGCTATGCGCAGCTTGGGACCCTTTGGCAACAGCTTTGCACCAAGTCGGGCCCAACACAGGACACAACACAGGGAACATTGCTGAACACGAAGCGTCATCGATGCCAAAAAAAGTGAGAAATACCAGTGAAAACGCGCGTTTTGACGATTTCGGATTGGGCCGGTGATGTTCTCGTGTTGAGCCCATGTGGAAGCCCAACTTGGGCCGAAGTTAAACGGGTCCAACTTGGAGCCAAGTTGTGCCCAAATTGAGGCCAAGTGGATCCAAGTTGGGCCTTGTTGGCGAGAGTTGGCCCCAAGTTGAGCCCATGTTGCGGACATGCGGGGTCGAAACGGTGAATTTGGACGATGTTGCAGCGAGATGCGAAATGTGCAAATTACCACAGCAAGGAAATCAGCACCCCCCTCAGCCGATGCTTTACCACTGAACAGAGGATTGTTCGAATTAATTGGTTTCGCCCCTAAACTATGACGGGCGGATTCTTAGGTATTTGGGCGTGTCTGACAATTTTTCGATAGGGGTCACCCAAGAATGGCATTTTCATGTGGAAGATGATGACTGTCCATGAAAACCGATGCCGAGGTATTTTTACACCACATTGCCCAATGAAAAACGACGATTTTTGATTGATCTGCTGAGGTGACATGCAAAATCGACCGGCCGGGCTGTTGCTGAGCCCAGCGAGATGGCTGGGGTGGTGGTGGTGGTTGTTGTTGATGATGATGATGATGATGATGACGGCCATCGCCACTTTAGTAAGATTTGTTTGCATGATCCCAGTCATCAGGTTCGTAGAGTTCAACCATTGATCCAACATCATCAAGTTTCTCATGATCATCAAACTCGCGACACCGCGGTGAATTTTCGGCACAAGTTTTCTGCAAAAAACTGCCATTTTTGGATTGTTGGTTCGTTGCCCGCCAACAACGGATGTCTGGGCAAACCTCGTCGAGTTCCAGCACCACCGAATGGATCCGGAGGGGATGGGATGGCAGTGGCGGGAGGAAGCAAGATGGAACAAATTGAAAACATGAGAAAAATGGACAAAAAATGGTGGATTTGGTTGGTTTTGGTGCTTTCATACTTTCTCATACTTCTTTTTTTGGGAGGAATTGGCTGATTTATTTTGGCCATGGTTTTACCTCGCCAACCAAAAAAAACTGGAGATTGGCCACGAAGGAATGCCTGTTTTTTGAAGCATGCGGACGTTGGTGATTCCGTTCGGAATAGATGGAAATAGAGAGGGCTGAGGCTGAGAGGGAAAGGACCCCATTCAGGTTCCACATGGGTCCCCCGAAACTCTTCGGATTTGGGCCGTTTCCCATTAAAACCCATGTGATGTTTCTTTCCCTAGTTAGTTTCAGTTCCGTTGCAGCTCTGTAGCGTAGTCAGTGAAGTTGGAGTGATGATCATCCAGCGGTTTTAGGTTTCATGGTGCAGTGTGGGGTGGCTGGCGGTTTGAACGATCTTGTAAGAACCAAAGACAGCCTCAAACTGCTGAAATCCCTGAATGGGATCTGATGGTACAAAAAAAACAAACATTTGCAAATTTCAGGGCCTTAAATTCTCACCTACTCTTCGGTAATTTGAACTGATAGGTTTCAACAATACATTTAAACTGATCTGGGCGAGCTAAATGGGTAATCAGAACATGGCCATCCAATCATTAAGAGCAGGTGACACTGTGTCATGATGATCATCATGGTAATCAGAATTGTGCTGGTACTATTGGACTATGTTAAGAGCAGGCCAGTCGCAATGGGAAATTCCTCAGAAATAGAGGTTTTAGCGGGAACATCATTTAAAAATGGGGGTATTTTCCAGCAATGTTTGATTACCAAAGGTTTTACCATGGACAAAGTGAGATAGTTTCCCCAGATGGGATGCAGGACACTCAATAGCGCTGGCTTCCTTTCACTCCGTGATGACTCACCGCCAGAAGAGGAAGATGAACAACAGCAGTTTGGACAGGTTGCTGTGGTTTGTTTTTTTTGTGGTTGATTGGTTGGCCGATGTTTCTCTTTGGCTGTTCATTGTAGTGTTGTGTTGTTCCGTTTGATTATTTGGTTTCGATTTGATTCTTACACGGTGTCAGGTCGCAGTACCTGCATCGGCACAGGCAGATCAGGCAGCTGCCAGCTCCGATCCGCCCATCCCAGTGCCAGATCAGGCTGCTTTAGCTGCTGCGCATGCGGAGGGCACTTGTGCACCTTGTGTCTTTCATCTTGTGACCGGGGGTTGTATCAAGGGACAAACTTGCAACTTGGATGATGTGGATACGGATGGGTGGACCATGTGAAACGCCACCCAAGTCTGAGCTCCAAACGTGACGTTTTGAATTTGAGGGGTGAACATGTTTGGGAAATCCAGATGTTTGTTGGATCAAAGGGCAATTTATCGCTTAAGGATCGGGGGGCCATGCCTCGGCACATCATATTCAGAGACGTGGGTAGTATACACACACGTAAATATATATATAGAATCTTAGAATATGTTTGTTTTCTCCATTTCTTTCTTGATCATTTAATAGATATTCCTTTTCTTGGCATACTCGGGCAAGTTTGAAGCACTCCAAGCAACCTTACCTTATTCTATATATTTGCTGGATTGCTAGGCTGTTTATAGGTTTGTGCGGCGTTCAAAAAATATGCCCTGATATTCCCAGGGGGTAGTATGTGAACACATGAATTGCAAGGAGCAAACCGACCCCAGTCATCAACCATTTGAGTGCTTACAACATCCCAAGCAGGGGTACACCCAGTTTCGTATACCACAACTTTGGGATATTTTATTGTTGTCCATGATGTTGCTGCTGCTGGTCATGATTGATGATACTTACTACTACTTATGATTCATCATCAACATCATCATGATAATTCTTCTTCTTGTTCTTGCATTTTTAACCCTCTGACAATCCAATATAGCTATGGGAAAATCACCATTTTAATAGGTAAAGCAACTGTAAATGGCTAACTTTCCATAGCTATGTTAGTTTACCAGAGGGTATGTGGCAAACCCAACGATAAATGACCCCCCAAATCACCATATTGTAAATGGATTGTATCAACCAAACCATCCCCCAACTTTCGGTAGGTTTTTGGGTGATTGGGATTGATTGGGTTGCCCACATTTAGGATACCCTCTGGTAATTTAACATAGCTATGGAAAGATCCACCATTTTTAATGGGAAAATACACTATTAATGGTTATTTTTAATAGCTACGTTAGGGGGATGATGGCGGATGACTGCCATGGCACCACCCATGAAATCATCATGAAATCTGCCGTCTGTTCCCAGGCACATATTGTCACCTGGAACATCCCAACGTCCGGGCTTCGCGCACGCGCCGGGTGCGGAAACAGACGCGGGACAAGGTGAAGCGGCGTGTGGCGTGGCAGCGAAGCTGGAAGGGGCGCAGCTTCCAGAATTTCATGGGAGTTTCAAGGGGTTTTACCCTCTGGTAAACTAACATAGCTATTGAAAATGGCCCAGTCGAAATAGTGGATTTTCCCATTAAAAATGGTGGATCTTTCCAGTTCGCTATGTTAGTTTACCAGAGGGTACCATGTTTTTTTTCCATGGGATGTGCATGTTGGATGGGAAAAATGGGAGGCTTCACCAGCACTTTTTAAACATGGCGGTGTTCCATCTCTATGTTGAATTACTACAGGGTATGAGGCATCACAACTTTGGAAAACCATCAAAACATATCAACAACACCGATTTACAGTTCAACCAACCATGGAAGATTGGGGTTAAGATTCTTGATCCCCTACTTGGATGCATGCAAAACATGCACACGAATACACATTACCCAATTTGGGCGATGGGCGCCTCATTTGCACTGGCTGCGAGTTACAACGGCCTCACTGCCACGTCACTGTAAACAATGGTTGGTAAAGGTATTCATCCGAAAATTGCATCACTGCAATTTATCCAGGTGAATTTTACTGTATGTGATGTTCACAGCGTGCAGGCAACGTCCTGTGACCACTTGACCCCCAAACAGGCTTTTGCTACAACCTGGGGTGCCGGCCGTGGCCGGCAATGCCTAGGTCTTGCCCCTCTTTCGTCCACCACTGGACTTGCAAGAGAGGCGCTTACCGTCCACTCTGGATTACCAAACGCTTCTCGTTTTCCAAACGCAACGGATTCCAACCATGTTCTGTTGAGCAACACGGGAGGGAACCTTGAACCAAAGAACATGAAGAACATGAAGAACATGAACCCATATGAACCCATATGAACCTTGAATGTCAAATATAATTTCACCATGTCAATGTTTCCCGCCGAGCTGACTCAATGGATGGTCCCAAAATGCTCCGGCTTCATCCTGTCTTGTGATGCCTTGCGATGCCTTGGGATGCCGCTGGGAGGCATGATGCTCTGCAACAAGAAGCAGCAAGCCATGAATATGCACGGCGGCTCATCATAGGTGACTCAGCTGCCACCAGCCTGCCCAAGATATCCAATCTCATCCCACGGCGGAACTGTGATGACTTTGGATCTGAAAACCCCAAGTCATGTGAATCATCTTTTTGAATCATATGATTCATATGGATTTCATGCAAAAAAAAGATATCTTCCTGGAAAAAAAACAAACTCTCAGATTCTCTGCTTCGCATGGCTCCCTCAGGATATTTGGAGGAGCCGGAGCGCGTGGCTCAGGACCTACAGGCTCTGGAATAGGAGGATGCCAGGAATCCCAGGCTGCGTGATCCAGGATTCAGTTCACAACATCCAGATGGGAAAAAACATGAACACACATCAGAAGTTGTATGGGTAAAATATGGTTGAAACTTAAAACATGGCGTTGAAGCGGGGCGAACTAGTCAACTAGTCAACTAGTCAACTAGTCACTTTATCTATTTCACCTCTTTAGCGATCCAATTTTCACCCCACCTGGGGTGTTCAGAGCAGTCCTGTGGATGGAAATGGCTCTTTCAGATTGAGGCTGACTTACATTTGTCATAACTGAAGATATTACCTTTGTTGGGACTTTTTCAGTTGACTCTTATGTCTTCAACAGTCAGAGACGGTCTCATGGATGGAGATGGATAGCTGGTGGTTGGTTTCATGTTTCTATTCTTCAACAGGCTTCAACTTGGCAGGATGGTCTCCTATGACTCAGGAGATGGCCGATATACCACCCTTGGGTGGCCAGTTTTATGGTGATAAAGCAAAATACACCAAGATGCACCAGGATAAACCATGATAAACCAATGGCCAATGGCACCATGATATTTTCAGACAACATATCCATATAGTTGAGAACCAAATGAAGTCCAACTACAGCCATCATCGACTTTTATCCAGTTAGGATCTAATCTTCCTCGACAACATTTCGCCTTTGAAAATCATGTTTATACCTGTTTGCTGCTTGCTGGTTTATTTCCATATTCATTCATTCATTCAGTCAGTCATTCAACTTTTTATTTCTTCATTTATTTATTTCTTTTACATCCTTTTACATCAATATATATTTCCTATGCATAATGCCCTCCGGGAATCAAACATGATGGCAATATATGGCAATTGGAAATCCACTGTAAATGGCGGGTTCAATGAGATATTGAATGATATTCATTTTGAACTAATAAATGCAAGATTTTCCAATGCCACGCTTGATGACCGGAGGGCAAGTATACGCGCATTGATGTACATCCGCTACGTTTATATATCTTGCAAATGCTGGAACAGCACCTCCTTTCTGTTGTGTTTGGTGTGACCGCTGATGTCCCCATCCAGTGGCAAACCTGATTGTGATTTCCATTCATGTCCGCTTCGGAGAATCAAATTCAAACCCAAGTTGTTGGATGTAGCATCGTTTTTAGATTGCAGTAACATCAGCAACCACCCCCCGCCAAAAAAAGAAGCATATAGAAGCGTTATCTACCACTATTGTATACGAATTTGGTAGGTTTGTATATATTTTTTGGCATCTTTTTCAACATCTCACACATTTCCAGTGCCGTTCCTAGGACACTGCTCTTAACGCTCCCCACCCATCCATTCCGGCGCCGGAGCGGCGCGAGAGCAGCGACTTAGCGTCTAGTTCCATGGAACATAGGGGGCTGACCCGTTTCCAATAGAAAAATCACTGGAAAATGCCAGAAGACGGATTCTGGATGATTTTGTACACATCCCAAAAAATCTATGTTACAGATGCATTTAGAAATTTCCGGTGATTTTTTTGGGCCAGTTGGAGCTCTGGAATTGCCAGGACTCCTGCCACCCTGGACTTGAGGAAATCGAGAAAATCGATGTGGTAAACCCAGTTTGAGGGGGGTTTGGGTTTACCATAGCCTCAAACTATTTGCTTTTGAGCTTGGGCTTTTTCCAGCCTGCTGCCCACGGGGGTGGCTTGGCAAAATTTCGCTCCGAGCAGCTTCTGTGCTTTTCCGGAATCTCATTGATGGCCGCGTGGATAAATGAGGCAATCTTTTCAATAGATCCCACGCAGGAAGCAAATGAACTGCCTGGTGGTGTGAAAATTCCTGTTGGTTTTTCAATCCTAAAAACATGGATCATTTGGGACGACCCCCAAGTGACTACGATTTA
>Ga0126342_10009038_pt1 | contig 17855 bp, 15 predicted proteins | sample Cyp1metagenome_FD_92528 | JGI IMG/M metagenome (GOLD analysis project Ga0126342, IMG submission 92528) | Coral microbial communities from Lord Howe Island, Old Settlement Bay, Australia - Cyphastrea 1 metagenome | ecosystem: Host-associated > Invertebrates > Cnidaria > Coral ... | reverse complement strand
CCGCTGCATCCATCCCGCTGGGTTTCATCTGTGACCACGCGTTCGCATGCCCACGCGCACGCATATACAAGATGATATTCACCATGAGTGTTGTGAATGTAATGCTATGTAACGTAACGTAACGCAATGCAATCTAATCTAATCTCATGTACTCGAATGAAGCCTAATGTAGTGGAATCTAATCTAATGCAATCTAACCTAATCTAATGTTGTAATATACTGTACTCTTAATTTATGTAATGTAACGTAACGTAACGTAATGCAATGTAACGTAGTGAGAGAACAACCGCTTGGAGTCTTGCAACCCATTTCCTCAAGAGGTCTGCATAAAAACATGACCCGGTCTTGGAGAGGAATGGAAGATGCGCATCTTAAGATTCTCAAACATTTTTGCTCGATGGATGTATGCGCCTAAGTTACCAGATTCTAAGATTGGGTTATTTGCATAGTGGACAAATATATATATATAATGGAGCTCAACGTGTTGATGAAATGTTATTTCAGACAAGATTGTTTAGGTTGCCCTAAAGTGTTTAGGGGCAACAGAACATGTCAACACTATGACCACTATGCAAGCACATTCATGTCACTGCGTTACAAGTGGCTCAAGTGAGCCCGAATAACGCAGTTTTTCTTTCGTCCCAGCCCAGTCGTTGTCTGTCCCGCCCTCTTCAGTACCAAATCAAGTGATTTGGCTTCCACGGACACGTGTCCTTTCTTTATCGACTCCACATTGTAGCCATGCCCAATGTTTCCTTTCAATGTCTCCTGGCACCCATCATATTGGCTGAATGTCTACATGCACGCCTTCAAGATTCGATCGCCGTGCTTACCAGCATTTTGGATGACACTCCAACTGCACATCAGCCAGTTCGATTAGCTCTCATCGAAGGTCTTCGCTTTTTAGAAGACGCTGCGCACCAACTCCGCTTTTGTCGCCTTGTTCTGATGTTGACCATCCAACAGAACTTATCCCGACACATCCGTGTCAATCACTCCTTACCAGCCATCGAAGACCTCGATGATAGCTCAGATTCCGAACCTTGAAAGCCTACCCGGCCGTTCGAGCCGCGAGACAAGTGTCTGAGCTTTTACCCCTCTTGTGACATGTTCTTAAAACAATCCAAGGCAGAAATAAATATATATACATACACAATATGTCACGGACAGGAACAAGGAAGCAAAGGCAGAGGGAAAGAGGTTCAATCAGATACTTGCAGATTGAGTGGGCCACTTTGTATTTGGCAAGTAGGGTACTAAGAGCGTAATGTTGACGCTGGTATGCTAGGATGTCCGGGGGAGGGTTGTGGAATGATTATGGTGCATGCGAGCTAGAATATCATGGTACGCTGCTGTTAGCGTGTTAACAACATCGAATGGTAGATTATTTCAACTCAAAAACTGACACTCAAAAGGAAAGGTCGCGCCACATATTCTTTCAATACACATCTCTCTTTGCCAAAATTAGCTTTCGTCCCCTTCCCTTTGGCCTCAAATTATTTCTAATGCTTTATGTAGAGGTGTTGTCAAAACTGGTGCCGCCAGGAATTTGCAACCGTCTCGCAAGAGCTGAGGAAAGCAAGTCAGGAGGTCCGCATTCTAATGCTGCGAATTGCCGCGTTGTGTTTCCACAGTGTTTTCATAGTCAGATAGTCAGATAGCTGGCCTCTTTGCATCAAAATTCAGATGGAGCTCCACTCTGCAGGATGATCGGTTGGAGGCCAGACCAACAGAAGCTTTCAGAGCCGGATATCGCTTCAGGGTAACTAGCAGTGGCTACACTGAAGCAGAAGAAAAGCAGTGGAAATGCGCAAATGCCCATTCAGAACTTGAAGATCAGTGATTTGTGTGTGTGCAAGGTCCTGAGATCAAACATGCGCGTTTATTATGAAAGATGTTAACAAATGTTGCAATGCAGAAAATGTGCTGAAACTCAATGTGCCAATTATGTGCAAGCAGTTTGGGCAGATGAGATCAGCAAAGCAAACTAGCACTAGACACAGATAGGAGACCAGGGATGCAGACAAAGCAAAGGCTGTAGGCTCTCTCAGTCATGTAGGCGGAACAACCAGAACTAAAAAGCAGGTAAATATGCGAAACAGTATGAGACTCACGCAGTTTTACAAGAACAAAAATTGTGCCCTGTCCTCGAGGAGAGATTGGGCACAAAAATGGATGAAGAAGAGGCTCTGTGAGATGCCTCTTTTGGTGTAATTTCTTGCGCTTTTTTGAGAGCACTCAAAGATCTTTGAAACTTTGAATCTCTCTCTCTCTATATAGATATATAGATACTGACCGATACTGACTCAGAGTCTGCTTTGGTGCCATCTAATGGAAGTTCATCAAGTTTGCACTGAAGTTTGCTGGCATTAAAATCACTGTTTTCACATGTTTTCACTACTTTCCACTTTACTGTACCAGTCTATTTTAGTGCTCGGCAGTCGGAAGTCTGTGCAAGCTGCTGTGATGAAACGACTGCAGAAACCTGAGCGATCGGGTAGGTTCCATGTTTCAGTCCTTGCTGTTCATCCTCCGCCAGGCTTTAGATGGCGACATCGTAGAGGCCAGGATGCCATGTGAACACCCCTAAGTTTGGCGAAACAAAACTCGCACAAAGTTAGTCTCGGACAAACAGATTGTCCCTGTGCTTTTCAGTAAAATATTCGTTTAAATCACATGTTTCTTCGTGGCCAAGTGCCAAAGCTGCTTGGTGAGTTCCTTAGCCATGTTGGCGTTGGACTGGAGACCGGCTTATTTTCTTTGGCCTTTCCCTTTCCCCAAGGGTTTGCCACAACTTATTTTGTGGAGTCTCTTTGAAAAGCTGTGTTTATACAGTTGTGACCGGTCACCTTTGCTATGCCCAAATGCCTTGAGCTGTGAAAAACAAGGCCACTGGAGATCCATAGTCTAAAGTCTTCATGGCATGCTTCACTTTGGGCTTACCAAGTTTTGGTAGATCTGAACATACAAGAAAAGTCATTAGCTTTGTCAAGCATCCCAGTATGGAGATTGTGAAGTAGATTGATGCAGATAGAATGTGGATGCCTGTAACTATACACGATTCGGCCAAGGATGCGCAGTACCGCTTGCCAAGGTGTCACTGGATCAGCTCACACAGGCCGCAACACCCTTCGGACGATATAGTGGTTCCGAAGACTGAATAACTTCCTGAGCTGTCGATTACAGTCGATTACTGTGGATTACCGTGTTCTTCCCCTAGGGGCTGATAAAGAAGTGTCTAAGTAGATGGGCAGGCCCAAAATGCGGAGTTTGTTCTCAGCGAATTTGCCATTGTCAGCGCATTGCAATTCAGCTGGTGTGACGGTGTGACATTCTTTGGTAGACATAGGACCTGACACTGCAGGCACGTGTGTGCGAATTGTACCAGGAGTCAGCGGTTGCAATGAATGAAGCAGCTGCAGATTGAGGGCATTTGAATGATTTGAATCGAAGTGTCAGCAATGCGACCTCCGAACATCCGTGCACTTTCTTTGGAAAATCATACCCCCATATGCACGTTCCGACTTTTTCGACACAGAAGGACGGTACACTTGCTGAAAGTATCTGTCATTAAACAAAAGTTGCGGACCAAGAACAAGGGAATTCTGAAAGCAGCTTTTCTGAATTTCTTTTTTGTAACGAAGGACCGCGCGCCAGTCAATTATTGGTCGGCCACGCATGAGATGCTGCCTGAACCTTGGTGTGTACGATTTTGACGAAGGTTCGGAATGACATAATAGACAATTTATGACGATTTGACAATAGAAATGTGACAGAATAGTTACTGCATGTTACTGTACAAGTAATTGGACGATGTTTGGTGACCGTCAGCGTTTTGAAAGCGTTGTGCTGCTTTGCCTTTTCGCCCAGCTCTGGATTGATTTGGTCCACTGCAACACCCTTTCACATTTTCACAACTTTCCCTGTTGGCGACATATCTGTCAGGATGCAAGCTTTCGTTTGTGGCGCAGCCACCTGGGATGAAAGCAACGAGCAACTTGGCTTATTTTGGTCTCTTCCACCTTTTCTGTCCAAGTGACCAAAGTGACCACAACAGCACAAGCGAATTCGATACCCGACAAATGTCAACGCTAATGAATTCCGAGTCTGGATTTTCAAAACGTGTCCACAAGCTTTGACGAGACCTCAAAAGGCTGTAAAGGCGCTCTTTGACATCTCTGGACCTCTCTTGACTCATTTCACGCATGGACTTTCTTATACTTCACGGCCAAGGGACATCCCCACAGTCGTCATTGGCAGGGCAAGACAGATGATAAACGGATAAACATGTTGGTAATTGTTGGTACGACAATTTCTCTCAGTTGGATGTGGGAATTATGCGCAGGACATTGTGCGTTTGCAAGTCTGTAAGGTATGGATGGGCATGTACCAGTGGTTCATGGTGGTGCAATCTTGAAACCAGTGTAGCCCAAGTAGAACCCTCAGGTGTGCTTTTGATGGACTAAGGCCTCACTATGATGTGCTGGTGGGGCCGCGAAAGCAGCGTAGAGAGCAAGTCTCCTGTCGCTTGCTGTCACCTGCTTTCAAAGGCGAGTTGAGCGACTTATGGAAGACGTGTTGATGAAAAACACTGAAAAAACATGGAAAAAAAGGAACACACACACACACATGTACAGGGGAGCACGTTGGGGATGACGGATCGTCTCATTTTTTCAACATGTAGCAGGTCGGTGTCAAGCACGGTGCGAGCTCCTTACCCGGAGTTCAGCAAAAGAACATCGATATTTCGACGAACTCTATACGTTAATACTATACGTTGTATTTTCTAGTGCATTGTCAAGGGCTCACTCGGCTCATTTTTACTTGATCGTTTTTCCATGTTTTTCCCCAGACAGCATCCTGTTGTCCTCAATTCTTCCTGGAGATGTCTTCGCCCTCCGGCTCTGTGCCTTCTCAGCGTAAATCTTCTTCGATTTGCTGCCCATTCCCGTTTTTCGTCTGATCATGGTTTGTTTCCGGTTTGTCTCCCAGTCCCTTCATTTGTTCCCCATCATTTGTCTCCATTTCCCTTCACTCGCAGATGGTTCAGGGTTTGCGTTCTCGATTCTTTCTGAAGACTCAAGATATGTCCCGTGTGGATGGTGATTCCTGAGTTTCCGACTTATTATCTGGTTTAACGTTTTATTTATTTGTTTATTTCTCTGCCACCATTTTTCCCAAGTTCCATGGTCCAGGTTTCGGGTTGTGGCAGTCGCCCATCATTTCTTTACCATCATTTGGTAAGATTGTTTGTTAGGATCACTGGTGTTGTCCTGGTCTCTGGCTTGTTTACATCCCCTGATATTTCTCCAAGGTCACTGGTGCTTGTCTCCCTGTATTGGCCTCCAACATATATAATATATAAATATATATATAAATATATATATATATATAAATATATATATAAATATATATATATATATAATTTTGTATTAATCTGTCAAGGTCAGTGGTGGTGTCTGGCTTTGGTTGCAGTTGTCTTGCATTATGTGTCCTCAAGGTCACTTGGTGCCTGGGTCAGTAAGGTGTCTCGATTTCTTGCTTGATTTTTTACCCTTTAAATTGCTTACCAAAGTGATTTGGAGAATGTTCATTTATATATGTTACAAAGAATCACAGCCTTTCCAATGCAATTCTTTTACTTGCCATTTTGTTCTCGGGCACATTTTTTCTTGAGTTCTTGCTTGGTTGAGTTGTCAAACCGCCTCTTGCCAGTCACGCAAGAAATGTCGCAACATGTCGATTTTTTCAGCGCATTGTTCTGAATCAGACGGCGAGACCGTTTTCTATGATGAGGCGAGAGTCAGAATGAGTCAGATGGTTTCACTAACAAAAAACACATACACTGAAACGCCGCAAACACTGCTGACTGATGTGGCAAGACTGCATTCATTGACTCATATTTTTAGTCGAATAACATTATGTCTAGACTTGTCTGATGGGTTGTTCATCTCATGTCACACCGAATATCTGCAGCAGCTTCTGAAAGGTTTCACTTCTGGAATGTTTCTCATGGAAAGTTTTGTGTTCGATTATGTTAAAACACTATATCGACTATACATCTACCTCTAGAGCTGTGAATGTTTGGATGATGGGCTTTCTGGATGCTGCATATGTGTTTCATTGTGTTTCTAGATTCAAAAGCCCATGGCAGGGTGACAGAGAGAAGAGGACATGGGCGGTGCATTTTGTCCTATCTTGATCGCTCTTCCGATTCTCAGGTTTTGTGCACATAGTCATAGTATGTCATAGTTTTGTACTGGTGCCTGTGGCATCCTGTGGCATCTTGTGGCAACTGCTTGGGAGAGTGACAGCATTTTTCATCAAAGATACGTAGCCAATTTTTGCCGAGTCATGCTTGTATTCACAGGTACCCAGGGGATTTGGCTAGACTAGTCGCAATCAGAACTTCCTGGTCAGTTGCAAAATACTTGCAAGTATATACCTGCATCTTCAGATACTTTATATGTCCAATACATTTCTAGTAGTTCTTGTCGAAGCTTTTTTCGAATTTTAGTTCCAACTCAGTGCAGCAACTAGAGGTTGCCTTCAACTTCCTCCAAACTATGAATAGGTAAGATCCACAGCTGAAGCTTCGTTGCACTTCGGCGAAGACTCGGAAACGTCTCTAAAGCTTGGCATTGATGCCGGTCTCGATCCCACGTGTGCTACAGATCTGCAATAAAGGATATAAAGGGATTCTTCATGAATCAGTTCTGCCGAGACGCACACTTCCCCTTGCAGCCCCGGCCTGATCATGCCATGACGTGTGCCATGATGCAGCAAAAGATCTGTATTCATGCCTGGTTGCTGTGTTGCTCATGAGTCATGGCTAGCTCCTTTGCTTTTTAGGATTCCACGAAGGATAAACCCCCTAGAGGAAAATGAGGAAAGCGAGTAGATTTATGTAGAAGAAACGGCTTCGAGTACCCACGATTCAATGGACTCAATTTTCTTCATGTAGCGGCATGGTGACATTTTCAGGAGGTGGCGGAAAGCTTTAGTTGCCCAAGTGGTCCATGCAAAGGTGCGCACTGGGAGGGAACCTCAAAGGTCGGTTGTTTGAAGATAGGCCAATTTAGGCATTGGCCAACTCATGGACAAAATCAAACGCACTGGTCTTAGGACCTTGGACACCTTGGACATCTTGGACATCTTCAACGTATGCCACAATGTATATCAATGTATGCTAACTCGGAGCCTTGCAATGAGTCGAGGCGAAGCCAATGCCTCGCTGTGAATTTGCCCTGAAGGCTATAGTCCAAGTCCATGACATGGAGCCGGAGCCTGTAGACTTGGAACAAAGTCTGACCACGAGTTCTGCGCTACAGAAGCGTCGGGTATCTCAGGGAACTGGAAACCGGTGACGGTGTGTCAGCAATTTGATGAAACCCCATGCAGACCTGGACGAGCCAATTCTATGCCGTTGATGCAAGACTCACAGTCAAAGTTTCAGAAACGTCAAGTTGTTTGACTGATCTTGTTTCATCTTGTGATAGATGCTGTGAATGAAAATAGTCAAGACCAAACCAGTAGAGAAGCGTGATTCGAGTGGGAAATATCTTGCTTTCCAAGCAAGTTAGCAAGAACAGCTGAGCTTAGAGAAAACCAAGAAACACACCAATGCCACATTGCAAACTTTTGAGTGTAGGACTTCGGAAAACTTCAAGCGAAGCTGTCCATAGAAACTATAAACTCGACTCACAGCCTCTAAGCAGAATTCCACACCAGCTGATTTTGGGTTGTGATTGCTGGAGAAAGAGGACCCAAAACAGTGAAATATTCCACTCAGGTAACACGCCAAAGACCAAGGACGTTCCTTTCAATAGGCGCGGATGTGATTGGGCCAGAGAGACTAGACACAAACAATAAAACAAGACATCATAACAAGACCAACAGACAAACAGCGAAAGTAAGAATTGCAGAGCACGTAAGCCTCACATGCCGTAAGGTCTAGTACCATGTACTGCCATACAGCTTGTGATGCTTGTGAGCTTTCATAGCTTTTCATACTGGAGCTTGGGTCTGTCGAAAACGCAAAGACGGTCAAAGAGGCTAGAGATGCTATAAGATGCTGCCTATGATAGAACAAAGCAGCATAAGCAGCAATGATTGTTTGCAGTTATAGGCGCCATCAGTTCTGTGGTCCAAACCGCAGCCTCCACCGCCAGGGTTTGCAGAAGGTTTGTGAATCTTGGCAAGATTGATATAAGATGACTGTATCATTTGAAGTTAATCAAGCTGCTATTCGCTGGGGATTCTCATCGGGCTCATCTGATCCTTTGCCCAACTCTCGGTTCACTTTGCCCAGGACGGGTAGGACTGTTCTTGTATACACAGGACAGGGGGTTCAGCTTCGTGGAATTGGAGGGCCATCCTACACATGTTGGATTTTTGCTTCAACGCTTCGGATGTGAGTCAGTTGCATGTTGGAACCAAACATTATACACATGTACTGTATGTCTACCTCTCTCTCTCTATATATATACACATACACTGTATATGTAGATAGATAAATATATAGATAAGGTGCATGTCCTTAGTTGATCTATGTGAATACAGTTGAGCTTGGCATAATTGGACGTGGGCGTAATTTTCAGGTCTGACACAAGATCTCTAGACTAGAATCTCTGTGCTGAGTACCAAAGCATAAACTTGCTGTGTCGAGTCGCCCTGTTGTTTGATGTTGCTTGAGTGCACTTCAAACAGTTTGCATCACGTCAGTTTTGGACTCTATTTCCGTCGAGAGACTTTATAACCCAGAGTAGAAAAAGTATCAAACAGAGCATCCAACAGTGACTTTGAGCTGACAATGCAGGAGTTGAAGAGGGATGGCAGCCAGCAATCGTCAAGCAAGTCGAAGACTTCAGTGACGAGTTCCTTGCAGTCTAGCGGGCCATACACGCTTTTTTGCGCTTCAAAACCGGTATCCTCACTTTTTGGGAGCTGACTCTCTGAGTCATTTAGTTTGTTAGCTTTGAACATGCAAGTGGCTACATTCCATCTTGATATGTGTCTGGACTCCTGGACCCAGCTTCTGATACCCTGAACTGCACCCCAAAGGCCCTAGTGCATTGCTCCTTTGCACATGACAGCATTTGTCCTCTTTCATAGACGGATAGCAGTTCTCCAGATTTTTCCCAGAAAACAAGATTTTCTGCTGCTTGAATACTTTAGCATGTTTGGCACAGGGATTCTAGAAAGCATCCCGGAAAAGGCTCCATTTCAAGATGGTATCAGTTTGATAACGCAAATTTTTGATTAACATACCATCCGTCCACTTGTGTTGGTACTCCACTGCGCGATGCACTCTACTTTGCCTGCTCGTAAATGATGTCAAATGCTTACTATTGCACAGCATGAATAATGTCAGGTTTGTCTAGTGGGTCGTGGTGACTGTGGTTATTGCTGCCATTTCACTTCCATGCGGTTTGATGAATGATTTCCCATGCCACATCAAAAGCTGCCCTGTGCTATCATTTATAGTCGTATTTCGAAGAAGTCGGCTATAGGATAGCCGTGAGAAAGGGCTGTCAGGAAAGAGAAAGATACGTCAAGAGAAAGAGATGACAAGAGAAAGAGATGACAAGAGAGCATTCTCCCACTGCACTGGTCGTCTTGGTCGTCTTGCACACGTCCTATGGGCACATTCTTATTTTTGCCCTGTACCTCCTTACCTCCTCCGGCTTGCCCGGGCACCTGCAACGCGAACCTTTTTTTTCCCCCTAGGTCATTGCAATTGTTCCATCATGTTGCATGATTGACAGTCAAATTGTCTGCTTTGGTCATTGCCATTCAGTTTCCACTTTCACTGCAAATGAATTCAATGGTAGTGCAGCTGTATTTACACTTTGTCGTAGCGAAAACTGATAGGTTTTCACCGCGGGACTTGACTACAATCGAGGTGCAGCAGCAGGGCAGAGTGCACGGTCATAAACAATGAAGACACAAACAAAAGTGCAAGAAGGGATGCTGTACAAGAAGGGATGCAGGATACTGGCTGTGGCGGCTATGTTGGTGCAATGATAGTTTGATTGTGTTTGATTTGTGGGCATGAAGGATGTCTGGATCTCAATGGGAATCCAGCTCCGTTCATAGCCTACAGGGCCTACAAGTTCTTTTGGTTCTAACGAGCCGGATGCGATTTCTATGAACTGCGTCGGTTATTGTGCAGGGACTTTTGTTTTTCGTATTGGGTCACCCAAGAGCAAACACAAAAAACTCAAAAACGAACGAGCCATCCATCTACCCAAAAGTGTTTGACGAGAAGTGCATGGTGTTGCTTTTGGCAAGCAGTTTGTTGGGCTGCTGAAACTCTTTTGGTTAATTTGCAGCCTTCGTGCGAATAGCCCAGGCAAGGTCAAGTTTTTCACTAAGAAATGCGTCAGCAGACGTCTGAGACAGAACATACAAGAGGGGTGGGTCGACAAATGAAAACGCATGAAACCTTGAAGATATAGGTGTGGGCTGTGGGCATCTCAGATGAGAAGCTTCGCACTTGGAGATAAATGAGCTAAACAATCACTATGTAGAGTAAAAGGAGATCTTAAACTGACTAATGCCTCCGAAAGCAAAAAAGGTGAAAACCGCACGAAAGCCAAGGTGAAAATTGCTGTTGCGAGAGTTTTGCGAAGGTGGATATATGTTTCATAATGTTTCTAGATTAACTAAGATATCATGTTCCCTCAAACACAGGGGGAGCTCTGCGAAAATGATTTCTTGAAGGTTCATCACACGAAAGCCACGGCCTCATTCGCGAAAGTCTCGCGACAAGTTCTTGCAAAGGTTCACTCTGCTAGCCGGTGCTGGAGGACTTTGAACACCTTTCAAATGCGATCAACCACGCAATCACTCAGTCACATAATAGTTTCAATCGCTCAGTCGCTACATCCCTGAATACGTTATCTCTGTCCTGCCATTTTTGGACGTTGGGTACCTATGAAACACAGATTTTTCGGGTACAGCGGTCGGGTGAAAGGTAGTAAGAGTGGCTGCGGCCTGCGGCTCCAAGAATCGGTGTTTCTGCGGGCACCTTGTGTAGCCAAGATTCCCTTGCCGTCAGTCGATCTGAAAGTCCATATTCGTCCTTCAGTCCTTTAGGCACTCGGTATACCCCCGTCACCCATTGTATTGTGCAATCATTTCTTCACTTGTTCAATCATTTGTTCAGCCCTTTATAGATACACGTGTCATTCATGCATACCTTCAGCCTTGCCTTCACTTATCGTTCATGCGTTCATTCATTCAGGCATTCAGCCAATCATCCAATCAATCACAGTCAATCGATCATTCAGTATTGAACCATACTATATAAACCATTCAATTACGCGTGGAAACAAGGTAACTGGTTGATTTGGCGCTCTTGGAAGGGTCACCGATTATGTTTTTATGATCTTGGTGTTTTGGAAAGACAATGTGGTATTTGTGTGAGCCGGCAACTTTGGTGTAATCAAAGGAAGTTTAGAAGTCAAACTTCCGACAATATGGACAGATGAAAAGCAGACATGGTAAGAGTCAGAGAAGAGAAAAGAAGAAAGAAGATCAAAAAGAGAAAGTCTCCGAAGAAAGAAGATCCAGGTGCCAGAAAAGGTAGGAAAGTCGCGAAACACTGTGTTTTTCCAATGATTTGTGGCTCCGGAGGGTCGAAAAGTAGGCTCGCTAAAGCGGCTGGTGCGGAGCCATGTGGTCAGATGAGAGATGAAAAGTTGCACGTCCTTGTGGCGCGAAGCAGCTCCGGAGCACTTTTAGAAGTTGAGATGTCAAAAAAGTGCACGCCGTTGTAGCGCGAAGCACATTTCGAAGTCAAAAGTGTTAAAAAGTCACGGGTACGGAGCAGTTTTGCACGTTCGGATGTCGTTTTGCGTGGCAGGCACAAGGGATTAAGCACCTTGCCAAAAGTGAGCAAAACGTGAGGTTTTTGTAGCAGTTTCAACTACAACCACCACTACACTACACTCCACCTCACTACACTACAACTACCACTACAACTACAACTACAACTGCAGCTACAACTACAACTACAACTACAGTACATAACACTACAGTACACTACACTGCATTAACTACACTACACTGCACTACACTAAGTACGTTACACTACACTACACCGCACTACACCACACCACACCACACCGCAATACACCACACCACACTGCACCACACCACACTACACTAGTTACATTACACTACACTATTCTACCCTACACCGCACTACACCACACTACACCACACCACACCACACTACACTACACTACACTAGACTACACTAGACTACACTACACTGCCCTACATTTCATTACGCTACACTCATTACACCGCCACAAATGAAAGCGCGACTGCACTACACTAATTACACTACGCCACAACTACAACTCCACTACACACACTACAACTACAACTGCAGCTGCACTACACCACACTACATCCAGCAGTTGTGGGTGAGGTGACCGACCAGGTGACCACTGCAACCGTTGTAACCACTCCAAAAAACACAACTCCAACCACCTTTCAGTCCATCAGTGAATTCGCTTCGCCATCCGTGATTCACAACAACCAAGCTCTCCTATAGGCTTCCTATTCTGAAACTTCCGCCACCGCCTTGTGCGGCACTACTGGTAAACAAATACAACTTGATTTCGTGTGGCCAGCGCGTGATTTGGATATGGATTTGATGGTTTCATTTAGGCGAAATGTTCGTCTATATCACTTTTCCTTCAACAAAAATCTAGATTTTGAGGATGTCGATTCGTGGATGTATGCGCTTGTCAAAGAGGTTTTTTTGATCATGTCCACAGGGCTGCGCTCAACGCAGCTTTCAGGTCATTGCCCACCCCATCCGTGACATAAGACATCTCTTCATTGCCATCCCATCCAACCCCAACCCCACCCGATTTGCTTCGTAACACATCTTCAGCGTAGCATAAGATCCAATCTCAAGGTGCCTCCATTTCCAGCGTAGTGTAAGATCCAATCTCAAGGGGCCTCCATTTGACAATCCATGAACACTCATGGACAAGATAAAGTGTAGCATTCACCAAATTTGCAACCCTTTCAAGGGCGCCGTATCAAGCGAATGCCACAAACGGAAACAACCCTTCCTACAGGCACTTTAAGACTTTGTTTCCTGTAGCCAATTTACCTTGCCCAAACTTTCCAGCTGGCACTATATGATACTAACGAATGGCATGTCTGCATCACCTGCATTACAAGTTAGCGGCGCTTTATTGATGAGGTACTCGTACTTGCAAGAGGTACTTGCAAGAGATATTTGCAAGAGACCTCCAGGAACGCATGACGTGAAAAAAACATCAATGCATGAAAGGCGCCCAGATAGTCTTTGTGCATAAAGTTCAGGTCATCTGCAAAGGGAACGTAAAAACTAACAGTTCATGTGGCAGGCGCGAACGAAGTCCTTTGTTGTGTTGATGGGCTAGTCAAGAGATGCAAAGATGGCTGTTTCCGCTCGCGTAGCATTCCCTCTTTGCTGCATACAGTACTGTCAAATCTGGTGTAGCTTGATTGAAGGCTTGCTGTCCTTCCCTTGCGTTTGGGATGCTTTGGAATGTTTGCGGTCGCACGTCACCGGTTCAACCCCTTGCGAATGTCTTGGCGTAGTAATGGCATAGTATGACCCTCGTGAGACTCTCATGTCAGGTCACTCCAGCAGCCGGAGGTGATTCAGCATCTCGGCGCATCCAACTACATCTCACCAGTCGTTGACCACGGTTGCTTTGTCCCTAGAGACAGGACGCAGGGTGATGAAACAATCCCAAGATGCTTTGCGCATTTGGCTCCCTCTGTCCACCTGGTCATGGTGGTTGAAGTATCCATGGTCACACCTTACGGCTCCAAAGGTTAGATTCGGTTAGATTGTTCCTTTGCTTTGGTGAGCATCCTGCTCTCAGCCAATGCATTGTGGGTGAAATGTTTCCAGGACCCACCACAACCATCTCAATCACTGCTGCATTATACTATGGCTGTGCCATTGCTGACGCTGATGGTATATCAAATACTTCCACTATCAATGATGTTATAGGTCAGGATATAGTGATGCTAAACCTGGTGATAACAATGCAGAGTGTGGTGGTGGTGGTGGTGATGATGATGATGATGATTATGCTGATGCTGATGCTAATGCTGATGCTGATGCTGATGAGGAGGAGGGGGAGGAGAAGATGACAAAGACAATGATAGCTCTACTGCTGCTGCTGCTGCTGCTGCTGCTGCTGCTAGTTTAAGAGCTGCTGTTTGGTTCGTGCTGCGAAATCCTGATTCACTGCTTGAGAAATGGTTGATCATTGGCTTCGGGCTAGCAGAGGCTCAGAAATCAAAAGTTTGATGTGGCAGCTTCATGCCATCCAGTTTTGCAACCATCCAGTGCGTGCCAAAGGTACCCGTGCAAACCTGCTTCGTCCAAAACACCGAGGACCGGATTCTAGTCCCAGGATCCTTGGAAAGGGAATCAGCATTGTGCAGGGAGGGTAAATTTGACTGTGATGTGAAGAAAGTCAGTTGACGAAACAGCCTTGCAAAATCACATCGTTGGTGGGATTGAGCTTCTGTGACGCTGCAGGACGATGAGGATGATGATGCTTTCTCGTGTTGAAAAGCTTCACCACGCGTAAAACGCGTCAGTGAAGATTTTTTAGGAGGTATCTCGCGGTGGCGCAGACGTCTCAAAGTAGACACTCTGCGTAGCTAGGTCGAACGTGCACAGGCTCTCAAGTGCGGGGCAAAACTGCGCTTTCAACCTCTCTGAACTAAGCTGGGTTTGACCGAAGTAAATACACAATGCATCGGGCACAGGTGTGAGACGAATGCGTTTGGGCTGCTGATAAGTGCAACTGTTGTGTCTTTCATATTGGACAGGAGGGTGCTATCGGGCAAAATGGGTAACACGCCGGAGAAAAACTGAAACCACGCACAAAAACATCGTTTCCACGTGCAGTCACAGGTGTCTTGATTACTGTGTCTTTTTTGTTGATTGCAAGAGTTTTTGTGTAATAAATAGGTGATGTCAGAGGAATGCGTGCGTGTTCGTTTGTTACTGGTGACATGTTTTTGACTTTCATGTTGCATCCTGCCTTCGATATGGAAATTACAGTTTCCGATGCTGTGGGGTGAAAATATTGACATTACTGTAATGGAACTGATGTCCAGTAAGACTTGATGTTGGTGCCTGAACAGTATCATTTCACAGGTTTGGAACACAACATGCTTCATTTGGAAAACTGTCTGACAACAGGCGGCACTTCAGTTCGGGAATTCCAGTGGATCTCGTATTCTACAAAAACAAATCTCCCATTTTTCTTCGGCTGTGGTGCCTTTGGGAGAAGATTTGCAATGATGTTGTGATTTAAATCCCTGCGTCACGATCTGGACATTTCCACATGATGCGTTGACACCTGCCAAATGATATGTTTAGTGTTTGCTTTTGTGCAACCCAAACCTATTTCTTTGGAAACATATTCTGTGCGTTTGGCCTTCGACCAAGAGGTTTTGACTCTGCTGGAATTCTGGAGCTTGGTATCACTGCCTGGTTTCACTTGCCTTTTCAGCCCATGGGGCTTTTGCTTCCGGAGCTGCCCTAATAGTTTACGGCTTGCTATGCCTTCATGGCAATCAGATTCAGACGAGCTGGGCACACATTGTGAGTCTATTTCCTGTTTCACGTCGGTATTCCAATTGCTTGAAATAGTCTATGCCACCTGCCTTCTCAACACTTCATGTGCAAAAACTGGCAAGATACTTCTTCGCATGCCTTCGCAACCCTTGGAACACGGGAATTTAGGACGCATACCCTCGCAGTAAAAGTCAGGAAGTATACCCCGTGCCAAAATCTTGCATCCCCAACATGGTGATCAGTCCAATCGCATGCAGTGACATGGTATTTGCATTCATCTCTGTACTCGTTCATTGCTGTTGGACAGAACCAAACAATTACGCTTCCGAACCTCCATGAGTTAATACAATCGATGGATTTGTTTGTCAGTCTCTGCAAGCTTTCCAAACTGGTTTCGATTCTGGTACATCATAATATCAAGGATAGTCATGATAGTAATAGCAATGATAGTAATGATAATGATATAACTATTTCGTATTTTCATGACGTGCTTTAATTTTCAAACTGCAGGTGTTACCTAGATGTGTGCATGTGGCCTTGGGGTATTGATGGCTCAAGTTCAAACTTACACTGAACGCTGAAGTGGTCAAGCAAAAACACTTGATGCGCAGAATAGAGTCTTGATTTCGGACATCAAAGACTCAAAGATTTTCCTTTTTTGAGAAATAGCATGAACTAGCTAATTTTAAGTCTCGATATCATTTTGAACCCTTTCAGTTTAACCTTCATTGTGTCTCTTTGTGTAGCTTGGCCTGGGGCTTAGACCACTTTTAGTAAGATTTGTTTGCTCCAAAGTCGGAGACATAAAGGTAAACGTGTTTGAGATGATGCTGAGGAAAGATGGGTCATGTCGTGTGGAACATAGTGCGGGACCGTTGCCCTTTTTCCTGTTTTGTGACAACACCAGGAGCGCATGGAAAGCATCATTTGCAGGACTTGAACTTGTTCCTCGTCGTGGTATTTATGATTGAGCAGTTGCCAGTGAACGAGCTTTTCCGCGAAACCTTCCGCAAAATAGCAGGGCTCTTAGTGGCTTTTACTGTAGTAGAGCTGAGGCTGCAAAAAGACAATTTGATTGAAGCTATTTTGGGGGACCTATGGTGATGATGGTTTGCTGGGCGTTGCCAACTTCAAGAAGAATCACAACTTGGACTTTTGTGACAGTGTACTGGGCAGAAAATGCGCTTTATGCACAATGAGTTTGATTTTTCAGTAGACTGAGATGACTGAGCACTGAGCCCCTTCAGATGATCGCCTTCATGATCGCGGTGATGATGTGGAGATTGTTTGGCAACCTTTTTTTCGAGTCATCGCCTGTGGGAGGCAGTGGGACATAGTGGGACCGTGGACAGGACATAATGACAAGCTATGGTAAGCGACGACAGACTCATCCATTGGGAGTTATATAGCATTATATAAATTATATAGCCATTATAAGGCTTATCATTATTGGATGATATTGGATGATATTGGATGACCATAAATTGCCATAAACACTCCATAAACCATGATAATTTCAATCTGCAGCATGGGAAGTCCCCATTGGTGCGATCTATGCAGGTGCTCGAGTTGGCGGGCCGCTACGTCAAAAGAAAACTGAAGGACAGACCACTAGACAAAACTAACTCAAGATTTGATTCATATATATAATATAATATATATATATAAGTATATATATAGATTCATTCTTTTGTTGTATACATATTATATATATATTCATCATGTATTGTATGTAACTAAATAGATATATCTACATGTATGTGTCCCAGATAATATATATATTAAGGGGCTACGCCCCCTGCCGCCGACCCCAGGCAGGGTAGCTTGAGGCGGCGGGCGGGGGGCGGTAAACTGCTAAATACTCGTCTAGCTGATTTACCTTGTTCTGTTTTTTCTATCCAATCTTTTGGAGATCCCTATATTTATATAATTTGCCGCCTGTGACGCGTCTCCCTGAAGCACTGGCCAGACTCAACCTGAGGCACCAGGGCCAAGTGGCCAAGAATAGAGACTTCACAAAGGTTATTTGGAAACAAACGCGTGAAGTTTTGAAGATGTGCATATGCATATTACATATATATATACAGTCTATGTATATGTATATATATATATCCATATATATCCATATATATATCCATATATATCCATATAAATATATCCATATATACAAGATATAATATACATAATTATATACATGTGTATCTATGGGTATTTACACTATTCCTGTACTTTT
>Ga0126342_10009037_pt1:2500-17856 | contig 17856 bp, 16 predicted proteins | sample Cyp1metagenome_FD_92528 | JGI IMG/M metagenome (GOLD analysis project Ga0126342, IMG submission 92528) | Coral microbial communities from Lord Howe Island, Old Settlement Bay, Australia - Cyphastrea 1 metagenome | ecosystem: Host-associated > Invertebrates > Cnidaria > Coral ... | reverse complement strand
TCTTCATGTCTTCATGTCTTCATGTCTTCATGTCTTCATGTCTTCATGTCTTCATGTCTTCATGTCTTCATGTCTTCATGTCTTCATGTCTTCATGTCTTCATGTCTTCATGTCTTCATGTCTGTATGTCTGTATGTCTGTATGTCTGTATGTCTGTATGTCTGTATGTCTGTCTGTGTGTCTGTGTGTCTGTGTGTCTGTACGTCTGTACGTCTGTACGTCTGTACGTCTGTACGTCTGTACGTCTGTACGTCTGTACGTCTGTACGTCTGTACGTCTGTATGTCTGTATGTCTGTATATCCATATCCATACATATATATATATAATGTTTACATGTTGACGTATATTATATTGACACATCATGAATATCTTTTGCCAACAACCAAGAAACATCACAACCAGGATAACAACAACAACAACAGACCACGACCACGACCACGACCACGACCACCACCACCACCACGACCACCACCACCACCACCACCACAACCACAACCACAACCACAACCAATGGACTGATGAAAGAACTCGATATGGCGCGCAACCAGCGCCAGTGCTCAAGTGTTTGGCAATGAGAAGGAGACTTAGTGAACTGCGTCGAATCATATCAGTCCATAAAGTCAACTGTTTGGCACGATGCTATCGCTCTTGTTGCCAAACCATGCCAAACAGACAAGAAAACTGCCTTTACAAGTTTAAGGCCCTTTGAGTCACAATCCAATTTCGAAACCTCAGGTCAGCTGAATGATATAATATGCATCGTTGTAAATTAGAAAGTATATGTATATACATAAGTATATACATGTATATACAGTATATATATAAATATAACTATGTATGTATATAACGATGTATGTATACGCGCACATTATTGTTCATCAGTGGTTCAAGCAAACTTCCAAGTCCCCGGCCTCACTGCCACATTCCGCGAAGGCGCGCCAAAGACATGCCACCCCCGAAGGATGGCAGGGCGCAACATGGCCACGGGATTCCCAAGGGATTCCCAGGGGATTCCCAGCGAAAAACCGGAGAAATGGAGGTTGTGAATAGAAACACCCATGGAAAAATCCGTGGAAAATCCACTTTGAATGGAGGTTTTGAAATAAGAAAACATCTATAATCATGAGATTTTCTAGCTATGTTGCTTAAGAGGGTATTGATTTAAGTGAAGGTTCTTAATAAAAAGGAAACCAGCTGTTGGTTTTTCAACAATCAATCAGAATTAGACCCTGTCAAAAACTCAATCAAAATGAGCTGGTCACAGTTCCAGTGGAAAATTGGACAGTTGAGCAATGTTGAGCATGTTGCTGTGAAAGACGTTGCCATAGGCTAGTTGCCATATGCGTGTCCCAAAAGTCGGCCACTCTGCTGCGGACCATGTTCTGATAGCCTTTTGGGCCTTTCCTAGCCAAGTATGAACTGATTTTTATCATCTGGTTTAAGGTTCCGACTGATTCATTTTGTTGTACAAGTTCAACAAGTTCAACAAGTGTTGAGAGATCTTTAGAGCACTTGGTCGCAAGAAACCGCAGAGTCATCCAATTTCCCACTCTTCCAAAGGTTAATGATGTTGGTTCTGATGCAGATCTGACTTGAGCCGTAAAAACTTGCACCCAAAGTCCTGATCGACGAATCGATGTGCCAATAATTAGATTAGATGGCATCCTTCAACCCGCTATCCATCGAGTCCCAAATCAGAACGACCAGTTGAGGGTTCCAGCCATGGCATTTCTCGTACCTCAATCATCCACTTGTCCACTGAGGAGCCACCTGGCCATGGGCAATTTTTGGCGCCAACTGGGAGAACAGCCCTGATGAAGGGGTCATGACATGTCGTAACCATAGTTCTTTGAATTTTCCAAGTCATCCAAGTATCATTGCAGCTAAAATTGAGAAGCCCCGCTCCAGCAGAAGCTGCTTCGTCCCATCTGTGTCTCAGTCGAGCCTGCGCTTTCATCGTCCTCCGCAGGTTCTCCATCCGCAGCCAGCAACTTGCAGTTCTTCGACAACGCGTAGTCCCAAACGTACGAAAAGCCTGCGACATCGGCGACAGGGAGATGCAAACCCACCCAATGACCCACTTCAATGCTTTTGGCGCATCAAATTTTGGAAAAACATGTCAGATCCCTCTTGCTTAACATGCCCCAGTTACATCAGCCCAAATGCACATCTGGTATCAGCAGCTCCTAACTTTTAACTGCTGCATGATGTTCTTATTGTATGATCAGTGCTCGTTCCGGTTGATTGGATCAATTTGTCTGCATTTTCTCTATACGAAGAGCAAACAAGTGCACTCCATTCACAACAGTAGATAGGAGGGAAGTGCAGAATTGGCAAACTTTGAAGCGAGTTTTGGTCCCAGCACCCTTGGGTCAAAACCGAAGATTTAATTTATGTTGGGTTTCGATTAAAACCCAGTGGGTGTAGGCATCCCGATTGAATTGAAGTGAATATCAACCAAAATCACCTGAGGTTGACATCAGCCATTCATTGGCGATTCATATTGGCGAACCATGGATCTTTGCCCTCGATCGCATGACCGAGCCTCGACACTCCATCCCACTGCAGAAGGGGGTAATTTGACTTGATTGGCAAGCCTGGGTGGAAGTGACTCCGGGGGCCGGGGGGTTCAGTAGCTCAAAGTGGATCACCCAGCTATTAAGGTTTCTGGATGGTGCTGGCTATCTATCCATCTATCTATCTATCTATCTGTCTATCTATCTATCTAATCTAATCTAATCTAATCAAATCTAATCTAATCTAATCTATCTATCTATCTATCTATCTATCTAATCTATCTATCTATCTGTCTGTCTGTCTGTTTATCTATCTATCTATCTATCTATCTATCTATATATCTATCTATCTATCTATCTATCTATCTATCTATCTATCTATCTATCTATCTATATATAATCTCTATATATATATGCACATATCTATATCTGTATCTATATCTATGTCCACATATATATATATATACATACATACATATATACCAATATATATATACATATATATATATATACCTATATATTTATATACCTATACATATATATATACACCTATATGAACCTATATATATATACCTATACATATACCTATATATATACCTATATATATATATACACCTATATATTTACCTCTATATATATACCTATATTTATATATTCACCTATATATTTATATATATATATATACATACACATATATACATATATATTTATACGTACACACATATTTATATACACATTTATGTATATATTATATTTATTTATATTTATCTAAATCTACATTTCATTGTATGTACAATGTATTTCACCGGCCTCGCCCAGGAAGGTGATCAACTTGCTCGGCGCCACGTCCCAAGCGGGGCAAATGCCTCGGCGCAGATCTCGGGCACTTGGGAGTAGTAAAATGTAGCAATGTGGGTGGTTGATGTAGTAAAAATGAATAGTTTATATCCCCAAATAGGGTGTACATAGTCAAATACTGGTTGGTTTTCATAGGGATTCCCCTGTTGGACTATATTATTGTCATCCCCAATATAACAGGTAGTATGATCCCCTATAATGTGGGTAAAACAATGCCATAAACCACCCATGATTGGGAATGGTAAACATACCACCTATAAAATGGTGATGACTGGGGGATGGTAACCCGCATTAAAGGATGAGGATGAACTTGGGGGTTCGCAAAAAAAAAAGTCAACTCCAGGATGATCCAGATATGTGTATATATATATATATGGATATTGCTATCATATGTAAATATCCAGATATATCTCTTGTATATATATATCTGTATCCAGATATATGTATAGACAATCTTTGAGATCATGACTAGTTTGTTGTTCTTGGCCACTGCTGAACCGAAGGCTTGTAACTATGGTCAAGGATCTGCCGATCTTGGGCAGTGCATTTGTTCTAGCCCGTGAGTGGAGGAAATTCTTCAGATCATTGTCAATTTTACCTGAATTTTCCATCCCAAAACAACACTAGCAAGCAGGGCCCTTTAAACCGGCCTATGTATGTGTATATAATATATATATATATATACATGCACATGTATATGCATATTTCCGGAGATCAATATTATACAGGTCATTACAGAACCCTCCTAGCTCTTGATGTGAAGGAATCCTTTAGCAAGTCAGGCATGACAGCATGATTCATATCTGTCGTAGTTTTCCTCATCCCAGTCCTGGGACCGAGCCTTTAGTGTTTCTAGGGCTCCGGCTGCTAAGAAGTACTTGGATCATGAAGGCGGCACTTGCAGGAGTCATATGGCCATACAAGCAGTCCTCAGGCACCTGTGGTACAGCTAGCAGCTACCATGATAGGGATTGATCACTTAGCTGCCTTAGCTCCCTGATGAATCAACTGGGGGTGGGGATGACATCAGGATGACCTTTGGTTTCAGCGCCAGACCTGCTCAGTGAAGCTCCACACATCAAAGTAGCGCACAGCCATGGACGCGAACCTGGCACAGCAACGTGGGTTTTCTGGTATGGGAAACTCATCGGATGTATAGCTCCCATGTTTCCACGGGTTTCCATTGGAAAATCAATGGCTGGTTCTTCATGATCTCCATAGTCGGAAGGGGACGCTGAAAGGCTGACAAGCAACTCTTGGAAGTGTGCTCTCATCGCTTCATGCAAATGGTTGTAGATGGGATTCTTGTAGTACTCACTGCAGTACTCCACCTCAGCATGCAGAGCTTGCAAATCCACAAAGCATGGGGATGTTCAAGGATTCAATGTGAGAAAGAATGCGTTTGACAAAGATGCCAGCAGAATATCTATGGTTGCATATGCATAAACGCATAGCTGCATTCATCTGTAGATACACGATGTATGGTCATTTTTGGCCTGCAATTTTGGACACACCCCACTACCGTCGAGACATGACCAGACCACTAGTGGACTTTGTCTTGAGACCCCCCTCTTCAGCACCAGACAGACATCACTGTGCAGCCATGCTTTTCAGCACGGCCATTGGGCCCACAGAACCTCTGCAATGTCCCTGCCGTCCTAAGACAGACGCGTCGAAGCGTCTAGCCCGGTCAGCCGCTGAATTCTGCGGGGTGGCTCTGCTGGAAAAGCTGATTGGCAATCATCATTGTGATAATTATGCAAATGAAAATGATAACAATAATGTTCTAATGATGATAACCAAAATAAATGATTGTGATACCCAATGGTAATGATGATAATAATAATAATGATAATGCTAATACTAGCAATAATAATGGTAAGTATAATCGTGTTCATCATCATCATCATCATCATCATCATCAGCATCAGCAGCAGCAGCAGCAGCATCATCATCACCCTCATCATCATCTTGCTCATCGTCCAAAAAGGATATAATGAGTCCGATAGTTTGTTGCAATAAAGAAAAAACTAGCCTCAATGTCCTCCCAATTTGACTGTGCTTGGCACCTCCTCATTCCTTGCAGGAACTTATCCACGATGCCTTCTGTGTCCAGCCCAGCCAATGCGGGCCTCACGAAAACGATCCCTCACCAGGACGCTTTTCGGAGAGCGAAACTGCTTGAAATGTCGTTGAGTCACATCTAGGACCATCTATATAGGTCTTGAGAATCCATGACCTGAAATGGCCTGGTTTCACACCAAGGGAAGTGGCAACCCTTGGAGTAGGCATACCAAAGCCCCACCGCGACCACAGGAAAGACGTGGCTCTTGTGCCAATTGCCTGGAGCAAAAATTTGGACACTTCGCACCACGGAGAAATGTTTGTTTCATGGTTGTCTGCCGATCTCCGGTGCTTCTGTCAGAGGTCTTTTTTGCGCACATTGAAAGCGGACCCTGAAAGCCACAGCATCTTGCCACAGCTGAGGGTCAAGACCAGGATGGAACCAAACCAATGTTGGAAACACTGGATAGACAATGATAGACATACTCAAGGCAACCGGCGTCCTAAAATCAGAAGATCCGAAGATACATGCAGCATTTACAGACTAAAATTTCATCTGGACATGGATGTTCGTTGGGAGCTTAGTGGCACCTTGCATCTAAGCTAAGCACAGCATCTGGGCGATTGGCTGCCCCGTTCTCCCAAATCTACTTGCTATAGACGTTACCATTTTGTCCTCACATCTGGAACCAGCCCTTTAAATGGCAACTCTCGTGGGGAAACATCCAGTTAAAACAATTGGCTGTGCACTGAGCACCTAAGCATAGGCATCCAGGCATCTACTCCAGTGGTCCAGACAATTTGGCTATCCCTTTTTGGAAGCTGTTCCGGTACTCACTGGGTATCTGCTGTGTGCGACGTAGCTCAGCCTTGGCCGAGTCCTCAATGGGCCCCTGACGTCCAAGGCGATTCAAGCCACTGGGCAATGTGCCCACGCCCAGTTTGTGGACCAATGCCATCGCAAAATGCCAACCTCATTGGACGACCACGGTTGGCTGAATAGGTGGCCAGATAGGTGAGGGATAAAAATATGAGACCAAGCCACTTCCGAAACCCATTTGTTTGGATGGTATAAACCCCTTTGCTAGCGAATGTCCTTCCCAAAGATCATGTCATATCTGTCACAGTCACACCCATGTCCAGATTCCAGTTCCAGCTCTGATTTCGAAATTGAATAATTGAAATTAATTGAAGCGCCGCGAAATCGCAATCTGACTCGCAAATCAAAAATCCTAGCGTGAGATGGGTTTGTCCGAACATTGGGTATCCCGAAATCCATCGAAATCCCATGGCTAACCATCATGTCCCCTATCAAAATGGCAATTTGCGGTCCATACCCCATGTTCAGACACATATGAAACTCTGAGCCACTGCTCTTGCTGAAAATGTCATAGACCTGGCTCAAACTGTTGCTCCACACGTGCAATGGAAAGGAGAAGCCCGCATCATTGTAGTATGGATGTACATCCAACATCTCCCTGTATATTCTTGTGATCAAAAGGAATCTAGTGCATACATACATATTTACATGTACATTACATGAACATTGCATGTCATTTTATATGTATCATCATATATCATAAATATGCTACAACGTAGCAATGTTGGTGTATATCATGTATATCTATGAATAATATGAATGGCTCTTTCCGAACATTTCCACCTCCACGTCCGTCCACGTCCGTCCACCTCACCTTCGCAGGCCACTCAGGCTGCATCTTCGTTAAGATCGCACAGATCTCCTGCAGCTGGGCGCTTGGAAATTGCCATGGAATGTATGAAATGTATTGAATCGATTTTGGCCATGGGATGCAAAGTGGGTGTGATGAATTTGGAGTTCAATATATTTCATGTATTTAGTACCAGGGGGCTGTGAATTAGACACTTGAGACCAGAATCACACGTGGATTCGTCACGTGAATCCATTTGTTGCGCTGAACCACTTCCAGAGGTCGCACCGAATTTTCAATCATAGCCCATTCACAACTTCCAAGCCAGTGCCCTCCTGTGGTGTTTTCTTACAATCTCCCAGGTAAATCGCTTGCACAAAGCGATGCTGCGGACACTTCCGCGGCTCGTGGGAAAAGATGCCGATCTCGTCCGTGCCACTCCAGCCATAGGACCATTCAGTGCCACAAATCTCCACGGCCACGTGGACACCACCAGAGAGAATGCTGCGGGTGGCTGGCTGCAAGGTCCGAGCCACCTGCACCGGTGATACAGCGGCTGTTTCTTAATATGTTGCTTGGAAGCCTTGGATTATTATGGGAAGATTGTGGATTATGGGATAGGAATGGATAGGATGTTCTTTCAAACAGCGCCAGTACACATGCCCTCCACTGGATCTTTTGAAAGCAGACTCAGCGTCCGAATTTCCTCCCATCTTTGGTCTGCAGTGATTGAGAGTAAGTGCCTGTACATTTCCCAGGGCATAGACATTGAGAATCACCGCCACTTCTGCAGCCTTCACCATCTTCTCCACCTTCGATGGCACACGACACCCGGGGCAAGTGAGTGAAACCTGGTACGGTCCCGATGTATTCCAATGGTATCTAGGTGATGTTCCAGTCACCAGTTGGCAAGTTCACGAATCCCGGAATTCTCTCATCATTTGCATTTGGAATGGTAATCCTGGAAATTGGTAGAGTCTGTCCTGCAAACGTTTAGCAGCTATGAGCATTGTTAGTCACCGTTCATCAATCAATTTCGTGGCCACTTATTGAGTGCATAATAAATTCAACTGCAGGCTTCATAAAAAGACACCTCTAACTGGACAGCTGCAAACTCGCTCAGCAGATACTGGTTACAGGATCTTACAGGCAATGCAGCACAGCCAGTATTGGGATGTACTGGGTATATCCGGGTCACCTCACATTGACTTACACAAATGCAGCAGCTCCCCGGTCCCAACCTCCGCATCCGTGGGCTCTCGTCCACAGCTGAACCAGGACCAAGCTCCTGGAGGAGTCGAAGGAATAAGTTTGAACTCCGGTTGACTCAGGTGGCCAGATTTCATCTGTGGTGATAAATATTGCTCCAAATCTGCAGGAGCCATCCTGGTCGCACTCCACAACGCGAAGAAACGACAAAGGTGATATGTGGGCTCTGGAGTTTTGCACAGCTACGGGATGCAAACCCTTCAAATCAGATACATGATCCATCACTTGCTATACCTCTTTCCGAAGCTCCCGGGGCTCCTTGCTGTTTCACCCTGGGTCCCAAGGACCACATGCCGTGGCCTGCATCGCAGCAGCGGCAGATGCCATGGCCTTCCAAGTCATCGGAGCCCACACCACGATCCTCGGGGTCCTGGGGATCGGAGCAGATCATCTCCATCCAAGAGATCCATCATGGATGATAACTATGAGGTGATAGTGAATGATAATGAGATCCATTATGATAATGAGATGAATTATTGAATAAGCATTCAATGATCATGGATGATCATGAATGAAACATCCATAATTGTTAGTTGATAGTGAATCATAATGGATAATATTGATACTATCATTATCTCATTCATACTGGATGTAGTGAGTGATAATGGTTGATAATGAATGATAATGGATGATGAATGAGAATGGATCATAGTGGATGATAATGATAAAATGGATCGCTAACTATTAGCAGGAATGCTACAATGGATAACAATGTCATGTAAGAATGATAAATAATTGAAATGATAATGGATGGTAATTGATGAACATGGTAGTGATTGTGGTAGCTATAGCAATGGTGACAATCATAGTCATAATCGTGATAATAGTAATTAGCAATTGAAGGTCATAACTCATAACCGTACTGATCACATGCAGCTCTGCGATCTCCTGCAAGTGGTTGAAGCCGTTTGTTATTAGTCATGTCCAACGGCTTATTCTCTGAATTACTATCTTTCTGCATCTTTGAAAAGGGGGCTTGTTGGCACGCGGAATATCCCCTACTTTGATTCCCAGGTTCCTCTTCAAAGCTGCCAGCAGCTCTTGTACTTCCAGTGCTTGCCTTGGCTTTCGCTGCCACTCTCGGCTTTGCCGAGCTTTCAAAGATGGGAGTTGAAGCAGAGAGGCCTTCAGGGCCAGGGAAATGTGTCTGGACACCTGGAAACATTCCTTGAGTCCTTGAGATAAGCTTCCTAGAGTTGCGACCCCGTTCAAGATGCCAGCCTTTTACCAAACCAAATGCAGGTTGCAAGGAAAAAAGGTATATAGTTTTCACCCTCCCTGACCTTCTTTGGGCTTCTCACCTGAACCAGCTAGCACGACATGAAGGTGGTGAAGGATGACATGGTGCCGAATCAAACAGCGAGCACTTGGGATCTACAAAATTGGCAGTTGCTCCAGTTGCAGTTGCTTCATACCTATCAGGACCTATCACGTGTCGACACAACTGGACCCACCTAGCCCTGGTGGTGGCTCGTTGCTTAGCAAAACGCTTCGAGCCCAGGCCATCTGATCTTCAGACGGCGCCGTGCTGACGCCGTGGCCATGGCCGCCATGGCTAACTGGCAACATCTGTGAGCCACCTGTGACGACCTGTGGAAGTAGAAAATGACATGTACATTAGTACATCTGTGTCTGTGTTAATATGTATAATATGTATAATATTATATATATAATGTACGTATATAATATCTACTAGTATATATATATGTGTGTATGTGTATATATATATGTGATCAGATATATGATCATATATGATCTGATATATGATCATATATGTACATGTGTTTCTAAGATACAGACCGAGAGAGATTAGAAAGTGCATTTATTTGTACGTATGTTTCTGTTTGATTGGGATGTGCTGGTAAGGATCCGACATTCCTTTCAAAATAGAAAACTGAAAGGTACCTTCTATCAGCATCACATGTGGTCATGCTCGGAACAGGAAGCATGTTCTTCATGAGTGCTTCCCTACAACTTAATTCATGACATCAAAAATATTCAAAAACTGAAATCCAATATCTTTGGAACTCTGGAATTTCCTCAGAAATAATGAGGTCAACGGGGTCGGGTCAACATCGACGTGACCAAGCTCCAGGTATTTCCCGCCTTCGGTCATGCCCTCAATGGCAAGGAGACCCAAATTGGCTTCATCCCAATACTCCGCCAGTAAGTTGGTGATGCGAATCCTCACTGGTGATCTTGGGCCATTGGGGCGGACCTGACCATCCCGTATCATGTCTGATTTTTTGTATCCAAAAAAAAAACTCGGCCAAAAATGATCCAAGCGGCTGTTTTCCAGTAAACTCAGGAGCCAATGCCAATTTGGCAAAGACAAAGGGCAGCTCTGCACTGTCTCTGGCCTGAGAATGGACACCTGGCGCAGGTAGGGCCGCAACATGGTAAGGTGGGAGTCTGGGAGTCAGGGAGCTTGACTTAACCTCTCCATACCTAGAAATGACCTGGAAATTTATAGCCTGCCGTGGGTTATTTGGGGAGTCTCGTTGCAGTGGTTTCCCTCCACACCTTTGTGACGATTGAGATGGGTCTTGTCTCCAGTGAAGACTATGGTCTTGTGCCTTGGAAGATTCTGCGTCAAGGTGACATGTCCACTGGCCACTGGCGCTGGAAGAGCGCTCAGCCAGTGGCTTTGGTCACAAAGTCATATCATAATCCTTTATGCTTTTGAAATACAGTCTACATGATGGTCAATGATGGTCATGATTTCCTAGCACTCTTGTGTTTCGGAGCTATCTTCATGGCAGTCATACGTGCTATCAATACGCGACGCTGATCTGTTCACCAAGTGACACGATCTTCCCATCTTCCAAGATGAGGTCCATCAGTTGTAGGTAGACTCCTGGCATACCCAGAGCAAGTCGAGCAAGTCCGACATGGATCAAGGAACGACATGGCCATTTGGAAGTGGGATACACAGATATGTTTTCCCTAAGAATTCCTAAGAAACCAAAAAAAATGTACATTGCTGAACAAACTGTGATACAAATGCAGCAAGCGTAATTCCAAAGACACTACTAAACTCCACCTAGTCCACATTCCCCAGCGTCTAGAAATGTCTAGAATCCTGGAATCTGTTCCAATTTTACTTTGTGACATGGATCTTCAAAAAAAATAGTTTTCCCATATTGTTCCATATGTTTCTATATTTTCCCATGGGTTTTCCCATGGTTTTCCCAATAAATCAGGCCTTTTTCAGCACCAAAAAATGGGATCCCCACTGAGATCCCCTGAGATCCCCCACCATCGGTGATGAAGTTGTCCCGGTTGGCGTTGAAGGCACCCGGCACCAAGGTGTTGGCCAATTGCTGCAGCCACACCGAGCTTTGGGACGCTCCCAGGAGCACCAGCCACGTACCTCGAAATCAAAAGCTTAAGCGCGCCGACAGAAATGTCAACAGAGATACGAATTGTGTATATACATATATATATATATATATGATATATATTCGTTGATTGATATTGATATTGATATGGTGTACATGTATGTTTATATATATATATATGATATGTGAAATCATAGTCTGGATAACATTGAATAACCTACATAATATATATATATATATTATATATATATATGTGTGTATAGTATTGATAAACACTGGTAAACTATAATATCTATAATTCAGGAACCTTCGGCCATTTTGGGATAGTTAACCTGTTTCGAACTTCACCATCATTCCAGTGACGTCGCAGTGTGGGATAGTGACTTCACTGTTGTTGCCTTGGACCTACGGACTATCCATGGCCATGCGACATGCACCACTTGTCACTAGTTGTAAAGAAACTTTGGCCCTTAATTACATCGAACTCAGATTCAGCTTGGAAAAATGTTGCCTTAAGGGTGGACGTGATGATCTTTGATCAACCAAAGATCAACCAAAAATGTTTGCCGTCCAGCAGTTGTGGTGGGAAACCCACCTTGTAAGCATCGCTCGATGTGCCAGGTTTCGCGCACACCCATCCGGCAATTGGTGTCGTGCAACTGATAATCCCAAGCTTTCACCTCAAATGGCGGACGCCATCAAGGCGGATGTTCCGACGAAAACATCCAAGAATCATCAAATCATCATTTCAAAAAAAAAACTGGAAATCTGGCTGGCTATTTCAAATAAATGGGAAAACTATGGAAAACTCACATTTCTTCCAAACCGCCAGTATTTTAAAACTCCTCCAAAACTCGGCGCACCTCACGAGTGCCAGACCAAATGGTTCCTACGATTCGGTCGGAGGGTTTTTGTGAAAGATGCCGCGTTCGCAGCGTTGATAAATGGTTGAACCATGATTCACAATGGTTAATAAATGGTTAATAAATGGTTAATAAATGTTAAGAATCATTAATGTTGGTAATGTTGGTGATTAATGATGATTAATGCTGATTTTCATGGGAAAACCCCAACATGAATGATTTAGTTCATGGAAAATACGATCTAGAAATGGATGAGAACTGGTGGTACCCCTGTTTTAGGAAACCACCATATCGGTCTGTAATCTTAGGATCTGTGAAAATCTTCCACGTCTAGATTGGAGATTGTTTGGAGATTTATGATTTTTCTAGATTCTAGACTGGGACCGTTGCTGCCGGTGTCATAGAAAATCATTGGAAGGTAAGACCGTCATGTGACTAAGACTCTGCCTTACAAATGAGAGAAATCATTGCTAACACAGATTATTGGTATCTGCTGTATCTGCTACAAATTGCTGATCATTTACCTTTCAACGAGTAACACAGAGGTTGCTATCGGTCGCCCGGTCCTTTGGTTTCCAGCACGGTCCCCCACACGGGAACCACCGGCAACCTGCCACACACGGGCTTCTCATCTGCCTGGCGGGCGCAGGTGATCTTGGATCCATCTTGGATCCAAATGTCCTGCGATGTCCTCTGTTGACATATCCACAATCCATGAAAAGCATTGAAAAGCCAGGTGTTGATGTCTCAAAAATCAAACAAAATCGAGAAACCACGAAGGGATGTGGCTTTCCCCGGTGTGATCCGGTTCTCATCCTCGGTGCCGCCTCGCCTCTGAAGGAACAGACACCGGGACCTGCGCCTTGGCGAAGTTGGGGTGGCAATGGCAATTGACAACGAAGTTCCAGCAGAAAATGCACAACGGTTGCCTTTCGAATTCACCAACCTTAGCTCCAATGTTCAAACAACAAAAAACATCTTTGTGGCTGACTCTCTGAGTTCTATCTCTGCTGAAGTTTCTGCAACAATGATCAAAAATCAACACAAACACATTCAGAATGATATAAAAACACCAAATGCTCACCCATCCAACCATCCAAATGATCATCACCCACAAACCCAGATGTTCACCCATCCACATAGAAACACCCATCATCCAACCATCATCCAACCATCATCCACCCATCGCCACCTCGGTGGTTGGCAGGAGTGCCTCGGCCGGCAGCGACGGCGCGCAGAGCGTAATGCCCTGCTGCAAGGCCACGGAGCGGATGTCGGACCAACCTCAAACGTAGGAGCTCAGCGTTGGCCTTAAAGATATGTGTTTAGTAAAATTACTATTACATACTATTATAATAATAATAATAGTAATAATAATATATATATGTATATAAATGACTATATATATATATGACTATACATTTGATTATATATATATATGACTGTGTATATATATATATATATATATCATATTATGTACAATATAATGATAATGTGTACATTGTATGACTATCATAATCATAATATTCATCATGTATTTATCATGTTGTGGATAGAAACCGCTGTTGTTATCCAAGAATGGGGTTGCGGAGAACATTTACTGGAACCTCCTTTTTTCAGAAACCAAATCAGTGAGGATTCAATGAACAAAAAGTGCAGGCGGGACTCTTATCTAGTCATTTTGGCGGCAACACAAGACTCCGAAAGATAGAAAACGTGGAACCTTGAGAAAACATGATAAATATGTTCAAACATCCTGGAGAAGTGGTTCTGTCTACTTGCGCACCGGGATTCATAGACTCTTCTACGAAGACAAAGGCAAGCGAAATCATAGATACACATGGGTCCCACATGCCTGTGTGTGTGTGTGCGCGTCTGCTAAGTTGCATGCGGTGTCATGTTGTACATGTCACGTATATACACTGTGTGTACATATTAGCAACAAATGGGGAGTTCCTAAAATGGAGGTACCCCAAGTCACCATGGGTTTCAATACTAAAATGGTCTAATTTTGGATGATTGGGGGTACCCCTATTTTTGGAACCCCCCACATATTTGCAACACATCTCAACTGGAAAGAACATGAAAGAACCCCGTGAGCAAACTGACCAGGCCCTGATTTTGGGCGCGTCAAGTCCGCACTGAAAGTGGTTTGGTTCCTTCGACAGTAAAATCAATGACACTGCTTCAATAGATCTATAAATATACATCTTATATTATATATGTAATACTATATATATAATATTATATATTTATATATGATTATTTTTCCTGGGTCAATCTTCTGGCGCATGCCTCTCTTCCAGACATTGGGCCAAAGTTTAAATCGAGGCACAACTTCGGTAGACGATGCTGTACCAGGCATCCAGACCTGCAGATGGTCCCATCGTGACCGTAGTTTTTTTTTGTTTGTTTCGGCGAATTGGCCCCAGCCCCAGCCTACTCCTCCGCGCGAGGGGCAACAATGATGCACTGAGTTGGCTCCAGCACTATCTGCGATAGCCCTTGACCAGCTTGCTTCGCAGTTGGCCAACGGATCTTGTGCTAGGAAGATGAGCCTCGGTAAATCGGGCTTCCCAAGGCCCACCTCGTTCCACCTCGTTCCACCTCGTTCCACCACGTTCCACCTCGTTCCACCTCGTTCCGCCTTCTGAGGTCTCTGACGTTGCAGCCAAACACGTGAGGCATGACCTCACAGCAGAAATCTCTTCAGATCTCAATACCTATCAGAATGTGAATGCGAATGCGTCTCTAGTCCAGTCGAAAGAGTTGCG
>Ga0126342_10009036_pt1:2500-17856 | contig 17856 bp, 10 predicted proteins | sample Cyp1metagenome_FD_92528 | JGI IMG/M metagenome (GOLD analysis project Ga0126342, IMG submission 92528) | Coral microbial communities from Lord Howe Island, Old Settlement Bay, Australia - Cyphastrea 1 metagenome | ecosystem: Host-associated > Invertebrates > Cnidaria > Coral ... | reverse complement strand
GATAGATAGGGATAGATAGAGATAGATAGAGATAGATAGAGATAGATAGAGATAGATAGAGATAGATAGAGATAGATAGAGATAGATAGAGATAGATAGAGATAGATAGATAGATAGAGATGGATAGAGAGAGAGAGAGAGAGATAGATAGATAGGTAGATAGAGAGAGAGTGAGAGATAGATAGAGAGAGAGAGAGAGATAGATAGGTAGATAGATAGATAGATCGATCGATAGATAGATAGATAGATAGACAGATAGAGATAGATAGATAGATAGATAGGTAGATAGGTAGATAGATAGATAGAGATAGATAGATAGATAGAGATAGATAGAGATAGATAGAGATAGATAGAGATAGATAGAGATAGATAGAGATAGAGATAGAGATAGAGATAGAGATAGATAGATAGAGATAGATAGGTAGATAAATAGATAGATAGACAGATAGAAATAGATAGATAGATAGATAGATAGGTAGATAAATAGATAGATAGATAGAGATAGATAGAGATAGATAGAGATAGATAGAGATAGATAGAGATAGATAGAGATACATAGAGATTGATAGAGATTGATAGAGATTGATAGAGGTTGATAGAGATTGATAGATTGATAGCTTGATAGATTGATAGCTTAATAGATTGATAGCTTGATAGATTGATATATTGATTGATATTTATATATATATACATTTTGATTGATTGATAATTTGATTTGTATATTGATCGATGTATTGATTGATATATCGATAATCCCCTCGTCCTATTACTAAACCCCCTCCTAATACTAAAAACTAGTGTCCATCTCCAATTTTTGAAAATTTCAGATTGGCCAATTTGATTTTAAATTGATCCCCTTTAAAAAACAATTGAAAAATCAACCTACCATTTGTGGGTTCCCCCCCCTAATACTAAAAACTAGTCAACCCCGGGGTGTTTAGTACTAGCGGGAAGCTTCGAAATCCAATTTTTGGCAATATTTTAATTGCGTTATATAAAGAAAATTAATTGATTTTGAAATCGGAAAAAATAGATTTTTTTTACTAAGGGTTTTAATTTAGTATTAGGGGGAAGCTTCGAAATCCAATTTTTGGCAATATTTTAATTGCGTTATATAAAGAAATTTAATTGAGTTTGAAATCGGAAAAAATAGTTTTTATTATGAGGGGAAGCTTCCAAATCCAATTTTTGGCAATATTTTAATTGCGTTATATAAAGAAATTTAATTGAGTTTGAAATCGGAAAAAATAGTTTTTATTATTAAGGGTTTTAATTTAGTCTTAGGGGGAAGCTTCGAAATCCAACTTTTGGCAATATTTTAATTGCGTTATATAAAGAAATTTAATTGATTTTGAAATCGGAAAAAATAGTTTTATTATTAAGGGTTTAATTTAATATTAGGGGGAAGCTTCGAAATTTAATTGATTTTGAAATCGGAAAAAATAGTTCTTAATATTAAGGGTTTTAATTTAGTATTAGGGTTCCCTAATACTAAATAAATACCCCCCTAATAATAAAAACTACCTGCCGTGTTTATTATTAGGGGGGTTAGTATTAGGATGAAGGGATTAGATATGATTGATATAATGATATAGACAGCTTTGCGCACCGAAGAGCCTTGCCCACCCTCCACCCTTCTTTTTCGAAAAGGGCGGTTCTGTGACACATCCATGTCACCAGGCCTGTCTGTGCTGGCCAAATGTCCAAGGTCTGCAGCCACAAGTTGGGCTGGACTGCAACCCCCTTTGACCTCGTCGCGCAGACCTTTTAACCCCAAGCACTTCTTGCACTTCAAGACGTTCAGGGAGGGGTCCGTGACAAAGGATATGTGGGCCGATCTCTTTGCAAACGACCAGCCACATGCCGTCGTCCAATCTTTCATGGGCAAGCTCCAGTCGGCGTTGGATATGAAGTGTAAGGGGTTGGAGCCACCCCTCTCTGTCGACTTCACCCAGAGCGATTTTGCCTTGGGCCTTGTCACTTCAAGATGTCCTGCAGCACGTCCATCTCTGCGAGGTCTCGCCTCCACCACTGGGGTCATGATCAATCTGGCGGGAGTGCCAGGGCATGGGGTACCCGGGGCTGCGCTTCCGTCCACCGTTGTGGTGACCCCGGGTCTGTTGGCCGGTGTGGATTCCAGCGCCTCCTCAGCGTATGTCAGCACCACCGCCGATCGCCATCTACCCAGGAAGGCAAGCTCTCTGATTCCCATACCTCTCCTGACGTAGGCCATGGCCCCCGTTCTCCTTGCGGAGTGTCCAGCGATATCGCCGTCTGTCATGGCTCTCCATGACGACACCATTTCACTTTTGGTGGGTTTTGCTCCCACCGAGTTTGTGAACATAAACTCATCCGCATACCCTGCACGACGACCCCGACGTTCGAGAAGGCCCTGAATGATGGCCCAGGCGCAGCCCCTCCAGCAGGGAGATTCCCCGCAGCACTGTAGCGTTCTTGCCACGCCAAGCCCCTTCTGGTCCATCTTCGAGTGGGGGATGTACAAACGGACCGTTTTGGTGGCCCTGTTCCATGTGACGTGTTCCCACTTCACCTTCGAGAGCTCGACCTCTCTGAGCATCCAGGCCACGCCCCACGCATAAGCCCAGGCGCACAAGGGCACAGCTGCTGCTATGTCGTTGTCCCAAACTCCTGCAGGAAGGGAATCAAGATCCACCTCTGGAGCTCTTCTAATGGGGCCCCTTTCTCTAACCACCGATTTCTTGCACGGCTGAAAGGTGCGCGCCAGCCAAGCTTCTAGGCTGTAACCAGCCTCCACGTGCAACAGCTTCAGCTCGTTCAGGTATTGGTCGGCCGAAGCCAATCCCCCCGCCTTTAATGCGGCGGCCACATATTCCACTGTCTGCCTGCTTAGCGGCAACACGTCTCGGTTCCCGGCCACCAGAGATGCTAACTTCATGACCTCTTCTCTGCGAGACCTCTTCACCGCTGCCGTGTTGCTGGTCCAAAACCCTTTGTTGAGTTCTTTCCAGGCTTGCCCCAGCAGGTCTCTGCTGCGTGCCACTTCCAAGGCCTTGGCAAAGGAGCCTTTCTTCACCTCGAGTCGAACTTCTGCAGGAAGACCGTGACCAGAACGTGATACCTCCAGAGCCCCATGATTTCCGATGCCGTTTTGGGGCCCTCTGACCTCTTCGGGCTCCTTGCCCTTCTGTGGGCGTATGCTGGGTAGTCTCCCCCAAGGGGTTACCTTTCCCCTTCCCAAGATTCTGTCCTGCTCCCTCTCGCCAGGTCCTTCAGCACGGGCCGCGCGCGACATGCCATGGCCTTTACCAAGTCCGGGCTTCCCAGTTGCCTTGGGTGTGTTGAATACACACAGCCCTCTCGTCGTGGGGTATCTCCCCTTCCCGTGCAACCCGAGGAGCATCGATGTCTGGGAGGGCTTGTAGCCTCCCTTGCTGAGGGCCGTGGGGAACCCTCTGTCTGGGTTTCCACTGATATGCCCCCTATTTCCGTCCCCGGGCCAGATCGGGCCCACTGCGAAGGCACTCTGGTTCTGCAGGAAGTCCTTGAAAGATCCATGCACGCCCCTCCTGTCTCCAATGCCCAGCGCGTGCCCTCTTTCAGCAGGCGTCCGCCCGTCAGGCAGACGCGGCCAGCCATCCAAGCCAGCCCGACCCATCCCAAGAGGACGAAAATCAGAGCCCAGGGCCATGGCTCTCCTTCGTCCCGGGTCCAAAGTTCCACTGACTGGTCCATGCTGACAGCCTAAAAATGCCTGCGGATAAAACACAACATTGAGCAGGGATTGGTAAATGTCCCATTTTGGGTATATTGGACATCACCTTATAGTAGCCATTATAGACCATATACCTAATGGTTGGGTGATGTTCAATGGGGACATTTAATGACCCATGTTGAGCCAAAAAGAAAAGAAAGGGGCAAGAAAACATGCAACATTGCAAGACCCCAGCAACCCCTTTTTGTAAAGAAAACTGCCTGTGATTTGTGGCGGGGGCTAGGTCCCTCCCCCCCTCCCGCAGCTGCCAAAGGTAAGCCTTTGTCGCAGTCAGCTGCGGAAATCACAGGTCTTCGAAGGCGCGCAGGGTGGATTCCGTCGTCACACCCCACAGCCTCGGCGCCACGCCAGGCGGAGGCAGCTCAGCCCGCCTTCTGGCCTCCCCGTCAAAGTGGTGGATTTTCACCCCTTTCAGCCTGGCCGGAACTTCTGCAGGACGTTCATGAGGTCTGGAGAGCCAGTCGGCCTCCTGATTCAATTGGCCAGGGATGTGGTGCCCCACCAGCTTGGGGATGCCCAACACCTCGAGCTTCAGCGCCAGCTCAGCCCCAATCCAGTTGATCACGGGGCTCGGGCTGCTCAACTTGGCAGCCATGGCAAGAGCTACTGTGCTGTCTGACTTCAGCAGCAGCGCGATCTGGATCAGCCGCGTCTTCCAGAAACGCACTGCCAGCAGCACCGCCCAAGCCTCCAGAGCTCCTTGGGAGGCTGCCTCCTTCCAGGGGACGCCCAGCCATTCGGCATCCTCTTGCCTCAGGGCGATTTCCAGGGCCGCCCATGGGAAAATCTGGTTCTGCTTGACGTCCACGCGGCATAGTACCGCCCCGATGCCCTGTGGTGACGCGTCCGTCACGATGGCCAGATCGGGCATCACCGGGTATAGGGGCTCTGAGCGCAGCAACAGGTTGTCGGCCTGTGAGAGCAGCTTCATCAGCCAAGCCCTTGGCAGCTCGAACCTGGCCACTGCGACCGGTTTGGGCCTGTTGTCCTTCGCCCTCTTTGCCGCCCTGTCTTCTTCGGCCCCTGTTTTGGCGTCCCTCTCTGCCGAGGCTACCACCGCATACATGATGCTCACCGCCCAGCGCATCCTTGGGAGAATGCCGGCCACCCACGACAACTTCCCTGTCGTAGCTCGCAGCTCTTTGAGGCCGATCATTCCAGCCCCTTCACAGTCCTTCATCTTGACCAAGAGTTCCTTCACCATGCGCTGCGACACGGTCAGCTTCATGTGCTCCCTGGGCAAGTCCAACTCGAAGCTGACCCCAATCCAGTTGACTCGCAGCCCTCTCTCGCCCTTGGCGAAGGCCACGTTCACCCCCAAGGCGTAGAGGGAGTATAGTACCAGGGCCAACGTTCTGTTCCTTCTGGCGATTGGCCCCGCCAAGATGAAGAGCGGGTCGTCCATGTACGTCTGCAAGACCCCCTCGCCCCGCAAGAACAGGCTCTGAAGGAACCTGGACATCAAGGCTGATAGCCTGGCCATGAGCAGAGGTGCCACCTTGAAACCAAAGAGGAGGGCGGTGTACATCACGAACTGGTTCTGGTTGACCCCCGGGCAGATGCAGTTGGCCACTTCTTGCAAGGCCACCGGAAAGTGGCAGAAGGCGTCTTGCAGGTCTGCCCCGACCAGCTCCCATTGGTACATGTCCTCCTCCTTGTCCGGCATCCATCCTTCCCTCTTGGCTGCCTCGATGTACTCCGTGGAGTTGGCATTCAAACGTCTGGCCCCCTCCAGCACGTCGATGACCCTGGGAAGCACGAGTCTTTCTGGAACCACCGCCCTGGCGTTGCCGCCACTCCGCAGCAGATCGACCACCACCCGGTTCTTGACTCGTCCATCATCCTTCGTCTTCTGTATGAGGGCCATCTTGCTAACCGTCCCGGACCCGAAGCGATGTGCTATCCACTCCTTGTCCTTGATGACGGCAAAGCCCTTTTGGACGTAGCGCCCCAGCTCCTCTTCTGCTGCCTCGATCAAGTCGTAGAAGCTGGAGTAGTTGCGCGTGTCCCGCATGAGGTCTATGGCCGGAGCTTCTCCCATTACGGTGTCCTCCTCCCAGGTCTCCGGGAAGATGCCGCACGTGGGGATCTTGCAGTTCATCCCCAGGGGCAACCCTCTCCTGATCCAGTCCACCACGTTGCACTCCGGATCCCCTGCTGCTCTGATCCAAGCCTCCCAGAGCTTGGCATTGAGGGGTGAGGTGAATTCGAACTCCTCCTTCATGACGACATCGTCAAACTCTTTTGCCTTGAGCAGCTTCTCCAGGGCCTTGGTCCAAGCCTCCCCCACTTCTGGATGGGGGCACAGTTTCCCCCGCCGTAGTTCTCGGCGATCTCCAGTGCTTTTGGGTGCTCCTCCAAGAAGTAGTTCCAGGCTCGGCTTATGTCGGCCCCAACGGTGCGCACCATGTGCATCTTCCTCACTGCCAGATCTGGGTTCCTCATCCCTCCCAAGAAGAAGTCATTCTCCTTCTCCTTTCTGGCCTTCTTCGACGTCTGCTGTTGTGAGGGGCCCAGATCCTTAGCCACGTCTCCAGCTTGCCAGGCTCTTTTCGATCCGACCACCTGCATGTTGTCAGTGACCGGGCTGGGTGTCTTGGCTTCTCGGCTTTTGACCCAGTTCTTCTGAAGCTGGCTCAACTCCATTGCCTTCGTCTGGCACTTGTACCTCCAGAACTCCAACTGCAGGTTCTGCTTGAACACCTTGATGACCAGCGCCGCATACTTCTTGGCCAGGGTCATGGGGTACTCCGCCGCCGCCGCAGTCCTGGTTTTTCCCAGCAGCGTCACGTGCGATACCCAGGAGGGGCACTGACATTTCCCGCTCAGGCCCTCCAGGCCTTGCAGCCTTCCGGCCCAGCGCGCCGGTTTCCACCATCGCTGCTTCCCTTCCATATGGATGCAGCTGTTGAAGTTCGCCACCTGAGCTTCATACTGCTTTAGGAACTCCTGCAGCTCGGCCAACTCCCAAGAAGGTAGGTCCGGACCTGTCTCAGACCCCGGAGGGTTTTCAAGTGTGGCCACCTCCCCAACTTTGCGCCTACGCTGGCTATCCCCAGCACCTTGGCGGCAATGATGGCCGATCTCACCGCCAGGATGGTGCCAGTGTCAGCTTCTCTTTGTTGACTGGCGTCGTTGGATGGCAGCCCATGAGGCCATTCTCTTGACCTTACCGGAGGGGGTCCTCCCTCCTTGCTCCTGACCATGGAGAAGGAGCCACATGGATACCCACTGTGGTATCCATCTATGTTGTCTGAATCGCCCACGATGCTCAGAAAGGGTTCATCTGCAGCAAGGTCGTGGCCATTGGCTCCCAACTTGTCGTACGATGCCACCTCGATCCGTACGCCCTCTTTCTTTGCCTCCTGCTCCAGCGCCTCCTTCAGCACGTCCTTGGGCCCTGAAAACAAGTGGACAAACTTGAAAATGCGCTCGCTCTTGTACTGCGCGTAGTCCAGGTCTCTTTTCAGCAACTCCAGGGCCCCTTGGTTCCACTCCCCCTCGATGATGCTGGTATCGTCGGGGTCCCAGTCGACTTCTTCCCCCGGCTCCATGGCCGCGGCCGGCTTGGTCCTCTGACACCTGCAGCGGCAGGGCAAACATGACTCGGGATCCCTGCCATGACAATCAACTGTGAAACTGCATGCAACACCGTGTCCACCTGAACCTGCCTGACAACATCAAATGTCAACTCAACCAACTAAGTTAACTTCAAACCAATGTCACTGTCAAGAATCCCTAAGTTTCCCAACGTTTGATGTTTACATGACAGATGTACCATGTTTGTCCCCTTTCCCCCACCGTGCCAAACCAACTTTTCACGACACTGCAGCTTCCGGTAACCCCCAGGCACTAAATGACCCGGGTGCGAAAGCAGCTCAACGCCACGTCTCACTTTTGTGGACATGCGTCATTGCGGTGGCCCGGGGACAAACAAATCTGACATTTGTGGGCCCTTCGAACTTTTCCTTTGCACTCGCCGCCGACGTGGACGTCAGCGCAGGCCCCCTTTCCCTGGGCCCAGCTAAAGCAGATCTCTGCCCCTGCTCTGTCTTTGGCCTTGCCTTTCCCCGTGCCTTTTCCTCCAGGACGTCCATGACTGTCTTTCTGCGCCTTCAGCTTGGTCAGCTCCTCCCTATCTTCAGCCCACCTCTTCTTACGGGCTGCCCTCTTGTCACGGTTGGCTTGGCGCCTTCGATCTGTATCCTCCTTTGGAGTGTGTAGCGCCTCACCCCCGCCTGCAAGATGGGTAGAAGCTATTGTCTCCGCCGGAGCCAGTAGAGCTCCTCGACCTCCAGCGGCTAACCACGCTGATGCTGGGTGGCGCACTTGCTCCGACCAGAAAGTGTCGTCTTTGACCAACAGGCCAAAGCAGAGGGACCAAGGACTGTCTGGGTCCCAACCCGGTGGCACTTCCCTTCCCGAAGCTTGGTCTGCAACAAGTCCACGACGTATCTTCTCCAGGCGCTCGGCTCTGGCCTTGTCGTCCGCCAAGGCTATCAGGCCCCAAGCTTGGGGCCAGTGCAAGGTCAACCTCTCTATCAACTTCTCGTACTGCTGGAGGGACGCCAAAGAAATGATGCCCAGGGAGATTGCCGCAACTTTGAACACCCTCCACGACGCCAACCACTGTTGAAGGTTTTGCGGTCCAGGTAGTTCTTTGGCCAGAAAGCTGCCGTCTCCCAGAGGCACAAAGGTGCGGAACTTCTGACTCCTCAGTGCCCTCCTTCCGAAGGGAGTCCAAACGCTGAAGTCACAGTAAGGCGCCTGCTTCAGCACCACTGTGCGCTTGTACAACGCTGCAAGCTGAGCGTCTGTTGCCTCCTCCTCCTCTTCTGGTGGGGAGCCCATGGTCGTGATGTAGCGCTGGATCCACTCCTGCACCTTGTCCGGGGCTGCTGGTATTAACTCGCTCTCGTCCGACTGGTCGACAAGGGAGGCCATCTTAATGACATGCTCTTTTACCCCTGTCGCTTTGGTAGCCCCATCTGGTACTGCAGGAAGGCTTTGCGCTGTGGTGTTCGGATCGTTCCACGGCTCGACGTCAATGAAATCGGCTTCTGCACCTCCGTTTTTGACAAAGATGGCTTTCCGGCAGACTCGCCAAACCAGCCCCACTTGCGTGGCATTGATGGGGTTGAACATGGACCCATCAGGAAAGGTGGCCGCTGAGCAGGCCTGCGACACAATGAAGGCTGGCAACGCCGCCACAAACTGAATGCTCGTTCCAGGATCCCCCACCTGATTGATGAAAGCGGTCCACACTGATTGGGGGATCCCCACGATGTCTCGGATGCCCTGCAAGTCGGCCACGCCAACGAGGTCTGTAGCGGGAGCTAACATCAAGCCCGCGCGAGTCCAAGTAGCATGGCGCTTTCAAATCCCTTAAACAAAAGGGGGGGGCCTGCAGAGCCGATACTGAGGCAGGTCCCACCCTTCCACCCAAAACATCAGTGCTAATCTGTCTAGAAGTTTGCTTCTCAAACTTTCAATTTAGTTAAGTTATATTTATATATTGATATATGATATATGATTGTATTTGACATATGATATATGTGTATGATTGACATGAAACTTGCAGTTGCGAACTGTATCAATGCTCGGACTCATTGACCAACAATAGAAGAGGCCTGCAGCTCTTTGGGCTCCAGAGGGTCGTACCACAGCAAGGCTGTGGAAGCTGGAGCCTTCATGATAGGCTGAGAACTGTTCAAATCTTGTCATCTCTACAACATGTCAAATGATCGTTGCTCTGCAGCGCTTCTTGGATGCAGCTGCTTATGAATGACATCCACCACACACACAAACTAAGCGAACTGCAAGCATTGAATCCCACAGCTTCTAGCCGGTCGCTTGAAGACTTTCACAGCCAAGCTTAGATTTACAAGTTCCAAAAATTCACGAGTAGTTGCAGAGGATGACCAAAAGAAACTACACAATCGTCCGAGCCTCAAGCGCATGTGCCAAGATACCCTCCAACAGCGCCATTGGAGAGTCATCATCTCGTTGACGTCATCTCTGTGACTCCGAGATCGGGGCATGAAGCCAGGACGGGAAACCCTGTCCTGCATTCTGATTGCACATGTCCCCTGTGAATCGAAGGCTCAAGAGCCACAAACCTGTAACATATCGGGGCAAAGGTCTTGGATAGGAACGACCGGATGACAAAAACTCTTCAAGTTCCATGAGCTTACGCATAACAGCTACATGGTGAATTATAAAATATAGGCATATAGGGCTTCGTTGGCACGGCCTTCACTGCTTCAGTAGCTGGAAGAGCCAACACTTTGATTTTGTTGGTAAGAGATTCCGATGACAGTTCCTTCTTCCAAAATTGTCCAAGCTGTCTGCTGGAAGGAAATCTTGTACTGTACATGTGCATCATCAGTGATCAGCAGGCAAGCAAATTTTCAATCTCACTTCACCGCTTTGCTTTGTCCGGAGAACTCGCGCTCTTGACTTTGTCAGGAGAGTCGGGCCATGCCGGGAAAGCTCTCAAGCCAGAACCACCATTTCTACTAACAATCCACACAACTCCCAAAGAAATAAGCAACAACTCTCTGTAACTTTCTGTAACTATCTCAAGTTTCCAGGGAGTTGTCCTCGATGAAAATATTTGGCCATCAACTAGTCACTGGTCATGTCAGGCAACACCGGCTCAAGCCATCTGATCCTGTTTGCCTCCATCCGGAGAACTTAAGGAACCCTGCAAAGGACAGCTGCCTACAGCTATTCATCATGTCAAGCAGGTGATGACAGGTGTCACCGGTGTCACCTGATTCTAAACCGTGCGAAGTCCTGACTCCTCTTGGCGGCCAAAAGGGCCCTAAAGAGTCTTACGTAAATCTTGGAGCCCAACGATGATTTCATTGTCACTCTCTTTCCGCAAGAACACTATACAAACAGAGATGAAACCTCAAGGAGTGCTGGAAATCCAGTTCTTCTGGTCATTAGTTGCTGTGAAAGGTACCTGCTCTCGACATGATTCTTCTTACTTGAGCAGTCCAGTTCCAGCTGTACATCTCGCAGGTCAAGCACGAGGCTACTGAGAGTGCCGAACATCAACCCATGATCCAATGAGAATTAAATTAGCTTTCAATGGAAGTTTATATGTCTGGGCCGTCGATGTTTCTCCTTGGTGCTATTTTGTTTGATATAAGGGCTCTGATGTTTCTCTAGTCCTTCATTCTGTGACGAGACTAGAGCTTCAAATGGAGAGATTGGACACGAAAGAAATAACTCTAAATGATAGGGCCAACTGCCTGTACTCTTCCTCAGTACACACGAGCCGATCTGCGACATATACAGCTTGAACATACGAGTAATGGACCCTACAGTCTCAGACCAAACACATCAACCTGCCCGAATTTGGGGCATGACTCTGAGAATCATCGGGCCATAGTTGCCGTAGGTGCCCGCGGCAGTCAAACTGACTAGGGGAGGGGAAAAAAAAACACCTCCATCCGGACAGCAAAAAGCACACTAGGAAATATTCTCCTGCCCACCCCACCTTGGTCAGGCTGCCGGGATACCGTCCTTTGCTGACAATCAACCCCGGCCAACAATCAAAACCGAACAGCACAACATCCAGATATAACCTTGAAAGTCCGATCTCCAAGTTGAGAATCTCAGTATCTGACAGAAGGCCACTTCGAGCTTTTCATTGTGAGACCAGGTAGGGGTGCAGAGCTCAAAGTGTAAGTGGAGGGCAAGTCATTCATTCGACAATGCTACAGTTGGGGGAAAGCTTGAAACTGACCTCAAACTTTAGAGCCTAAGAGAGGACTCAAGCCAAGAAGTGAAAAGTATCATCTGAAGCCAATCAACAACGACTGATGAGTTGAAGGCCATCTTGCTGCTACCTGCCAACGAGGGGCCAATGGTCAAAGCTGCGGCCGAGGCACTTTCGCTTGTGACATCATCTTCTCGAGCATCGGGGTCAATTTCTCCTGGACTGCTCACGCACTACAAGATCCAGCGCAGGACATGCTATCTTGAAGCTGTACTGCTATTTAGACATACACTGTGTACACAAATGTGTATAACGTGATATTATCATTTCATTGCATGATATACTTTATGCTTGCTTTGCTGCCATTTTGCGAACTTCTTCAACTCTGTGGCGTGCATGTACCTAATCATGCTACCCCTGCAAGTGTTGGTTCTGTTTCGACCTGCAAAGCTGAAAGCCGTCTAAATCCATCAGTTCCCCAGATTTCTCAGCTCCTCTAGTTTCCTGGCCAGGCTGAATGTTTGCTGCTGGAAATGCAGCAAGTAGTGAATTTACAAAGCAGGATAAGTGTGGATCAAACCAGCTGAACCAGCCAGGATATAAAGTTAAGCAAGTGAAATGGCAATTCTGCACAAAGGAAGAGAGGAAGTCAGAAACAAAAACAGTATCCATGAGGTAACTCTATGACTGCTCGAACAAAGCCGTACAGGACGCTATGTTGTCGGGACAAACAAGGTCATCGTCTGGGAGCACATGTTCGCAAGCTTTTGACATGATAAGGTGAAAGGTGAGCTCGGCTCTTTTGGCACAAACGTTGTGGACAGAGTAAAACCGATCCGAACAAAATCAATCTTGCACCTGGATCCGGTTTAGATAGCGCACAATTTCCTCATGGCCTTCCTCAGTTGCAAGCGTCAGTGGGGTGGAGCCATCGGATCTAGCCCTACTCTTGTCGGCTCCAGCCTGGACCAGCAGTTTGACGATGGCCATGTGCCCTAGCAGCCCTAGCATGGCCGCAAAATGAAGAGGGGTAAGGCGGGTAAGGCCATAATCTCTGGTCGCCTTGTCGCTGCCCTGAGCTCGAGTAGCAAGCGAACCACCGCAGTATGACTGTGACGACTTGCAGCGTGCAAAGGTGTTGAACCATCTGCCGTTGTCACTGCATCGGTCTGCCCTCCACCCATCACAAGCAAGCGCACCATATCTACATTGCCTTCCTCAGCTGCAGAGTGCAGCACTGTAGCGCCACCCTGTCTTGAGCACCGGTTCGTATCCACCAGCAAGTGCACAGTCTCAGTGTGCCCCTTGCTAGTTGCCCACTGTAGAGGTGTGACTCCAAGGTCCGTGGTCTTGTAACTCTCCGCCCTCATCTCAAGTAGCAAGAGAACGACCTGCGTATGACCTTGGTAGGCTGCTGCATGCAACGGGGTTGTATGATCCAGCATGGCCCATTGCAGCGGGGTTGTTCCGTTTTCAGTTGTGGGCCGATCTATGTCCACCCCACCCTGGGCTAACGCACGAACCACTTCCACATGTCCGTGACCAGCAGCCAAGTGCAATGGTCGTGCACCCACATCTCTTGTGGTTTGTCCTGATCTGCCCGGACCTCGAGCAGGGCTTGCAGCGCGCAAACATGCCCTGAGCGGGCTGCTGCGTGCAATGGCATCAAACAATCCTCGTAGCTGGCTTTGCTTTGGTCAGCCCGAAGCTCAAGTAGCAATTGAACAACTTCCACTTTGCCTGCATCAGCAGCTATATACAAAGCGGTTGTTCCATCCTGCTGGATGGCATCTTTCTCGGCACCAGCCTCCAACAGAAGTCGGACAAACTCTGCATCGCCATACTGAGCTGCACAATGCAAAGGCGTGCTGCAGACATCTGTGGTTGTGGTGTTCAGTTCAGCCCTTGCATCCAATAGGGCATGAAGAACTTCCAAATGGCCATTTAAAGTCGCAAAATATAATGGGCCTTCACCACCATCCCGGGTGCGTCGGTCTTTGTCAGCTCTAAGTTCCAGAAGCCACGAAACAACATCTGCATGCCCACGGACCGCTGCGATATGCAACGGTGTTGCACCAAGTTGCGCACCTCTTCAGGATCATGTTCAGCCCGAGCTTAGATCAGCAAACGAGCACAAGCCAAATGGCCACTTATGGCCGCAACATGCATTGCTCGAGCACCATCGCTGGTCATATCAGGGTCTAGAGGCAAAATCAAGCAACCTCTCAAGTGTATCCAAATCATTATCACCGCATGCAGAAACTAGCTCTCGTGCCTGCGCCTCATTTGGCGTCAAACACTTGAACCACCAGGTGCACACTCTGAGGGATCAAAGAAGAGCGTCTCACCCTGAATCTCACTCTTGTCTTCCAAAAATAACTTCAGTCGGAACGGAACCGTGGGGTTCCAATGAAACACAACAAGTGTTCTTTCAGCACTTTGGTTGGCTTGCCGTCAAACTCCGCAATGTCCAGATCAGCAACAGCTTCACCAGAAAAGGCAGAATAGATATGTAGCATTTGTTGGTTAGCTGCATTCACCTACCGGGTGAAACTTTGAACCATTGAGCGGTCTGCGGGCATCCAAGACATGTCCTGTCTTGTGATCTTGATTGCTACTTTAGTCGCCAAACAGCTTCAAATAAGCGTGATTTTGGAAGTAGCAAGAGCCCTCCGTTTGAGCACCACTCCAGATCTGCCATTGGGGCCATGCACAAGAGAAATGGTGCACAAATGCCGTGCCTCTCGAACTGATCTGTGAAAGAGTTGAGCCATGCCTGACACAAGAACTCCAGAATCACATCGTTCAACTGGAGGGAAAATCGTTGAGACATGGGCGGACACATGAGATCTGACAAAAATTATTCAAATTCTGTAAATGTTTTACCGTCTCAAAGAGAATCCGACACATGCTACGCATGTGCGGCCAGTTCATTCCAAAGCTCTAAGTAAAAATGAGGTCATGCAAGAAAAAGAGGGCACTTGCAAAATATGGCAATCTTGTGCAGGGGCATTTCATCGGTTCATGATCATGCGCAGTAAGAATTTCGAGTGCAAGGTTGATCTGTCACAAGACACTGAACCCAAATGCCTCATCTTCAGCAGATAGCTTCTGGCGCACAGGTGAAAATTCTTCAGAGCTAATGATCAAACTGGATCGGCGCTTTAGGCTTTGCAATAGTAGAAGTAATAAAACTATATCGTTTCAAGAGGAACATGTTGAAGGTGAGATGGATTCAATGACCCCCTCAAGTTTTTGTGCTTGGCACGCAAAGACCCTGTATAGACACTGGCAATGCTGTCTGATGTACAGACTCTGACATCCTACTGGCATGCTGCAACAGTACCCGAGAAGGAAGGTATTGAATCTTGCTGGCTATCAGTGGTTCTCCTGATGCAGAACCAAATGCATCAACGTCGTTTCGTGGCTGCACGGTGCCTCTGAAGCAGGCCTGCCCAGAGAGAGGCCCAGAGTGAATACAACTGTGAAAATGGTCAACCACAAGCCTTCAATTGGCAACAAGCAGCGAAACTCCTTTGTTAAAAGAAAGGCGCTATAGCGGCTACACCTGTTTTCCATGGGTTTCCAACATCACCGTACTGGTGTCATAACTGGCACGCACTGATAGATGTGGGAAGCCTGGGCTCCTCAGGGGTGGCCTCAGGAGCGATCCACAGAATGGCACAGCATGGCACCACTGCCCTTTTTCAAAGCACATGTCCTGCTTGGAAGCTGAATTCAACAAGATCTTTTGATATCTTTTGAATATGTTTGAGTCAAGACTCTAAGCTTCTCCATTGCTCTGTTTCTTGGACTCACACTTGCAGTAGCAAAGCAACTCTATCCACTGCCTACACCGAAGCACTGTTG
>Ga0126342_10009035_pt1 | contig 17856 bp, 14 predicted proteins | sample Cyp1metagenome_FD_92528 | JGI IMG/M metagenome (GOLD analysis project Ga0126342, IMG submission 92528) | Coral microbial communities from Lord Howe Island, Old Settlement Bay, Australia - Cyphastrea 1 metagenome | ecosystem: Host-associated > Invertebrates > Cnidaria > Coral ... | reverse complement strand
GATGCTTGTAGGGTCCACAATTTAGGAAACCTCCAATTGTTTGGAGTGTGAACAAATGTTGAAGTTCCACCCGGATACAATTTCAACCAAAGCGAGCAAGCGTTCGCAAAACATGGTCTGAATCACTCTTGTTTAACGATGTGCTCCCCAGTTGTGTTTGTTGGTCTATAACATGTTATAACCCCTATTAAACATAGATATGTCTACCATCAACCCTGGTAACTATTAGCTATCAATCAACCTATAAACATGGAAAACCACCTCGGAGGAAATGCTCGAATGCATCTGTACTATGGCAAATGATCAGTCATGTCGGGGTGATGCAGTTTATATACCATGTGTATAAAAACATAAATACATATATATATATATATTCACATATAATATCTGCATAATATCTGCATACACGTAAACACTGCAGAATCTATTTCCAATTTATTGCGGGCAATTTATGAACTTGTGGATTTGCTGATGGTTTTCAAAAAGGGTGAATCATGTCGGAAAAATTTCGACTGTTTTTTTTTTTTTTAAGTGGCATTTCTCAGAGAAAACCAGCCATCATTGACCAAAAACATGGCTAGAATATGGCTAGAATATGTCATTGACCAGAAACGTGGCTAGAATATGGCTAGAATATGCTAGAATCCGCAATAGCTGAAACAACAACAGCTCAGCTGAAAGAGCTCATGGTATTGTAACCCCTTGACGTATCATCTACTGCAACGCATGCTTCGCTGAACCAGAACCTGCCGTGCCACTAGTAGCCTCTTGTAATTTGACACACAATTTTAGCGAAAAATAGAAGCCATGGCCCAGTGGAAATTGAGTTGATTTACTGATCATCAAAAATGGTGGATCTTTCCATATAAATCACCATTTTTCCCATGGTTTTCCCATGGTTTTCCCATGGTTTTCCCATGGTTTTCCTATGAAAAATGGTGATTTCCCATCGTTTTTCGTATGTTTCCCAGGCCGGGTCCCAGGATTTTAACCACGGTCCATCCGGAGTCCAAGGAGTCCAAGTGACATGGCGTGACGTTGTCATCGTCAAATTTCACCCACTGGTCATCCAAGCTGGGTCTGCGCCGCCGGTGCTGGGTCATTGTAACCATATAGGATATATAAGGAGTATACTATATATAAGTATACTATTAAAGTATACTATGAAAACTATATACGCATTCATTAACTATAAGTATATATTGTTGTGTTTCATGAGCAAGAAACACAAGAATTGGAGATGTTTAGAGTTAGTTTCAAGAACGCCATTAGCTGCATCATTAGCTACAACATGGCATTGTAAATTCGTTGTATGGAAAAGCATGTTAAAATATGGATGCCCAAGAACGGAATTGCGAGTCTTCAATTTGCTGCAACAATGTTGTACTCGGGAACTATCCGGAGTAGAAAACTCGTCTCCAATGGGAAATGGCCTATGGCTATGTTGCTCTACCGCTGGACAAATCGTAAAGCTCCAGCATCGGATCGTGGCAGAGATTTGTGGCTTGAGCTGTGTTTCATGGTAAATCTGGGTGTTTCCTAAAACTGCCACCCCAAATCATCCAAGTCATACCATCTTACTATCATGGCCACCATGGGCTTAGGTTACCCACGAATTTCAGAAACCACGAAGACCATGGTTTCGCCATCCCATCCATGATCCTCGTGCCGGCCTGATGTAGGCATAGTAATGGCCGCCTCGGTTTCTTAGGATCACCAGTTGTTTTTAACGCTTCGAGGATCAGCCCACGGTTACCAAACCAACTGTTCATCAATACCCGATGATAAATCTGGTAAATGTTTACTGCGAACTGGGAAATCACCATGACAGATGCTGAATCAACTATTTCTATGGACCATGTTCAATAAGGTTTTGGCTCTTTGGGTACCCCCCATAAGCTTTCACAACCTTAGCGGTCCTCGCCATTCTTGCGACCGCGGGCGGCTTGGCTCTTTTTGGACTACACTCTGTTTCGGGAGTTTTTCATCAAGGCTTTGAGTCTGCTTTTGGTTAGGGGTGATCCAGGTAAAACCCCGTCTTGCATTGCACACTTTCTGGCTGCCGTTCAATCGGCCCATTATTGGGTGCACTTCGACTTCATTTTCAATTTGATTTATTTACAATTTGGGTTACAATTCTCTGGCTTCTGCAGTGTGCCTAACACTGATTTTTTTTCTGTGGACCTACCTCTGCGCATTTGGCCGCTTTTCTGGTTGGTTTTCACAGTTGGCTGGTTTCCATTGGGCTTGCTCTATCAGTTGAATTTCCTGGTACTGCTCCCCTTCTTGGACTCCGATTTCTTATTTCATTTTTGGAATTTTGCCGCTTTCAGGTGTGCGTAACACCTCAGTTTTGTGCCTTGTGAGGCTGTTCATGATTCAACTGGCATTGTGGGTTTTGTGTCAAGTTGGCTTCGCTCTCTACAGCATCCCGGAGAAGAACGCGCAGGTTTCGGGCGCAAGCAAGGCTCAGTTGGTTTTTGCACAGGACAAAAATCAGACCTCTGGATTCCTTGGGACTTCAGAAGATTGTTCATCGGCTTTCGCTTCACCACTCACGCGATCTTCAATTTTTGGCACATATCCGCAGAGAAATTGCCACAATGACGACCCATGGTCAGTCTTACCCGTGGCACTGTCAATGTGGGAGCCTCAATGGGAAACGGGCGGTGCACTGTCCCATCTGTGGGCAACACTGGACCTGTGGTACTCCTCATTCGAATCAGCCAAAGGATCAAGGTTCACAGCAGAATCGCCATCAACGAGGGGACCAGCGAAGATCTGGAACTCCTCGTCAAGGCCAGCGATGGAGCTACGACTACGAGCAAGGAGATGGAAAGCAGTGGATTCAGTCTCCAAGGCAGCCTTCTCCCAGACACAGATCGGGGTCAAATCGGCAAAAATCAGGCAAAGGAAAGCACAAAGGCAAACACAAAGGTGGACAGAATCAGACGTTGGTCCCTTCAGTTTCCGACCAACATGCTGCTCAAGGACCCCCGCCAGTCATGCCTACCTATCAGGAGGCTCCATGGCTCATGGCTCCTCCACCGCCTTTGCCGACGACAAGTGTGACGGCCGATCCCAACACCATGGCTGTCAATGCAGCGGCAACAGCTGCTGCTTCTGCGGCAGAAGCCAAGTTAAAGGCGATGTATGCCCTTCTGGAAAAGCATCCGGATGGATTGCACCCCGACATCCAGAAGGAGATGAAAGACACCAAGATCAAGGAAGGCGAAGTAGCGATCAAATCGTTGCACAAGCAGGTCAATGCGCTTGGCAAAGCACGGACGGAGCTCCAGAACGCCAACGCAGCCAGGCTCAGCCTTCACTCCTCTTGGAGGACCTTCCTGGTGGAGCAGGTCGCCAAATGGCAGGCATATTCGCAGCAGTTCCAACAACAGGAAACAGTCATGGCCGAGAGGGTCAACCAGGCACGAGCGGCCTTGGACACGGCCCGCACCAATTTGGCCGCCTCCAAATCCATTCTCCAGAAGTCGGAGCAGTCCGACCAAGACATCCAAACGGTGAGCGACGACGAGGAGGAATCAAAGGAGTCGAAGGACGCTGCGAACACCAGTGCCCAAAAGATCAACGACAGCCTGCAGCACCTGGGCGACAGCCTCCGCACTCTGAGTGCCAACGCAGACGAGTTGATGCAGGCGGAGCAACAGGCGCACAAGCGGCAACGTCTGGACCCTCCAGAGGCCGCGTTGCCTGCTGCACCCGCGGCTGGTGGTGGTTCGTCTTTTTGATGGGCCGGATTGGTATGACCGCAGAGTATATCGTCCAGTGGCCCGAAGTTGCCGGCATTTTGCCCCCTTCACCTGATGTGGTGCTGAAGTGGACGCACTCGATTTTGCAAGAAGAGGACTATTGCTCTGAATGGGATGCAGCACACCGTGCCACGGAGCTTGCCTTGCAGTTTGGGTTTCCCACTTTTTGTCCGCCATGTCGAATGCAAACAAGTGGATGCAGGCATGAGGGTCGTACCTGCGTGACATTTTGTCCCACTGTGGAAGTTTTCCTTGGAGAAGAAGAATCAATTCATATGCATGCAGTGACCATACCAGCCGAAGCGCTTTGTACAGGTCACAAGCCTTGGTCCAATCGGTATTCGCCATTAGGCACGAAGATGTCTAGCGAACATTTTTGTTTTGATCGAGATCTTGCATGCCCAGTTCCGAATCTGTTTGATGCATTCATGCACCCGACTCCATGCCAGAGTCCGTACCCCGATTGCCCTGACCTCTGTCGCGATCCGCTGTCTTTTTGTAAGGCCGTGTTGATCCCAGAGGATCATGCTACACGTAGCACTTCGTTTTCTTTGGATGTGTTTACTGCGGCATTCATTTCCGAAGTACGTTTGAACTCTGAGGAGAGCACGAATTGTTCGGTCTTAGGTCTTCCTGTGCCTTTCAGTGTTGGCTTTGTGACCTGCCCTGGTGCTGATGACTCTACTGAGGCTGGAACAACCAGTGCCATGCCTGACCGTGCTGAGGGTAGTGGAAGCGCTCCCAGTCGTGCCTCCTCCCCCATTCGCCTTCCACCGTTTGCACAGCAGATGATGGCCAACCTTTCAATGGAATTTCTAACCAATCCAGTTCGCATTGTTCAAGGGTTTGTGGTTCGTACCTGGTACCTGCATCACATCAACATCCCCCTGTCGTTGCAGGCAAGGCAGATCATGATTACTGGACCACCGCACTTATGGAGGGCGCAGGTACTTACCACATGGGCTGACCTCATCATTCCTGGGGAAGACCTCACGCTTGATTTAGTTAGTCCTAACCCTCCTCGTAACTGGCATGAGGCGCATATCTTGTTTGACTTGATTTTAGCGCAAGGGATGTACAGTGGGCGTTTCTCCGGACTCGTCACCATTTCCCCCACCATCACAGAGCAGAACCTGCGCATGTATGCAGTTGCCGTGTCGTTTGATCCTGTTATCAGCGGACAAGACATTGTCACAGGTGCAGGTATCCAACCGCTCTGCAATAGGTTTGATTGCCTTATCTTTCACTTCAGGGATCAGTTGTACATTGATTTCAATCAAGTTCACCGGATGCAGCACGGCCATGGCTTTGTCGTTTACCTTAGCCGTAAACCTAGCGACGAGTCCGCATCAAGTGTTCCAACTGCAGTTGCGCCTAGCGTTGACCCCTTCCCTGAACCTTCCAGTGAACATGACGCCGAAATGGAACAGCAGCAGGTAGACGATTCTGTACCACTTGCCACTGATCCTACAACGGCCGCCCCTGTTGATGAAGGTGAGCTCAGACGCGTCACTCTATATCGGCTCAACAGGCCAAATCTGCATGGGTCAGGTGGCAACGATTCTCTAATCTCTTGCAAGACATTTTAGAAGCCACCACCATTTCTCCTGCCGATCTTGTTGCCATTCACCCCTTGTTGGCCAAACCTATTGGAGAGACAGTGACTGAGTTCAGCGTCATTCTTCAGCAGCGGCAAGATATTGAACCCGGATCCTCGGACAGCCTGGTGTTACTGGATGTGGTCTTCCATCAGCAAGGGTCGGTCGCACACATGCATGCAGCTCCAGCCATTGACCGGAAAGTAGTGAGGCTTCCCCAGCTCCTCACTCGCCAGGGTCTGCTGCAACATGCCAGAGTTTCCAACTATTGTGACAGTGTTGGTCAAGCTTGTCTTGTAACACTAAATAATAATCTTTGGCCTCTTCAAGTTGCAGATCCTCAATCCATCTTGTCTGGGTGTTATGTGCGAGTGCAAGTGCCCCCGGCTAAGGTGCATGGGGCTGAGACATGCAGGTCTGCCTCTCTTGTTGAGGATCTTTTTGACCCCAATTTGCCGTCTTTTGCCCAGGTTTATCCCGAGCTGCCACATCATACTGATGCGAACGGCCGTACCAGGCCTGACAGTGGTTCGAACCCATCCGTAGCCATGTCAGACAGTGTACGTTCTTGCACATATGCGATGCCCAGACAATGTCACTATGCTGACCAGCATGTGGCAGATGCCTTGTCGTTTGAAACTGATATTCCAACGCAAGCTGCGCCCGTCTTTCCCAATGCCCCTGAATGGCATGAGTTTGATCAAGAATTGCGGGCACAATTTGAAGAGCTTTCGGTTGTTGACATTCCTGAAGAAGGGCCGGTTCTGCACGTTACGACGTGGTTCATTCATCATGATCATGCGCCGGTTTGCCTGGTTGGAAGGCTCATTCGGCTTTCCCATCGACCATTTGACTGGTTTGGTCAATTGTGCGCTCCATGGATGCATATGTTGCGACCACTTGAGAATCTGGCCTTTCGCATTGTCAGGCCAACCCCTGCATCAGATATTCCAGGTCTTCGCATGATGCACGTTATCCTAGAGCAAGGGATCCAACAATCTCGGATGACTGCGTTGTTTTCGGCTATTTTCCAAGGCATGCATGGTGACATCACCCATCGTCGAGCGCAGTCCATTCCAACAGTTCTGTCGCAGGAGATTATCATTCGTATTCTCGATGTTCAATCCTTGTGCCGTGCCCGAAGATGCCTTGCTTGGTCTGGACGTGTCCAGTTCCAGCGAATGCAAACGGATCCTGTGTATAATGGCATCGGGGTGTGCCTTACAGTTGACGCATACCGCAATCGTTTTGCCTCTGTTGATGATGCAGGTTTTCCCCTGGACAGTTCAGCGTCGTCATCTCAGGTTCCGCCTCGTATGTCCTTCCGAGCTGATGATGCCACCTTGTTCCCTACTGCTGAACAAGCCAGAAGTTCTACTGACTTGTCTCCTCTTGAACATGTGCCTAGTAATCTGGTCCCTGAGCTCAAGATCATTTGGCAGCATCACCTAATCACAACGCCTCAAGGACCATACAGGTTTTATGTTGAGACTTGGTTCTGTGATCACGATCGATTTCCGCGCACAAACCGTGGTCGAGAAGTTCTTCTTTCGCCTGATCACAACTCATGGAGAGACGCAATTTTGGCCAAATGGAATGACATGATTGATCCCACTGCCGAAGTCTTTCTCTATGTTGTGAAGCCGCAGCCATTTGGAGGCCCCACAGAGGTACTTGCCCACGTTCTTCTGGCGCAGCACCAACGTGGCTTCATTTCTGCGCTTATCACAACCATCGCCCCAGGTGATGATATTTGGGACCCTCCCCGAGTGGCTTTGAAGCTGCCTGCAATCGTTGATAAGGGTCTCCTCATTCAGGAAAGTGGCCTTTTCATGTTTTGCCCTCCATTCATGCCCTTCAATACATGTCAAGCATCTTTCGGAGATCAAGAGATTTTGCAAGATGTGTTGCAGCCAGCTTCATCTGGACATGGTTTTTTGTGCACCGCCAACAGTGAAACTGCTGCGCATATTCATTTGCCTTTTGGTTCTTCCGTCGGCCCCGACGTGCACAAGCTTTTTGAAATGTTAGGGCAGGTTATCACCACACTCACCCATGCAGTCGTCCAGGCGCTCACGACCTGTGAACGAGAATCTTGTTTTGAAGCCAATTTTGATGTCGACGTTCTCCCGCGGCAACTGCATGGTTGTGAAGTCATCAGCCTTGAGTCTTGCTTAGCTGAGGAACATCGCTCTGATTATGACCATGACGAGCTGCGTCACCAGATGCCTGCATTACCCATCAGGCCTTCGGGCGACGGCTTTCACGAACTTCAGTGGGCTGACTCTCTACGTGTGTCCCCAACTATTGATGCACACAAAGCAGCAGATGTGCCGCCAGATGTTGGTTGGGAGTCTCTACAGGATGACGAATTGGCAGATGCCTCCTGTAATGATGCACTACTTCGGGAGCAGCTCCAAGCTCAGCTCACTGGACCTTCTTGTTCTGGCCCTGCATCGCTGCCCCCCATGCCGATCCCGATGCCACCCCACCAATCTCAACATGGTAGCCATTTTGATTTGCAGGCTACATCGCATGCCAAGGTTGCTCTTTGCCTTGAGGCTTGTATTGCTGCTCCCACAAGTTATCAGGCAGATGGGTATGTTGGCGCTGAGATTACGTATCGCTCCCGTGACGACTGGCCTCATTTCTTAGCGCAGACCCGTGTTCAACTTGAGCCTCTTCCCGAAGGGCTACATCTCACAGCTGCATCTTACTTCGCTCTGAGTAGTCCAGACCTAGTCACTGAGCCTGACCTTGCTCATAAGCTTGCACTGTATGTCGATGGATCAGCCAGCCATGGAATGGCCGCTTGGAGTGTTGTTGCCGTTCACTATGATTCCGATGGTGTTCCTGCATTGAAGGGCACGTTGTCAGGTCTAGTAGAGCTCAATCAGGCATGCAACGGTTGGGTTGGCGCTGATCATGCTGACAACATTAGTGCGGAGCTTACTGCGGCGCTGGCTGCTATGGTTTATGCCATCTGCGGCGATCATTACGATGATGTGGTCGTACGCCCTGACTTGACACTCAGTGCCCAACTTGCCTGCTTAGCATGGCGTTGTCAGTCACATCCAGCCTTAGGGCAACTCTGCCAACTCCTTGGAAGCTGGTTTCACAAGACAGGTGGATGTTTTGTTGAAGTTCGCGGTCATTCTCGTCATGCTTGGAATGATTTGGCGGACTCACTTGCAAAGTGGACGTTGGCTGCATCTCAACCAGTTGGAGCTCTGGACTGGTCTCCTTTCCATGAACTGCTGAGCACTGGTGATATTCGATGGGCCTGGTTGATGACGGCTTCTTCACAATTCCATCAGTGTTTTCCTACTGGCTCTGTCGAGGGGTGCTGGCAGATTACCCCGTCGCATCGCAAAATTGCGGCCCCTGTTCATGTTGAACCGACTAGCCACTGGAGTCCGTTGAGCTTCAAGGTTGCTTCAGCCAATGTGTTGGCCCTCAGTGATTCAACGTCCGGGCTTCCAGACGCAGCTCCTGCCGACCGTGCGGTTCGACTCGACTTGCAATGGCATGCTCAAGCTGTTGCTGCTATTGGCCTGCAGGAATCTCGGAGAGATGAAGGCAAAACCCACACAGATCATTATATGGGGTTTGCCTCAGGTGCACAAATCTGTGGCAAGTCGCCTCATTATGGCTGTGAACTCTGGCTTCACAAGCACCTTGCTCTGGATGAAGCGGGACTTTTGACGTTTTCTCAGTTCAAGGCTGCTGTGGTCGTTGCTGATCCAAGACGTCTGGTAGTGAATTTGTCTCATCCCAAGTTGAACATTTCATTTGTTGTCCTACACGTCCCGTGCAAGTCTAACTCATGCACTCTTGATCAGCTGGCGGAATGGTGGCGGGTCACTCGTACCCTGCTGCAGCAGGCCCGTTTAGCTTCCTTCACATGGTGCATGATCGATGCCAATGCCCCGCTTGCATCTGAGTCAACTCCATTTTTTCAGATGCATGGTGCGGAAACATCGAATGCCCAAGGTCGCTTATTTGAAGAGATGTTGCAACAGATGGAATGGTATGCACCCACTACGATGTCTTGGGCGCACCTTGGCTCCCATAGCACGTGGACGCATCCCCGAGGGCCACAATTGAGGCGTGATTATGTTATATGCTCTAAGGCTGCCTTTGAATGGTGTTCGAAGACTTGGGTCGACACTCACTTTGATGGTGGATTTGGGCACGATGATCATTTTCCAGTAGTTATGCAGTGTCAAGGATGGCTTCAGGAGCTTCCATGCAGTTCCAAGACCCAATGGGACCCTCTGGCCTTTGTTGACCCAGTTAAGTGTCATCAGTTCCGTGAAGCTGTCCGGTCGTTGCCGATTCCGGACTGGAGTACGCATGTCGATTCGCATGCGGATATCATGGAACAAAATCTCCTTGCACTAGCCAAACAACATTTCCAGAAGCAACAACACGACCGGATGCGACCACGGCTTTCTGAGTCCACTCGCAATTTCATCCAGTTCAAGCGATCATGTCTTGACTATGGGCGTGCCCACTCATTGATGCATGATGACGATTTTCGTGAGCAGCTCCGGTGTCTGGAGAAAGAAGTCCGTGCACGTGTTCGGTCTGATCAGCGTGATTTCTATGGGTCCCTTGTGCAAGAACTGGCCACTGCAGGTGAGATTCATGATTCCCGTCACATGTACAAGTTGCTCACCCGTCTTGGTGGCCGAAAATCCGTCAAAGCTGATGCCAAAGCCCTTCCGATTTTGAAGGTGCAAGGTGTCCCAGTTAGGTCCTTTGTTGAGCAGCAGAAACTCTGGATGAAGCAATTTGCTGACATCGAAGCTGGCAACATCATGGCCCGCAGTGAATTTCATCGACACCTCCCTGCTTGCTTAGGTGTCCCCCATGAGGACATTTCCATTGACGTGTTTCCTGACATTCCTGAAATCATGCACCAGATCCATCGGTTGAAGCGTGGGAAGGCCCCTGGGCCCAATGGCCTTCCACCCGATGCTTTGAAAGCTGGATCCCATGAAATTGCACAGCACCTCGTAGCCTTAACTACCAAGATTGCAGCCCATGGTCGCGAACCAGCAGCATGGAGAACAGGAAAGCTTATCCCTCTTCATAAAGGGAAGTTAGCCAAAAGCGATCCAACGGGCTACAGATCAATCTTTTTGAATAATTTCACCACGAAGATTTATCACAGTGCTTCGCAAGCACCTTGTGCATGCCTGGTCTTCGGTTTTGACTCACCTTCAAATGGGTGGCCGTAAGGGCCTTGGATGTGATTCTGCTCATCACATCATTCAGACTCATGTTGCCTATGGCCAGACCAGCAAGCACCCCAGCGCTATTTTATTTGTAGACTTTAAATCTGCATTTTATAGCGTACTTCGACAAGGTCTTTTCCCCGATGACATGGATGCCACATCCTTCATGGTTGCAATGCACCGAATGGGAATCCATCCGCAGCATGTAGATACGTTGTTGCAGCATGCGAGATCGGAGGCAGCCATTTCCAACATTCCTCCACATGCCATGCGGTTGCTTCATGACATGTTGCACGCCACTTGCTTTGAGATGGAAGGCCTTTCCGAAGTTGCAGTTACCACTCGAGGAACCAGACCCGGGGATCCCATTGGGGATATTGCCTTCAACATTGTCATGGCAGCGCTACTCAAAGATGTTTCCGCAAGCGTCCGACCCAGTCAGGCCGTTTGGGAAGGAGCGCCCGACGCTGTCACGGATTTCATTCATGTAGGCTTGCCGGCACCGCTTGCTTGGGCTGAAGTTGCGTATGTTGATGATTTGGCATTGCTCCTGCGTGCCCCCACCAATTCACAATTGCTTGACCTTGCTCATGTTGCAGCGAGTGCTGTGTTTCAAGCGGCACACCGTCGCGGCTTGGAACTCACAGTTGGGGAAGGCAAGACAGAACTGTTATGGGCATTGCGTGGGGAAGGTAAGAAGAAGTTGCAGACGCAAGCAGCACATGACCATGGCTCGATTCCTGTCATTCTCCCAGACCAGGATCTGCCTTTGCTCCTGCCAGTGGTCTTAGCATATAAGCATTTAGGCACCTGGGTCCAGAATGATGCGAAACCACTTCGCGCTGTTCGAGCGCGTCTGCATGCAGCACGACAGGCTTGGGGGCCTTGTGCGTCCCTTTTTATCCAAGAAAGGGGTACTGCACAGAACCAAGATTCAAGTGTTTGAATCCCTGGTGCTTTCGCGCTATCTCTTCAATGCTCATACATGGAGCTTGGTATCACAGTCGCAGTTGAATGAGTGGGAAGTTGGCCTCCGGCCCATGTTGTATGCACTTGCACGTCCTTCTTTACGTGGTCAGCCTCCGTTCACGTTGGATGTGGAAACATTGTGCGGCCTTTGCAACTTGCTTGCCCCCAGTGATATGTTGCATTTGGCTAGGTTGCGATACTTCAAGCGACTCTTGCAGCATTGTCCAGCCATTTTGTGGCAGTTGCTTCATGCCACCGCCGCTGATGAAGGATCGTGGCTTGCTCGTTTGCAAGATTCTTTCCAGTGGTTATGCCGTTTCAGTGGAGTGCACTTTGGACTCTCTCACAACACCCACCTTCATGACTGGTGTAGCTTTGTTGCTATTGATCTCCGGTGGAAGGGACGTCTTCGGCGTGCCATGGCCTCTTGTCGCCGATACCGTGCTGAAAATGCAAAGCATGCAGTTTGGGACATCTGGCTCCAAAATTCCCTAAGCCGTTTTGGGGTTGCTGACCTCACTCCCCAACCTGCTGTGCCGTCCGTTCAGTGGCAGTGTCAATTGTGTCTGCAGCAATTTGATTCTCGCAGAGCGCTTGCACAACATGCTGTCAAAAAGCACGATTATGTGACTTTAGTGAAGCATTATGCCTTTGGCAGCACTTGTGCCAATTGTTGCAGAATCTTTCATCATCGGGTCCGACTATGTTGTCACCTTCGTACATCAGTTGAATGCCTTGAACGAACGCGAGCAGCATTTCCGCCGCTCACTCAAGCCGACATTCAGCAGTTTGGCGCTGATGATAGACTTCATGCAAAGGCGATGAGAAGCCAGGGATGGCTTGCCACCAAAGCGCAAACCCCAGTCCTGTATGGCTGTGGTCCTCTACTGCCTCCCCATGGATCCGCCGAGGCCAAACTTATGTTTGACAAGTGGGCGGCCAGAACCAATCCTGGTCTTGAACAGGCGTTTGATGGCCTGCATGGCATCTGCATTCGTGCAGGACCAGAGGATGTGGAGCGGGTAGACACGACGAGCTCTCACGCTGTTGCAGATGAGGTGGTTTTTGTGATGCATTCTGACCGAGGTGCTGAACATGGACATGCAGGTTGTTTTTCCAGTAAGGGTCTTGCAACACTGTATGCGCGTTTGCATATTCGCACAATGTGCTTTATTCATTTTTTCTCCGGATTTCGCCGGGAAGGTGATTTGCAATCGCAAATTGAGCAGCACTGGGTTCAAGGGATTCATCACATCTTTTGCATTTCCATCGACTACTGCCTCCAGGGCAGCCAAGGAGATTTATCTTCATCCAAAAGTTTGGCCTTTTGGAAGACCCAAGTGTGCAATGGTGCAATCCTGGGAATGGGAGGGGGTCCCCCCTGTGAGACGTTTTCCGCGGCCAGATTTTTGGAAGGGGGACCCCCCCCCATTGAGGTCATCTTCGGACTATTGTGGATTGCCGTCGAACTCCGACAGACAGTGGGATCAGGTTTCTCTGGGAACAGCGTTGATGCGGTTTTTGCTGGAGATGATGTATTACTGTTCCTTGTCTGGAGCCTGTGGGTTTTTGGAGCATCCGGCGTTCCCAATATGGGCGATGAAACACTCTCCCGCGAGCACATGGGCTCTCACTGCAGTACGCCGGCTGCGGCGACTTAACTGTGTGTCCATTGCAACGTTCGATCAATGCATTTTCCACTGCGAGGGGAAGAAGCCAACGACTTTACTCCTGGTGCGGCTTCCGCACTTGCGAGAGGCGATCTTGAAGCTCGGCCGTGGAGGCAGATGCCCACATTCCTTCCGTGCTCACCCTGCATTGAAAGGCCGTGGAGCAGATGGGACCTTTCTCACGTCGGTGGCAAAAGTGTATCCGCCGTTGATGAATGCTGCGATCGCGGAGGCAATAATTCAATTTGCATGTGCGACTTTTGTGCCAGGAGACACGCAAGAGGCGGTCCCCGAGTGCGTCGCTACGCATGCTCGCATGGATTTTGTCCCTCTATCTGTGGTTCAGCCGGACTACTATGAGGGGTTGTAAAGTTGCGTCATGCTTGTGCAAGATCCAAGCAAGAATCGACTTGCAGCAGCCCGAAAGGAAAAAGGACCATGTTCAATAGCTATGATAAAGGCCATCTGCGGTGGAGTCCTGGAATCCATTCACCATGATTCCAGGCCAAAGTGACGTCACTGTTTTTTTGCAACTAGATAAATGGCTTATTATCCCATGATACTTATGAAAACTACTAATTATCCCATAGTCATATTGATTATAGCACTATAAATTAAATCCCATTTTCATTACCCTCTGGTAAACTAACGTAACTATGGAAAATCACCATTTTTAATGGGAAAACTCACTATAAATGGCAATTTTCAATAGCTACGTTAAATTACCAGAGGGTATTCTTATACTTATTATCCCATTTGTTCCAACGGCTTGCATGATTACAAAACCACAAAAATGCATGATCCATGGGATGGTTCTCCAGGCATCTCCAGGCACGGATGATATCCCGTACAGGTTGGACGCCTATGTGTTGGACAAAAAATATGGGGATTTGATGAGTTTTATATGGAAAAATCATGGGGAATTATGATTTATTTTGATGATGTTCTTGTGTTTTTGTTGTTTGTTCTTGTCCAGTGCTGTTCCTTGAGAATGGATGAAGATACTGTGGGGATAGTCACTAACAACTACAACAAGTTGACGGAATATTTTATCACTAAAAGTTGGAGCACTGATATTTTTTTAAATAGCATCTATAGTTTTATCAATCCAAACGACAATGGGAAACCCATAGACTTGGTGGTTGAGATACCCCTCCCTCTGAAAAATGATGGACTTCGTCAGTGATGATGACATTCCCAATATATGGAAAAATATGAAAAAATGTAAACCAACCTACCAACCAGACATTTTATAGTATGAAGCTGCATAGCTAGGTCACAGCAACGGTTTTTGGGACGTGGGAAAAAAAGCTGAGCAGTGTTAGGGATTTCCACAGATGCAGGAAGCATCTGAGTTTCACACTGTTCACGTCACCACTGTGAACCACCACCGAATGCAGAAGGTAGTGCCTCAGAATGGATGTCTGAATCAAGACGCTGCCGACAAAATCGAAGAACGGCTTCAACCGGGAAGGTCAAAATGAGGGGAAACCAATGGAAATCCATTGATTTTTTGGGCAGGCCTGGCAGGCTTCATTTTGGATCCCCAGTAAATCCAAGTTTCACAGCCTCATATTTTATCATATTACAGAATCCAAACTGGCGGCCTCTGCTCAGCTTGAATATGGACAATCACAACAATCTTCTCAAAAATATTCTAGAGGATACAGAAAATGAAGAACACATACCCTCTGGTAAACTAACATAGCTATTGAACATGGCCCAGTCGAAATAGTTGATTTACCCATGACAAATTTTGTGATTTTCCATAGTTATGTAAACGTTTACAGGGTGGAACAACTACAGATAAATGCAAAGTCCACGGCAACTTCGTTGATCTGCCAACGAGGCGATCGCCGCTGATGGCCACGGCCACTGCCACATGATGATTGGATGTCGTCAACCATGTTTTTAATCCGGTTTTGCCGTGACAGGACTTGGATGTGCATCCTACTTCTAAGAACTACAGTTAATTCATGTTGATTCAGTCCACTACTAAGTAAGTAAGCCTGTCCAACTTGTATTTTTACGGGAACGTTGTGTTGTAACAAGCGTTAATTTGCCAGTATAAGTACAGTAATAATTGAGCCATGAAAAATACCCCGATCCCATCTCATTACACCACTTGGTTGATAGGTTTTCTTACGTTTTTCAAATAGTCCCCAACAACCCAGCTAGTATAACTCCCCATTCCAATCAATCAACCAGGCTATTTCCCAAGATTTCCAACCAAAAATTCCCAACAGAAATCACTATAGTAAGCAATTACTTACCCTCTGGTAATTTAACATAGCTATGGAAAGATCCACCATTTTTAATGGGAAAATCTATAAATGGCCATTTTCAATAGCTTTTTCTATGTTTACCAGAGGGTACTGTACCATCAACCAGGCGATTTCTTAAGGGCTCAGCATGGCTCAGCTCCCACCTGGACTCCGAGACTCCGTGCCCCGCCCCGTGGACGAACTCGGAGAGATCCAGCCGCCGCGGGAACTCGAAGCGACTGTTCAACTTCACCTGATAGCGGTTGAACAACGAAAAAAGCCAAGTGACTAGAGGATTGGAAAATCGTTAGTAAGTGGGAATATTGAGTGGGATATATATATATATATATATCACCAGAATATCATATATAAACATATATGATCATATATCATCATATATCATATATGTACGTAATTATATGTATATTAAATATCATGGGAAATAGATCGGATAGAACATAGCCAGAGTAATGAATATCATGGACATATGGCGACATTTGGATGGCCGGGAAATCCACGGACTCAACCGCAGCCCAGGGGCCATGTCCATCCGTTCCATGTCAAAGTGGAATCGCTTCCTTGGTCGTTCTGAAGAACAACCAATGGACCAATGGACTGGTCGCTCGAGCGTATTCCTTACTAGAGCTATGTTTGTACATGTTTCTACATGTTCAAAATAGCCTAGTAAGATCTAGTAAGTCAACTGACATAGCTCTGGAAATGCCCACGGATGAAAAAAAACAACCATCGGTGATATCAGCGAAGTGAATCGTTGAAAAATGGTGGCCTTCCTTGAAGATCATCTCCCCATTGAATTGTGGAATGGAGATGAAAATCCCTTACTAAAACCCCGTTCATATGAAACACCCCCTGAACGAAACCATGGTGGATGTAGGGAATGTCCACATTCCGTTGGGACCGTTTAAATGGGGTCTTTAATATTAGGGTGATGGGATTAATATGGGTTGGTCACGGTTGTCTGAAACAAATTGGAGAAACACCTGAAAAACATGGTTGCTATCATTTTATATCATTTTCATTTTTTTCCTTTAGAAATGTTCAGGGCATAATCCCTTTTCAAACAAATCATCTAAGAACATATCTGAAAACAACAGCCAAACATGTTGGCACTGTGGGGAGGTTGCCCATCATCGAGGTCAGAGATTCATTGTCACCACCTTAATTCTCTGTTTGTATTGATTCAGAAGGGACAAGAGGGGACTTGCCTACAGGGATTCCCCATTGCTGGTGGATTTCCCCATTCGGACAATAACGAGTCACCTAAAACAACCCATGGAAATGTTACAGGAAACCAGGTTATTTGCCAGTAACTTGGAGGGGTCCTGAAGGGTTCTGAAGGGTTCCCTCAGTTTGCCATTCTACCATCATCTCCTCGACCTTTCATGAATGGAGTCACCAATCTCTCTGTACCTGTCACTAAGACTTTGGGTCATCAATGGTGCAGGAAAATCCACCAGTTAGTTCGATGATGATCCCATTCAAACCTCAAATTATAGGCCATTTGAGGTTGTCATGAAACGTGCTTTGCTGGAAACCATTTCTAGTGGATTTTCCCCATCAAAAATCCCAATTTATAGATACTTAGCGCGGGGATTTCCCAGCAGCCATGAGGATCTGTTCCCCTTGGTGACCAAGTGTCAACTGCAAATTCAGCACTCGCGGAAACTTCACAAAGCGGATTCCCTGTCGCAGCACAGGATGGACCCACAACATCAGGAATTGGGTCAATAAAAACTGGCCTGGCATGTCAACCAGAAGCAACTTTGACTACATTGGTACGATCAGCTTGCGATGTACTGGTATACCTAACATTTTGATATTTAACTAGTTATGGTACTGGTATATTTATTTCTATTGCTGTATACCTAACATGTTGATTTACAGTAACCTATGCATATATTAGCCTATACTCAGATTTCGCTTCTTGCCAGCCAGGTTTCCACCTACCTGAGGTAAAACTCCTGGTGGCTGGAAGTTGATGCTCTCAGTAAAGTCCTGTAAAGCATCAGCTCGCAAACGTCTTTCAGCTTTCCAAAAAGTGGGGTTTCTGAACCTGGTTCATCCATGTTCATCCTATAGTCACCCCGGAAACATGGTGGTGTGCGCCGATTGAAAGTTGCTTACGAAACCCATTAAGTATAGTTATTTCATCACCATAAACTCTAATTCATATATGATATATGTAGATACAACATAATGGGTGTATATATATATTTATACAATATATATATATATACAATATATATATACAATATATATATATATATACAATATATATATATATATACAATATATATATATATATATATATATACAAT
>Ga0126342_10009034_pt1 | contig 17856 bp, 14 predicted proteins | sample Cyp1metagenome_FD_92528 | JGI IMG/M metagenome (GOLD analysis project Ga0126342, IMG submission 92528) | Coral microbial communities from Lord Howe Island, Old Settlement Bay, Australia - Cyphastrea 1 metagenome | ecosystem: Host-associated > Invertebrates > Cnidaria > Coral ... | reverse complement strand
ATAGGGGAAACCAGATGTGGTGCTGCAAAACGGGCAGCAGTATCAAGCCAAAAGTACAAGTCGGCAAAGCCAAAACATGTACATGACAACTTGGAATACAAATCACACGGAAGCATGAGGGGATGCCCCAAACAATGCATGTACGGCACGTGAATTGTTAACTCCTCTCTTTCTTTCTTTCTTTCGTTCTTTCTTTCTTTCTTTCTGTCTGTCTGTCTGTCTGTCTTTCTTTCTTCATCTATCTATTGACAGATCTATCTATGTACCTTATCTCATCTCATCTCATCTTGTTTTATCTTATCTTTCTGTCTATCTATCTGTACTAATGATGCCCAATTTCGCAACTCCTGTGAAACAAAAGTCCAACTTCTCCAGCAGCTGCGCAGACTCGGGTCAGGCTTCCCGAGCTCCTGCCCATTTGAAAACCAAACACTTCAGACATTCAAACAGCATCAAACAGCCTTAAGGCATTAACATGTCCATGGTCTCCCATTTGTCATGTCAACACCTTTGCGCACTTATTCATACTTATTCGTCAATTCATTTGTCAACATTTGTCTGATTGACTTGAGTCAACCATTCTTGCAGGTTGCAGATCTAACATGATCTAGCGGTTAGCGACTCCAAACCAGGTGGTCTTTCTGCTTTGTCATGTCACGTTGCTCGCAGAAAAGGATACACAATCTGTGACACTGCTGCCGTGACGGCATATCGTATTCTCATCGCGTGGTGAGCCTTTAAGTCTTTGAATCAAGGATACCCCTCCTTGTCTTCCAAAGATGGAATCTCATCCAGTTTAGCTGTTGCTACCTCACATCATGACATCGCACTCAATGGGGTGGCGCTCTAAAGCTAAGATCCATTACATTATGGTTTCCATGAATTGATTCAACTAACACTCTTTCAGGGCAAGTGACCGCTGTCACTGCTTTCATCCATTCTTCTTCCTGCGATCGCAGGGCTGTTGCGGCTGCGACCTCGCAAGATTTCGAATGATATATAGATGTAGTTGATATGTCACGCAGTGTGTGGTATTATGATTGTGAAATATAATGAATGACAATGATAACGACATAATGCAAAACGTCCGGCCCCAAGTGGCGTAACCGGGAGCCAAACCTCTTGCAGGCCACCAGACACCGCTTCCCAAAGCCTTGGTGCAACGGTTCCAACACATCAAGAGCAGAAAGCAAATGAAAGTTTCATGAGAGAATCATCGAGGCAAGGACAAATCCAGGTCATCTGGCCCCTGCACTGATGATACTGATGTTCCAAGTACATACAAATACATCATGTGATTATCGCATTGTTTCAAAGTGTCATCGACGTCAAAGCTTGGGTTATCAATGGAAGATCTTTCAGGGCACGCCTGAAGGTTGTCCGCAAGTTTTTCCTTTGCAAACTTACGAAAGGCCTTCTCCTTCTGCGGCGCCTGACCCAACTCGAAGCTCAGTTTCAGCTGCAGGTCGGTTGAGACTGGAGAAGCAGAATCCCGTAAGCATGCTGCAGCACGCCTGCTCAAAATCGAACAACTGATGAACGAGGGACTTGATGCGCTTGCTCGAAGCTAAATTCTTGGCTGCACGAACCACTGCATGCCAAGCCTTGAGAGAGCCGCCAACAAAGTGGCGGCGGTGGTGGCGCTAATCAATCTGTTAAAATCCAATATTTAATGTGTTCTAATCATTATAATCAAGAACATTCACTGTGACAATCGAGGTGCCGACCTGCTTGTCAACAACCACACCATGAGCTCGGCACCACTCCAACCATTTTTGCCAGTATGGATCCTGATCGCTTGTGAGTAGCTTGTGGCAAAACAAGGCTTTCTGTCTGCTTTCTGTTGGCCTTCTTCTGCTTTTCTCCATGATTCTGCATGTCTGCATCTAGCAAGCTACAAGAGCTTGGAAGAAGAGTGCTCGCCCTGTTAGAAAAAGCCAAAACACTTTTGTCATTAGCCCCAACATGATGTCAGCAAAAGAGTTTATGCAGTATACACATACAAATCCACTGCATTTGAGAATTCGGATTGAACATGTCAGGATTTGACAAGAGAACAGAACAAGAAGCAAATGAAACAGGAAGCAACAAAGAAAAGTGAAAGGAGAGAGAAAAAAAAAGGAAGAAAGAAAGCAAACAGAAAGCATTGCGTCTATATCGTACATTTTTGCGGTGACCCCTGGCACCTTGCACAAGGTGTGCGCATTACCGACTACAATGAGCCCGCGCCGAGCACCTCACAGAGTGGATCGACCAAGTGACCAGCTCTAAGGCTCCGAAGGCTCCGAGCTGGTCAATGATTTCAATGTCACCAATGTCACCATTCTAAGACCTAGACGCGTCAGCATCACGTTGAGCCGCCGCCAATCAGCCAGAAAGCCTACCCGTCCTGCTGCATTGTTCCTGTCAAACTCGTGGCACGGCACTGACGTGGCACGGCACTGACGTGGCACGGCACTATCTCCCTCTGCTATGCCTATGCTTCGCTTCTGGGCAAACACGTGCCGTCCTGACCGCTGAAAAAACAATCAGCTCTTTCTCCCGGCCCTGAAAGTTGTCCACGCCTGGCCACAGACTGCGAGGTTCTTTCCCATTGAAACGTTCGCATCTAGATGTAGAGACGGAGAGAGTTAGAGGAATTCAAAAGGTGCTGAAACAGGGATGAGGGGAAAAAACAACTATTATAGTCAGTGAATTCGGAGGCACTGAGCACAGAAATGCAATTCTAGCAGCGCTAGCAGTTCCATGTCGAAGTGCAACCAAGTTGCTTGCAATTTCCAGTTCACCTCGAAACCCGTGGCGTCGATTATGGCCATCGCTCAACTGGACTCCACTGCATCCTCTTGCAGTTTCTTGAATACTGTATCTCAATGTATCTCAAGTAGCGACAGCTGAGGTGCGCAGTTGGTTCAGGCTCTTTTTGGCTTTTTTCCGGCTCATCTTCTCCTGTCAATAGTTCACAGTTCACAGGGCCTCTCTCCCTCTTTGGAGTTTTTCGGGTGGAAACAGAAAGTGTTAGCACTGGCTGCTGAATTTCTCCTGGCAACGTGTCCGCCACAGCATCCGCAATAGCCGAACCTAGCATCAAATGATCGACTCACCCCCCAACAGAAACACTTCGAGAGAAAACCCAAAGTGAGACAAATCAAGTCAGTCTCAACCTAGGCCATGGACTTGTGCCATATAAGGTGTGATGATACCGACTTGATCAGCAGAGCATCCGGCATCAAGAACCGACCTCAAGTTCGCAAATGGAAGGCGCGTCCAGTCTGGAAGAGTTTGTGGACACTGTTGGCATCATTATTTTCACGACATCTCGGATCATTCCCTCGACATTTCTGATCGTTTGTGGAAAAGGGAGAGCCGGGGTTGACAGCTCCAAGAAGTTTTGCTGCATTGAATGGCATCCTCGTTCCCTTTGCCTTGTTTGAACCTTCCTGGCCGCCTTCTACACTTCAAATTGTCCCATACTATTGTGATGTGTTTTTTTGAACAGTCAGCACTGTATAGAAAAAGAATAGAAAAGTATTTCACAATGCCTCCCGCGGATTGCAAAGGAAGTTTTTGCAAAGATAGGTTTGCATCTGGCTACTTTCGTGGAGTTGCAGCGTCTCCTTCTCCTGAGAGCTCTTTTGAACTGAGACGCTCAATAATTGAGATAACGCGTTCAGCTTCCGCATGGTTCATCTTTGATTCATACTCCACAGACTCACCTCAGCTCACTGGAGCTACACAATGCTACAAATGCCAGTGTAAATTGATGTTTTGGCATCAGCTTCTCAATCTATCCTGTCAACCAACTGTCAACCAACTGCTAACCAACTGTCAACCACTCATATGACCACGGCATGAACGCTGGCTACACCTGCTGACTGATCACGTTCTCTTTCAGGAACAAAAATGACACAGGCAAGTGTCCAGCCCACCGTCCCATTTCAACGAAGGCTACTGGAACCTTGCATGTGTGCAGAATTCAAAGTTAAGAAGGCCCGAGAAGAACCAGCGCATGATAACGTATGTTGTCCGACACTGCAAATTCCACCTTCTTCTTGGGCCACTCAAAGCCACCCACAGAAGGACGTGCATCCTCTAGAATGCCACCTGTGACCAAAAGGCTCGAAAGGGCTGCACTACTCACACTACTCACAACCAAGTTGACTTCATCCAGCAGAACTCAAATAATTGAACCCTGACGCTTCTCAAATGGTCGTGACATGTCGTGACTGTCAGCCTTTCAACTCTCATCCTTCTAGTCCTACTTCTTTTCTGACTGAGCCGGGGACTTTGCAGACGTCCTTCATAGATAGACCCAGCAACCCATTCCATGAGCTTCGGATGAGATCGGAATTGAGTGTCCAAAAAGTAGGGTTCCAAACCCTCCTGCACACGATCACTTCTAAACCTGCCAGGGCCTTCACGAAGCAGTCCAAGATAGTCCAAGAGTTACTCCCAAATCTAAAAAAGAAGGCTGCAGGTCTAAATGTTCAACAAAAATGCTCCAACTTGTTTCAAGCTGCTGAAATCCCTTCCCAAGTTTTGAATGCAGCAGCTAAACCTGTTCAAGCACAAACCCTCTCCATCCTTCACTAGCCTCCCATATAGCGACAAGGAAAGGCCTTCAAGGAGCATGTTGCAATGACGGCTATGCAGCATCCAGATTCTTTGTCGTCCAATGCAAATCGTACCGTCAACTCCCTGTCCGGATGCAAAGAACACAGCATCGTGACTATATTACAGCCCTCGAACGAGAACGAGCCTCTTCGTTCAGCCTTGGAACACCCGGCAGTGCAATGAAAAGACTTGGACCTCCGAAGAACCCCTGTTTCAGATTGCTCAGGCCCACAATTTATCACGATTTCACATGCTGATAGTGGGACAATCGCCAGAATGAGAAAGCGAGTTTGTTGCAAAAGCCAAGATTCCTCTGGTGATTGCACGGTGGGTGGAAGCTGACCTTTGACTTGAGATCTGACAAACCAGGGGTAAAAGCCAGCATTAATCCAGATCCAGTTGGAAGCTGTAGGAACGATAAATCAAAGATACGCGAACCGACAGGCCCACCAAACACCCCAAAGCAAACAGCAAAACAGTCGTGCAAACTCACACACATGCCGCCCTGACAGTTTTCCATGGGTATGTTTCTTTGATAATTGTCAACACCATGCCACTTACAGGGCTTGCTTTGCCAACTTGGAACAAGCCACAGTGATCCCCAGCCAACACCAAGCGCTCACAACAGCGCTGCACCTGATATCAAGGGATCTTTGCAAAATGAAGGGAAAAGTGGAGATCCGACATGGAAATTCTTGAATGGAGAATAGCCGAGCTACAATGGGAACAATGGAGACCAGCTCTGTTGCTTGTGCCTTGAACGGCTAGAGCGGAGAGCGGCCATGACCGAAAGCACAAACACATAAAAAACGATCTAAATTTGGCTAGACACATCAAAGACACGTGAGAAGCAATGCCATCTCTCTCAACTCGCTACTGCATTTCTCTGTTCCATGATGTTTCAGCGTCCAGTTAAAGCTTCCGAGCTGCAATTTCATCAATGAGAATGCCTTTGAACGGACCAAACCTGAGAAAACCATCCAATATCGTTCAGCATGTGTGCCTCCAGAAAAAGCTGCTGCCGGGGAGCTTGGAGAAGAGATTTCCACCGGCTGTGATTAACCTGCATCATCTGCGTCATCTGCGTCTGAGCTGTGTGAATCCCTTTCCTAAAAAAAGTCGACAAATGCAAATCACTGGCCGAGACACTGGGCGCACAATATGTCTGCATCTTTCAGCACCTGAGGAAGAGGAGTCAAGCCCTGAAACGCTGCACAAGCATCACAAATCGAAAGCACTCTGGGTTCATGTGCAACCTGAATTCCTCAACCCCCAGTTACCAGCTAATTATTTAGAAAAAAAAACTGGTTTTGGGGCTAAGGCACTAAAGCCCCCAATTGATCAAACAGTCAGACGGAGTTTATTAAATTTCATCAATACGGTATAGGGTATACCCCAATCCTGGCAAGCTTTATTGCACAAACTGATGCAGCATGCATCATGCCTGCATTTGCATGGCTGCATCCTCCTTTCGAGCTTGCAGCCTGGCTCTCTTCTCGTCTGCTTCAACTTCTGCAGAAGATCCTGGGAGAGAATATCCCCGTCAAAGAGTTTCAAAAGGGTCCAAAGAGCCAATGAACTCGTTCCGCTCCGCTTGAAAAATGTTGCCAAAAAAAAACGACTCGTATAGAAATATTCGGACATGTCGACAAATAGGGCAAGGCTCTCTTGGAGAGTTCGTCTGCTTTTTTTGCAGCGTCGCTGGCTTCCTGTTCGGCCAGGTATGCAAGTCATGAAAAAAGCAGGATGGTGCCCGTGCGAATGCAAAAGTCTCCTACATAAAATACATATCAAATTACATTATATTATATGCATGCGTGTATTTATCTACATATATGTCTATATGTATGTATATACATGTATGTATATATATATATATAAATTCCCCAAAAAAAAAACATGGTATAACATGTCATTCGACTTGCTTACAAATCGCAAACATTCAAGCGCATCTCCAACTCCTGGCCTCTGCTTGGATCACAGCCTGGAGAATGTCGTCAAGCACATCAGCAGCTTTGGGGCCTTCAAACATCAAAAAGGGGTCTGACTGTTCTCGCCACACGGTGGCGCCACGATCACTCATCAAAGCCGCAATGCAAAACAACTTCATGATATGTCAGTATAACTCATAATGTCTAATCCCTATTTATCCCTAGGATTCCCTAGGATTCCTTGCTGATCATCAAATCTAATCTTTGAACCGAACGCCCACAACGAGAGCCTTCACCGCCGGCTTCAGGACCGTTAGGCTCCGAAGTGTGGGACACACCCACCTTTTTGCACTACACGTTGAAAGCTTGTAAAATTGCTCAGGCGGTGAACAGGATCCCTGTCTGTTTGTGCATGTGCTTTCATTTCTTTTCGTGCGGTTTCCAAGTCAATCTGCAAGTACAGCAAGCCAAGTGTCAGACTGACAAGTTCTGGGCATCGACGCCTCAGCTAATAACAGAACCACAAACCATCTATATAGGACATTTCAAAAGTGGAGTCGTCATGATGCGAGCTCATGACCTTGTGGTGTGGTATCGATGGTATCGTGTGAGTGTCAACGCCATCTGGGTTTGTCTGCATGTGTCTCAAGTTTGGGTCGGCATTGGCGGGCTCCTGAATCTCTTGATCCATGATGATTTATGATAATATATTTCTATATTTTACACAACTGGCGGCATGCCCTGGTGGCTCCATCAAACTAACAAGAGAATCATGGCAGGAAATCTGAAAGAATATGCCGCATTAGTATTCATTTCTAGTCCCAATCCATCAAGTTTGACCCCACTCTCAAAGGATCACTCCGCAGCAAGAGAAACAGCTGAAACCTGGCCAAACGATTGCTTCTATTAGAACTTCTATTGCTTCATTGTTGTGTTTCATTTTTGCTTCATTTTTGGTGCAAGGGGCTTGCTTTGAGGTCGACTGCCTGCCAGGCTGCCAGGTCAATGGATCCGAATTGATTGCTGGTCGACTCTCGTGAGACTCTCGTGAGACTCTCATGGTTTGTCGTATTTTGCCGTCGTGTTTTGTCGTGTTTTTGCGGCAGGCCTTGGCTTTGAGGTCTGCTACTGAAAGTTTTTCCAGTGATGCCAATGCAGCAGCACGCCGGTCCGCTTGTCTCTTCTCCTGCCCGACTCTGAAACACTGCGTCCGGGAAGGGGTAGGGATGGTAGGGGAAAATTTCGGGTACGGTCACAACTGAGTCACAATAATCCCTTTATGCTTCACCAGACTGGTATCAGACTGGCCTGTGCCAGCTGCTTGTACAATTTACACTGGTTGTCCAAAGTGATTTTCTCCAACTCCGGTCGAATTTTCTCCGGTCGTCCCACTCGAACTGTCTTTACATCCTGCAGGCAGATTGAGAGAAAGAGCATTTCACTGAAATGGAAGGTCAGGACGGTGGCACTGCAGATATGACCTGTTGGAGAAACGCATCCAAGACACTCCATACTTGGCCAGTCCGGCCTTGGATCACAATTGTTGGCAGGTTTAGTTTAAATGAAGCACAAGAACTCAAAAGAAACTTGGTCACAAAACGTCGCAAATAAAGATAATAAAGATTAATAAAGGTATTGCAGCCAAGCTTCAGCAATGTTGTCAACTGCGATGTTGCCATCCGCCACTGCCAAAAGAGGTTTCAGCCCCATTTGAGCCCAATACTTTAGAACTTGTACAGCCGTCGTTGTTTTACCAGTTCCAGGAGGCCCCTGTATGATGGTGCACCGTTGTTCGAAGGTGGCACCAATCGCACGCTTTTGAGATTCTGTGCAAGATATAGATGACAAATGATCGCGGCACGTGGACAATTTCTCATCATTGCATGGCAGTGCCTCTCCAGCCAGGGATGCAATCGAGAATTGGCTGTCACCGGTGTCGCCTTTGCTAACTTTCTTGCTGTCACCAGTCTCAACCATCAGCTCATCGTTCACCTTCTCAACATTAATCACTCGAACTGACTTGATTGAGTCCTTCAACTGTACGTGGACCCGCTGGTCAGAATCCTTCTCATTTGATCGCGCTGTGTTACAAATCACTGACACTATCCGACCTTCTTGACCGTTCAATTCTTCAGACTTCAGTCCGCAAAGTCGAACTTTATCACCTTCTGCCAGGCTTGGTTTGGGCAAGGCTTTTTTGGGCGCACTTTCTTTCTCTGACCACCGTGCCGTCCAAGAATCAAGATGACCAACCTTGGATCGCGTGATGAGCTCAAAAATCTTGGCAGCCTCACCAACTTGAGCCACATTGCGGCCGCAGAGTGAAACCAACGAACTCAACTGTCGTGTGTAGCTGATGCGATTGCTGCCCTTGTCAACTCTCCAGGTGCCTCCCTTTGCCAGTGGAGTTTCTGCCCCCTCGATGGATATCACAATGATTGCGTCATTGATTTCTTGCACCTGGCCTTCGCCAACTCTGTCTTTAAGCGGATGCGTTGCAGACAAGATCACGCTGTCTCCACGCTTGAAACGAAGGCGATCTACGTCAACTTTAGGCGACCTAGGCATTGCTAGCGTGATCTGAAAGCCATCCTTGCTGCCTTTACCACTCTGCTCACCTTTCTGACCCTTTCTGCCATCCTTTTTGCCATCCTTTCCCTTGCCTTTGCCTTTGCTGAAAATATCGCGAGCGTGAAGGCCAGCTAAAGCCCATCCTCCTTTGGCCAAGTCTTCAGCAGATCGTTTGGAGGTCCTTCTTCTGATTGCTGCGATCTCTACAAAATACTCTAGGTGAAGTAGCGCACAGAAATGTCCAAAGTACTTGACAGAATCGTCTGGTCCAGAGACCCGACCATGCAGTCTCTGAAGATCCAATCTTTGCAAAGCTTCCACGCAAAGATCCTCTTGGGATACGAAACCGCAAGGATCCTCTTGAAAATATTTTTGCCCCTTCAATTTCAGACGCCAATCCTGTCCTGGTGGCAACTCCTCATTGCTGTCGGAAAAGCCCAACAACCCAGTTTTTCCTCCAACTTGCGTTCCAATCCACCAACCTCTTTGACTCTCACTTTGATTGAGTTTTCGTTTCTTGTTGGCGGATTCGCTGCGACTTTGATTTTTCCCTGCAAATTCATGAAAGAAACAGAAAACACGAGTCTCCGCCGAATCGATTGAATCCATCAATATTGTTTTCTGGTATACTGGACGTTGATGCTGGCTGAGCTGATCGAAGTCCCTTGTTCGCGCAAAAATCCCATTCAGTTCAGGCCAAACACACCCACGAAGCACAAGTGTTTCTGGCCATTCTTGCCCACTGACATCCTCTTCGTTGACTGACCCTTCCTCCTTATCGGACTCCTCTTTGTCCTGCTCCTTGTTTCAGGGATGGCATGGTGGAAGGCATTCTCCGCATTAGATCACAGAAGTTTGGACCCTGGTAGCTGCTACCTGCTACTTTCAATGATTGTTTCGAAAAATGACTCACAGGGAATGGAGTCATAAAATGATAATGGATTCTGGAAAGGTTCATGTCACTGCCTGTTTGTCCGTACACACTCCATCACTAAGCCCCCAAGAAATCTCACCTGTTCTTTCTACTCCTACGCAAGGTCCAGGTGCATATATTTAATTTAAGGTGTGAAGTGGTGGAACTAAAGGAATCTCAATGTTCTCGTCCGTTCAACCTCTCAAGTGTGTATTTGGCCAGCATGCTTTGAGTACAGGGATACCTCTTGTTTTTCCATAATTCCACGCATTGGGGTCCAATCCAAAGGCCCTGATCGTGAGGCTGCTACCAGATACAAACACACAAGGGGTATACGAAAAATACCCTGATATGATGTGCGGAAATGCGTGCGTGTTGTGCTCTTGCTCTCTCTCTCTCTCCCTCTCTCTCTCTCTCTCTCTCACTCACTCTCCCTCCCTAAATTGCATTTCAAAATGCTATTGACTGTTTGAAGGTTTGCCTTTTGCATATCTTCACTGACAAAAACATGAGGTTTGGAAACCCGGCCTTGTTCCTTTGCTGCGCTTGGTCCCCTGACCAAAAATGTTTGGATGCCACATGATGCCAACAGCCCTGCTGGGCAGAAATATATAGATCACATACCGCACCACACTGACATCGGATAATCTAACACTGATGTAGCAGCCTAGCACTGTTTGGCAAGCACCATACACGTGGCGTAGGACCTCGCCTCGCGCGGGCCCAACCTCGGCAAACTGAAACCAACAAAATCCACTGGTTTTTGCGGTTCACCGCAAGAGATTCGTTTTTTGCAACAGCCTGCGACTAAACCCGCACTGCATCTTGCACACACAGTAGGCTCTTGTTTGGAATCGAAACGAATCGAACATGATTTAATATGGCAAGTGACATCTCCCAGCATGCTAGCTCGTGCTTCAGGCTCTGATAGAGAATCTGGCACCAATGGCAGCACAGGACTGTCCTCTCTATCCAGGAAGGGAGCAGGCATCGGGCGCGGAAATCTTGAATGTATCTATCTAGCTATCTATCTATCTATCTATCTATCTATGTATCTATCTGTCTATCTATCTATCTATCTATCTGTCTGTCTGTCTGTCTGTCTGTCTGTCTATCTCTTTGTCTGTCTATCTGTCTGTCTGTCTGTCCGTCCGTTCGTCTGTCTGTCTGTCTCTTTCGTCTCTATCTCTCTATCTCTCTATCTCTCTCTCTCTATCTCTCTCTCTCTATCTCTCTCTCTCTCTATGTCTCTCTCTCTCTCTCTCTATCTCTCTCTCTCTCTCTCTATGTCTCTCTCTCTCTCTATCTCTCTACCTCTCTATCTCTCTATCTCTCTATCGATCTATCCTACAGTCCGGACTAGGGAAGAATGAATTCTGAATTGGAGCGAAGGTCAATGTGCAATCAATGGGTCAAAGCCGCAATCAAGACAACATGGGACCCATGCGAATGGCACACCAGTGAAAACTGTACGGAGGCGTTCCTGTTTCAACAGTTCGCACTCCTTCAACTTGAGTGGTTTGAGTCCCCAATGCAAGTCTAGTTTCAATTAAAATGCCCTATTCCTGACACAAACACACAAACATGCGAATTACTCGGACGATTCTCTCTCCATGGCTATCTCATCCAGTGACTTATATAGCATAGAAAAAAAATGTATAAAAATACTCTTGCAGCAAACCGAGTCCTCCGACAAAGCCAAGTTCAATAGCAGGCGCACAGTCGTCGGCCTGTATGAGGAAGGATCAAGGACTAAGCGCTCCAACAAGCTTGCAAAGGTCGGGATGTCCAGCATCATCTTTGGAGATCCTGGAGCCTCCTCAAGGAACAGTGTTTCCACGGTCTCGACCAAGGCCAAATAACCTTCGCCAGCTGCTCGCTCTAAAGTTGCTGACACCATGACCTTGCAGTAGCTTTGAGGATACCAAAAAGTAGCCTGCCAGCTCAACAATAGATGCGATTAATGACATTTCATGTTTTCTTATTGGCCATGGCCGGGGGGAGGAGAAACAAAACACTTGTTTTCTGCAAAAGGAAGCTACAGGAGCCAGGGTCTCAACATCGCCATGCTTCAAGTCCTGCACCCCTTCCTTCAGGTCTTTGTCCAACTTTTCCATGAACCTTGTCAACCTCATTTCTTGCTGGGTTGGACCTTCCTCTCTTCTGGGTTGCCCTCTGGAAGGATCTGGATCTGGCTGCCATGTTCGTGAATCTTGCGGCCATCTAGAATCCCAAGCATTCCATTGCCATTCCATTTCGTTGAAAGCATCACCGCGCCAGCGCCAATCCCAATCATTCCCGAAATTCATGGGGATGAATCCGCCATGGGCAGGCATGCCCCATCCATGCATCCAAGGTCTATTCCTGGGGTCAAGAATGTGAAATTGACCTGGAGGACGATCTGGTTCTGGTGGACGGGAATGCGCTGGAATGGTTCCGCTCCAAGGCCTTCTTAGAGGTGGCGGCGGTGCCGGCGGTTCTGGCCGTTCCGGCGGTTCTGGCGGCCTTAGCGCGAAATTCATGGAAGAAAAGGACAGGGTCCGACAAAATCGTCGAACCACAAGCGAACAACAGGTTGCACATTTGCACAGGGATGTGCCGGGGTGCACAAACAAGCTCCATGGAAAACCAACATCATTCATCATGGCACATGGACACGACACACCCGACAGCATTGCGAACGGCCTGGGGGCGGCCGACTTGCTGAAAGCTGTTTGGAACTCAAGTCGGTCTAGACACGCGTCAGCTTTCCTGCGCAGGAAATGCGCTGTATAAATTCATTGTGAACACTCAGCAATGACAACCATTTCATGGATCTGCAATTTTCAAACCAAGCAGCTTTGACTCTGAAATTTTCAAGTCATCCGAACCGATCGCTCCACTTGGTTCGGACTGTTCCTGTTCGTCCCCCAACCTCAGCAACATCGGCACCGCTGTCAGGAACTGTGTTTCGCAATTGCGTAATTCCTTGTGATGTAGCGTGGCAGTGCCACATGTCCTGGCCTCCCACGTGTCTCCAATTGCATGTTTTCTGCCCCACCGCCACCAGCGTTGGACACCGCATTGACGGGTTCCCAAGCGACCCCTGCCTCCATTGCTCATGGAAATTGTTTTCTGCTAGTGCCATTTTTTTCCTTATGCCTGTGCATCAGTGTCCAAATTTTAACACAACCTTCATGGCTATATTTTTTGCATAATTGGGGCTGCCCGTGTCGGTCATCACGAGTGGAACGCACCCACTTTGAGCAAACGTGCCACAATGTAAGCGCAGGGTTTCCTAGGACCCAATGTTCCAACATGTTAGTTGACAAAAAAAATCGGTTTCAGGCAAGACTGTTCGATTCAAAACATGCAAAAGAAAGCATTTAGTCCGTCAAATAATTTTGCGCGATGATGGCGCCACCAGTTTTAGATCTTTGTAACTGCCGGCTGCTGAACGTAACATTTATTGCAACATTACCAACACAAATAACAACAACACCACCAACAACGCCACACACAACACCACCACTACCACCACCACCACCACAACAACAACAACAGCAACAACAACAACAACAACAACAACAACAACAACAACAACGACAACCACAACCACAACCACAACCACAACCACAACCACAACAACAACAACAACAACAACCACAACCCACAACCCACAACCCACAACCCACAACCCACAACCCACAACCCACAACCCACAACCAACAACCAACAGCCAATAGCCAATGGCCAGTAGCGAACAGCCAACAACTAACAACCAACAGCCGACAACCGACAACCAACAACCAACAACAAACAACAAACAACCACAAGCAACAACAAGCAACAACAACCAACGACCACCAACAACCACCAACCACAACCAACCACAACCAACCGCAACCAACAACGACGACGACGACCACCACCACCACCACCGCCACCACCACCACCACAACAACAACAACATGCATTCCTGATGTTGCGGTCGTTTAATGTCATGTTCTCGTTTGCACGGCCGGCCGACATGTTGATCAAAGAAACACGTGGCCAGAATCACAAAAACAAAACATGCCAAACAATTTTCAGCAAGCGACAAGCGAGAAACCGCAAGGCAACCACGCCCCAGCACATCTACCATTTCACTCTATTCGGTTCTTCCCAGCCAATCATACCACAACAAGGGCCGCCACCCATGCGCACCTTGCATCACCTTGCCTTTGTTGGGAAATACCCGCGCAACGCAGATCGACTGTGCAAAATCTCAACAGCAAACACAAATATTGAGACGCTCAAAAGGTCAAATCATGCCGTGCTGGAAGGCATGTCCTAACAAATGTGCAGCTGCTGCAAACCAAACGCAGCCCAATACCAATCGATGCTGACAAACACCGACCAAAAGCAAAATGTTCCTTTGTGGTTCAGGCATTGATTCCGCAAACGGCTCATGTGGAATAGGCTAAGCTTAGCATCTGTCCACAGACGGGCGACTTCACATGTTGAGTTGTGCAGTTTTTTTAATCAAAAAGTGCGCGCAGCTTCGCACAGATTATGAGTCGAACGCACCGTTGAAGGTCCAGCCATGCTGTGGACAAGAGCGAGTCCGGTGCCAACTGGTGGAATTTCGTGGAATTTGACCAAGGGCACGAACGAGAACGAGCACAACAAGGTGGAAGAGACTTTTGGCAAGGAGACCAATCTGATCTGTAGCAAGGAGAAAGACACGCTCTACTACCCAATGCTAGAATGATGGGCTACATGGTGGCCAAGCACTACACGGCAAGAATTTGCTGCAAACCAAACCCATGCTAGCCTGATGGGTTTCAACGAGAATTTCGAAAAGAAGTAGACCAACTTGTCACGGAGCCACGGGGCAGCCTATGTGACGCCTGAAGCTCATCAATGAAGAGCCACGAGCGATTCGCGGTGAAGAAGTTTCAAGAGCTGTGGGGCAAACGCAAACGGTGGGACGAGTGGGTGCTCCTCCCACGAGTTGAAATACAACAACACACTTGGCAATTCCCCAGTTTCAAGGGGATATGCCGATGCAACATGACCAATTCCCCGTGCTGGACGCCATCGACGTGCTGGACAAGATCTACAAGATGGACACCCCCCAGGCGCCGAGCAAGATTTGTATGAACACCATCGAAGTTGCGCGAGATGGACCAGGTGAGCTTCGACATGGGTCAGGGAAAGGTTGCGTGACATCAGTGACATGGGGCTCTTACGTCAGCTACTGCCTCGGATGTTACATTTCATGGCTGGGAGCCTGTCGTACTGGACTCTCCAAGTTTGGATGCGACAGCGGTCGCAGACCGGGCCTTTCTTTTGGCCCTGCTAAAGAAAGAAAGGAAGAAAGAAAGAAAGAAAAGAGAGCCTTTCTTGTGACGGGATTGCAAAGGGACGCATTCCCGTGTTTGACGTGCCCTTGGCAAGTGAGGTAATTAAAGCAAGAATCCGTGGAAACTTGACCGGAAAACTTTGTTTAGGAGTAGACTGTTGGGCGGCATGTGGCACGACACTTTGTGGAATGCATCAACTCTTATAAGCTCTCTTTGCTGATCACAAACGGACCCTTGTGTTTCCGAAATGTTTTCACGGAAATTAAAACGAAAAACACTTCCCTATATTGCCATGATTCCACAAAACGTGTTTTTTTGGACAGTTTAGGCGTGACGAACACCAAAACAACATCCTTTTCCAGCATCCTGACCTCAGAATCTCTCTGCTCTGCTGGTCTGCAAGATGCTTAGCCAATGATCTCTTGCTCCAGGACCCGCCGATGGGGTTCATCAGCTCGGTTTTGTTGACCCCCCACAAATAAAATATCGCCCTAGCACGGTTCAAATAAGACAGGGACCCTTAAGGAAGATTTTAAACCCACCAAAAGCGTATCTGAAATTGTTTTACCGGGGGAGGCCATGGGGATCAACGAATTGCTTTTAGACCTTTGGCAGCTTGTTTTGGGAGGTCTGGAATCAAATCTTCGGAGACCAAGCTTATGATCCTAGAGCCCCATCATTTTGGAACCTTTCTCTTTTCTCCCCCAACAATGTGTCCACACTGAAAAGGTTCGTACGGTAAGGGTTGAGGCCACTGCTTGATCGAGGTGTTCACTCTGGTTTCCCGCCCTTTTTCCTTTTAAATTTTCGTATAGCATGGTTCTACAATTATTCTTGTGAGATGTCCATGTGAATCTCGAAAGCACGGGCTCGCACAAAGTTTGCGCCGTGAGTTTTGCTTGCTCTTGGTCTGCGGCCTTTTACCTGTAAATTATAATGGCTCTTTTGGGATGTCCATGTGTATTTCGATTGCGCAAGCTCGCACAAAACGCGCGCCTAGTTTTTACCCGTAAATTTTCGCATAAATCGGCTCTTGCGCCATGTCCATGCGCATTTCGATTGAGCAGGCTCGCAGAAAACTTGCACCTACCTCTTGGTCTACGGCCTTTTACCTGCATTTTTTTGCAAAAAATCGCTCTTATGACATGTCCATGTGCATTTCGGTTGCGCAGCCTTGCACATAGTGTGGGTCGCGGTTTCGGAATCCATCTGGGGCACGGCATTTTCTTTGCAAATGTTGCTTGAGAATTTATTTTTTTTAGCAATGTGCAACGCTGCGGTCGTTCCAGAAATTGGTTGTAAAGTAATTTATCATCGCCTTATATGTTGGCATATGTAAATGTTTTTACGGTAGAATCAAATAGTAAATGAAGAAAAAAATGAATAAATAAATAAATACATAAATACATAAATAATTTTTTTAAAAAAAAAATAGATAAATAGATAAATAGATAGATAGATAGATAAATAAATAAATAAATAAATACGGCTGAAACCGCTAAGCTAGCCAATTAAATGTTCTGTTTTTTTCGCCGTGGGTGCTTGGCTGGATACTGGTTTGAAACCTCCATGCCTAACGATCAACTCGACCAACACGATGCAACAATGGAGGTTCCAACTTAAAAATAAATCATATTAAAGGACCAGATAACCCCACATGTTAAGCCCTCCCATTTTTTTGAGACGAAGGTGATGATTTGGGATGGTGGGAGCAGATGATGATTGGATGGGAAAGAGGTAGGTGGATGGGTGGTTGGATGGATAGATAGATAGATAGATAGATAGATAACTAGATAGATAAATGGATAGAGAGATAGAGAGATAGAGAAATAGAGAAGTAGAGAAAAAAATTGAAAGATAGAGAGAAAGATAGAGAGAGAGAGAGAGATATATATATATATATAGATAGATAGAATTTTGATTGATAGATACACAGATAGGGAATGCTAGCCCTACAATACCCCACACATCAGATGAGTCCTCAACACATGAAAAAAATGCAAAACAATTAGAAATAAAACATATACATTATTCGGATCCTGCAATTTTTGCAATTATCTTTGCTACAACGGATTTTTTTCAAGCATCCAGAAACCCACATAAGCACACATCACGCGAACCTAGTTTTCTACTTTTCTTGGGACGTGACTGGCAATAGCATGGGGAACTCTACACCTAGAATGCTCCCAGTTCGGTGTCCACCAACACAGAAATAGGAGAGAAACGAAACGAATTTAAAAAAAAAAACTTTCATATTCCGAGTTTCCAATTTTTTGCACTTTTCTCTGCTACAAAGTGGTGTGTAAAAGCATCCAGAAACCGACATCAGCACACATCACGTGAACTTTGGCTTGGCGTTTTTCCGAGGAGGTGACCTGCAATACAAGCGGACGCCCTTACTTACCCCATCCACCTAGTAGTTGCCCCATCCGCAAGGCACACCGAGTTACCCCAGGGCAAACAATAGTTACCCCAGGTTTCAAATCCCCAAGGCACAGCGGCT
>Ga0126342_10009033_pt1 | contig 17857 bp, 16 predicted proteins | sample Cyp1metagenome_FD_92528 | JGI IMG/M metagenome (GOLD analysis project Ga0126342, IMG submission 92528) | Coral microbial communities from Lord Howe Island, Old Settlement Bay, Australia - Cyphastrea 1 metagenome | ecosystem: Host-associated > Invertebrates > Cnidaria > Coral ... | reverse complement strand
TATTCATGTATATTCATGTATATTCTTGTATATTGATGTATATTAATGTATATTAATGTATATTAATGTATATTAATGTATATTAATGTATATTAATGTATATTAATGTATATTAATGTATATTAATGTATAGTAATGTTTATATTAATGTATATTGATGTATATGGATGTATATCGATGTATATCGATGTATATTAATGTGTATTAATGTATATTAATGTATATTAATGTATGTTAATGTATGTTAATGTATATTAATGTATATTAATGTATATTAATGTATATTAATGTATATTAATGTATATTAATGTATATTAATGTATATTAATGTATATTCATGTATATTAGTGTATATTAATGTATATTAATGTATGTTAGTGTATATTCATGTATATTGATGTGTATCTATGTATATTCATGTATATTAATGTATATTAATGTATATTAATGTATATTGATGTATATTAATGTATATTCATGTATATCAATGTATATTCATGTATATTAATGTAGATTGATGTATATTGATGTATATTAATGTATATTAATGTATATTAATGTATATCAATGTATATTAATGTATATTGATGTATATTGATGTATATTGATGTATATTTATGTCTATTGATGTATATTAATGTATAGTCATGTATATTGATATATTAATGTATGTTATTGTATATTAATGTATATTAATGTATATTAATGTATTTTAGTGTATATTAATGTATACTAATGTACATTAATGTATATTAATGTATATTATAACGCATATTAATGTATACTAATGTATATTGATGTATATTGATGTATATTAATGTATATTAATGTATATGAATGTATGTTAATGTATATTAAATAATTTGGTATAAATAGGCTTTGATCCATAGCCACTGGTCATTCAACGCTGGAAACCAAAGGATCTTTTGGACGGTCAGCTGGCTCGGAGGCTTTTTTGACACACGGCTGCCCGCATGAAACGAATCGATGAGAATATGAAGGCTTCCATCTGGCTGATACCGACACATTGACACCACTTGGATGTAACCGACTTGGACATCAACATCGAAAGCAAGAGATACTTCGAATTATTTTAGATATAGTGATATAGGGTCTTTGTATCTGAAAAGAGTCAGCAAGATTGGAAATACGCTTAATGTTAAAGGGTGACACGGGAATGGCACGTCAAAAGTCAGCTGCCCAGTCGTCCTGCGCATTGTTTTTGACGAAGAGCTTGTTCCGCCCCTCGGACCTCCAGTGCATGGAGACAGTCCCGTAGTAATCTAACCTGGGAAAATCTTAACCGGAAACCATCGATTTCCCATTAAACCAATGGGGCTTTCCTGCCAAATTTCCCTTAAACATCCTTAAACCAATCCATTGATCATATGGATGTTAGTGACATGTGCAGCCAAAAACGTGGAACCAACCGATGCTGGATGCATCAGATGCTGAGGCTGCTGCATACTGTCCCTTGATGCCTGGCGCGCAAGCATCTGCGTAGCATTTGTCTGAAAATATGGTACAGTACCCCAAAATCCAGTGCTTAATGACCCGTTTCCCTGTTGAATTGTCAAAAAATTGCCATTTTGTGATTGGCGCTTTTCAAACACACCCAAATCTCAAAAATATGCCCAGGTCATCCCAGGTCCCATTCCATCCCAAGCTGATTAAATCACAGTTCGGCGACGCTCCTGTGCAGGCTTGGGCACTGGCTCTTCAGAGTATGTCCTGGCGATCGGCTTGGGATGACTCAGAAATAAGCCGCCCGCTAATCCAAGCCTCAATATATGTATATATATATATTCACATAATTATATATCTTTATATAGTGTATGCATTTTTTCGGCATGGCAATGTATGAAATTAAATAGTAAATATAATTTGGAATGCATCATATAGATATATTACAACTTCAAACGTACAGACATACAGTAAAGATAACATAAAATAACCACAACTAGAACTAAGTAATTTTCATCCCAAGTGTACACACAACGCACTCCCCCCCTACCCTTTTAAGTGACCAGACGCAGGGGGTGGCTGGTACGGAGGCGTCAGCTTGCGGGCCTTGGTTAAAATCACCACATGTTCTGCGTGTTCTTTAAAATCTCAATGGATGTAGTTTGACTGTTGGTCAAAACTTGGTAGAATATATTAAACTCACCGTGTTCTAAATATGTTGTATAATTATCTCCTATCTATATATATATACACAGTATTGTATACACAGTATTATATGGTGTACATCTTGTAAGATTCGGCATCCTCACAGTTTTGGGCTCTGGCCGTCAACTGCTCCCAGGAAAAGGTGCCCGATTTGAACCAGCCGCTGTTCTTTACCTGACTGGCGAAAAACCAGGGTTCCCAGGGTTTCAAACGTCACATCACCCCATAGCTTGGGAATATATATTGAAAGTGGGCAGATTCCCAGGGTTTCAATATCTTTCAATAGCCAAATCGCTTGGGAATCCACTTTTGGACCAAACCCTGAAACTGCCTCCTGCACTCCATGGGCACCCAGTCTTCTCTCCGGCTTTACAACAAGCAGCCTGTCAAGCAAGAAACTCAGGAGTTCATAATTTCATATTTGTGTTTTTTCTCCAGTGCATTGGAGCCAACCTTTGGCAGAAAATCCATGCCAGCCAGACTTTTTGATGAAGTCTCTGGCGAGAATCAATGCAGGAGGCCTCATCAACAACTTCGCCAAGTTTCGGATCCCTTTAAGCCGCCCCAGCCAACTTAGGCACCGGCAGAAAGCCATCCGGCAAACCCTGATTGTAGCCTTGGTGGCAACCAAACCAAAGTTGAAATCAGCCGACTGCTGTACAATCTGTGCTCTGTGTTTTGTGTCTGTCTTTGCTGAATGCAGTGGCATGGGGGTCGACTGTGGCTCGTGCTCTCTCTCAGGGCCAAAAGTTGCCCCATGGGGTTGTCGTCGTAGCCCATGCTGTCCCAGGGTGCTTGACCACTAAGCATCTCAAAAATCAAGACCTTAGTGGGCATGTCTGGCTTTCTCTCAGGCCAATCAGGGTTGCCCATGATCTTTAGATACCCAGAATTGAGGCAACAAAATGGTATCAGACCAACCATTCTATCGAAATGTTTCATGTGGACAGTTCGATATATTTAAGGCTTTCATGACCATGACGCTGTGAAAAACACGGAGAAAATGACGGCGACAACTCACAGGATACGCCAAACAAAACTTGCCAAAATCCTCTGAGGAAGCAGCGCCAAGGGCCCACCAATCCACCTGACATTGTGACACTTAGGTCTGTTTGAGGTCACCATTTTAAGCGGACATCATAATCCCAATTAATACATCAATACAACAGGTAGATCTAGGGTACTGTATGGTACTTACATGTACTTACTATAATGCCTGGAATCCCTACTCTTAACCTAAGGATTTCCGTAAGAAAATTCACACATCAACCTGATTGGCTGAAGGGATGACCGTCAGGTTGAGAGTTCAACTGATGGTCTTGAAAAAGGGTGAAGAGAGCAGTTGATATTTATGGACCTCATTAAATCAGTGATTGTTGGTCTAGTCTGTATAATTCTTCCAGGGTTTCCGCTCAAATCCAACACTACTTTGAGGGTCACAGAGACGTTCTCGGGAAAACCATTGCTTTTGTAGGTCACTATATCGCTTTCCACGCTTCTTATAGTTCTCGAAAAAGATACTATCTGCACCAACCTCAATTTGGTCTTGTCCGATTTCCTTCTCTGAACCTATGTGAAAACACCCTAAAGTGCCATGGTTGATCATCATTTCCCCTTTGAAGAATCCCCATTTGCGGGTATCCTCTGTTTTCGGCCAAGCCCCAATATCATGTTGTTGAGGAAATACAGGAATCACCCCATGAAATATATCAAATATATTGAATCTATTATCCCCATAAAACGGTTGGTATATTATACCTCCACACGTAAATCGCCAGTTTTGATGCTTGAATCCTCCACTTTCCCTGGTAAAATCCACAATCAAAATGAAAATAGGGTGCCCAAAAATCTGATGGCTGATCATATGTCCCATTACAATTGTTGTTTGGGTGGTTATGCCCCATTTTCGCACAAACCCAAGATACAAATATAGAATAGGTCCTAGGTTTTTTTCCTACATCCCATGACATATCCCCATTTTTTCAAATGGTTAAGTTGTCAATATACCGTGCCCATGCTATATTCTACCCCTGTGGAATGGCGCCCATCGGTCCAAGGCCGCCAAGGCCGCCAGGGGACCATGTGATTGTGCTGATGAGGAGGATCAATCATCTCTGGAGCCATGTATTCTGGAGTCCCCAGCAAGGTATGGGTCTTACCTTGCTGTGATTCACAACAGAAATGGACGGAACATGGATGGAAAATGCCTGAAAATGGATCAGAAATGGGTGAAACGTGGATCAGACATGGATCAGACACCGGTAACAAAATAAGGATGAAACATGTATCAATCAACAAGCGGTCTCAATGGGTGAACGTGGGTGAACATGATATAAGTTGATGGACATTGACGAAATGATCGAAATGGAAAGGCCGCGACCTCGGGACCAGACTCAGCACAAAGCGTGCAAAACCCATGTCGCAGAGTTTGGCGTAGCCGGAGCTGTCTAGAAGAACCTCGATCTGCAATCGTCTAGCAGCAAGAAGTGCTGATATGGGGTGGCTTTCAAGGCCAAATCAAGGGCGAAAAAAGGAGATCTTGAGCCACCAAGATGCGATTCTGTTGAAAATCAAATGAGCCATGAAAACCAACCTGTCCCATCTCATTATGCTGGTTGGTGAATAGGTGTCTCTATTCTGGGTTGTCACAATCCCAAATAAATTTGGTAGTATAAACCCCTACAATCACCAATCAACAACCACTGGTTTGATAGTTCAAACTTTTTAAAACGTCGGAAACAATCATGGCTAAGTCCCATGAACTCCTTGTCTTTCATGGCTCAAATGTCCAATATGTCCACTTTGCCAAGGAACATTCTCGAGCTTCAGATCTCTATATGCGATGCGCCGCTCGTGCAAATATTCAAAGGCCTGGGTATCAGTCATTCGTTGCGCGGCGACGACTACGAATAAACCGACCGGCAGCGTGGCGCTATGGCTATAAAAGTCATTAGGGTACCAGTTGACCTACCAGATTTTATCATATTAATCTAAAGAATGTTTGGTATTAACCAATATTAACCAAACATTATTCATCTACCAAATGTATGTTTAGTATTAGAATGTCTTAACCATCCAGGCCAGTTCCCATCGGTGCTCATGAATTGAACCATCTTCTCGAGGCGCGGGCCAAAATGACGCAGCTACTATAAAACATCGCAGCATAGCCTTGGGACGATGGACGAAAAACTGGACTGTGGTACGTGTGGAAATCATGGCTGATCGTTTTGTCGAAGTTTGTTTTTCATTATGTGTGTACTGTATGTATCATTAAATATGACTATGTGATACTATGTGTGTATGGCTATGTTAGGCTATGTATGTACGGCATTGTACGGCTATGTATCATTATGGTTGACCACGCTCGCCATTGTTGGCACGGGCACCTCGTGGCCTGTCAGAGAGCAGGACCTGGCGCATCGTCCAAAAGACACTGGGAACGTCGGAAATCGCTACAGGGCTGCCAAAGATTTAGTTATTCTACCTTTTCTTGTAGTGATTGTAGTGGTGAAAACAGGTTCAAAAAAAAAAACAGCAACAACTTATGCCATAACCGCAGATGTTCAGTGAAACCCAAGGATCAAACTTCACATGCACTTTTCCGCCCTCCAGTGCTTTGTATCGCCAGGAGATCAATCTGTCGGGATCTCACTCTGGGACCCACCATGACCCACCTATATTCATGTGAAAATTCAGCGCAACTCCAGAATCCGAGAATTGGTTCACAAGAAATTTCACACGAAAAAGAGCCTGTAGTCCCAGCAACCCATTGATTCAACATGATCCAACTATCCACACTGTGCCTGAGGTTTGTCGCACAGCAGCTGGTACAAATGTCCACCTGGAACCAGTTCTATCAGCATGTAGACCTGTAGCTGAATCAGCCGAAGCAGCCAGCTCCAGCAGGTGTTTTTTTTCAAAAACATGGAACTTCAGATGTTTAAAGTAGCACCTCCGGCAACATAAAGATACCATGAAACCCCGTTGCAATTGGATCAGCAAGTCTAGGTAGTTGCCCATGTCAGTTCACCTCTTAATACATGCAACTACACACCACAGATTGTGCAATGTCCTCTCAACAATGTTGGAACATCTTGATTGAATTCGCAGACGCTCTTTGATCGTTCAAGGACAGCCAACCCAGACTTTAGCATCAAAAGATCTCAAATGTTCAAAACATCAACTCGCTCGCTTGAGCAGTGGCAAGGACCAAACGAGAGGAACTAGTCTAAGCTTCTGGCATATTCTTCATCCTTGTACGAGCCATAAAAGCCTAGACCAAGTATACCAAGTAGTGAAACGGAGTGCTGCTCCAAAAGTCATCAACAAGGGCACATGCAACGGAATCAATTCTGACATAAGCTTCGCACGGGTGATGAAGTCACAGTCCATCCTGAGTTGTTGTCATTTTATCCTCTACACCTTCATGAGCAAGTGCTGCTCATGCAGAAGGCACTCTCATAAACTTCCCTACTGTCCCGGAATTGGTTGAAGGTAAATTCTACCGGAAACCTCCCAGGTTTCATGGGGTCTTCCCGATGATTTTCTGATTTTCTGTAGACTTCCCCTGAAAACAGTCCGCTGAGACAGTGCCAAATTCGATCCACTCTGTCCGCACTGAGGACATGACATTGAGAGGATATCGCGCTCAGCACAGACCTGCTTCTCAGCATTTGCCTTGGGCGCAACTGCGGAGTAGCTATTAGCAGCTATGGAAAAGACAGCTGAAAATGGGAGGGATTTACCACCCCAAATAGCAAGTCCACCAGGGAAAATCATCATGAACCGCTGGATTTAAGTGGCTCCCCAAGTTTCATCCCCAAAGAGAACATTGAAAAACGGCGCACCTTACTGATGAGTCGGTGAATCTGCAAAACCCCACCATGTGCAGATCATGTTCCCTGCAAAAAAAAACAGATGGGTCGTGAGTCGTCAGTGTTTTGCCATGTCTGCTTTATCAACAAATATCAACAAGTTGTGCCCCTTCCCATCTCGGCAGCACACTTGGACAATGTAGCCTTTGGACAAACGCTTCAGTGCGTACTCGATCCCTGAGGATTTCGGTGGATCCCACATGAATCCCTGACCCTTCTCATGGGATCCACCAAGCCAACAGCCAAGTTGGTTTTCCGGTGACCATCCCAGTGGTATACACAATAAAAACCACATTGACACTCTATGTTGGTGGATACGATTGGGATGAGTCTGACACCGAAAAAAACCATCAATTATCCAAAATCATCACTGAATTGAATAGGAAAACATTGTAAAACTCCAAAATCAGACATCATTGTGATTGTTTCCAGAGTTCATAGGCATGTTACATGTTTGTCCAGTTTCATCCCAAGAGTATCCACAATTACATAATAGGAACCCATAGTAACCCCTTGAAATTGACGACCTGGTAGGTCCCTGGCCATCCTGGCCTGGTTTGTTTCGCCGGTGGCACAAGTAGACGGCGCCAAAGCCACCTTCGCCCAGCACATGAGTTCTCCTCAGCCCATGGTCAAGCCATGGCCAGCAAGATCTGGTATGATCATCCAGCCCAAAATGGGAATCCTAACATAACAGCGTGATATGTGATATGTGATATATGATAATATATACATATATATATATATATATATGATCATAATATGATCATAAAATATGATTCTATGATAAATCCCGTTGTAATGGAGCTATGACCTTCCCCGCACTGGGCGACTTCCACGTCGACGCAAAGTGTTACCAAGCTGAGAGCCCCGGCTCGAGCTCATCAAAGGGAATCTCCTCCCGATGTGGTCGCACTGCAGCTGAGGACCTGCCATATACTGCGCAGTTCCTGTTGACCAAAATTGCTGGAATTCTGGGTACTGAATCATCCAGGTATTTTTTTTCTCCATCTTCATCCATGTTCCAATTTTTCTGTCCAAAAAGCCATACTGATTTTTGATCTTGAAGAAATTACCATAAATCATGAAAAGTCATCCCATGTTCCAGTTTTTCTTTGGTCAAGTCATCCCATTTTCCCATTGATCCCACTTTTAAAAAAAATGGATGACTTTATGACTTTATGATTACCATCTGGTTATTTAACATAGCCATGGTTAAAATCCACCCATTTTTAAGTTCGGTAAACCATCTGTAAACGTGCCATTTTCCATGGTTATGTTAAATAACCAGAGGTGAAAACAAAAAACAAAAAAAAACATGGAAATTTCTCAACACCACTGAGCTCAGGCACTTCCGATGGTACTCCACCAGGGATGTCTCCGTCCCCGGCCTGGACCGTAAAATTGGGACCCGTTGTTTCTGGGTGAATCCTCTGGTAAACTAACATAACTATGGAAAATCACCATGTTGCATGGGAAAATTCACTATTTCTATGGTGATGTTCCATAGTTATGTTAAATTACCAGAGGGTAATCCTTAGGATCTGATGAAAAAATAGGTTCATGATCCACAATTAGCATTCTTATAAAGAAAATGATGACAAACCATGAAATTTGCTACAAGATAATCCCAAATTGAATCATTACCATAATCCAAATGGAAATATGCAGCCATCCATGGCAATCAATACTGGGTATGTCTCAAAATGTAATATGTTGAGCAGCAATCGTTGAGACAAGTACATTCTGTATAGCTATTGTTTAATGGCAATTTTGGTGTCTAATATCCCGATATGTCCCCATGATTTACGTGTTACATATGTTCATATCATATCATTGTCGATATTGTTGGTTGTGTACCTCATTATCCCCATTAGGCATTCCCATCGTTGGTATGTATCTGTGTATATTTATATATATATATTATTTATTTATTTATTTATTTAGTTATTTATTTATTTATTATCATTATTACTATTATTATTATAGATATACATTATTTACCGGCCAAACCCAAAATCGATAGAAAATCTGAGGGGAATTCATCTACAACATCCTTGATAAATGTGTATCATATTATATTATTATATCATTTTACATCCAATAAAGGGAGGTACTATCCCCCATCCTCCAAAATTCCCCTTAGGCTCTGGCACTCCAAAGTCGGTTTCTTGACCAGTGACCTCACTAGATCTGACTGGATCTGGATCTGGATGTCTCCAAATGCGAAAGCGGCACCGATCCTATCGAGAACACAACTGGTCGAATGATCTGTTCGTTTTATGATGTTCTTATGATGTCTGAAGTGTTTTGTTTATGCTACAATTTGATACAATTTGGACAAAAATGAAGCCTCGTTTTTGGTCACTGGTCACGCTTGTCTGGGCACCAGACACCCAGTGGCAGATTTCGAAGGAGCTCCCCATCCAAGACCAGGCAAGTCCTTGGTCGTTGAGCTGAGACTGGGGGATGGGGGAAACCATCCAACAAACTAGGGATTTTGACCATGAAGTACCGTGGCATAGTCCAAAACGTTGGGTCGTGAATACAAAGAACGGCTGAAGTACACTGAAATGGGTCGATGGGTTTTGCCTTCAGAATATTGTGCTCCGCCACTTCGCTTGTTTTCTCTTTTCGAATCGAAACGGCCAATGGCAGGCAAGTCTTTGGGGTGCCAATGGCACCCTTTGCACTGCGCAAGCATATCTGCAGGCAAAAGCTCAAAAGAACTGTTCAAATGCTGAGACTAATAGAGAACCTGAAATCCAAAAAGGTAAGATAGGGAAGCTCGCCGTTGCCCATGCACTAGCTGTCTCTCGAGGCTATCAACTCTTGAAGTTCAAACTTCAAGGACTTCAACTACAACGCAGTCACTTCCACGTCATCGTCAGCATACAGCGGCATTCACTGACGTTGTCTCCGCCACTCAAATGCCCACTTGCACGTCTCGATGCCAGACATCATTGTTGCCATTCCTAGGAACATCCATTTTGCCAACCACATACCGCAATTTTGGTCAGTTTTCCCCTGCAGAAAACATGGCCCCTCGGCAGCCACCATGCCACATCTCCCAGCGGTGATATTATCACCGAGGCACCCAATGGGATTCTGAGAAGCCTTGGGCCAAGGCCACTGAAGCCAGCGATGGGCTTGGCAAGCAGATATTGGAAAATGTCCTTGGCACCACAAATCTCAAGTTCAATCAAATTCATCTTTGATCAAAGTATGATGGTTTTTCATAATATTAACCAATATTAACCATCATGAAATTATCTCCAATATTTAACTAATATTAACCATCATAATGATTGTTCATCTTTAACCATCATGTTGGTATGCTTTTTAGAAAGTTTTATGGATCAAATTTTCAGATCCGGCTTGACTCGCCGAGGCGCTTTGTAAGAGCCCGACTTTGGTCCAGCGGTCCTCGGCGGACTTTGGCTCTATGCCGCTTGCTGTGGGTCAAAAATTGAAAAAAATGCACCCCATATACATATAAATGTTGTATCTCTATGTGTATATATATATATGTATGTGTGTGTGTGTCTATTTCTTGATTGGTTTGTTTGTTTATCTATCTGTGTATTGATTTATTGTAGTTACGCAATGTGTATGTAAATATTATGTATATATATACATAATACATACATATATATATATAGAATATGTATATACAATATGTATATACTATACAATATGTATATACTATACAATATGTATATACTATACAATATGTATATACTATACAATATGTGTATACTATACAATATGTATATACTATACAATATGTATATACTATACAATATGTATATACTATACAATATGTATATACAATGTGTATATATATATATGTACATGTTTATCCCGTGAAATTCCATTGGATCCCTACTTACTAGTTCCATTTTGAAATCAACGAGAATCAAGCAGATCAGCCCGTTCCATGTTCCGTCTCCAAGGTACGGATCGGCCATGCCCTCAGTTTGGTGCTTCTGGCGCAATGTCTTGATGACATCAATGGGACAAGTGACAAAGGCCGCGAGCCCTCCTGAAGTGAACAAGGCCGGGTGAACAAAGCCTCACTTAAACATGGGGGGTATCCCTCAGACAGTGGTAAATCATGGTAAATCTGCTATCAAAATATGGTCCCCCCAATTTAAACTGCCCAGGGTTTGGTAATCCAGGGTTGACATGACCCACTGGGGATGGCTACTATTATTGGGCCAATCATTGGCATGATAGCCCGCAATTTATGGGGCATCACAATTATACTATATTAGTCAATAATTGGGGATTGTTGATTTTGGTTGGACATTATGTTTACCGTTTACCATGGTTTATCGGGACCACATTGAAGGACCCTTTGAATCACCACGATCCCATGCCTCTAAGATTTCCAGGGTCAAGGTTTGATTTATGTCTTCAATGCCTCAGAGTCGGAAGTCAGTCCTGCGCTGCCACCACAAGCAAATCCATGCAGAAGGGTTCTTAAGCCAGCGTTGGAAACCATCTCGGGTTCTGGCATCTTCTTCTTGACAACCTCGTAGACAAACCTCGGCAAAAAAAAATACTGTTTTTTTCAGCAAAAAGCATGGCACTGAAATCTCAAAATAGGGTACCCGCACGAATTTGATGGTTTATCAGTGTGTCAACACATTTCCAATGTCGAAATTGCTATTTTGGGGTATCTCATCTCCATTTTCAGACAAAGGCAAATGATTTTCAAAACACCGTTCCATCCATGCAGCTCCGCAACCAGTAGATGGCACTGAATGGCACATCTCGAAGCAGGGTCATGGAGTATCCCTGCATCCAAGAGCCTCAGAGATTAGCAACTTCAGCCAGACCAGAAGCAAGTCCCTCCGACCAGACCTACTGCAGTCTAGCATAGTCTAGCTGTAGAGAAACTCAGAGAAACCATGGGTGTTTTTCGGCTGACCTCTTCCAGACACAATATCCAGTGCTGATAAAATGCATGAATGTTTTCTCCTGCCAGGGAGCTTAAAGGTCTTTGCCGCTGCTCCATCAACAGAGTCCTTAAACGAAGGCGACCTGACACAAGAACAGGCAATATCTGCAGCAGAACAAAACAAAGTGAAGTCAACAGGTATTTGTCAGCCTGTGTATATATGTTTATGATGATTTTCCTAGAAAATCATATGGGATTCGAAATACTCTAAATAATATGCAATCACCATAGACTATACTCATGCAAAATCGAAGCCTATGATTCCCAGTTAGGTGCCCCCACCTTCCTCGGCTTGAAGTTGCGTTCGAAGAAGCTCCAAGGGCATTCGCAACGTCACCTGGGATCTTCATTAAATGGGCGGTTTTTTTCAATGGAGGGTACCATTTTATCCTCCAAAATTGGTCATTATCCATGGGAAAACCAATGGTTTAGGGTTCGCATTTTTTAGAAAACCAGCACCCAGCTGTTAAGGCTGAAAATCTGCAGAAAACCTCTGGAGCTTTGGGAATGAGAACCCAGGGTGTCCCGTAGATTTTACCTTATTTAAAGCCAACCACTGAAAACATGGGAATTGAACCGGACGAAACATGGGGGTTGCTATGGTTTTGGATCAGATTGGATCAGAATTCTGTGCCTAAAAGATGGGTTGCTTCATGCTGAACATCATCAAGATTGGGCCTCACAAAAGACCTTTGCCTCTACGATCCGAAACCATCGAAGAATCGAAGCTGGAGGTGTAGCCATATTTTTGTTGGTCAAATCCTCCTTATTGTCATCTTTATCCACATCTTTGGTGGATTACATATTACAAAGTGTGTTCCCCTAGTTAATTGTCTGATTAAATCATGAAATCTTTGCTGGCCGGATCCGTATTTCGATCCTGTTTGGCTGGTCAAAGCCTGCCATGTTTGGCTGGCTAAATTTATAAAAATCACACATGTGTTGACTAAATCAATGATGGTTTCCCCATGTGGCTCTAGGTCAAAATTGGGTACCCCCGACAATGGATAGTTAAATCATGTTGAATCCGGAAAAAAAATTGGCTCACATCTCTGATCCCCTGGATCCATTCCATGTCAGGATGTGGAACAAACTCATATTGCAATATATTGCACATGTATGCACATGTCATATTCATTCATCATGTAATCTTTAATATCCCCAAAGAATTCTGCCCCTTTTCCCAATTTTTGGGGGTCAAATGGAGGTGTCCGCTTTGTCATGTGGCCACCCCCAGTCATCGCCTCCACCGTGCGTGCCACCACAGCTGCGCTCAAAGGAGCCAGCGGGTGATCCTGCTGAAGCTTCACCAACTCATCGTAGAGGCCTCAAAACAAGTGCTTATAACCAACCAAAAATGATCAAAGATTGGTTGGGTAGTTATTGGTTTATAATGATCAAATATTATAACCAAACATTGGCTTATATTGATATAAATCTGGGAAAATCCTGGTTTTGTGGAAATTATTGGGGTACGTAACAAATGTGGGGTTTTTAAGCCTGAGAAAATCCATGTTTTTCATTTGGAAGTCCAAAAAATGTTGGAACATACTTAATCTATCGAATTGCTGGATATGTTCCATCTCCTATTTAAAAAAATGAGAAATGAGACAGAAGGATGGGATAAGAGGAACTAAAAAAATGATGATTGATTTTACGGTAAAATACGTTTAAATCCCGTTTTTGTATACATCTGTATATGTACATATATATATAATATATGTGTGTGTACGTGACTTTTTGACACTTTTTGATGTTTTTTCCCGTCAAGCATGGGCGTAATGTTTCATGAGAAAAATACGTCGATCAAAACATGGAGTCTCCGCAAGTCGCAAGTCAGGCGAGACTACAGGATGCAACTGCTTGGGCAGTGGGGAATGACTTAAGAAAGTGGGGGTTCAATTCAAATGTTAGTAGATTTAAGATGATTTAAGCAGATTCGAGCTGCGGCATTCAGAAGCAAAAGGGAATTGCCCAGCAATAATTATGGGATATTATGGGTATCACCTACTATATGGCTTTATGGGTATGGTATGGTTATGTATGGTTGGGACGTTTGGCAGGAAATTCTGCGGAAGACTTTTCTGGAGTTGGCCAACCTCGAGTTTTCAACATCTACAAAGTTTGGAGGGCTACTGTAATGACAAGATCTGGATAAGAGAAAATACCAAGTGATGAACCGACTCCAGCAGTGGGAAATCACATAAATCACCATCCTTCCAATGCTTCCTGCGCCCATCAGCATCATCAGCTGCGAAAAGGCAAGGCACTGTAGTAGATCACAGTGTACCTTGTGCCGGAAGGTGACCCTGCTATGACCATAGCGATGGAACATGGTTTGCCCTGGCGATTGCCCAGATTTGATTGTCATGAATTCAAAGGGGTACCAGTATGGTACCAGTACCACTGCTTGCCCAACACGGGGAGTACTCGGCACCTGTATTACCCGGGGTTTTAATGGGATGTTTTGGATCTCTCAAGGTTTCCTCTGGAGTGGAATGACAACAAGAAAGCCCCTAAGAAGTATCCCCCAAAAGCCACCCTAAGAGCCAGAAACACACAGCCTGTCAGCAAGTTTTCCAGCAAGTTGCGGCGATATCAGCAACTGGGTATCCATTCCACCTCGGAGATAGACAGGAAATGACTTGAAGCCTGGAATTCTTAAGGTCCTACCTGCTAGCTGGCTAGCTTTATTCAATTGCGCCTCGCATTCTTTCTTGCCCTGCTGGGCTTTCATCTTTCTCCTTGGCCACAAATATATACAAATATGAGTATCAGTCAAACAATGGTGCCAATGGACCCATAAAATGTTCCATGTTTTTATGAAACCATCCGTTTCGGAGGAATTTGTCATCTTGACGCGTACCCAAATTCCATCAAATTCCATCAAATTCAATTGTCATCTTTCCGTTAAAATTGGCTAAGCTGGCTATGAATTGAGGGTCCCCATGGGGTCCCCATGGGGTCCCCGTCAGCCAAGCAGCGGTACAAGCCCCGCAGGCCCTCCTTGCGGAAGACGTTGCGCGCCACTTGTCGGGCTGACGGATGCGAGCCCGGCGAGGCCTCGTGGGTGGACTGGGCTGGTGGTGAATCTTGGGACCTGCAGGTTTACTGGGAAGTTGAATCTATGAAAGACATCACCTGGATCAACAAGACTTACAGTGACTTACAGTGACTTAATTACAAGGTCCAGAAGGCTTTCTGAACTAGAAACATGTCCTGTCCTTCAACGTGCTTCCCTTATTCAGTTCTGGGGCTTGATCGTCACAGTGCCAAAACACTTGGCCGGGCCTGCATCAACGTCTTCACGCGGTCGAATGGTACCACCTTGATTGCAAGATCATCACTGAGTTCCGGGCCCAATGGGACCTTGTGTTCCGTGTTCTACTGGTGTGTAGCTCCAGGAGTTTTCACCCCATGTCACCCTGATGTTGGTTAGGTTCCGAGTGTCGCTTGGTTGTGACTCATCCTGTTCTGCATTTTCTCCAGCGAAGGTATCTGCCAAGTTGCCACCATGGATCCTGCCACATAACCAGCCAGAGCAGACACGGCACGCTCATAGCCGGAAATGTCGCGGCGGCTTGTGGCGCTCATGGTCAACTAGAAGCTGCTTGGCGGTGTCCTAAAAATGTATACTCATTTGGGGACCATCATCCCAAGTGTGTCAGGCTGTGTCAGGATTGAATATAATATAGAAAATGTGACAAATCTTACCGCCAGTTCTGGTTTGAATGTCCCTCTGCTCTTAGTATCATGTCCGGAGAGAGCAGCCACTGCTTTGTGTCGAAGTTCGGATCGGCTTTGCAGCAGCCACCTCACACCTCCTAGCGCCTCGCACCGCGCACCTCGCTCGTGTTGTATTGTTTTGTATCTGCAGTTGTCTCACTGGTCGTTGTGGCCAGACTCAAGCTGGCAAGCTGACAAGCTGGAGCCAAGAAAATTCGACGATGAAATTGGAAACCACCCCAGAACACTAAAATGTCTTTCATCGTTAGACTCTTCAAGCCTCTCATTTTTGCTCCAATTTGATGACTCAGTAGCAAGAAAAAGATTTGAATTAGACTTGGAAAGCAATAGAAATGAGACTGATGATGACTAATTTTGGAGGTCGAACATCCTCTCAAATCCCCTACTGACGCCCATTTTGGGGTGAAGCAATGGCAATCTGAGCTCTCGGCATACCTTTGGAACCAGCCTCAGAGGTTTCATGCGTGGAGTAGAATCCATGGTGGAGCTAGGCTGGTGAATCTCCACTTTCAAGTGCATGTTTCAATGTTTCCATAATTTTCCAGATATGTTTCCTCCCAGGCAAATCAACTCCCTCTTCAGAGCCCAGCCTGCACAGTGACTTCCGCTGTTCGCCTTACGAGGCAATCCATGCTGATATCAGCTGGTATCCCCATTGGCCCATTTTTCATGGGAAATACAGGAAAAACGCTGATACGTGATATGTTTTTGAAAATGATTCCAAATGATTTTAAGTGGTGGATTCTCGGTTGCTAGCTGCTAGCTGAGCAATTCCTGGTGATCAATTCGCGTGAGCTGCGAGCAAACCACCAGTGAGGGGCCAAAGGTCTCATCCTTGAGGTTCAGACTGCTGCAGGAAAATGGCACGCTCACCAAAATGGTTGCCTGGGAGGACGTCACAACATCCGCCCAAAAAAAGAGATAGATCACTTCAAGACAGGACATGACCAACCTTGTGGATTTTGCCCCTACCCCGGAAAATGATGGTAACTTTGATGGTGCATCTTCAAAGTTGATTCATTGAACCCACCATTGCCACGTTTTCCATAACTCCAGCGATTCTGGCCTCTGCGCAGCTCGGCAGATAGCTCGACCTGGCCTGACATAGCAGTCAGATTTCCTGAGATTTGGAAGACCTTGTGAATCATCATCTAACTGCGGGTCGAATTGCTGGTCCTCACATCACAACAACCGGTTGATATGGAGGATAACAAAATCATAGGTGAGATGAGATGACTATACGACCCCGTCCCCAATAGTGTGGCTGCTCTGCTAGTGGTGCGACGGCCTGCTGAATCCTTGCGCGTCACATGACAGCCTCAGTGTCTGAAAATTGGGTGACCCCCAATTCCCGCGGTTTAGAACCTCATGCTCCCCACTAAGAAAAAGTTTGGGGCATCCCCCAGTTTTGGACAAACCCATTTGCAAAGATCCTTTGCTGCATGTTTTTGGCGCATCGGTTGATAGGAAACCTCAGAAAGCCGTGGGCCAGCGCTGCCTGAGGCCCCACACTGCCTTTGTCAACGACAAACCACAGCTGTTCGGTCATCTCCCCTTGTGTCATGACCTCAATAAGATCAGGCGACCCAACCCCTGACCCTTGACGCATGGCCACAGCACTGGGGCTCTTGCGAACTCATTCGGCTGGAAGCCTAAAACGTGCCCAGTAGCTGCTCTTGGTACAAGAAACAACTCCACTACTATTCCTTCTGCTGCTGGAAGCCTTCCATCTGAGCATTTTATGGTCCGTTAGGGCAACGGCTCATCATCCCCACAGCATTGCGAGCAACCTGCAATAGATCCAACTGAACCAACTGAACCAGATCAAGAAATGTAAGCAGTAACGGCTCACCCTGGAAAGTCAGAAACATCAGCTGGATAATCAGGAAGTTCCCTACTGGAATTGCCATTTGGGTGGTAAATCCCCCATTTCTGGCAGACCCAGTTGAAGTGCACGCGACAAACACCAAAAATCAGGCCTCCGCCCTCTCAGATCTCACTAGTGCATTCAAAAAGTGCACCTGGCTCCGAAGTTCAAATGCTTCTGGCACATATGGTGCAATTGGATTGGCGGCGGCGGCATCATGCTGTATGTATGTAT
>Ga0126342_10009032_pt1 | contig 17858 bp, 22 predicted proteins | sample Cyp1metagenome_FD_92528 | JGI IMG/M metagenome (GOLD analysis project Ga0126342, IMG submission 92528) | Coral microbial communities from Lord Howe Island, Old Settlement Bay, Australia - Cyphastrea 1 metagenome | ecosystem: Host-associated > Invertebrates > Cnidaria > Coral ... | reverse complement strand
TGTGGAAAGTTGTGGAGCCCACTCACATGTGCCAGGATGACACGCACAAATCGATAAGAGAGTTGCATTTGTCATTTCACTTCATAGACTGACATGAACAGCATGTGCAGTTGAAACTTGTGAAACCCTTTTGGCACGAGTGAAAATAGAGTGCAGCGTTTTCGCCTGAGTCTTTGCACTTTGAAAATGGCTTCTTGCATCAGGGCTGTGAAGATTGGTGAAGAGGAGCTCTACACTATTGATGAGCCCGATGCAGATCCTTTGGAACACAACACCCTTGACGAGCTCTATGACTTTGACTTTGAGGACACACATGAAGGTGGAGAAGAAGTTCCTGATTACCTTTGGTGCGAGGGGAATGCAGATGAGAAGCCACCTGAACCAGAAAGGTGGATTGACAAAATGGCAGAGGAGGTGGAGCTGAAACGCTTGACAAAGAAGGAGGTGATCAGATGTGCAGTGGATGGACTTGATGACTCCATTCATAAGACCCTCACAACGCGCTTTGTTTTTGACTGGCGCTTGAAGCCCTTCAAGACAGAGGAAGGCCATGAGGTGATGAGGTGGATGCGACGCGCGCGTTTGGTGGCACGTGAGTATGCCTTTGCAGAAGGCAAACGTGACGATGTTTTCAGCCCAGCTTCTTCAAGCCATTTGCTACGTCCTTTGCCTGTTCTCTACTTGCACAAGCTCTCTCAGTACCAGCTTGCTGATCTCAAGAGCATGAGCCCTTGCATCTTGGGATGTTTGGACATCAAAGATGCCTTTCTTCAAGTACCTCAACAACAACCTCTGAGGCTCAAGATGCATGGAGGAGATTGGGTTGTTTGTCGAAACATTCCAGGCCAGCGAGTAGGAGCACGTGCATGGTTTGACCACATCAGCAACTTCCTCAAGGAGAGTTTGGGATTCAAGGCATGTGTTCTAAACTCATGTCTTTTGAGAAATGAGCAGATGGTGGTGTTGGTGCATGTAGAATGTAGATGACATGATGGTCATGGGAGAAAGGCAATACGTGCGTGATGTCTTCATACCTATGTTGAAGAGCAAGTTTGAGCTGAGTTGCAATTTGTTGGAAAAGGTTGGTGATGAGATTTCCTTTTTGAAGCGCTCTTACAAATTGCTGGACGATGGCATCTCTATCATGCCTGGCAAGTACATCCAGAACATGCTGGAAGCTTTTGAGACAGTGCATGGTTTTGTGAAACGCAGCAAGGTGCCTTGTGATACCAGCATTCAGACCGCAGACAGCTCAGCGCTTCTCAGTGCAGAAGATAGTGCTCTTTACCGCTCTTTGGTGGGTATGGCCGTATGGCAATCTATCTTGGGCAGGAGCGCTATGACATTTTCTTCACAGTGAAGGAGCTTGCTTCGAAGATGTCAAAACCAACAGTGGTGGCAATGGCTAGGCTGAGAAAGTTGCTTGGCTATTTGAAGGAGACCTCAACCTACTCCTTGAAGCTTGGATTTCCTGCAGGTGATCATGTGCGACATTCTGGGCATGAAAATGAGTTTGTGTTGTTGACCTACTCTGACGCCAATTGGTCAGGGCATCATGAGCATCGGCGTTCCACTTCTGCCGGCGTACATGTACTCAATGGATGCTTTTTGTATGGTTCCTCAAGAACACAGAAGGTGGTGGCGCTCAGCGGCGTGAGTTTTTGAGTTAGCGAGTTCTGTTGCAGATGGAATCTACATTTGCAGATGTCTTGAGTTTTTGGTGACCTTTTCCATCAAGCATATTGCCTTGATTGACAATGCGGCAGCGTGTTCTCTGGCAAACAAAAGAGGGGTAGGAAAGATTCGCCATTTGGAAGGAAAGCTCTTGTGGATCCAGGATAAGACAGAGAGTCAAGAACTTCAAGTAGAACGTGTGGAAAGTGCTTTGAATATCTCAGACTTGGGAACGAAACCCTTGACAGCAGTGCGGCTCAAAACATTCAGTTTCCTTTTAGGTGCAATGGATGTTGCTTCAGGTGAACGGGTTGGACAAGCTCACTATGAGGAAATGATGCAGAAGTTTTGGCATGGCAGCAAAGTGATGAAGATCGCGAAGGTCATTTTGCGGCTGGCGGTTCTTAGCGGGTCGGTGGTGGCTGCAGGTTCTCTTGGTGGAGATGATTTAGGCGTTTGTCATGCAGACGATGATCCTGATTTGGTGGCTACATCATGGTGGTTGTCTTCAGGTATTGATTGGTTTGGCCCGTGGCATGATATTTTACACGCTTGGAAAGTTCGTGGGAGAGCAGATGGAGCGTTATTGTGTCAATTTTTGGTCGGAGAAATATTGTTTGGAATATTGGAAATTTCGAAAGTATATTGCTTTGCTTGATGAAAATCGTTGGGTGAAGCGAGCCGTAACATGGAATGCGACAAGGAGACAACAAGGAAGACCGTTCGATATGTGGGACAAACCATTGGACAATTTCTGTCGGTTCAAAGGGTTGGGTTTGTGCTGTCGAATTATGCTTGTTCTAGGATGTTTACATCTTAGAAAAAATGGAAAAACAATGCAAAACAATGGAATTGGAAAATGCAAATCTGAAAGAGGCACACATGACAATTGCAGAACAATGGAAAAACAAAATGCAAGTTGAAAAGAGGCAAAAATTGCAAATGGAAGAAAAATAGAAAGAACAAATGCAACTTGGAAAGGGGCACACTTGACAAATGAAGAACACATGGAAGGAACCAATGCAAGTTGGAAGGTTCGACATGATATGTGGAGAATATAGACAGATGAAATGCAACCAGGGCCAAAGGAAAATGCAAAATGCAGCACAAATCGAAACAGTAAATGCACTTGGACAAGATAGTAAAACTTGCGCAGAAGACAAGGGAAACATTAAACTTGAAAAGGGAGGTCCGAGGTGAACCCGTGAAGCCGAAGAAGAACGCGCAATGTTGAGGCTCACGCCTGCCAAGTGGACAGGTGGCCAGCCGAAAGGGAAGGTCCCTATCCGAATTGGGGACCTCCAAAGCTGGATACTTTTGAAAGAAATCGTAAGAAATTGAAATAAAAATAATGAAAACCAACAAACAAACACAATAAAAAAAAAGGTAACAAAAAAGAAACAAAATAAAACAAACGCAAAGAAAAAACAAAACAAATGGGCCCTCGGTAGGGTCATCCCCTGGGAAATGGGCCCCCGCTTTCCCGAAAAGCAGCGTCTGGGACTTGGGCTGGGGGGGCTGTGCCAACCGCCAACCCTCAACCTTTCCTGAGAATTTATGTGCCCATTCAAGTGTTGATGCAGGGACAGAAACCCAAACCGAATTGAAACTCATTCTTGCACATATTGCATGTGAGCCAAATTCAAGGACCGGAATGCATGAAAGCCAGGCAACCGAGACTGCACATCCTGCACGCGCCCCAAATGTGAACCAAGCGTGTGTCCAAAAGCATTTTCGGCATTTGCGTTTTTGCAGTTACAGTATATACTTCTTATTTTTGATTCTATTTGTTTTGCATTGCATTTTTGCACTTGCATTTTGTGTGCATTTATGATTTCCGTTTTTTCTTTGCATTTTCTTTCTGCAGTTGCTTTTGGTTTGCATTTCTTAAATCATTTTTTGCATTGCGTGCTGCATTTTTTCAAGGTTCTGATTTTCCAAGATAAGCCCAGAAGGCGCCAACGCAAGGTTGATTGGAAACTGTTGGCTGTGGCAACAGACATTGGGATGGAATATGTCTCGGAGTTTGTGGCTTTTGTCAAGTCGCGAATCAGAGCCAGTGATTTGTCTTGCCTAAAACACCTTGTGCCCGAAATGGGCAGCCGCAGAGCACACAGGCGGAAAGTGAAAGCGAAGTGAAGTGATGATGCAATGACAAATGCATTTGCGTTCTGCAAGCGAGAAATGCAGAGCAAAAACATGCGAAAACATTTATCACATTATATATATATGCAGTTTTGAAGTTTGGCAGGTACGGTGAAGTGCGATTGATTGTTTCACAAACCAACCAAACTTTGATTGTGCGATATTTTGGCCTAAAGATTAAAAATGGTTTCGCTGGTCAAGACACTGTGTGTGTCTCGGTGTTTTGGATCTGAAGTTTCGTGCCCCGTGTTGGGCGGAGATCTAGCAGATCGCTCGCTCATGGTCGCGCAGCTCACTGCATTCTCATAGGGCTGCCATGGAGGAAACTTTGCAATGGCCACACCGGAGGAAGTTGCTATTCAACCAGGTCGGCTAGGACAGAGTCATGGCTTGGAACTTGCAAACGGCATCAGGAACAGCTCTGGCATGGCCTTTTTTCTTGCATTACGACGACGCATTCCAAGAGGCCGGACGGGCCCATGCAGATGCTTGGCAAACATCGCGCGCTGAGAGCACGCGCTTGGCAGTTGCAGCCGTCAGGTCATGGCTCTGGGAGCGTCTTTCGCAGCGGCGATGTCCAAGCCATCGGCCCTTCCTAAAAGTCGGCAGATGGCCGACCGACCGGACTGGATTGTGAAGGGGGCCCTCCTTTCCAGCATCTGCGAGATTTGGTCCAGCACACAAGCAGTTGGCGAGAACCAGCTTATGGCGGTCATGTTTTGGTTCAATGAACATCGCCCCGAGACAGAGGCTGATCAGGAGGCATTGCGTGCTTTCGTTTTCAAAGTGGCGCAGGAAGCCGAGCAAGTCACCCTCCGCAATGCTGCTTCCACTTGGAAAAAGTTCCGCATTTTTTGCTGATTTCCTTTCCAGGCCGGATTTGACGGGGCCACCTCCGGGCAGACTGAAGGATCTGTCCATCCGGCATCTCAACGAAGCTTGGATGCTGGAGATGGTGTTGCCTCCACCAGGCATAGAGCCGCAGCTGTGGGGAAAAGTCCCACCTCTGTGTGTGGTGTGCAGCTGCATGTGGTGCCTTGGTGCTGGAGTGGTAAGCCAAAGCCAGCATCACCGCCTTCTTGCTGGGAAGGTGGATAGCCCAAAGTTTTCCAGTCAAGTTGGGGTCCTTGTCTTTGGCACGTGATCTTGTGAATCACGTGATGCATACCGCAGCCATTTCTCTCCGGGACACCCGACCGTCATGGAACTGACCATTAGGGAGGACATTGAGCCTGCAGAGCTTTCGTGGTGGCAGTTGGCAGCAGTATGGACCTGCTTATGCGGCGTGGTCACGATCCTTTGGGCCACTGGCGGGCTTGTACAATGGGCTTGGGCGCGGTGGACCACCAGAGGGACATGCTCGTTGGCGCCCCAGTTCTCGTCGCCGGGAACCCAAATTACGGAATCCCAGGGCACCCAAACAAGCGAGGCGTGGAGTGCGACATCACCCATTTCATGTCACTAAAATGGCAGAAGCAAGGAGTCGACGGACAAACCAGTCGCCATACCGAAGAAGAGGGCCCAGTCACCCATCTGGCACCCCGGCCCCAAAGCAGCAACCAGGTGATCCATCTTGCACGACATGGCCGGAGGGCTCAACCGGTCCTCTGAGAGGTGGACAAGCGCAAGGAGTGGTGGATGGAAAGAGAGGGAGACACAACCTCTCGGGCGTCAAAGGACGTCTGACTGCATGGAGCAGGGGAAGATATGGTGGGAGTGCCGAGGGATCCACCTTGATACAGGAAACTATCAGATGATGTGCGAAGCCCCCTGGAAACAGCTCCGAAGTTGGCTAGGCCGTTGGATGCGAAGGCTTCGGTGGCCAAGGCCATCAAGATAGCCAAGTCTGCAAATTTCGGCAAGGCTTTGGGGAATTTCAGAAAACCATGCAGCTTCCTCTGAGGGCTTCGGGGGATTGCAAGAGGGCAGAAGTGCTCAAGCTGGCGAGAGAAGTGACGGGCGACCTGAAAGGTCTACCGCTCAGCAGGCACACGGTGGAAACAGCGTCGGCCGTTGTGAAGGAGGCAGGTATGAAGGCGGGAGCGCAGTCTCTGACTGAGCTGAAGCTCTTGCATGTCGAGGCCGGGTACGAAGTGGAGGCGTGGCTCCAAAGAGCCTTGGATCAATGCAGGAAAGGCTTGGAGAGGGACAAAGGACTTACCACCCGAGCCTTGGAGGTGAGAGTGGATAGCTGGGCGGCGGACAAAACGACGGCCAAGAGCACAAGGAAAGGCGCACCAGCCAATGCTGGATTGATGTTCATGTGGGCAGCGGTTTGGATGCTCAGGTTGGGATGCTCAGGGAGACTGAGGTCAGAAACATGAGAATTCAGGACGTCCTGAGAAATGACAGAGAGAAATGGGCCGCGATTTGGTTGCCCATCTCAAAGAGCGATCAACAGGGCGCTGGAGTTTGGAGGACCTTGAGCTGCTGTGGAAAGACGCAATGTGAAGTTCACTGTCCCTGGAGGCTGGCGTCCAAGGTCATGGAGTTTGCGGGGGACATGTTGGGCGTCTCCGATGATTTTCTATTCAAGGACGTAAGGGGCAGAACGACAACCAAGCAAGGAGTCATAGCAGCTTGCAAACACCTATTCAGCAAGGAGGTGACCGGCCACAGCCGAAGAAGGAGTGGCGCGATGCTCTATGTGCGCAAAGGCCTGCCCATACAGGAGTTGGCATTCTTGGGAAGGTGGAGAAGTAGCGTAGTATTGGCCTATGCAGAAGAAGCGCTACAGGAGAAACCTATGACGCTTATCAATCTGTCAATCTTTTACCTATCTAACTATCTAACTATGCACCTATCTACCTAGCCGCGTACCTACCTAGCTACCTACCTGTCTGTCTGTCTATGTCTGTCTATGTCTATCTATCTATCTTTCTTTCTTTCTGTCTACCTATCTATCTTTCCATCTATCTATCTATATCTGTCTATCTATCTATCGATCTATCTCTCTACCTATCTCCCTAACTATCTATCTATCTATCTATCTTTCTTTCTTTCTTTCTTTCTTTCTTTCTTTCTTTCTATGTGTCTATTGGTCAATCTATACCTATCTATCTCTATCTCACTTTATCTCTCAATCTATCTACTGTGATTCAACTGTTCTTTATCTATCTGACAACTCCTGTCGGGCTAAAACACCCCACCCTCCCTCCAAAGGGATACGGGATACTCTTCTTTTTCAACGTCGGTGAGGTTTTTGGCCCTGGTCTGTGCTGGCCAGAACAGCTGTGTCATTTGCTGACATGTGTACAGCAGACTTCAATTGTCTGCATGGAACGGCGCATCTGCTTCCTCACCCAAATAATTCCCAACAGGTGTGGGTGGGTGGGAGAAGAAACAGGTATCCCTTTCTAAAAACTGAGGGAGGTTTCCCCTGCCCATCTTGTAGCCAAAATGGCCAGGGCAGCCACCTCCCTTTGCCCTCCTTTCTTTGTCAATCACAAGCAGGTTTGTTCTATGACAACTCCTGTCGGGCTAAAACACCCCACCCTCCCTCCAAAGGGATACTCTTCTTTTTCAAGGTCGGTGAGGTTTTTGGCCCTTGTCTGTGCTGGCCAAAACAATTGTGTCATTTGCTGACATTCGTACAGCAGACTTCAATTGTCTGCATGGAACGGCTGCTTCCTCTCTGACCAAGGTCGCGCCTTTCTGCTTGGCCTCGCGCTTGAGACACTTCAGCTTGCCCACCTGAGCGCCAGACAAGAAGTAGAACTCCGCCGAGTGTTGAGAACTCCGCCAAGAAGTAGGTCCGCATGCGGCTGTCCACTCTTTAATTGGGAGCTGCCATGATGCTTTCGTGACCAAGTGTCTGGGACGGCTTTTCCAACCCTTCCCTTTTGTGACGACCCAGAGGTTCTTGGGTTTGTCAAAGGCTTTTTCCAACGATTGCACCTCCTCCTGCTGTTGGGGTGGTTCGGTCTGGACTTTGTTTTGTTCCGCCGTCGTGACGTGGTCCATGAGCTTGTCCACCACTTGGGCGTCCAGTTTGACAGGGAGGTAGATAGGTAGATAGATCGATAGATAGATCGATAGATCGATAGATCGATAGACAGATAGATAGAGAGAGAGAGAGACGATAGAGAGAGACATACACAGAAACGGAGACAGCGAGAGAGAGAGAGAGAGAGCGAGAGAGAGAGAGAGAGAGAGAGAGGAGAGAGAGAGAGAGAGAGAGAGAGATAGAGGGAGACAGAGAGAGATAGGGAGAGGGAGAGACTCAGCCTCAGCCGCGTTTCGGTCCATCAGTGGGCTCGCTCGGCCACCCATGCATCGCAGCAACTCACCTTTCCTATGGTTCTATAGTGTCCTATCTTTAAAACTTCCACAACCGCTTTGTGTGGTACCATTGGTGATTATGAAAGGTAATTTTGTTCGATAACTGCAACTTGGCACAACCCCCGCCCCACGCCTTGTGGTATAGCTGGGATTGTTTGAAGCATGTAAAAGCAACCTGTGTGTATGTGTATGTGAAGCCAGGCGTGCGTATGTGCTCATATGTGTGGGTATGCAAGTGTAAATATTTGTACTTGTGCATTGGTGTGTATACCTATCGCGATGCTGCGTTTCTGCATAGGATGTCGGTTTATGATTTTTATTTTTGATCACCTCCTTCGATGTGTGCATATAGATAGATAGATAGATATATATAGATGATTCCGTTTCGGGTTTGTCTGGGGCTGGACCTTTTGGAAATGGGACTGCAAGGGAGCGTTTTCCAATGGTCCCCGGCTAAGAAAATATTACCGCCAGGCTTTAAGTCGTATCAAGTGAACTGAAACCGTACTACTGGTTTTGGCCCTGTTTCATCGCTGTGCGCAGTGTTTTGCTGACGCGATTCTATTTAAGCCTGTGTGGCATGGACCGCATTTTTTATGATGATGTGTCTGTGTGTATGTACAAAAAACATTTTTTTACTTAGGCGCACGGGAACAAATCCCAAAAGGCGTGCCTAGTCAGAGTTCCGTTGGGAAAATCATGTGCTGCTGCTGCTGCCGGTGCTGGCTGTGTATTTATTCCGAACATTCATGAAAGACTTGGGGTGCTGTGTGCCATGGCGATTCTTCAGTACGTGCTATTTGAAACATAGTTTTTACAAAATTGCTGGTGACCCAATCAACGAATGGCTTGGCAAACTTTCGATAATTCCAAGACGCCGTGCGGATAAGGAAACAACATCAGCACCCACTGGGCACAAAAACTTCCCAGTGCAGATTCATATCCATGTAAAGCAGGACACCACGGTCGGTCTCAGCAACAGCTGCGGCCAGCTTGACTTGGGATGAAAAATTGATATAGGAGTCTTGTGATGTGCTGCTTGTGGTTGCGTAGCGGGATTGGTTGCCGTGGGTGTTAGGACTTGCGCGTTTTCTTTTGGGCAAGGCGATCGCTGAGCGCAGCATCTTTAGAGGAAAACTATGGAGTAGAATGGTGGCGTGTTGTGACAGTGTTGTGTCTGTCTCACTTAGTTTGCCAATATGAAATGCGACAACCGTCGCCGCGATACAAATGATGTGATGTAAAGCCAGTTAGCCACAAACCTGTAGGAGGATTTTCAGGCCGCAGCCGTTAAGCATTGGAAAAGCAAGGGCAGCCCCTGTGCAGATCAAGCCATTCAAAGGCGATGCTCGTTCCGAACCCCATGGGTATCCTTTTTGGTGGAATCCAAAGTTATATCAAAAACCGTTCAAGGATACAAAACGACATTTCAGATGAGCGCAATTTTGCTGTGTTTCTCGGGGTCCCACAGACGTCGTGACAGCAGATGTTGTAGGGCAACAAGGACACGTGGGAGTTTTTTGTGTGATGTCACAGGAAAATGTTTCCCAGCCACACTAACAAATTCTGTGGTCTTTGTGTGCTTATTGCGCGGGTGTGGAAACCATGTTGCTGATGACGGCTTCTATTTGGCACCGAGTGTCAGCAGCAGCGCCGGGATGACCGTTCTGGGCTTGGTTGTTTGTGGCAGAACCGGATGTCAGGTTGTATATAAAGTTACTTTCTTCGAGTGATCCCCACCTTGACGCAACATTCTGGTATAGTTTCTGATATACCATCTGAAAGTATATATGCATATATGTACGGCACATATATTCTGACATTCTAGATATCTGATATCCATTCCGGCGTATATTCTGACATTCTATCTCTATCTGACATTCCTTTTGGCATCCTACCTGGCATCTTTTCTGATATACTTCCTGGCATATATTCTGCCATTCTTGCTGGCGTTCATTCTGGCGTTCTATCTGACATCTATTCTGACATTGCATCTGGCATTCTATCTGGCATCTCTTTAGTCATTCTATCTGGCATTCTCTCCGGCATCTCTTAAGGCATTAATTTTGGCATTCTACCTGGCATCTATTCTGACATTCTATCTGGCATTCTATTTGACATATATTTTGACATTCTGTTTGAGGACTCTATTTGGCATTCTCTGTGGCGATAGTGTTCGGGCCCAGGCGTGCCCCATCCAAAGCTCTCGATAGGGTTCGGGTTCAGGCGTGCCCCACAGCATCCGGAGCTCGCAGCAGTGTTCGGGTCCAGGCGTGCAGGCGTGCTCCATAGCATGCGGCAGAGGAGGACGAGGAGACGGAGGAGGAGAAAGCGGCGGGAGGAGGAGGAGTTGCACCTTTGTCAAAATCTAGAGACCTTCACCTGGCAGGTGGGGGACGAGATGATTGCTTTGGTTTCATGCACCGGTGCCAAATTCCGTAACCCGGAAAATGGTTTCAGGCACGGGTTCGCCGTGCACCCTGGTTCAACCAAGCTGCGCAATACCTATTACTTGTTGGTGCCATTGCTTCATTGTGCGGATTTGGTTTCCTTTGGCGAGTGCACAATGGCGCCATGCAAGTATACCATGAAGATGCTTGGCAATGCATCTAAACTGCCGCTCAGCCTGTTCAAATCACATGGCACATGGATGTTATTTTTTGGTGTTTGGATATCTTTCTAAATTAGCTGCTGCACCTGAGGAAACTGTGGGGGGGGCTCAGCAGCAACAGTTGGGCGTTTTGGATCAACAGTTGCGCAAGCTGTTGGCAAGCCCGGGTTTGCCAGCAGTTTCGCCCATATCATTGCCTTTCTCAGCGGCAGCTAATGGTGAAGGCCGGGTTTGTTATGCATCACTTGGTTTCGGTATGTGCAAGATGTTGGTCAGGCATCCCGTTTTCGATGTGCATTTGACACGCATGCTTGAGGCAGCAGAAACAATTTCTCTGAGGGCAGTAGCCTCAGTAGCCGCTTGACTTGCATCGCGTTTTTCCTGCAGTTGCAGTATGCGCCGAACGTGTGCAGTTGGTATATAGGCTGAAAGGCTTATAAGGGTCACGTTGCCCACCTTTAATCTGCGCCGTCTCCGCGCTTGGACAAGAAAGAGATTTGTTGTTGCACACTTTCAAGGTTGCTTCGCGTAGGCCGAAAAGAAAGGTAAAAACATTATCAAATTTGCCTCATGCATCTAATCTAACCTAATCCTGCCCAGCCTTTTCAAATCGATCTTTGTCTAATCGAATCTATTGTGCCCAATCCGGATCTAAAATAGTACAAGGTAACCTAATCTAATCTAACCTAATCTAATCGAATTATTTAGCTATGCATGCATAAAGATATGATATGATCATTCGCCAGCACACTAGCCCACCGCCAGCTCACCGCCAGGGAGCCTGTAGGTCCACTGATTGGCAAAATAGTCTTCTAGGGTTGTAGGATCCCAGCATTATGCCTGGTTTCAGAGAGGAGGATTGCCAAAGGGTCACCTCTGCTTGTGCCTGAAATTGACGGGAGAAATTCTGGTTATCTTTTTTGTGCGAACCCCCTTGAATCAACGGGGCGACGCTCTTTTGTTATTTTGATACGGTTGTGTGGATGGTCCTATCAATGGGCAAGTTTGGCCACCTACATTCACAGAAGGACATTGTCTGGATGTTGGATGTGGATAAAATACTTTTTCCCGAATGTGTAGCAAGGGTTCCCGTTTCACTCTGGGGATTTGGGGGTTTGAGGGTGTGTTCGCCAGACGTTGCGCAACTGTCCGCAACCGTCCGCAACCGCCCGCAACCGTCCGCAACCGTCCGCAACCGTCCGCAACCGTTCGCGTGAGGTCGCTATATGGTGCCTCTGGCAAGTGCTACAAAAGCGGTCACTTTTGGAGGTTTCAAATGTCGCGTAACCTTGTTTTGTGTGGCAGCCATGGTACTTCGTGACACTGCCACATGCTTCATCACGTGTCAAAAGTCCTTCTGTGTGACAAGCGAGGACTTTTGCGTCCATGTCAGCAGATGAATTTCATGTTTCGTGGCAGGCGCAGCACTTTGGAGACATGTTCATTTTGCTTTGGGGTTCATAAGGAAAACTCGTAGGAAAGCATCCGTTTTGGAGCTACAAGCTGTGAAAATTGGAGGGGGTCTCGTACGAAATGCTCATTGCCAGCTTCCAACATGTCTTCTCTCGAGTCTTTGGTTTTGTTTTGGCGTTGCCGTGCCTATGGGGGAAGCTGCAAAACCTGTCATCTGTTAAGGTTTCAACAGGTTGTCATGTCGTTTTGCGTGGCAGGCGTGGCACTTTATGACATTCTGACGTGTCTGCAAAAGTGTCAGAAGTCGTTTTGTGCGAGAGGCAATATTTGTGCAAGGTTGTCAGAAGATGAATGTCATTTTCGTGGCCGGCGCGACACTTTGGACGTGTCCATGTTCATTTTGCATGGCAAGCGTAGCGCTTTAGACGTGTCGTGTTGTGTGTTTTTTGCGAATCGCATTGGCAGGGCTGCATCAAGTCGTGAGAAAGTGTAAATTCCATGGCAGGCGTGGCGCTTTCTGACATGCACTCTACACTCCACACTTTACAGTCCACACTCTACACTCTACACTCCACACACTACACTGCACTTCACACTCCACACTCTACACTCCCCCGCTCTACGCATCACACTCCACACTTCACACCCCACACTCTACACTCTACGCTTTACACTTTACACTTTGCACTCCACACTCCACTCTCCGAACTCTACACTTTGCACTCCACGCTTTACAACCCACACTTTACACTCCACACTGTGCACTCCACACTCTACACTTAACACTCTACAGTTTAAACGCCCCACTTGGCCCTCTGCACTCCCCACTTCACACTCCAGAGTCCACACTCTACACTCTACACTTCGCACTCTGCACTGAACACTCCACAGTCTACACTTTACACTCTACACTTTAGCCTCAAAACTCCACACTCCCCACTTCACACTCCACACTGTACACTCCACAGCTTACACTTCACACTCCACACTTCACGCTCCCCACCCTACACTTTACACTTTACACTCCACGCTCCACGCCCACACAGTACGCTCCACACTGTAAACTCAGCACTTTATACCCCATACTTCACACTCTACACTCCACACTCCACGCTCTACACTTTACACTTTTCACTCCACGCTCCCACTCCCAACTCCACACTGTAGACTCCACACCTTACATTCCACACTTCACACTCTAGACTCCACACGCCGCGCTCTACACTTTACACTCCACACTTCACACTTTACACTTTACACTCCGCACTCCACACTGTACACTCCACACTTTACACTCCACACCTCACACTTTACACTCCACACTCCACACTCCGTGCTCTACACTTTACACTGTACACTTTACATTCCTCACTCCCACTCCACACTCCGCACTGTACACTCCACACTCCACACTCCACACTCTACACTCCGCACTCCACACTGTACACTCCACACTTTACACTCCACACCTCACACTTTACACTCTACACTCCACACTCCGCACTCTACACTTCACACTCCACACTTCACACTCCCCACTCTACACTTTACACTCCACACTCCACACCCTACCCTCCACACTCAACACCCCATATTCTAAACTCCCCACACTACACTTTAGGCTCCACACTTCACCCTCCACACTCCACACCCTACGCGCTCTACACTCCACATTCTACACTTTACACTTTGCAATCCGCACTCCACACTTTACACTCCACACTCTACACTCCACACTCGACAGTCTAGAATGGCAGCGACAAGTGGAAGAATGTACAAGGCTGTTGCAACAATTTGTTTTGCACAAGTGTTTAACGGCTGCATCTTGGTCAATGTTGCGGGAGTTTTGGGGCTTGCATGTTCCAGACCATAAGATATGTGAGGCCAGTGCCAAATTTCATTTTCCGTGTTAGGAACGAATGCCAACGCAGCGTAGGCTCCATAAGCTCTGTCCCGTGAGCGAGGTTGGTCAGGCACGTTTGCATCAGAAGGGCCATTGGACTCCGTAGGAGTTGCTCAAGGAGCCGGTTGTTTTTTATTCCGCAACTTGTTTAGCACCATTGCCGTGGAGGGTGCGTTTGCACAGTCTGACTTGATTTGAAGGAGATCCAAATGGCCAAGATATCCAAGAAGACCCCTCAGACGAGGGAGGCGGCGCAGGTGACACTGATTGCCATGATACCCACCCCAATGCAGATAGCTGAAAACTCAGTGATGTTCAGATGCTTTCAGTTGTTCCAGAGCAGATTCCGCATCAGTAGCAGAAGTTTGCTCAGGTCCTGACATGCTTCACGTTGTTTTTGCATCAGATGCGAACCAAGCTGAAGGCCATCTTGTTTCAATTGTTTTTTTTCCACTTTAAATCTTCCACCACAGTGGGTGAAACTTTTCCCATCCCAAAGGTGTCCAAGCAAGTGTGGCATCGGTGGTGTCCTCTACAGCATCTCCTGACGAACTCACAATTCACATCATCGTGCAAGCACAGTCGTTGAATGACTTCAAGGCACGGTCTGATGGTTCCGCGAGCTCCCCGATGTTCTTTTGGTTTTGGACCCTGTGACAGGTTCGCCAGGTTCGCCAAGATACCAAATTCTTTCAAAGAAACAGTGAAAACCAACTGCTTTGTTGCACGTCCTTGTGAGTGTGCAGATCCGATTTGGGATCCGTCCAGAGTGCCAAGCCACTGTCAGCGTGACTGGTGTTCTCATCAAGGTTCATGCAGAAACTGGGCTCAATCTTAACCTAGTGACTCAAGTGCAAACAGAAGGAGAAAGTGATGAGTTGCTGTGTGCTTTGTTTGTTTCATTTTGTTCCTCCTGTTGTTTTGTTCGTTTTGCGACCCAGTATGCCCTTAGATTTTGGGTGCCTTTCCTAGGTTGACGGTCGTTTGATTGAGAAGTCTGTGGCAAAGGTTTCGTCCAACCTTCGCAAGGACAGAACTCAGCTGCTTTGGTCCGAGGTGAAAAGTCTCGAAACATGTATATAGATAGTTATACCCTAGCATGTTGTCGCAGATCGGTGCAAGGCTGAAGGCTGATTTTCTGTTGGAACTTGAAAGAGTCCCAGGAAAGAGGCGCAATCGACACACCAGAGAACTTTGCACGCTTCTACATGCACTTGATCCTGGAAAGAGCTGCAGGGGCCTCATGACAAAACACTGTGTCACCATATGTCACCTTCATTTTTTACGCGCCTGTCACTTCGTGTCACTTGAAGTCTTTCATTCTCAAGGTCGTGATATACTTGGATGCGGATACCATCGTGCAGGCGGATGGGCCGACAACATTCTTGAAGTGTTTCAACATGCTTCAACTACATTTGCTGGGCCAAGCTGCCTCGAGGAATAAACTGTTCTGGGATGCCGAAAGTCCTGATGCACCAAACATGTCACGTGGTTAAAACAGGGGTAGTGAAATTTTACGCGGAGCCTGCTTTAATGAGCATGGCTAAGTTTAACTCCCCTGCAGCGGGAAGCCTTTGCAAGAGATTTTGAAATCTTGTTGAAATCCCAGGGCCAGCAGCAGTTTTTTCTTTGAACATTTTGAACTGTAGTACTCTGTAGTCTTCTGAGCCTGAACTTGTTCCAGTCTTTTGAAACCCAGGGCATTTGCCAGGCAGACCTTGCAGAATTGCGCAAGCAACTCTTGGCGAGTGGGAAGACCATAGGTTTTGTCTCCCGCGAAACGGAGGTTCTCGGCACAAGTGTCGGTGTCAGGCAGTTTTGAAATGGCCTTACGCCGTTAGGCAGGCTACTCTCTCTTTGTCAATGCTTCAGGTGAAGATGGACAAGTTTCTAAAAAAGCTCTGCCCTCAAGTGATGATTTTTGTGCTTGTTTTCGATTGAACTTGAGTGTCTTAGATGCATCCAAGATTTCTGAATGAGGCCCAAAGGCTGCAGCGCTCAGCTTGGCGCAAGCTGGAAGAAGCTGATGCTTGATATGAATATATATATATAATTATATATAGTATTTCCAAGATAGAGTTGGGTATCGCCCATGTGCTTCAAACTCGCCTGAGAATGGCAAATGACATGCCCGAAAACAAAAAGCTTGAGATTTCAGCCACTTCAATCAAGTCAAGCAACTGATGCTTTCTCAGGATTTCTTTGCAGGCTTTCAATGTTGGAGTCTTTGCCGTGAACCTGCAGCGTTGGAAAGAACAGCAAAAGCCTCAGAACGGGCGCCGCGGAATGTCGTGCATTTTGCCAATTTTTGTTTCCGCCTGGCATTGCACGAGACCGTGACATGAGACGCCCAGGAAGCACTGGCTCAGTTTCCAGGATGAGGAAAGCAAAGTAATGTCGACATCAGATTAGTAACCCCCCACCCCGTCAAAAAGATTCATCCTTTTATACAGTTGAGGCTAACGGCTAAACATACATGTGGGATTTAGTCTTGCCGAACAAATTACCTACTTGAAAATGAAACATGTGAAAAAAAGATGGAACACTTGTGCCTTTAAAACTATTGCCAAACAAATTGCTTTATTGAAAGCGAATACATATTGCCATATTGCCCTTCTTGAGGTTTTCAGGAGGGTCCCAGAAATTGGAGCGCTTATTGAGCGCGGCCATCACTACAACGTTAAGTTTTTCAAAAGGGTTGAGATAGCAAAAGCAATTTGCTTTAAAGGGAATTTTGAAAGCTAAGATAAGCTAAGTATATTCACCCCAAATCCCCACAGGAACCGGTTACTTTAAGGGGATAAAACATGGTGCCGGCACCTCTACTAAGCGCTCCTCTCGCCGGTAATCGCACAGCGCGAAAATTGCAAAACTTTTCGCAAAAAATCAAAAAGTCAAATTTTTTTCGACTTTTCGACTTTTCGAATTTTTCGATTTTTTCGACTTTTCGAGCAGAAATCTCCTGGAATGTATTGGAGTGTGAACTTTTCGACTTTTCGAATTTTTCAAATTTTTCGATTTTTTCGACTTTTCGAGCAGAAATCTCCTGTGGAATGTGAACTTTTCGACTTTTCGACTTTTCGGGTGAAACTTTTCTACCGCGGTTGGAGTTTTCAGCGAAAAGTTGCGTTTGAACCACCCAAACAATACACCAAACTGGATACGCAAGGGTTCCTGTCTTATCATCTATCCTCAACCAGAAGGCAAGCGAGGTCCAGGTTTTGTGGGTCGCGAAAATGCCTAGCCAGAAACCCGCAAAAATAGTTGTTCACCGATTCGCGCAAATGCATTGATACACCAAACCATACCTGCTGTTTGAAGCCCAAGTCGGTCCTGGCACAGGAAGATGGCCGCATCGATTTGGGTTGAGATGGGTAGTTGTTAAATGGATGTGCAAATAAAGTAATAATATCCCCGGCAAGGCTACACATATAATACTATACCATGTTATTTTATATAATTTGACATTAAGTTGCATTATGCTACATTATGAAATATTTTTCTATAACACACAACACATCACAATACCATATCATTCTATATGACATCCCCTGATGTGATGTTATATTGCATTATATTAGATCGCATTATAACTAAAATAAATTATGTATAAACATATTTTACCTATGGTATTTTATTATATCGTATCAGATGATATTTTACCATATTATATTATACTATGCTATATATTAAATATTATATATATTTTTAATTATATAGGATCTTGTATATTATAGTATAATATGTTTCTTGTACTATATTATAGTATATTTTTATATAATATATATTATATCATATATATTACTATTTACTATATTATATTATATTTTA
>Ga0126342_10009031_pt1 | contig 17859 bp, 17 predicted proteins | sample Cyp1metagenome_FD_92528 | JGI IMG/M metagenome (GOLD analysis project Ga0126342, IMG submission 92528) | Coral microbial communities from Lord Howe Island, Old Settlement Bay, Australia - Cyphastrea 1 metagenome | ecosystem: Host-associated > Invertebrates > Cnidaria > Coral ... | reverse complement strand
TAAAAGCGTCTGTGTGTAAAAGCGTCTGTGTGTAAAAGAGCCTGTGTGTAAAAAGCGTGTCTCCATACTAACAACAGAAGACTCTGCTCCTCTACGCTCTCGGGCCATCCGTCGTCTAGTTTTAGTTGTAGTTGTAGTTGTAGCTGCAGTTGTACTTGCAGCAGGTGCAGTTGCAGTTGTAGTGTAGTTGTTGTTGTTGTTGTAGTTGTAGTTGTAGAAGTAGAAGTAGTAGTAGTAGTAGTAGAAGTAGTAGTAGTAGTAGTAGTAGTAGTAGTAGGTGTAGTGGTAGTAGTAGTAGTAGGTGTAGTGGTAGTGGTGGTGGTGGTAGTGGTAGTGCTAGTGGTGGTAGTGGTAGTGGTAGTGGTGGTAGTGGTAGTGGTAGTGGTAGTAGTGGTAGTACTAGTGGTTGTAGTGGTAGTAGTGGTAGTAGTAGTAGTAGTGGTGGTGGTGGTAGTAGTAGTAGTTGTTGTTGGTCGTAGTTGCTTTAGTTGTTGTAGTTGAAGTGTAGTTGAAGTGTAAATGATTTGTAGTTGAAGTTGTACTTGTGGTTGAAGCGTAGTTGAAGTTGAAGTTGCAGTTGTAGTTGTAGTGTAGTTGAAGTGTAGTTGAAGTTGAAGTTGCAGTTGTAGCTGCAGTATGTTGTAGTTGTAGCTGTAGCTGTAGTTGTAGATGTCGTGTAGTGTAACTAGTGTAGCGTAGTGTTGCGTAATGTAGTGTAGTGTAGTTGTACTTGTAGTTGTGGTGTAGTGTAGTGTAACGTAATTAGCGTAGTGTAGTGTAATGTAAGGTAGTGTGCTGTAATTAGTGTAGTGCAGTGTAAGTAGAGTGGTGTAGTGTAATTAGTGTAGTGTAGTGTAATTAGTGTACTGTAGCGTAGTACATTTGTTTTTGCATGTGTAGTTGTAGTGGTAGGGTAGTGTGGTTGTAATGGTACTTGCAGTTGTAGTTGTCTAGCTACCTATCTATCTATCTATCGATCAATCAATCAATGAAATCTATCTATCCATCCTTTCATCCATCCATCCATCCATCCATCTATCTATTATCTATCTGTCTTTGTGCAAGTTTGAAAACGAAGCAATTCTGAGAGACTTCCTCAATTTTCGAAGTTGACAACATCAAAAACGAAGCAATTCTGCGAGACTTCTTTAAACAAATGGAAAGTTGAGTGCAGAGCTGACGGCCTCGTACCAATGCGTTTTGAGATTTTTCCACTCCATCTGTGTAAAGTGCTGCGCCTGCCACGCAAAAGTCATGCCAGGTCATACGAAGTGCTGCGCCTGTCACGCAAAATCATCTTAGCAAACCAGAAGATCTGATGCTCCAAAAAGCAACCTCTCTCAGGAAATCAGTGCCCAGACCTCCTAATATCTGTTATGAGCATGTCTCTTGTAACATTGTACTGCGCCTGCCACGCAAAAATGCATCTTTCCAGATCCTCTTCCAATGTCCTCTTCAAAAACTCCACGTTTTGCTCACTTTTGACAATGTGCAGAATCCCTTGCACCTGCCACACCAAACGACATCTGAACGTCCAAAAGTGGTCCCAGCATGGTGTGTTTGTGCATTTTGACTTGGACATGTGCTTCACGCCAAAACAGCGTGCACTTTTTCGACATCTCAATTTCCAAAAGTGGTCCGAAGCTGATGCGTTTTGTACATTTTGACTTGGAAATGTGCTTGGTGCCACAGCAGCGTGCACTTTTTCGACATCTCAACTTCCGAAAGTGATCCTGCGTTGATGTGTCCGAACATGTGGTGTTTTTAACATTTTGACTTCGAAATGTGCTTTGCGCCACAACGGTGTGCACTTTTTTGCCATCACAACTTCCAAAAGTGGTCCGAAGCTGACGTGTTCTGCACATTGTGACTTCCACATGTGCTTCGCGCCACAACGGCGTGCAATTTTTCATCTCTCATCTGGCCAGATGGCTCCGCACCCGCCGCTTTACCGAGCCTACTTTTCGACCCTCCGGAGCCACAAATCATTGAAAAAACACAGTGAATCGGTACTTTTCTAGCTTTTCGCGCACCTGCATCTTCTTTCTTCTGATTCTTTCTCTTCTCTGATCTTCTCTCTTCTTCTCTTGTCCTCTCTTCTCTTCTCTTCTCTTTTCTTCTCTGACTCTTCCCACCTCTGCTTTTCCATCTGTCCATATTGTCGGAAGTTTCACTTCTAAACTTCCTTCGGCCATACATGCTTCCCACGTTTTTCGACGCCCGAAACATCAAAGCCCCTCTCCTCACAAGATTACAACCCATCAGCCAACATTCACCACCAGTTTTTGGCCATTTCCTCCCAGTAAAGCACCACCAGGCCTCTCCCACTGACTTTATAGCAATCCCACAAGAGATAGAAAAGTCATTTATCATGATTTTAGAGAACTTTGATTCTAGCGGGTTGTTAAATATATGGCATCCAAAATTGAAGTCCTACCTACTTTACGGGGTTGCTTCCAACAGCAAAGTGCCCTGTGCATGGCGCGCCAATCATTTTATGATGGGTAAATCCACATTTCACTTGCTAAATCCAAGAATTGCCAAGGGAAACATACCTTTTTACCTGCCTAAGTCCAAAACAATTTGGCAAATTTCACCTTCTTACTTTAGAGAGCTACTCAAGTTAAATACATACATATATGTTCTATACATGTCTGTGTTCATGTTGCTCTTTTCACCATATAAAACCGCATACAACCATATAAAACCAGTAAATCACCATGTAAAACCAGGGTTTCCAGTGCCCTTCTCAACATCTGAAACACGTTAAATCACCACGGCACATGATCCGAGGGCATCGGCGGCGTCTCTTTGGGAACTCGCAGCTCGCTCCGGCCTGTGATTTCTTTAACCCGTCGAAATGGGCGCTTTTTTCACACAACAAAAGCATTTCTAGGATAGTATCACTCTGCTTTTTCCCCAACGGTGTACGCTAATGGGGTCTTCAGCCCAGAATAGCTATTGGTGCACGCCGGGTCAGATTCAACGAGGTTCGGGAGAAGGTTCCGAAGGTTCCGGAGAAGGTCTGGAAGGCTTTGGTGCAGACGCCGGGTCAGGTTCAACGAGGTTCCGGAGAAGGAGGTTTGGTGCGTTCCGGAGAAGGTTCGGAGAAGGTTCCGGGAGCCTTTGATGCAGAGCCAGGTCAGGTTCAACAGAGATTTGGTGCAGAGCCAGGTCAGTTCAACAGGGTTCGGGAGAAGGTTCCAGGAAGCCTTGGTGCAAAGCCAAGTCAGGTTCAACGGGTTCCGGAGAAGGTTGCAGAGAGAAGGTCCCGGAGAAGGTTTTGGGAATCTCTGGTGCATGGCCAGGTCAGGTTCAACAGCTTCAACAGGGTTTCCAGCGCTTGCTTCGCAGCACGCTTCAGACAGATTTGTAAAAATAAAAAGTTGCGGCTGTTGGGGATACCACCGAAGCTTATTTTAAGAACATGTTGATGATTTGATGATTGAATCCCACATTTTTAGGTATTTCTGGGATTTAATGGGATTTGATGATAGTTTCAAGATGATACATTCTAGCATGGTCCATCTACAAGTAGGGCGTGGGGATTTACAGGGATTTAATGGGATTCCATGGAATATGATGGAATATGATTGGAGATACCCTCCGGTGTCATCAAACTGGCTGGACAATCACCCATTGCCATGGTTGACTGGAGGGTACTATCCCGAAATGATGATTGAGGAAAACTGCTATGATGATATTTTTTTTGTGGGAATAAAGGGGCTCTTATGATGATTTTAGTGGGGATTCTGCCATGAAATATGGCTTTAACCAGCATTTTTTCACAGGGATATCATCCCCAAATCATGGTTGTTCACTGGTATTTTACCAAAACAGTTGTGGTGATGTCTTATGTCGTGTTATCGATGGATATGCATATCTTGTTAAGATGAGGATCACCTATGGTCCAATGTGATTGTAACCCACGAAATGGGGGGAATATATGCCCTAAATGATGGATATACATGGGATCACCTAATAGATATATACATATACATATACACATATACACATATACACACATACACACATACACATATACACATCCAAAATTAATTCATGACATAGGTATATCTCATAGATTCACCTATTTTGGCTGTTCATATCCCATACATGGGTTTGCCTGAAACAGATGGTAACCCCATATCCAATGGCTTATCATCAGTTTCTCCATTGAAGAAAGCACGTTTGGGGGTACCCTTGCTGTCATTTCCTAATGGGTTGGAGCAACTCTGTTCACCCGGGTGTTGTTGGGTGTATCCACTTACTTATTGGGTGTTATTGGGTGACTTCCCATGGAGGTAGCCTCTGGTAATGACTAATATAACGAACTGGAAAATATGGTAACTATGGTTGATAAATGATGAATAATAACTCTGGTAATTTGTTACATCACGAACTGGAAAGATCCACCATAGATTTATGTCGTGAATTTTCCCATGAAAACATGGTGGATCTTTCCATGACATTCCTGGGCCGCCCCACTGCACAAGGATGCACTGCACAGGGATGCCTGAGACAAGAAAGGCAGGGCCGGCGGGTCCAATGGCCTAATGGCCACCAGTATATCCGGCGGTCATCCCATGCCATAGGAATGTGAACATAATCGATATAATATGTGTGTATATGCATATTATATATATATTATATTATATATATTATATTATATATATTATACACATGAATCCCGGTTGATGGATTGATGACCATTCCCAAATATATGCGAAATGATGCGCTTCGATGAGGTTCCGCCCATCAACTGTTTGCGTGGAACCAGCTGAAAATTACAGCCAAGCCAGTTATAAGTGTTGTAACAGGTTATAACCATGATGCCTATTATCCACTTCTCCAGATAAATCGTTGTTTTCGGATTTTTTGGATACTCGAAAGTGTCTTGATGTCGTTGGCGCCGTTGGCGCCAGCTTTTTGTGGCCCCCCCTCTCAGCCCAACCGTGGCTCCTGTGAAAGACGCCGCGGAAAGGGATTCTGGAGGAGTCCTGCGGATTTGCTGAAAAAATCTTGGATTTTTAGGCCACAGAAAAACACTGGCTGGTGGTTAATCTATGATTAATATACTGTTAATGGTTAATAGTAATGGTTATTATATGGTTAATGATGGTTAATTATGATATTCTCTGGTTGGTGCTTGAGCCTACACCTCTGAAAAATGATGGAGTGAGTTCGTCAGTTGGGATGATGATTCCCAACCGAATGGAAAAAAGTTCCAAACCACCAGCCAGATAATCTTATTATTGATGGTTATATATTGAATCTTTATCTACAAGCTGGTGCCCCCCAGTGTCCAGTGATGTGAATATTGGTTAACAACTCCCTTTTTCTTTACTAGTTCGATATCTACCTTCAACCATAGTTATTTGCACCAACTTCGCGATTTCGTCAACTGGGGACCCACTTTGTAGAAGTGGTGCATATAATAATCAACCAACAGGGGTGTTGAAGAATCATTAACTGGTTGTTTCATTGAAGTTGAGACACTTCAGAACTGAAGTGATTTCCCTAGGACGAGACTATCGCCCATCTCTATGCGTCGGGTTTTTTGCGATAGTAGCTGAGGTGGGAAAAGTATATCGATTCAGCGAAACTTTTGAGACATTCCATGTTGCAGGATGACTTCAATTTGGGCAGAATGCAGACTAATGCAAACCCAATTATCCTATGGTGATCTTCAATTCATCATAATCCATTATTGTTTTTTTTTTTTTCATGGGCTTTAAGATTCTTATTAGAAGCCCATATCATCATCAACCAACGGCTTTGGGGAAGAACTCAGTGAATTGCTGAGTCTGACAATTCTTGGTATGAAACGGGGTACCCAGCTTCAACACCTGAGAAAAAACCAATGAGGATACAGTGACCTCCCCCCGAGGAGTGTCAAACTTTTTCTTTCAAAAAGTGGCAGGACATGATGGTTAAATTGGCAGGCCATTGTCCCCCATTGCTGGATCATATTTACACCAAAATGGATGGCCAATAATGGAAAATCATACCGCCATTTTAGGAAATCCCCATATTGCATGGAAACCAATCACCATTCCACACACTGCGAATTTTCAACTGCCAAACTGGGCAATGTGTAGCGCGTCAAAACAGCAATCTAGCTCAGAAGCAGGAGGGTGCCTTTACCAATTCCAAATAGCATAGCAGCCATCCCTACTGTAAGCATAGGGGTTCAAACCACTTACCATGGTTAATGACCTGCTTCTCATCTAGATTTGCTGGAGAGCCTTCAAATTGCAAATCGTTCCCATTAGCTTCCCTCAACAGTGGACGAACCATTGGGGAAAGAAGCATCCACAGAAAATTCAGAACTCAGAGTCCATCACTGGAAAATTTCCCAATCTTTGGCGATACTTGCATCTTTGGCCACTTGTGTCCCCATTGCTAGTGAAATCCACAATCTTTCACATTGTTCGGCAACATATCACAGTTATCATAGTCATCATAGTTATCATAGTTCCCACATCCGAAACACACCATTGATGTTGTTGCCAGATCGCACATCATTTGCCACAGAACCCGTAGGCCGTAGGGTCAGAGCCATCCGTTAAAATGAATCATGCGACCCTTCGAAAAAACGAGTCAGCCGTGAAGAAACCATGATTTTATGAATGATATGATGTCAATCTCCCCACTTTTGCTGGTGAAAACATGTGAAAGCCGCTTGTTTGCAGGCTTAAATCCCGCATTTTGCTTGGCCCACCATGATGTTGCATCGTCAAGTCCCCACTTGGAATTTTCGATTACAAACCATCCATTTAAAAATTGGGCTACCCTCTGGTAAACATACAAAAAACTATGGAAAAATCCACCATGTTTCATGGGAAAATTCACTATAAATCTATGGTGGATCTTTCCATTTCGTGATGTAACAAATTACCAGAGTTATCATTTATCATCTATCAACCATAGTTACCGTATTTTCCAGTTCGTTATGTTAGTCATTACCAGAGGCTACCTCCATGGGAAGTCCCCGTATCTTTTTCTGGTGACATCCACGCCCTATCGGGGCGCAGTCGCGCAGTCCATCTGACATGGACTGGGAGTTGTCATCGCCTGATCAAGGATGACAAGGTCACGTGCGGAGCGTCTTCGAAATTGGGGAGACACCATTTGGGGGACCATAACAATTGGTGTTGAACTAGCCACGAATCGTGGGCTCGTGGGTTATTACACCCCAGTGATGTACATGGGATAAGGAGCGGGCTAATCCACTTATAACTGGGATTTGTAGAATAAGAATACTAGTGGTGATCATGTGAAAATATCTGGTTATTTATTGTTATAGAATAGAAATAGTGATACTATATTTGGTTAACAAGAATGGTATTAATAACACATGGTTATAGAATAATAATAGTGGAATCATAATTGCTATAATTATCTGCCAATAATCATCATAAGTAGTAATAACAGTAACAAGTTGATATAAAATAGTAATACTGATAACAATAAAGGGTCATTTGGGGACAAAAATAACAATTATGGTGATATAATGATAATTCTGGTCATAATATATTTGGTTAATAATAGTGTTAATAATGATAACGGCGGATCAAATCAGGTGCCGCGGTTTAGTCATATTAGTAAGAATAAGACAAATAAAGCATTATTACTAGCAATCACAGTAATGATAATATGTGCCAATAACAATATTCATAAATAGTAATCATGATAATCATATGACTATTGCCAAATATTTACCAAATATATACAGGGGGGGTTGTAATATAGCACGATTGTATATAGTGCAGTTTGGGTTCTGCATGAATAAAACTATAGCATAACCTCCAAAAGTTGGGTTAGACCAGCTATAACTATGGTGAACTATATGCACTTCTAAACATATGGGACAATACTTGGTGGCTCATCCCACTTAGTAAGTGGGTTATAACCCCAGTTATAAGTGGATTAACCCTACTTATCCCATTTATAACTGGGGTTATAACCCACTTACGAGCCGTGGGATGAACCACCAAGTACGATTGTACAATCAAATTGGGGAGACACAATCCATTTGGTGAAGCTCAGAACCAACAAGTTTGTACCCTGGAGTAATGCAACACAGCTATGGATAATGACCATATTTTCATAGGTAAGTCATCTAACTAAACATGAATTTTTCCTGGGAAATTGAGAGACGTACTTTGGGGGATGAGAAATATGTGCCATGGTCGTGATGATGCCAACAACATCAATCGTACTTGCACATACTCTCACCAATGATATAAACGGGGGGAAGTCATGATATAGCACTAGTGTATTTTGGGGCTCATCGTTAAAATCGTGATAATAGAAACCACAGTAATAATGATAATGATAATAGAAATAAATAAACATTACAGCAATCATGTGGTAAACCAATCAATAAACACCTGCAAAGTTGCTCGCATTTTAGAGCTCACAAAACCGGAGAATTCAGCCATGTTAGCCATGTCAGCACTGGAAGTCCAGCAGCCAACTTGAGGGATGTCGCATGATGTAGCCAAGGCGATGAACCCGCAGAAAGTCGCAATTATATCCAGTAATCAAAGTTGACTGATAATAATAGTAATAATGATCATAGAAATAATAATAGCTGCTGTTAAGGATAATGATTCTGAATGAGACCCAACTAACATTGGGATAGTTATAACAAGAATACATTTTCAACAGGGGAATAATCTTCTCGGGGGATAACTATTATAGGGGTCTTTGCATGATTCATTATTCAGTATTCAAATTAGAGTAGATATCATGATCTTTCAAAAGGGCGATATTTTCATGGGGATATAACAATACGACTTGCGACTGACCATTTACATCGGGCCTCTTGTTTTCCCATGGTTTCCCGAAATAGTGTTGATGGATGTTCATCACCCCAGTTTCAATGGTATTTCATAGGTTTTGAGCCATCCCAAGTTCGGTAGACTTGTGGGGATGATACTAGCACTAATAGTGACACGATTGTAGAATTATGATCATTACCAATAATGATGTCAATTACCAGAGTATGAATGAGAGTTTAATTGGGGAGATAATGATAGATAATGATAACTACTAGGGGAGCATGAAAAATAATTACAGCCAGTTATAAAAACCAGGGGATTAGCAGCTTGAACATATATAATCTCAACCCTGGATTAATCAACCCCGTTTACGGCTGTGTCCATGGTGAGTTGATCACTCATCATTTTGAGGGGCATCCCATGACCAACATTTTATGACCCAGATCACTAGTTTTTTCCTGCAAAGACCTTCTGGGTTGGCAGAACCCAAATTGAGAATGAAGACATTCTATAATCCGAATGGGGCTTAGAAGTTCCCTGATTCTTGTCCCTGCCCGGCCAATTTCAGATTTCAGGCTCGACACCTTGTTCTGGACTTGGGCCGACCCCAGTGGTTGGACACGTGTGCACGACACTTTCCGCCATCCTTTGGACTTCGTTCAGCCATGGTGACTTTTCTGAGCTCAAAATGCAGCGCCAGTCACTTCCCTTCGGACTTCGTCGCATGGTCTGGGGGATTGATCTTGTGACTACTAATCCCTTTCCCCATATGAAACACCCCCAAGAAATTATAGTGGCTCATCCCACGAATCGTGGGCTCGTGGGTTAGTTCACCCCAGTTTTTTGAATGGATTCACCTGCTCCGTATCCCATGTAAATCACTGGGGTGAACTAACCCACGAGCCCACGATTCGTGGGTAGTTCGCCACCAAGTAGGGGATTTCCACCGCGGGACCAATGGGGGGTGTTTACTCTGAACGGATGGATGGGATGTTAAACCGCCATAAACATGGACACCTTTCTTTGGGGGCATCCCTTGGGAGAAGGGATACAGAGGCGTTTTTCATTAGATCTGCATCTGGCTTATGGTTTGACCATTGAAAAACTATCAGAAACTGTAAAACTGGGATCTTATTCACCGACCATGCTGACATGCTGAAACGGCGATCATTTCAAGGACTCGGAGGGGTCGTTTCTGATTCCGATGACCGACGAGCCAGCCCCAGTGGTTTGTTGTAGTGGATCCTCCAGTTGTTTGTATATTCTTGTACACTCAGCTAACAATATGACATACCTGTATCATAAATTCCCAGTTGGTTAGTTATAAACCATCTTACCTATCTTGGGGGCCCATTCTGTATTGGCTTTAGACTTAAGGACCCCCAGACAACGATTCCTCTCGTCGGCATCCCAGATCCGGATCCTCCAGGCTTCCCGAACAGCAGGCGACACAGCAGGCCGTGAAAGTCGAAAAACAGCGAGTCCCAGATCTGACAAGCCACGGAACTGGGAACATCCTGAAGCACGTCTCTTCTGAAGTCATTGGTGACTTGGAAAGCCCAAAAATGGCGCTGACTGCATGGGTCCCCGTGCCTTGTCGTTGGTCAAAGGCAAGGTGGGCTGCTGGGGTGCACAGGGGAGCAAGCTGGGCACCTCGGTGAACTCAGATTCTAGGGATAAACCAAGCATATTGAGTTCATAATATATAGTTATTATGGTTAGTTAATGAACTATATTACAGTTAAATAAGGTTAATCATATATTATATTATACTATATGTGTTCAAACATATTATAGTTAATTATAGTTCATAAACCAACCAACCATATGGAGTTAATTGGATTGTTGGTGATAATTATAGTGGTTGATCCCATCGGTCCAATATTAAGTTTACCCGCAATTCCATGGATGTGGAAATCCCCAACATAAACTATGGTTTCTGGAGGGGTCTTTAATATGGGGGAAGGGATTAATGGTGATACAGTGGTTCATTGGGGCTGATATTCAGGGTGATAACTGGGGATGAAGGAAACCATCTATTTATCATTGATGGATGTTGGCAACTCGCCATCTTGTCTTCTGAACGGGAAAAGAATCGCAATGCAGAATTTAATGATGGGACTTCCAATTGCAATGAAGAACTGGTTGCTGATTTGTGGCCGAGCAGCTGTGGGAACAAGTCATGGCTTCCCCAGCTGGTTGGTGGTTGATCACCCCACATCGTTTTGAACAACGGAAATGTGCAGGAAATCACAAGCGCCAGCTAGGTTTGTTGCTCACAAAAACGTTGTTTTCAAGTAGCCTCCATGTTTGATTACCAGATATTGTCAATTGAACACCAATCTTTATAGGCTTATCTCCAGTTTGCTGCTTGGTGCCAGTCCAATTTGCGATCATTACATAACTTCTGAACCGAGCAACAACTCTCATACTAAGCCATTCTTTGCGTGATGTTTCCCCACTTTTCCCACATCTTTGCCGCTTGTTTCAGGCCCCACTCTCTTCCCGGAGGCACCACATTGGACGGCAACGCATGTCGCGTTGTGAGCGGCACCAGGAGGTCAAAACGATGCAACATACGAAGCAGCACCGCCTGGTTCCTGGGTCGAAGCTGTTCATTTCGCCATCAGAGTGGGGACTTATGAATTGACTTATTTTTTCCCTAAATTTACTGATAATCTACTGCTAAACCTTTGATAGCCATGTTTTCAAAGGGAATCCATATGTAAAAAAACCTAGATAGTTCTCCCATTTCTCATGGTTCTCATGAGAGAATCATCTCAAAGATACAAATGTTTGAAAAAACACCAATCAATTTGTATGGTAACATGGGAAATCGATAACAACAAGTGAATCATGGATTTATAAGCAGATAATGGGTTGCAATGGATTGAAATGGATCATATACGGTGTATTTTACATACACGCGTTACAAACGGCTTTGAGATTATTTTTTTCGTCCCTTTCTTGGTGTTTTTTCTTTGTTTAATGGGAAAATTAACAGCACATGGATACAAATGGATGAACATCATCGGGAAGTGCCAATGCCCAGACCCACTGAGAGACTACCTGGCTAAAGCAAAGCCAGATTGCAGTAACTTGATCTTGGCCATTTTTTGATGGTTTGGTTCCCCAACAGCAAACGTCTTGCAAGTACACTAAGATCAACTGCATGATGATTTACCCAAGAATGGTCAGAGTTTTATCCGCAGTAACCCCGAAAGCCACAGGAAACATATTATTTTATCACTATTCTAGGAATTGGATCTGATGTTTTTATCTTTTTTGGGGTTTACAACACAACTTCAAAAAAGGCCAACCGTTGATGCCAGGAGACTCCCGGAACTTGTGGTGCCTGACAGAAGGTGAGGGTGACGAACCGTGTAGTCGGGCATATGCTTATGGTCAGAAGCATGCATGGCCTGGTACCTTCACGGACCTTCACGAAACGCTGATTACCCTCTGGTAAATTGTTACATCACGAACTGGAACATCACCATAGAAATAGTAAATAGTGAATTTTCCCATGAACAATGGTGGATCTTTCCATCGCTTTTTGTTTACCAGAGGGTCATGAAAATCGTGTTTTTCCCCCCCAGTGATTTCAGGCAATTTCGCAGCAAAAAGACCCCCCATGGCCCCATATCGATGACTGGAAGCGAAACCACAAGTGATGCCCATGAACTTCGATAAATCGATGGACTTTTAACGGAGATTTTCGCAGCACATAACCATTTTCTGAAACAACATATGCCCGTGCGGAAATCCTGCAAAATCTTCAACACATACGGCAACTCTGAGGAAATCTGGAATGATCCATGGGTCTATCAGCTTCAAGGGATGCTGAAATCAATGCGTACAGAAGCAACCAAACGACTGGATCTTTCCAACATTGGGGCAATGGGTATCCCAGTTCCGTAGTTCCCCAGTTCGCTATGGGAACAGAATGATGGAATGGGGGAATCTCTAGGCAAATCATCTGTGAATTGTCTACATCTTTTTTGTGGGGCAACCCCATATCTACGCTTTACCAAATCCTTTTTCCCGTCTGAATCACCTGACATGTTGAGTTATTAAGGAGTGTACCCCGTTAATGCCGTCCCATGGATTCTACCGTGGGCCAAATGACAGGCTCGCTGCTGAGTTCCTTCAAGCTATCAAATCACCAGAAACCTCAAAAACTTCAAGATGTACATGGGCGTGTCTGACAAAAATGGCATACCCCCAAAGACAAGTTGGCAAAAATGACTGGTTGGTGGTATACCTACCCCTCTGAAAAATATGAGTTCGTCAATTGGGATGATTATTCATTATTCCCAATATATGGAAAAACATGTTCCAAACCACCGACCAGATGATGAAGGAGTGGATGGAGGATGGAATGGGTTTTCCCCACGATTTTCACCAACGCCATATCTCATGGTCCCGCGTCGTTTTTTGCCTCCAAAGGCAGCGTGTCAACAAATCCTCCTGGCTTGGTGAAAATTCAGCTGCTTGGGAAGTGGAACATTTGTACCAAGCATGCAGTTAAAAATTCTTAGAGAATTCGTTCACCTGATATCAACAGATGTGTTTTTCCAATGTTTAAAACATCTTTTGGTGTTGCTACAGTTTACCCAGAAAATCCAAACCAAAGGTTTATCATGTCCCTATCAAAATCGTCAACAACCAGATAACTAGGGCCCATCCCGTTTATGAACAGCCCCAAATGCTTTCCCCATTCAAAGCACCTGTTGTAAATCCATTTATTTATTTATCTTTGATTATGTTCTCGTTCAACATAAATGGTGACCTTATATAGAATGGGATGGACCAAATGGTTTTCTATACTGTATCATTTCTGGTATATGTATATATATAAATATATCCAGCATATATATATATATATACATATGGATAGATAGACAGACAGATAGACAGATAGGTAGACAGATAGGATAAGATAAGATAAGTTAAGATAAGATAAAATTGGTTTTATCATCAAACTCCCATCACATTTTGGGCTTTTCGACACCCATCCGTTTCGTGACGATTTCGCTCCTCCAGCTCACCCCGTTCTCGCAGACGCTTGGCCGCCGCCACGTGTCCTTGCCTTGGGCAACTGGTGCTCTGGTAGTGACATGATCCAAGTTGGTGGCGATTGCTGTATTGATATAATAGTATATATAGTAATCTAATGTTTTCTCTATGGTAGCATCTATATATATATATAGTAATATATATATATATATATTGTAGCATTTTGTAACATATTGAAATAATAATAAATATCACTAGTAATAACCAGATGTTGAAAAAGTAATGCCATATACTACTACATTACAGCAAGGATAATCATCAACAATAGCAAGATAGTGATATGGCAATAAGAATACACACCACTAGTAATAGAGTAGTAAACAAATCAGACATGTTACTATTAATACCAATTGCTACTATTACCATTACCATCAGAAACGGTACTAACAATCGTTCTTATAGAAATGATAGTAGTAATAATAGCAATGAGAGTAGCACCTATAAGAATCCAATATGCTGAAACAACGGTGAAGGTTCGACCTCGAAACAGAACTGGTGGTACATAATTTCCTGTTTTTCTTTCCAGCCTCAAAAAACGGTGAAACAGTGGCCTATTGCCGTTGGGAACAGATTGACAGGACACTTAAAATTGGCTTCCAACAATCCTTGGGGATGCAGGCTTCCAACAATTCAGCCCTTTTCGGTACAGGTTGCAAGCCCAGGTTGAGACAGCAGGTGTCAGTCAACTGGAGCCACAATGGGTCTTCCGCCTTTTTTTTCTTGGAGAAGCCGCCCTACACTTCTCGCTGCTTCCACCCATGAAACCTGTTGACTGGGCCGCGCTGGGTTTTTGGAAAAACCAACCACGACTCTGGCTAGGTCAGCACGTCGGTCAGCCAGCTGGTGCATCGGCAAGGATCCGCCGCTCAGCATTTCATCTGCTAACAAGATTCTGAAGTCCTTTAAGTTAGGTATACCCTCTGGTAAACAGCCACATAACTATGGAAAATCACCATGCATCACCATGCTATTAATGGGTAAATCCACTATTTCTATGGCCATTTTCAATAGCAAACTGTTAGTTTACCAGAGGGTAAACCCCCAATTTATATCCTCTTGGAAGAATCATCAACATTTCCTGGAGTCATCCAAGCTGGATAACCTACGACAAAGCTTCCTTCAGCATCGAATCGGTCAGGCTAGGTTGACGGTTGACGGTTGCTTGAATCATCACTTTGTATCCACTGGCGTTGTGGGTGGTGGGATACTTCACTATAGATTGTCCTCCAATATATCATCTAGCATATAGTGAAGTATAATGGAAAACCACATCGAATGATATCATATTCAATTCAACGGTTCTCCAATGGATTATTCAATGGCATATAATCCAACCTTGCAATGGAAAACCGCAGTGAATAACATACCCATTTATACGACGTCAACCCTGGATTAATAAATCATATTATATGAATTATAGGGGTACCAAATAGTGAGACTATGATACTTATTTGGTACCGCCCCCAATTCAACAGCCATTCGAGGTTTGTTGATCTCGGGGTTGGCATTGGACGACTTCCGCATGACTTTGTTGATCCATGGGAATTTCAGGATCCTCAGATGGAGGTACGTTAGTGCCATATGTTTGGCCATATGGGGATATTCCCTTAACCTACATACTTGGTGGTGGTTCATCCCGCGGCTCGCGGGCTCGTGGGTTAGAACTCACCCCAGTTTTTCTTATTGGTGCGTTTTACGTAGCGAATGGATGGGTTGTGGGGGTTGCTGGGATGATTATTACTAGTGATGAAATGGATCATTCTCGAAAATTCCCTGCGTTTAGCACCAGTAAGTTTTTGAGTGGACCAACCCTACTCCCATTTCCAACCAGGGTAATATCACCCACGAGCCGTGACGAGCCGTGTGTTCGCTCAGCTCCCAACACCACCCTCGGACAGTTCAAGACTTGGGCCTTGAGGCAAGCGCCAAGAAAGGAAACAGAACTGGTGGGATTTTTGGGGATTCCGAATGGACATTTTTCGAAGTTGAAAAATGGTGAATTTAAGTTCAACAAAACAAACGTTCTTTGTCTGCTGGAACTTTTTGGGGATTCATTGTGGATTCAAATATAAGCAAACAGTTGGGGATAGATCCAAGACATGCCAAGGCACATGAGAATAGAAGCTATCTAGTGATCAACAGCAGTATATCAGGTATCTCATGGTGCTTCCGACAAATTGGCTGGCTGCAAAATTCGTGAATTTGAGCCTTTGATACAACGTGGCTCCCCCCAGTGATGTGAACGTTGATTTATAAGCCCCAGTAACTAGTTCGTTATAAGTACCATAAACCATAGTAATTAGAGTTATTAACCAACTTAGCTATCGTTCTGGGGGCCCCACATTGTACGGACACATTTTCTTATGGATATACCAAGTTTGAGGTAAAGGAAAGGACCCAAAATGACCCATGTCCCACTCTGACGGACCAAAAGGGCTCCCTGACGTCATCAAAATTGCCATAACTTGGGGCTAAACTTGGATTTGATGATTTCTGAGTTGAAGGGGCTCCAAAAAATAAAACAACAACAGCGGATTTCCCCAGCGGATTTCCCATGGGGAAAACAACCTTCACCATCCTTGGAGTCCATCGTGTGGCCACTGATGTCCCGAGTTTTGGGGGTACACAACGTGGGGCGATTTTTTTTGCGCCGACTTGGTGGCTCATCCCGCGAATCGTAAGTGGGTTAGTTCACCCCAATGATAAGTGGATAATCCCTACTTATTCCATTTATAACTGGGGTTATAACCCACTTACGAGCCGTGGGTAGTTCGCCGCCAAGTAAGTGATGCTCTAAGAACTATGGACTTGACACAGAAGCTCCATAAATTGGACACATTGAATCTTCCGACGAGTGGATTGTCGATCTTTTCCCAAGCCCGTCCAAGATGCCATGGCATCAGCCAACCATTGAGGATTCAGTACCTGACCGAAACGGCTGCTGGTCTCTACGTCTCCGTTGGAAAACATAGGCAAATCCACACAGAAGATGTTCATTTTGGTCCAAAAAGATGGATTTCTCCATAGGAGGCAAGCCCTGGGGGGGCCTAAACCTCTTGGACACACCTGACACACCTGTGTATGTGCCAAGATGTTCTGTTCATATGTGGCATACCCCAAGCCAATGCGAAGTGCATGGCTGAAATGCTCTACGTAATGCTTATTGGATATCTATTTGGGGTTGCAGTTCCAGTTATAAGTGGTTATATAACCATAGTTGTAGGGGTTATATCCCAATTTTATGGAGGAATCCCATACTTAACCATTGATAATCACAACTGCACCCCAAGTAAGGGCGTAGCACAGAGCCCCATATAGACCACAAATCCATTCCTCGCCGCACCACATGGTCTCGTAGCTCATCTTCATCGAAAAAAACGATGCCTGAGTGGCTGCACAGTTCCTAAGCTGCCTTACTTCAAACCTAAAATAGTATATTCTTATAGGGGTTTTGAGCATCCAAATCTGGCGACATCAGTGGATATAGCTGATAAACGATGGTTGTTTTTTTTTGGTTCGGGGATGACATTTACCAATAATCCCTTCCCCCTATTACTAACCCCCCCAAATAATGAAAACTAGGGTCTATCTCTAATTTTGGAAAATCTCAGGTTGGCCAATTGGACTTTTTATTGATCCCCTTTAGAAAACAATTTAAAAATAAAGCTGCCATATGTGGGTTTCACCCCCTAATAATAAAAACTAGTTAGCCCCGGGGTGTTTATCATTTGGGTCCGTGAAAAATTTAGTTTTTATGTTATGATTTTTAATTTAATATTAGGGGGAAGCTTCGAAATCCAATTTTTGGCAATATTTTAATTGGGTTATAAAAGGACATTGAATTGATTTTGAAATCGAAAAAAATAGTTTTTTTTTAAATTAAGGGTTTAAATTTATTAATAGGATCCGCTTCGAAATCCAATTTTTGGCAATATTTTAACTGCGTTATAAAAAGAAATTGAACTGATTTTGAAATCGAACAAAAGAGTTT
>Ga0126342_10009030_pt1 | contig 17859 bp, 13 predicted proteins | sample Cyp1metagenome_FD_92528 | JGI IMG/M metagenome (GOLD analysis project Ga0126342, IMG submission 92528) | Coral microbial communities from Lord Howe Island, Old Settlement Bay, Australia - Cyphastrea 1 metagenome | ecosystem: Host-associated > Invertebrates > Cnidaria > Coral ... | reverse complement strand
TTTTTTTCAAGGGCATTTAACCAGAAACTTGTTTATACCTGAACTTTGGTAGGAACTTTTGAAACCAGTTTTTCAATTACTTTTTCACAATGTCTGAACATGATATATATATTTTTTGTAAAACACTTTTAAAGAAACATTTTACATAATACTTAATGAAAATTTCTTGGAAAATCCACCTTTTCAGGGAAAGAATATATTAAAAGAAATCTTCATAAAGTATTATGTAAATGTTTTTTGTAATTTCTATGAGGGGGGCCTTGCCCGTATTTGGTTGATGATGAATTTTTGGTTATCTAGATTACTTGTTGAAAATCCTTTTGAAGATTACTATGTTGGCTTACATCTTCAAAATGATTTGTGTTATGGTTATTGTTGAGATGGTTGTGATTTTTTGTTGAATGATGGTTTTCTAAGATTGTTATGAAATCTGGGTTAGATGATGTTTTGGAATGATGGTTTTGAGATGTTGTTTTGAAATCTTGGTTGAATGATGTTTTTGAATGATGGTTTTTATGAGATTGTTATGAAATGATGGTGAAAGTGTAGGGGCTGGTGCAGGGTTATGTGATGATAGGAAGATGGGCAAGGCCTACCCTAACTTATATATATATATGCAGGAGTTTGACTCATCGAAAAATGCAGATGATGCAGAACAAATGATAACAGATGTTAAACTAGCCCAGAGTAGCGCTCCAAGTCAACCCGCCAGGGTTGTCAGTGTCATGGAGCACTGTCTGCACATCTGCGCAAGACCCAAAGTTTTGCACATTAGGTCACCCCACACACCCCAAGATCTCTGCCGAGAAATACACCAATCCTCAGGGGAAAGTCTATCTGATCTCTCTTTGATGTGCGAACAGGGCACGAAAATCACATGATGCAGTGACACGACTTTTATCTTTCCAAGGTCCAAACGCTTCTGCCAACGACCATGGGTCGCATGCGATTGGAAAAGTTCTCCGGAATGAACCTAGTGGCACAATGCCAACTACGTTCATAGCTCAGCAGCGAGACTCAAGTTTTCCAACTCACAACTAACGCAATTTCAGTTGGGAGTTTAAGTCTTGAGCTGGACTTCATCCATCGCTTTCAGCACCTTGGAACGAAGTCCATCGATGCTTGCGAACCTTAGAGCCATATTTCCTCATCGCCGCACATGATGATTCATGGGAATGGATGTTCATCCCACTAAAAATGGTATTAATAGGTATTGATCCATACCCTCATCACGAAATGGACCAAACTGAGTTCAAAACCACTGTGGAGTCGCTCGAGTAATGACAGGCTGTTTGCTTCTCCAATCGTATGGGTACTTGTGGGAATACCTCGGGGACAGTTGGAATTGGGTACCAGCTCATGCATCCGATTCCAGATTCTCTCCCTTGCTGGAATTCATCGCTAAAAGCTTAGTGTACATAGTAAAATTCATGCTCGGCATCACTCCGCCATGCTCTGATTTTTCCATATTTTTCCTACGCTTGCTATGCCAGGCTATTCCATGCGCAATCTCAGATCGGCACGGCTTTCGAAGCAAAAGCAACTCTTTCTCCTCAAGCATCTCTGTCACTTTGGAGTTCGCATCCTGAGGCCACAGTTTCTCTGTCAAATTGTGGTCCCCTAAACTGCGAATATATCAACTGCGACAAAAAAAACCAAGGACGTCATAGCAGTTGCAAGTCGATTGAAACTATCACGCAATGGAATCTGGGAGCCACATAGAATCGCTGACTCATACAACTTACAGCATCAAGTGCATCAAGTGCTCATGGCCTTGAGGACGTTTGCACCGACCAAGCTCTCCAAACCTTAGCCGGGTATGAATCCACTTGGAGCTGGGCCAAGTTCAATAATTGCAGCTTTTGTGACTTTTTGTGGCTTTAGTGGTTCTCCGTGTTTCTCCCATCGCAGGGCCTTTTCTTAGATCCTGACCAACCTCAGAAGTGAAGTTTCCAGCGTCATCCACTGGCGCAGCAACCTTCACAAGATCCGACAGGAATCCGAAGCCAAGCGCAAGCGGCCCGAAGGATCCAGTTTCATGGTGGTACGACAAGGGAAGGAGGGACGCAGAAAGAACAGCACGTTTCTCTCCTGGTCACAAAGCTAACGGGAGTTTGAAGCAACCATCGGAACTTGAGAAAAGAGCCCCAAGCCTCTAGACCGTACTTCTGACCGACCACGTAGTCCTTGCACCCAGAATGTATGCAGGGTATTCATCTGTTCAGGAGACCAAAACTCCGACTCATTATCTCTGAGATGACGACATCTTGACCGTGTCCAGGTGCCGTATGCACCTAAATCAAGAAGATGCTGCAAGGCAGTCCACAAATAGAACAAGTTGCCTTCCGCAAGTGACGCATCATGTGACATGGACATGAATTGACATCAATAAGCAAAAATCAGCGATTCTGCGCAAAGAAAACTATTTTGCACCGACTACGTGTCTGCTTCATGCACAGGCATCAACAGTGCAGCCGATGATCAGGGGAACTCTCATAAGACTTGTGTCGCTGAGCCTTATGATATCTACGCTAAGTGTACAATCTTTTCGATTGAACCCCACCATACCCCGCGTGTCTGTCATTGCAGACGCTCAGAAATCTGCGTCCAGCGCAAAAGCGGTCAAAGGCTCTGAGGTACCAGCCATCACCCCTGCTTTCTGGTACTCACCAACTCGCTTCTCAAAGAAGTTGGTCTTGCCCTGCAAGGAAATCAGCTCCATCCAGTCAAAGGGATTCTCGGAGCCAAAGATCTTGCTGTGGCCCAAGGCTGTCAACAGCCGATCAGCGACAAACTCAATGTACTGAGTCATCAGGTCTTTGTTCATGCCGATCAAATCACAAGACAGAGCTCCACAAATAAACTTGCGTTCCACCTCAACTGCACCACGGATGATGTCATGGACAACCTCTTCTGGCAACCTATTCTGGAGCATGCCGTACAGCAAGCAGGCGAAGTCGGCATGGAGGCCTTCATCGCGAGAGATGAGCTCATTGGAAAAGGTCAGACCAGGCATCAAACCTCGCTTCTTCAACCAGAAAATTGCACAGAAAGATCCGCTGAATAGGATCCCCTCCACTGCCGCAAATGCCACAAGACGCTCAGCAAAGCTGCTTTCACGGTTCATCCATTGGATGGCCCAACTAGCCTTCTCACGGACAGCTGGCATCGTGTGAATGGCATCGAAGAGGTCGTCCTTCTCCTTTGGGTCCTTGATGTATTGCTCAATCAGCAGCGAGTAGGTCTCAGAGTGGATGTTTTCCATGGCAATTTGGAAGCCGTAGAAGGCCCGGGCCTCAGGAATCTGCACTTCTGAGGAAAACTGCTGTGCCAAGTTCTCCAGGACAATCCCATCGGACGCAGCAAAAAAAGCGAGGACGTGTTTAACGAAATGCTGCTCGCTCTCGTTGAGGCTTACCCAATTCTTGTTGTCCTGTGCAAGGTCAATCTCCTCAGCAGTCCAGAAGGATGCCTCGTGCTTCTTGTACATCTCCCACACTTCTGGATACTGAAGTGGGAACATCACCCAACGACGAGGGTTTTCCTTCAACAAAGGGTCTTGCTTCTCCAACTCTTTGTACTTGTCAGAGATGGGGCTCTTCTTTGGCACCGGTGCTAAGGAGTCGTTGGAGGCCTCCTTTGCCAGAGCTTCTTCCAAGTCCCCTGGCAGATTCACCTCATAATTTCGAGCAATGGTGCCATCTGGAGCAATGAGAGTGTGGTGTGGCAGTCCAGAAACGTGGTAGTTTGCCGGTGCATTTTCATCCACCACAGACGCTACAACACACCGAGTGATGCCATGTTCCTCAGCAAAGCTCACGGCTTCATCCACGTCTCCATCCACACAGATCAGGACAAACTGACAGCGCTCAGAGTAGCTCTCGGCCAAGTGGTCCAGATGCTGAGCAGCCTTTGGGCAAGCCTTGCACCAAGGAGCAAAAAAGTCCAACACCATTGCCTGTCCTGGCTTCTGCAGCGACAAAAGGTTGGACTGGCTCTTCTCACCTGCCCTGGAAATCTCCAAGGCCATGTCCGGTGCAGCCTTTCCAACCATTTGCTGTGCCATCTTGGTTTGGTGCAAGAAAATCCAGGAACCCACACACGGTTGAACGCAAGCTGAAGCCAAAACGCAGCACAGGATCAACGGCTAAAGCACCCGCAGCAGTCGAAACGCTGATGACATCTGACATGTGTTCACAGACTCAAATGTTGGGGGCAACAGGCAAACACACTTGATTGGTCAGAGCTTACCGAACGCTACTGAGCATTAGGCCAGTCCAGTTCCAGACTCGGTTGTGATGTAGTCTCCTATGGTTTCTTGCAAACGAGAGTTTTTGGGATAAGCTTTGGTGTGGACATTTCCATATGGGCTGGCTCCAAGGAATCCACATGCACAGCTGCTAACAAACCCCTGAGACAGGCACCACCAATAACCTGAAGGCACCGAAGAATGAGGTGTTCAATTCGGGGGTGTAGGATGGGCTCCACACCAAGGGTGTCTCGATGCCACTGACTGGGTGCTCGTATTTGATTCCTTCAAGCGCACCTGCGTTGGGATGGCAAGCTATTTAGACAAGTTTGGTGTCAAGATTCCACATCGACTTGGAATTGGAAAGCGTTTTCACCGCGTCAAAAGATCAAAAGCACTAAACCAATAGAAAGCAAGGCCTCCTTCACATTCCTTCTCTACCTTGAAGAGCAAAACGACTGTGCTGTCACTATGTCATGACGCGGTTGTAGCGCCACGTCGGACTGACACAATCCTGTGCTCCTTGCTGTGAGAGTGGCACCAAGGAGGCCTTCAAGTCGCTCCACCAAGCCAGATGCCACCACCAAATGCCGAGTCCTGCAGCAGCTGTCAGCTTTGGGAGTCTGAGCTCTGCACAAATCATAGAAGTTTCAGCTGCCTGTCAGATTCCGCCCATTCAGCCTTCACGATGGAATACCTGAGAAGTTCGAACAGAATTCAAAACAAAAACAGCATTCAAAAACATTTGAAAAAATTGGTTTCTGTGGCCATATTTCTGTGTCAAAGATCCAGCAGGCCCTTCGTGATTCTGTCCGAGGAACTTGAGGTCGGGATTCACTGCCACTGCCTTTGGAGACTCTGAAACAACAAGAACAATGACTGACCTTGCGACATCTTGTGAATTGTGGAAGGTTTTGCCACCCAGTTGAATGGTTTGTTACCAATCGATTGAACGAATTGTCCATACATGGTATCGCTGCCTTAAATGAAATAATGTGCAACTCGGGTTTGCTGAAAACTTGTCCAACGGGCAATTTTCCGCACGGGTAAACACGATACAAACTGGGCCCCCCACCCGGTTGGCGGGGATTGTCCACGGTGTCGTGGTCCAGACCGCCAACTGAAATGTTCACATCTTCTGACATGAATCCAACTAGTCGAGCAATAATCCAAAACACTTGCAAAAGTAAAAACGGCACAACTGCGGACAAAAGAAAGAACAATCCGCTCACACCGTTGTCGGCGACGGAATGAAAAACCCGAATACGACAATACAGTTCTGGTGGGATCTGTAAAATGGTTTTTGGTTCGGGTCCGAATTTTACCGGGCTGGGGGAGAACAAAACAAAGACACAAAACGTGTTTGATGTGTTTCGGATTGTTCAAGGATAGACAAAATGACATGATTCAATGATATTGTACTAACAACTTGTTTGAGGCGAACAACACCTTCCAAGCGGCACAACGTAGTTTCAATACAACTCATGACCTTCCAACTGTTCGAACCTGGTTTTTAAATAATTTGTACATAAGCTCGACGTGCCCCTTGAGTCGCTACGCAAAATATATAAATTGAAAGCAGCTGCTGGCCTCAGACCCCCCAAACTATTTCAAGACCCATTTAATTTACACGGGCAAGAGACCCCGAACCGTGTGGGGGGTAGGAAAACAATGTACAATAATGTGCCAAATACAAGCAACAATAGCTATGGAGCAGTAACAGGTCAGGTACAGCAGCAGGAACTTGTTTTGGCGCCAGAAGCCACGCTATGTCTAATCACTTGAGGCCCAGGAGGGTGTGAACGAAAGCTAAGGGTCACATGAATGTGGAAATAGATGAGCTGAACTTGGAAACAGGGAAGTAGAAAGCACGCGCATGTCTCCAGAGCCTTTTTTGCGGCAGTGAAGTGAAACTGCGGCAGTGTGAAGTGAAATTGGAACAGCGGTGAAAAGAATTGGGGCGGAGAACGTGCACTAGAAACGTGCCAGAGAGATAGCGAAAATAATTTACAGATATGGGCATGTATAAAATACATATGTAAAGAGATATGTATAAATAAATACAGGTGTATATATATACATACATATATTTATATATGAAGACAGAAATTACAGAAAGAAAATCAGAACACGATATCGACACAAAGAGATAGACATGCATATACAGGCACAGGAGCTGCACAATGGAGAGGTTCATATGTAGAAGGCAGTTGCATGCTGCGTTTGATGACATCCGATGGAGGTATATAGAGCTGCAAACATACAGGAAATAAATGCAAGTGACCTAGGACTTTGCAGCCGGCACCGCCATTGAACGATAGGGAGGATTGTATCCGGAGCTGCTTTTGAGCTCACTGCCAAAGTGTCAGACGGAACAACACGTAATCTGCCGCTTTGAGATTAAGACAACTGAACCAAAGAAGATGGTTACTGTAAAAAGCATGGGCCCCATCCAAGATTGTAATTTTTTATGGGGTCAAAAGCCTCAACTGTGGATCTGAGTCACAAAGAACTCTATCGGTTCTACGGCCAAATTGATCGAATCTCCGGCGAGCTTGTAATGTCATGCTCTGATGAAGCATAGGGCGCAAGGGTTGTATCTGAACAGCATGTAATCTTCGGCTTTGAGTCGTAAAACATCTGAACCAAAGAAGGCTAGAGACTTACAGACGGACGGCCCTGGCAGGATTTGAGCCCGTGACCATCTGCTTCCGAGACTGCTTCAAAATGCCCCGGGAGCTTGGGGGGGTTCGAGTGAGAAATCACCGTGTTGGACTCAGGCCTGCCCCTCCCCTTGCTGAAGCAAGAGTAACTCCAGCTAGCTACCGCTAGCTTTCGTGATCAGCACCTCATAACAGAACTTCATACCAGGACATCGAAAAGAAATTCAAAAGATCATCAAAGAAGGACCTTCAAGAGGACCTTACAAGATCATCAGATCATCATCCAAGAATTTCCTATGAGGATCCCGGAAGAACTTTCATATAAGCACCAATGCAGGCCACTGTCAAGATCTTGACCCAAGGACCTCCAGAGGAGGATTTCAACAGGATCTCCGCAAGATCTTTTGACAAGGACCTCTACAAGATCACGCAAGGACCTCTTAAAGGATTTCAGCAGGATCACGACAAGATCTTCTGACAAGGAATCGTACAGGACCTTGACCAAGATCTTCATGCCAGGACCCCTCAGAGAATCTCACAACAGCGTCATAAATAACCCACTGCTGCTGGAGAGGATCTTACAAGACCTTGGGACAAGAACCTCCCAAGACCAGTCTGATAGTGCTTCAGCTGGGATGTAGCTATCGTCTTCTTCATCACTTTCCTGCCCTTGCCCTTCTTGGCTGGGCCTTTGCCCCAAGACCACCACCTACGGTTGTTCCTGCCTTTGCCGCTATGGCTTCAGGTCCCTTTGCACAGACATTGCCAGAGCATGTGCAGCTAGGACAACGGTGCATAGACGGCCGTAGCGTTTTGTGAGTTTCAATGTATTTGGGCACTGTTTGAAGGACACCGTTGCAGTGATTTGCACTTGACAATGGTTATTCCATGCTACAGTTGCAAAACATGGGTTTGACGCAACAAATTCGGTTCTGCATGCTTTTTCTTCATGGCGTGGGTCACAGCAGTTCTTCGAGCTTTGCTAGAAATTTCTTTGGTGTTATTGTTCCAAGACTTTGTCTCTAACACCATATTATACATATATATATATACAATATATACTCAGGAACACCGGGGTGCATCTTAGTCTGCCCTTTGTCGTTGTACTTAAGGTACATTGGCTTTGGCAAAAAGCCTTTCAACTTTTGCCAACTTCTAACATCTGTGTCCCTGCAACATTGGACCTTGGAAACATTTTTCCAACGAACAGGACATACCGAAGTGAATTTGTTAACTTGAGGAGTATCTGTGGAATTGCAGTCGAACGTACCCAACGCAGCACACCACGAAATTATCAGCCCCACCCCACCCCACCCAACCCATGTGAAGATATGCTCAGCAGGCATGATGCATCTGTGGCATTGCAGGAGAACGTACACTAGGCCAGCATGCGTGTGAGAACGCAAAGCACATGGCGTTATCAGCCCCAATGTAATGTGAAGATACGCTCAGCGGGCGTGATGCATCTGTGGAATTGCAGGAGAAAGTGTACTAGGCCAGCGTGCGTGTGAGAACGCAAAGCACATGACGTTTCTAGCCACATGTTCTTGCAACTGCTACCCCAACCCCTCAAACCTGATCACACTAATCCTGCAGCTGCTTTGACATTTGCTGCGTGTGTGACCTCTGCTTTTCATGTAGAAGCCAAACCCCAGCACAAGTGCGACAACTTCTTTTTGCTCCAGCTTGTCAGCGAAGGCTTCATGTACTTGGGATGAAACGTATCCAAGCTAAGCATAGCATGAGCATAGCACATAGTGCAAAAGCAATTTTCACTGCATGTTTCATTGCAGGCAGCCATCACAAAGGTCGGCAAGGTGGCTCAGCAGGTGCCACAAAGACCCAGCCTTTGACGGTCCACTTCTGCTGCACTATGCCTTCTGCTTCTTCTCTTCCTAGAGGGTCACCTGCTGCTGTGATGAGCCTTTTGTCTCGCTCATCCAACCCAACATATTGGCCAACCTCTTCTGCAAAGTTCCCTGGCAGCACACCTTGTCTGTCCAGCCGCAAGGACCCCCAACATCATGTTCCTACATTCTGCCTGCCTCCTCTTCAAGTTCTCTTCGCTGAGCACCCACCCATCCAAGCACCATTCAAAGGGACAGGAGTTGCGAGGGATAGTCAGAGATGGGCTGGCCAGGCCCGAAGCACCACTGTTGGTCAGCGGCATTGTTTCTGTGAAGGTGGACAAAGCTAGTGCACACCACTGCCAAGCACGATGCTGATTCCCAACCATTCTTTGCTCTTTCCATCAGGCGAACAATGCCACTGTATGGCACATTCCACGCCCAAGGCGATGTTCCATCTCCTTCGCCAAAGCCTCTGGAAGGTTGATATGGAGAACTGAGAGAGGCAGGCGACGTATCTGCGCAAGTTTTAATGCAATAGGACCTGTGACAATGAAAACCACGCAGAGCATTACAAAAGGGGCCATCTGCACTGATACCATGGTGATGTAACAATTGCCCAAAATGGTTGTTTGTTGGCCGTGGGGTAAGCTTTCTTAAAGTCCATGAGGCCTGCTTCGTATACTGCATCATGCCATCCAAAACGTTGCCAAGCTGAGACTTCTTCGTCAAATCTACGGAGGACAAATAAAGCGTCATCTGTTCCCAAACCTTTGCGGAATCCAAAACTTTCTTGCAGTGGTAGGTCAGTTTGTTCAAACCAGTGTTGACCGCGCTTGTTGGCATTCTATTGCTGGGACTCGAGGGATGGTCCAGAGTACAACCACACCGCGCCATCGATCCATGCTGTTGAAGGGCTCTTTCTGTTTCCAAAGTAGTACTTGCAAACCAGGGCCATCAAGATCCAAAGGCTGCCACTGTGTCGCTGGCGTTCGCCATAATTGGCGAACATACTGGCAGATCATGGTAGCTAAAGTTGGGTCCTTGTGTAGGTCTTTCAACGCGACAGGCGGCATACCATCGCCACTGCCAGCACCCGGTCTCAGTTTGCGGATGGCTTCATGAATCTCTTCGTCTGAAATGTCCGCGTCCAAATCTGCAGAGTTTTGTTTGACCTCATCACTGACTGGCATGGTGTCAATGAAGGCTTTGACCTCATTACTCAAGAGGTCAGCTTGGCTACTTATTGTCGAAAAATGTTCACGCCATTCATCAGGACCAAAAGGGTTTTGTCGGGCCGCTTTGTACACACCCCTGTTCTGAAGAGACCGCAATGATTGAAAGAACTGGAAGGAGTCCGCCTCCTGTGTTGTGTGGGAAGTCAGAACTTGCTCGCAGTATTCCTTTTCCAAAGACCTAAGTAAACAACGTTTCCTTCTCTTCAAACTATTGTGCTGGCGCCGACATTCTTCCAACTGACGTTGAGCGTCTTCATCTTCAAGGTTCTCGCGCAAAGTTGCAAACATCGCTTGTTCTGTCGGAATTGAAGACATTCAGAATTCAGACTACCAACTGCTGCAGAAGCGGCTGCATTGCGCAACCAGGGTTTCCGACTGGATCGCTTGACTTCACCGCAAACCTTCAGCACTTTCTGCTCTACCACCTTGCGAAAATCAGCGAACGGCATCTCATTAGCGCACGACTGTTTGACCTCTTCTGCATGTGTGTAGCGAGCCTCTGCCGCAGCATCAGAAATACCCATTAAAACAGTTTAGTCCGGTCGAGGAGACCGGGTCATGCTCCGATGTCGCTGAGTTTGCTCAAGCCGCAACACGTACTCTTTGGCTGAATGCTGTGTTTGGAGGTCACCTGTAGTATGTCGCAAAGTCATGCTAACAAGCCTTGACAACTGATTACGGCGAAGTAACTAGCATCCAGTCAATCTCATAATACTTGCGATGAATCGCTGAGTACCAAGTGCCGCGGTGTCTGTTCCCTAGGGCAGGTCGGTGGCTGTCGGCATGCACCCATTGGCCAAGGGACAGAACCTTACTAGTTGAATACTCGTCAATGTGATGTCTGGCAAGAGGTGTGTATCTCCCCATGATTTCACTTGGCTCATTCGGGTCTTCAAAAAACTGTGCGTTCCAATCTCCCGTAATAATATGAGGAGTGTGTGTGCCAAGAGCATGCGTGAGTGTGCAAGAAGGGCTGAAGTTAACTTCGGTAGCAGCAGTCTCATGAGCGACCTCATCCCAGAATTCATCCAGTTCATCTGCAGTAGATGTGGACACCGACGCCCGCTGTCACTATCCAAGATGGTGGTGTGCTATTTGGTAGAGCACTGGGGTCTCGCGGCAGAACAAGTGATAAAACTCTCCCAGTGCTGGACCGATGCTTTGGAGCCGTAAATGCATGCCAAATGGCCGACCACTCCGGGTTCAAAAGAATGCTGACCATGTTGGTGCGCACCAGTTCCCACCCTTCCCATTTCCAGTGGCGGCATTGCTGTGGGTTGCTGGTTCCTTCGTGAGGTGGGAGAGCATTCTTACAGAACTGCTATCTCCCATCCCCTGCTGGCAGCCAAACACACTAGTTGTTCCAGCAAGGAGTAGGAGCAGGAGTCACACGGAATCGTCAACATTCCTCCAAATTCACCAAATATTGCGCCTGCCACGAAAACGACCTCCCACCTCTCATTTTGACCCACGCCTGCCAACATTTCAGCAACGTGCAGAGGACGAAACCGTCTCCGATTTCCCGTGCCTGTCACACAAAACGACGTTCCAGACCTCAAAGTGTCCCGAAAATACAACGCCTGCCACGAAAAATGGACACAGCTCAAAGAAAACGAGCACGGCACGCTAGTAGAACGAGACCTTCGGAAAAGCCAAAACCTAGGCGCCCATCTTGTGTGAGCCTGCGGTCTAAGCCCGGTCTTTAGCACCTACTGTACCGTAAGAACCCCTCAGTGTGGACACAATGTTTGGGAAAAAATGCCCAACTTAGAAAGTTTAGAGAACAGAGAGAGAGAGAGAGAGGGGCGAGAAAAAACAAGAAAAAACGGAAGTGGAAATAGGAAAGAACTTGGGAAATCAAGGCTCGAGAATCACGAGGCGAAATAGCAAGAACCATGCTGAATTGCATGAATAATGCACACATGGCTCAATTTTACAATTGCTTGCTTTGAGGAGAACAGCCAAAAACATCCAATAGCATCCAGCAACAGTAGGTACAACTGCACAACGGCACAACGGCGAATACAGCAAACAAGAAAAGGTGCAGTGCAATCCGGCGTTGGGCCACGTCCAGGTCATCCCACGATGGCCCGGCGCATCACAAGGCGCCAACATGATAGATGATATAGATAGATAATAGTAGATACTACATAGGGATATATAGGGCTGTGTTTTTGAGTTTTTGAACACTTTAAAAGACGTGTTTTTGCAGTGCCTTGAAACACAAAGAGGTCACCCATACCTGCCCTCGTTCCCAGAGAATATAAAAGAGACAACTCCTGTGGCCGGAAAAACAACAACTGTTGGGCAGGCCTAAGATCCATGAAAGATGTGGAGTTCAAATTAATATTCCGGCCCCGTCGACCCATTCAACCAAGTCTATTCCAAAAGATTCCAAAAGAACATCTCCTCAATCAGTGCAGTATTCAGTTGCCATATCATTCCTGTGTACAGCTTTCACTTTCCACTCTTCTACTCACAACATTTCAGACCTCAAGGTCCTTGAAGGTGGCAAAGTCTTCAGGAAGCCTGAAAGCGGCTGGATGGCATCCGAGCAGTTGCAAAATATGACACTTGTCGTCACTCATGACACCTTGAAGCCTGAACATCCAAAACAGTCGTCATTCAACAGATCTGTGGCGGAGCCAGGCAAGCTGCCATACCCAACGTCACAGACAGACCGTGTGTTGAGAACGAGACTCAATGCACTTGAAGGCCACGTAGATCGACGGAGAGACGTGGTCCTGCAACTTCGATGCTGAAAATTTAGATCTTGTGAAAACATGTGAAAACTGCTGTTTCTTGTGCTCGAAAGTCAACGCTTGACTTGCCTCTGGATATTCCAGCTCAGCCTCTGCAAGCGCTGTACGGGTTGATGGTGACCAGTAAACTGGCTTCCTGTCAACATTCAAGGAGCGCGTCGGTTTCATTGAAAAATATCCAAATTGAAAAGAGAGAGCGGAATAGAGAGCGACACAAGCCAAGTGCCTCCCACGGTAAATGTGGCCACCACGTACCATCTCCTGCAACACCCTCAAGCTCTCAGCCAGCTGCGTCACCGCTAAAAACGGCAAAGTATCCAGCTTGCCTCGAAAATCCGAAGCCTTGGCGAATCTGTGTTTTTACTGTCGAGATCTATCTCTAATGAAACAGCCTCGGTTTGCCTAAGATCACATTCCTTTTTCAACTCAGCATTCTCTAGAATTGCCAGGCTTGCAATCTTCCCAAAGGTCTTGGAATGTCGATTTGAGAAGGACAAATCGGGTTCTTACCTGAGACAGCGACTGTGCTGCTTCATACTTTGGAAGCAGAGTCAAGTAGGGCTCGTCAAAATCACCCCAAACACCATATCGCTGGAAGGATGTCCTTGCTGGAAAATTTGGAAAACATAGGCAGAAGAAACAATCTTCAAACCCATCCACAAAACAGTCCAAAAGGATTTAAACAGGCCCCGCTGATCCAGTCTCATCAACACCATGCGAATAAGTCAGGGAGGAAGACAGGCCTCTGCTCCTTGACTGTTTCCTGAGCAAACTTGGCTGCCTGCTCACGCAGCCTTGGCTCTCGTGCGTATGTTATTTTAGCAGCAATGCTGGACTTGCGCACAAAGTTGCGTAAAGTCTTAGAGGACACGTTTGTCTCTGCGGTTTTCTGCCGTGGCGTGCGGTGGCTTTTTGGCTCTGGCTTGATAGGAGTGAGTCCCTTCTTGTCCTTTGACTTGAGGCTCTGAAGGACCTGCATGTTACGGAGCGAGACATTTTGAATTGTTAACACAACACATCACAACACAACCACATGGTCAGTTCTGCTTCAACGCAAGGTCAGCAAGAAACATAATCCGATGTGATGGCTGCTGATTAAGTTGGCGAGTTGGTACATTCCTTGTTTCTTTCACAACAATCACAATGTCCAAATGTCCAAATGACACCGCATCCAAGCACCTTCAGCTCAATAGGGAGACCATGGCAGTCCCATCCTTCGATTCGGGAAGATGTTCAAGTACTGAAGTGTCAGCATAGGAAGAATGCAGTCAACAATACCTCCAATACTCAGACAAGCTGCCTGGGATGTACTTGATCTTATGACCTGTGGCCTGGACAGACAATTTGATCCCAGAGACACACCTGCCATGCTTGGGAATGCTCTGCAAGCTGTTCATCAGCAATCTGAGGTGGCAAGGTTTTTCGCTCGATTGCTGCATAGAGTCAATGGCTGCACTCGGTACAACCATGATTCTGATAAATGATTCCGCAACGAGCAAGGTCAGTGGTATTTGTTCAGGATCCTTTGAACCATTGCTCAAACGAGAACACAGAGTGAAACCAGACCATGGATGCCATGGATGGAAAAGCACGGCCCAATTCTGGGAGTGAATAGTGGTCTATGCAAAAACGTCAGAACACTGGCAACTGGGGGCCACGAATGCTCAGAAATCAGCTCTTTCTGGGTCCACTTCTCGAGTCCGTCACTCGTCCCAACCAACTCTTCCTTTTCCTCACGGAGCGACACAGATCCGTAAAAAGTTGGAAGCATCCCTTTCCATCAAGGCTTATTTTGATCTCAAGTGGCATGAAACTACATCATGTGCCCTGCGACAGAAGTTGCATGCAAAGGTTACCTTAGAATCCTTAGAGTGTTTGACACTTAAAATATAGCGTCTTGAAGACATGCTGGCAAGTTTCGACTTTTGGAGGAACACTTTGGCAGCTCGTCGAGAATTTGCCATTTCGGTCTGGGTGTCTTCTCGGGTACTTGAGAGAACGGTCTCCAGATCAAAGTCGGAGTAGTCGTGCCTGGAAAGCACCGCTTACAAGATTACAGGTGCATTTGAGCTGCATCAAACTCTAGCTAAGGAAACAAAGCAAAACACAACCATGTCGACGTCACATAAGGCGGCGACAAGTCGGTCAAATCTTCAGGCTCTTGTTCGTTGAGAGTTGCAATGAACTTTTCTGAATATGTGCGAATCACTGGCAGGAAGTCCTCCACATTCTCTCACCCTCTCATTGAAACTCACCGCTGCATTACCATCAAAAGCTTGACCTTTTTGATGTCATAATGATACTGCAATGATACTGATAATGCATGCGGGGATGAAGCAGGATGATCTACCCGGACAGTGTGCCAGTAGTCTCCGTTTCTGTGCATCGCAAAAAAGCTGCAAAATTTCCCTCAAACCTGTGTTAAGTACTTTCCCTTAGACAACGTCAGCATCGCAAAGACTGTCCGGATGTGCTGCGGTCTTTGCCACTTGCCTGCGAAACTGCTACACTGGACGCCTTTGTCCAATTTCACACCCTTCAACCAAAGAAATCTTTCCGTATAGCTGCATCATGTCGCATCTTTGGTGACGTTTAACCAACATCTAAAACTCCAGCCTGAACTGGAGACCATCAATGCGAAGTAGTGAGCAATGCGTCTTCGCCAAGCATGCACCAATATTTGTCCTTAGAGGAAAGGCCAAGAACATTTGGCTTCCGATCCTCTAGGCCTTTGGCGAGTCTCTTTGAATTGTCAGACCCGTTACAGACATTCTCTGAAAACAAACACAGCGTGCAGGTGTGTACACAACTAAAAAGCACAAATCTAAAATCAACACAAAATGAAAAAACATGACGTACAGCCACATCCCCGAAAGGCCACAGATACAGAAAGGCTCAGGGCTTGTGTTCGCCGAGGCACCAGTGAGTCCAAAGGGCTGGCTCACAGAGCCACGGAAAGCGGCTATTGCTGCTAATGGTGATGTGACCTGACAGCAATTGATAGATGGCAATCCATAGATGGCAATCCATGGCCACACAGTACTTCTTCCGAGGGCACAACAAGGAGAAATGAACAGTCAGTACATGTTTTCTGATTGTTCTATGTCAGTGCTTGCTTTTCCAGGCTTCAACATTTCAAACTTCAAGTCAAGGCTTTGCCATTTAAAAACATCATTGCTTTCGCCATTCTTGTAACGTCCCAGACAACAGGCCAAAGAAGTGAAAATGTCCTATCAGGTCAGCCTTGATAGCTGCTCACGTACGATGCAGTGCCAGACTCCAAGAAGAACATATCGGTTTGCTCCAGGTTGGTATCATTCGAAATGATCACCTGGGAGCAAAACTGAGATCGTGGTGTGCCGGCGGCTATGGCGGCCGTGTCTCATGTCGGCAACAATGGTTCGCAGATTTCAAAACCGCCAGGTGAAGGTCTGCGAAAACGGAAAAAAGGGTGACTTATGCGCAGCATCAACCGTCAAGACCACAGCAAAGCATCCTAAACAGCTCGGGCAAAGCTGCTTGGCTGCTTTTTTATAAAAAGATTCTGAAATTCTGCGAGTTCAAAGTCTCTGAACCGGTCGTCTGCAGCAGCCAAGAGGCTTCACTTGGCGCTATCGAGATCCTTGCCAAAAAAAAGGTTTGAACCGAGTTCCAAAGTCAAAACTGTCAAGTAGTACCAATCCAAAGATTGCTCCTCACTTGCTATCCCCCAGCTCTGCCCTGCCTGGAAATTGCAGTATGGCAGAAGCGACGCATGACATCCTCTGCAAGGAATTGAAGAAATCCAAATAGCGGATGCTGAGCCAAGAGCGGCATATACCTGCATCTGCCGTGTCTGATTCATAACAACACATTTGATCAGGTCGAGTATATAAAGATTCAACTGCCATTAAAGCTCTGAACTTGAAGAAACAATGGATGCAACTGATGCTTGAGGACTTGCCACTTGCAGCCTCTCGAAGTGCAGATCGCTCTTCAGGCTTTCGGCTGCCAAGTTCAGAAGCTCAACCTTGTGCTCTGGGACATCACGTTCCTGCTCCTGGAGCAAAATTCTTTTGAAGACTTCGGGCGAGGGATTCCACCTCCAGGAAGTCTGACTGAGTCTGACTGAGTCTCACTAACTGCACTAACTTGCCATTGCCATTCGATCCAGGCCAGGATCATTACAACTTTTTCGGACCTCTCACTGTCTCCCAGTCTCCCAGTGTGCGAAATCCTGAATTGCCATTACAACACTGCGTTGAATGCGTAGAGTGAGGCCTCAGAACACTCTGTTGGTGCATTTGTTTGGCTCTGTGTGTTGAGCTCACCCTCCTCGATAAGCAGGTAAAATGTAGCTGTCTCTATCTCGGCTTGCTCAGTCCACGTTTTCTGGTTTCTCCCACACGTCAACAGCAGTTTAAACAAGGACATCATCTGAACTATGCATGGAGATCAAAAAAAATTCAAGCAGTTCGTGCATATAAAGAGGGGATTGAGACATAAAAAGACTCGTGCCACATCCAAGTTGCGTGGAGAGATGTTGTTGTCAAACCTTTGCAGTTGCCAAGTCATTGATTCAAAAGCGCAAAAAATATTGTCTCGTTTGGAAGAACTGGCAACTGTCAGAGAGGGAACAGAGTCATGTGAGTGAAGATTTATTCACCCTGTATTCGCACGGTATTCGCATTATATTCGCACTAGTCCATTGCCAAGACTCAGGTACTGCTTGAGCGCGGTCAACTTGGAATCCCTGAGCGTTGAAACTCCAAACGACTTGAGAAAAAGTCTCCCAGCTATGTGAACCCCTGATGTGGAACCGTGTCCCTCACCTTTGAACTGTGAGCAAGTCAAGCTTGGTCATGGATGATGTGATGGAACTGATAACCTCAGTCGAGACTTTTTCTCCATTGAGTCATGCTTCTGTGAACTGTGAAAGCAATATATATGTGTATGTGTGTGTGTATATATATATGTGTATATATATATGTGTATATATGTAAGTGGAATGACCACTACACTGGTAGCTCCCACACCCAGTCACCTCCTTGGCCTCAAAGAGATAGGATGTTTTGTATCCAACCACCAAGATCTATGTAAGATCACCAGAAATCACCAATA
>Ga0126342_10009029_pt1 | contig 17860 bp, 12 predicted proteins | sample Cyp1metagenome_FD_92528 | JGI IMG/M metagenome (GOLD analysis project Ga0126342, IMG submission 92528) | Coral microbial communities from Lord Howe Island, Old Settlement Bay, Australia - Cyphastrea 1 metagenome | ecosystem: Host-associated > Invertebrates > Cnidaria > Coral ... | reverse complement strand
TAAACATGTATATATGTCCCTATGTATATATGTATACATGTCTATATGTAGATATGTATATATGTATGTGTACATATATATATATATATATATGTATGTAAATGTATATGTATATATATATATATGTATGTATACATATAAATGTACATATATTTATATATGTATGTATATGTAAATATGTATACATATATCTATACATATACATATACATATGTATATATGTACAATATATATATATACATATATATATACACATACACATTTACATAAATATATATATATAAATATGAATTATATATGTATATATGTGTATACATATAATATATACACGTATATATATATATCGAATCTACGCACATTAGCTTTATCATACCTACACCTACACATAACTCGAGATATTCCATAGATAATTGGAGTGCAATAGGGTTATTATCCAGCGATTCCCATGATGTTCCCATGCCTCGTCGTCGGTGGCTGGATTTAAAGGTGCCAAGAAGGAGCATTCTGCGCGGCAAGCGGAAAGGGAGCTGGTTGAGTTATGGGAATTTCCACCATGGGATTTCAAATTAATCCCCTTATGTATTAGCTGCAAGATATATGTATTGGTTTATAATTAAACCCTATGAAATAACTACGGTAACTACATTTAAATATACGGACTTTTAAATATACGAACAGGTATTTTAGACTACCTCCGGAAGGTTTTCCTTGGCCCGCCGGGCCATTTAAACATACGGAATCCCATTCATTTATACATACCGAACTACATTTAAATATACAAACTTGTATTTAATACTACCTCCGGGGCCTCGCGGTCTGGCCCGCCCTCCACATATTTAAATATATTCAACTGTCGTTACGGTAAAGATATCTATAGAATGATCTACAGTTAGTTGTCTTCACCATAAACCATAGTTAAGTTGGATCTAAATTCAAAACCAACATAACTATCTAAGGGGTTAAAACCTTGTAGTTTATAAGAACCCAATTCTTTTAATCTGCAGTAACAAATTGGTATTTTGGGCACCGCACAAATAAGGATCAAGTGACTACAACCGGACCAGTTTGCGCTACTTGTGGATGGTTTGATGTGGGTTCGATTTCGGTTAGCTGAAACATACTTAATTATCTTAATTAAAACATACATGATTTTATATTTTGGTGTATTTGAGTCTTGGCCAGGGTGATACCCAAGCCATGTCTAGGCATATTTGCCAGGACAATTTGTATGTGATCAAATGTGTCCTCTCAGAGTGCCAAACCGCCATCGAACCAACATGCGCTTGTTTCTGTTTCCGGAACCGATTTGCAATCTTCACTGGTCAACAACCCGGGAAAAAAACAAAAACAGGAACATGACCTAGAACACTTGACAGACCAACTTGGATGGTTGAATAATAAGAACCAGTAACCTTGTTCAGAAAAAGAGTCCGCTGACCAATATAATGATCTAGAGACATGTTTGTTTCTGTGCTTAAAGGCTTAAATTGTTCATCAACTTAACTTCAAACAAATTTTGACGATTTCTACCAGATTTCACCAGCAAATTTGGGTCAGTCTTTTAATGTGTGTGTGTGCGTGTGTTTAGAATTATATATATATACATGCATATGGACATTTCCTGAAATGGGGGTACCCGCAGATCATCCAAAATTAAACCATTTTAGTATCGAAAACTGAAAACCATGGTTTTGCGGATCTTCCGTAGGAAACCTCCGAATCTCATTGAAGTAGTTCAATTCATCTACCCATAACTACTTCAAATAGATTCATGAATTATATTTCGGATATCCCCCGGCTACTTTTGGGAGTTATATATCAAGTAACTTGCCATGTGGGGGCCACTTAGGTCATAGCATCAATTCCTTGCGGGCCTTGCGTCAGAGCTGGCGGGGTTCCTCCAGGACATCCCGGAGGAGCCAGTGAACCTGCCCAGGTGGTAGCGGTTTCGGGGTTTCGGCCCTCGGAAGCAATGGTGTTTTAATGGGATATGTATGGGTATTTTTATGGTTTATATTTGTTTCTGATTGTGATGAGGAAAATAAGTTTTTAAGTGGCAGGGTGATATTTCATGATGTTTTCTTCTTAATTCATGGCTTATGGGGTTCAACCCCATTAAAAAAGAAACCAACGAACCCGAATGCAGTCACGTAAAACACCTGCGCAAAACAAATTATTTCAACAGTCTAGTTAGTACATGTTAGTACATTTTCCCTGTGTTACCGTACCAGTCTACACTGTAGAGGTGGAATGGGGTGGATTGCAGAGTGTGCAGTGTGAAGGCAATTACGAAAGTGGAATGTTGAGTGGGAATCGCAATGTGCAAGGTATGAAGTGGGGATTGTGGGGTGTAAAGTGTAGAGTGTAAAGTGTGGATTGTAAAGTGTAAATGTGGAAAGTGGGGTGCAAAATGTAAAGTGTAAAGTTTTGAATGTGGAGAGTGGAGTGTAGAGTGTGGAGTGTGCAGTGTAAAGTAGTGTGGAGTATCAAGTGTAAAGTGTGCAGTGTTTAGTGTAGAGTGCAGAGTCTGGAGTGTGAAGTGTAGAGTGTAGAGTGTAGAGTGTGTGGTGTCAAGTGCGAAGTGCGAAGTGTGAAGTGTACAGTGTAAAGTGTAGAGTGTGGAGTGCAAATTGTAGAGTGTGACATGTAAAGTGTAAAGTGTAGTAGTGTGTGGATTGTAAAGTGTAGAGTGTGAAGATTGGAGTGTAGAGTGTAAAGTGTAGAGGTGTAGAGTGTAAAGTGTACCGAGTAAAGTGTAGATTGTGGATAGGAGAGTGTGAAGTCTAAAATGTAGTGTGTCAAGTGTATAGTGTGAAATGTAGGTGTAGAGTGTGGAATGTAAAGTGTAGGGTGCGGAGTGTGGAATGTAAATTGTAGGGTGCAGAGTGTAAAGTGTAACATGGAAAGTGTAGAGTGTGGAGTGTGGAGTGTGGATTGTAAAGTGTAAGGTGTAGAGTGAAGAGTGTGGATTGTAAAGTGTAGAGTGTAGAGTGTGCTGTGGAGTGTAAAGTGTAAAGTGTGGAGTGTGAAGTGTAAAGTGTAGATTGCGAAGTGTAAAGTGTAGAGTGTAAAGTGTGGAGTGTAGAGTGTGGATTGTGGAGTGTAAGGTGTAAGGTGTAAGGTGTAAAGTGAGCAGTAAAAAGTGTAGTGTGTAAAGTGTGGATTGGAAAGTTTATAGTGTGGAGTGGAAAGTGTAACGAGTAGAGTGAAGAGTGTGGAGTTTCAGGTGTAAATTGTAAAGTGTAGAGTGTAGAGTGTGGAGTCTGGAGTGTGAAGTGTAGTGTGGAGTGTGGAGTGTCATGTGTAAAGTGTAGCGTGTAGAAGAGGTGGAGTTTAAAGTGTAAAGTGTCAAGTGTACAGTGTAACGTGTAGAGTGTCAAGTGTGGACTGTAAAGTGTGAAGTGTAGAGTGTGGAGTATAAAGTGTAGAGTGTAAAGTGCAAAGTGTGGAGTGTATACTGTGGAGTGTGGAGTGTAAACTGTAGAGTAAAGAGTGCAGAGCAAAGAGTGTGGGTGCCAAATGTAAAGCGCGTGTAGCATGTGGAGTGTGGAGTGTAAAGTGTAAAGTGTGGAGATTGGAGCGTAAAGTTTCAAGATGTGTAAAGATGGGTAAAGTGTAGAGTGTAGATTGTCAAGTGTAGTGCGAAGTGTAAAGTGTACTGTGTAAAGGTAGAGTGTGGATCGGAGAGTGTGAAGTGGAAAGTATAGAGTGTGGATGGTGGAGAGTGAATTGCAAAGTGTAGGGTGTGGAATATAAAGTGCACAGGGCGAAGTGCAACGTGTAAAGTGTACATTTTGGAGTGATGTGGAGTGTAAAGTGTGAAGTGTAGAGTGTGGAGTGCAAAGTGTGAAGTGTGGAGTGTAAAGTGTAACGTGTAAAGTGTAGAGTGTGGAGTGTAAAGTGTGAAGTGTGAAGTGTGGAGTGTGAAGTGTGAAGTGTAGAGTGTGGCATGTCAAGTGTGGAGAGTGGAGTGTCAAGTGTAAAGTGTGAAGTGTAAAGTGTAGAGTGTTGAGTGTGGAGGGTAAAGTGTAGGGTGCGAAGTGTAAAGTGTAGAATGTGGAGTGACGCAAAAGTATTGCGCATGTCACACAGAACGGCTTTCGACGCGTTTTAAAACATGTTGGGATGTCACAAAGTGCCACGCCTGCCACACGACGAGGTTACGCAATGATTGAAAACTCCAAAAGTGACCACTTTTGCAGCACTCCCCTGCCAGAAGCAGGGCCATAGCGCAATCATCGCTAACGGTTGCAAACAGTTGCGGTTACAGAAGCGGCGCCAAGCGAACACGCCTCCACCCCCAGACCCCCAAAGTAAAACGAGAACCCTTCGCTACGCATTCGGGAAACATGTGATTTCATGAGGTATTAGATATATATATATATAATATATATATATAATATATAATATATATATATATATGTCCCATGACCAACCAACTGCAATCATGGATCTGGATCCAGCCGTACCTTCTGGGGAAGTATTTGAGGTATGATTTGGTGGGTTAAGTCCCTTCTCAACAAGTATTTGGATCCACAGGGTATGGATAGTGGGAATATTCCCACCCCCCTTTCAACGAAACCATGCTGGATGTACGCGGTACGATACAATGGGGCTGTTTGAATATTGGGGGGTGCGAATAATATTTACATAATCAATGGATAATGCTAGTATTGTATGGAAAATCATGAACTGCATGGCTCATTAGACCAGAGAAAAAGCTTTGAATACAGGCTGTGTATACCGAGTCCCGGCAGGATCGTGCGCGACTCGAGTCAGCTATGAAGCTATTAGCACAGGCTGTTAAGCTATTAAGCTGCTAAGCTATTAAGCTGTTAAGCTATTGAACTGTTAAGCTATTGAACTGTTAAGCTGTTTGTGTAATAGCTTAATAGCTTAATCGCTTGTTCTAGTAGCTTAATCGCTTGATCGCTTGTTCTAGCAGCTCAATCGCTTAATCGCTTGTTCTAGCAGCTCAATCGCTTAATCGCTTGTTCTAGCAGCTCAATCGCTTGATCGCTTGTTCTAGCAGCTTAATCGCTTAATCACTTGTTCTAGTAGCTTAATTGCTTAATCGCTTGTTCTAGCAGCTCAATCGCTTGATCGCTTGTTCTAGCAGCTTAATCGCTGAATCACTTGTTCTAGTTGCTTAATCGCTTAATCGCTTCTCCTGGTAGCTTTATCGTTTAAACGTGTTTGTTCTAGTATCTTGGTCGCTTGTTTTGTAATTTAATATCTTAATTTAGCTTCATCGCTTGTTCTGATAGCTTGAAAGCTTGATAGCTTATTCTAATAGCTGAATAGCTTGATAGCTTTTTCTGATAGCTTAATGGCTTGAAAAGAGTTGCGGGACAACCCTGCTGGCGCAATGTGTGCAGATAATTCTTACGAAATTGCTTCTTAATTTGCCAGATGAGGATTTTCTAAGAACAAAGTATTGTTACCACAGAATGGGAATCCTTGGTCCTTCACCATAAGTTCATTAGCGTCGTATTATTGGGGGAAACATGCCCATGTTGGGTGCACATGCCGACTGATCATGGGAGATGTTGTGCATCAGGGCGGCATATGTTGATGGCTCACAGATTTGGCGAGATGTCAATGATTCACCAGAGCAAACCAAACTTTCTATAATCAGAAGATAGGAATGGGGTCAAGATGGGTCAAGATGGGTCAAGGTACAAGAAACAACTTGGGTAGCCTGAGCAGATCATACCATGACATACCATGACAAGAGTCCAAAGGCATCAGCGTCCCAACCATCCATTGGGGTTGACATCAGTCTAGGCGTAGGAGTAAACCCCATGGAAGACTAGCTCAATAATGTAAAACATTGCAAAGCTATGTTAATATGATTATTAAATGATTATTATATGATATCAAATGAATGAATTGTCCAGTTGTGCTGTCCTTCCACCATGGGTTCTCATGGATTTAAACTAAACAAACTAGTGGGGTCATTGACTGTTGGATGTTTTTGCTTTCACCTCACCTCAACAGACCCGGCCATTGGCGCATTGGCCGTGCCACTTGCCTGAACTGATGCATTGGTTGCACAAAGCCGTGTGCTGTGCGGCTGTAAAGAGCATCCTGCCACCTAAAGCGTCGCAACCGGCTGGGCGCTTGGAAACAGAAACTTGGCTGGGAAGCCCGAACTGTGGATGGTTGGGATGATCATCCCCAATGGCATGTCCAAAAATGTCCAAGAATGATAGGTGGATACACCGCAATGGCAGTTTGAATGGGGCAAATCGCTTGCCCCAAACCGTTCGTCAGCTAGCTGAGGCTAGCTGGAAAACCCCCAGCCATGGTTTGATGATTTTCCCGGCTATGAATGGGCTATATATATATATATATATAGGCTATAGGGTTCAAAACACTATTTTAAGAACAGTCTTTCCCTCAAAGACTATTCTTTCATATAGCCAAATAGTCTTTCATGAATCACACCTAATCACGCTTAATCACGCTTGAACGTCGTTCAAGCGTGATTAACTTGAACGTGGTGCAACATGGTGCACATGCATTTTTTTTCTCAGCCATGTATGCGCAGATCATTTTTGCCAAGTGCCCCTCGTCCTTGGATAAGAAACCAAATGATTGCAACAAAAGGGCCAAATGATGTTGCACAATGTTGCACACACATTGAACGTTGCGAGCACAATTGTTTCAAAGTAGCTCCAAAAAGATGTCATTATTTAAATTAAATATTTTACATCTTTCCCTCTCTCTCTCAGCCCTGTGAGCTGCTTTTTCAAGCAACTTTGCGCTTTTTCGCTCACAGCCCTCTTATCATAAAGGATCTCGAAAATGGCTATCAGATCAATCAGGCTATCCAATGGCTGTCAAATATGCTGTTGAAAAAAAAATATCAATGGAATCCCCAAACAATGCTAATCTATGCTAATTTTAGCACTTTTTGGGGGTTCGTCGTTCACGCCCAAAGCCGGTCTTTCACGCCCAAAAATAGTCTTTCACGCTCGAATCACGCTCAATCACGCTCCAATCACGCTACCTTTTCTTGGCAAAACCTATCTTTTTGGGTTCAACATGGTAGTTTATGGCCAAAAAAGGGTATCGTGATTAGAGTTAATGATTAGAGCATCCTTTCACCATTAGATTTCATTTTGTAATTTTCAGAATTACTTGTATGTGTTTAAGGGTGATTATGTAAATGGCAAAATGGGAAAAATATCTGAAGATCAAATCGGCAATTTTTCCGGGCAGTTGTATCAGCTTCAAGCGCATCTTTTTTGTCACACACACCCCATCAACAAGCAGTGTTGAACTCGTTGGGTACCACAAGTCGAGACTCGTTTAAAGTTTTAGAACCAAAATCATTTTTCCATGGTGGGTCTGAGGTGGAATTGGATCGATATATAAATCCAAATTACCAACCATATCAACCATCTACCTGATGAAGATGCGGGGGAAAGCACTTGCGAGCCAAAATGTACCCCAGCATATAGGTTTCTAAAAACAGTCTTTCGTCTTTAGTCCCTCGCGAAGAACGGTCCCAAAAACAGTCTTTGACATCCAGGCTATCCCTCCAATAATCACACATGGCAATCGAAAATCATCTATTGAATTAGATGCTTTTGTCATTAACACCCCCTACAACTAGGATTTTCACGCCACCCAAGTTTGATAACGCCAGAGGGTAGTCAGGAGGATCTGGGATGACTCTCTAGGACTCTAGGAATGAGGGTAACAACCTGGCATATTTCCAGCAAGCCAAGTCGATTTTGAGATACACCCGTATTTCCAAGATGTTCCAAGCATCCACACCCTTGAGGGTTCAACATTCCACGTGGGAGAGATGATTTGATCGCGCAACACGAATGTTGCTTTTAATGCCAAAATCATGCCAAAATCTACTGACTATGCTGCATCTGATCATGATCATTCCCTCAAATCCTGAATCCACCTGAGCCGCGCGAAAATTATTATTTGGTACAAGACGCAAGTCACGGGGTTTTCCTACCTCGTTCTCGGGTCCAGTAACGTTTTTTGGGGTCTGACCTCGTTCTCCAATGCCGCACTTGTTTTTAATAGCTAACTGCTTTGCGTGCGATGCCTACCTCTTTCTCGGGGTCTACCTCGTTTTGCAACCCAACTATGATCTTTTCGACAAACCGGGGTACGACACAATACTTTCCTCCATTTAACCAAATATGGACTACATCTTCCAACTTCAACGAGCACACCCCAAGTCGTCAAATTTGAACACCTCGACCATCGGTCGCCAAGGTACTGTCAGGCGCAATGTACTCGTTCCGAAGCTCGGGACTTCCACAAATACCTTCTGCTGTGAGGTCCTTGCCGAGGGAAAAATCTCATGGCCTTCCTTTTGTTGCGGAAAAAGCATGAAAAAGGGCGGGTTTACCCAGAAAACATGAAGAAAATCATGGCAAAAACCTATCATTTTGGAGTAACAACCCCAACACATATATCACCTTAAGAATATGACCTGGAAAACAACCATGGGAAACGCCAAAAGCGACTTGACCGTTCGTGATGTTATGTGTGACATCATAACCCCTTCACATACCCATGAGCGCAGTACAACGCGAGTTGACGGAGTGTCTTCGGCCAATGTAGAATCCTGATATATGTTGCCATGAATAATCACCATAATCAGTGAACTCCTTCTTTGGTTTCAATCCATTGCTGTTCAAACGATACTAAGCCGTTATCATTGTTGCTTAGTATTAGTATCTTGGTCTGTGCTTCAAAATCTGCTTATGCAACTCCATATTTTCTTGGACACACCCATTTTCCTACGTGACCCGCCAACAAGGTCTATCTGAAAATACTCCAGCGTTCCACCGCCACATGGTTAAGGATGTGTTATCTATCCCAGTCCCAATACATCCATCAAAAACACATACTAACAAATCATGAAATACCACAAATATCCACAAATTACCATGAAACCCCATTAAATCCCATAAATATAATGAAAATGCCATGAACATCCATTACTATCAGCTAATTTCCTTTGTTTGCTGGTTAATTTAAATCCAGTCAAAATCATTCAAAATCGAAAAAATACAACATTTGTGAACAAATTGTGGATCCATCACCAATTCTTCTATACTAAATCGATCCACCCGCATGAACAAAACAACCCGCGCCTCGTTGTAGACCTTGATCTTCACGTTGTGCATGTGCCCTGGAGAAGGACAACAGCTTGGCATATGTAATATAGTATGATTTTATAATATTATAATGTATAATATATTAAATTATATTATGTATTATTATTATGTATTATGTATTGTTATGTATTATGTATTGAGGAACAAATGTGATTTGCCGTGCCATGAACAAAATAGATATAGAGGGATTATCGGCCGGTTTTTTCATGGAATATCTATCATACATAATTCAAAGTGGGGCCCCCGTTGTGAAGCTTTTCATTGTCATCCATCCAACTGCAGATACCATCTGGTTATTTCACATAGCCATGGAAAATCACCATTTTTAATAGGTAAACCTCTATAAATGGGCCATTTCCCATGGCTATGTTAAATAACCAGAGGGTATATCCACAATAAGCCCCTGGTGCCCACCTTCTAGCGAAGTCTTCACAGTCACTGAGGCGTGGAAAACGAATGTGCCAGGTTAGATTGCCGAGAAAACCAAGCGGTCGGGCAACCAACAACCCAGCAATTTATCGTTGCTTATCTACTAGGGAGGTAATTCACCAACAAAGCAAGAAAAAACATGAACAACTCAAGAGCTTCCTAACGGAAGAGTAAACTATCAAAAACAGAAAACAAACGTGCAAATCAGAAACATTGTGCAAGACACGTATTTTTAGACCGTTCAATCCATAGGTTTCCCGCTCCACTCGCCTGGATTTTTGCTCATTGTCCTAAGCGGCAAGGGAGGTGACAAGGATATTGGCCCCCATCCAGCTGTGCAAAGGTGTTGACATTTTTATTTCAGAGTGGAAAAGGAAAGTCAGCGACATTCTGGCCCTTTGCAGGATCTCCAAACTCTCAAGCCAGCTTTGTCGATGTTTGTCTCTGTGAATTGGAATTCTTGACATCCTCAAATGACGTACCCCTGACGATGGTCCCTGTGCTCTGCAAACAGCTCCCTCTAGATTGGCATCTGGCAACCCTGTGTCTTTTTTGCAGCGACAACGGCCAAATCTGAAGCCAAAGAAGGGAATGGATCCCTGAGAATTTCTGAGATCTCTTGAGCCAAGCGTCTTCACATTCACATTGAGAAATGCGCATTTGTCGTCGCCTGAAACTTCGGCGTGGCGTGGCTGAAAAAGGTGTAGCCGCTTGAGAATGATAAGGGACGGCCGGTTTCCGAGGAAGCGACAGACAAGGTGCTTGAGATGATATTGGCACACAAGAGAAACTGTATAGTATAGAATGGCAGCTCCCTATTTTTCGGGGTCACAACTGCCACTGCCGAGAAGCTGTAGATGTTTACTCCCTGTGAATCGCGATGGATCGAATCACTAGGCTCTACCTGGCAGCGTGGTGCCATCCATGATGCGAACAGGTGCTTGATGTATGATCGATCCCTTGACACCCCAGAAGGTGACATGATACCCCATGAGAAATGGCAACTTTCATGGGTAAAATGGCGTTGCAACCTGGGTATACAGGCTGTCCGGCTATCCTCATTTCTGTTGCTTAACCCCCCCTCTTCCGCTGCATTCTCACATTTGACATACCAACACTACCCTCTCGCAATTTCACATAGAGATTTACCTGTTCAAAATGATGTTCAATAGCCAACTGTTAAATTACCAGGGGGTAATCCAATCAAAGCCATTCAAAACCCCCAGCTGATCTCCATCCCCAAAATATTCCAGGTGTTTTTCTGGTCAAAAATTAACAATGCCTATTCTTGGCGGGGAAAACCAACCCACAATAAAAAGCAAAGCCATATCTTTCCCGAACCCCAACCCCCTCCCCCATCTATTCCTATCGCATCTTGGTACATCTCTATTAACATCCCATCGATATGGTTGGGAAAACCCACAAAATGACCCCATCATCATCCCATCCCATCCCCATCCTATTTCGTAAATAGTAACTCCCTATTAAAATCCACATCTTTGGTTGGTGAAATCCTATGAAAATGCAATCATTCCCCCATCTTTATATAGCTATGCTATATCATATCCATTATATAACCCATCAAATCCCCATCACAATTTAATGGCTATTTAATGAATATATCAATGGGGATATGATGGGTATTTCATGTTTTTTTTTTTGGTTAGCAATAATTCATACCCATCAAATTACCCCATCCCTCCATCCATCCATCCCCTAACCCCATCCCCTAACCTGGGAGCTTCCCGCCATCTCGATGCTGCGTTTGTTGACGAAGACCCTGGCGCCGTTGTTCAGCCGCACCACCACGCCGGTGACCACGGAGTTGCGACCGCTCTTGTACTGACCTCGACCGAAAAAGGTGACCACGGGGGTTGGGACAGCCTGCTTTAATAGGGGATGGCATGAGTCGATTTGTATGAGGAGTCAAGTTGAGTTAAGCTGATGTAACCATCAACATTTGGGTCAAGGACAAGAATTAAGGGATGGGATTCGAATAGAATCATGTGGAACACAAACATTTTTCAGATGTAGGTGCAGAAATGGATGGAAAATGAGAAATGTGTTTCGATCTTATGGAACAAAAATAGAACAAACATATTGCATGGTCGACCATGCAGTGCACCGCAAGACAACCACCCGCTGTCCAGGCTGTCCACCTTGACAGTCCAAATCTTGGCCAGTCCGCCATGTTTTTTTTTCCCCAAACCATAAGTAGCTGTTTCTCGAGACTCAATGATATCTGTAATATTGAAAAGGAACATCCAGCAATGTCCTTAGGTGTCCCTTCTTCGTCACATGCTTCTTGCAGTCTCTTTGATCACATGAAGGTTGCCAATAGTTTAGCAGTGTCAAAATGATAAGGACATCGTCATTGACACAGCCATAAATTCGGGGTTGTATTCCCATCTTCAAACAGACCCAAATATCATAGTATTGCTTGTATACTGTATGCTGTATACCCTAGTTATATGTATATATATATACACACCATATAACGACAATCACTTAGAACCAGTTTTACCAAAATGTTCTGACTCCAAACTTAGAAACCCACCAAACCTCCACACTTAGAACCCAGGGTTCTATCTGTGAGGTTTTTTTTTGACATCAGGTTCTTACTGTGAGCACTCGCAAGGACACAAAAATATGTGAGTTTGCACTGCACGGGTTCATGTACAGAAGTATCTATGATATAATATATGATAATATATGTATATTTGTGAATATGTGTACGTATTCAAAGAGGTTCTAGGTGTGAGCACCCGCCAGGTCACAAACATATGTCAGTTTGCATAACTTGACTTGGGTTTACATACAGAAGTATCTATGACATAATGTATGTATACTTGTGAAAAACTTGTGAATATATGTATGCCTACAAAGAGGTTCTAAGTGTGAGTGCCTATAAGGGCAAAAGATGGCAAAGGCATGTCTGGGATAACATTTACATAAAAATAATATGTTCGGTGTTCTAACTGTGGTGATTTGTTGAGTTTCAAACTGTGGGAACATGTGACAACACATTACCTGACGATTTTTTGTTTTTTCCAAAATAGGTTCAAAGTGATTGTCGCATCCCCCATTGTTGAGGCTTAAACCATATAGAGCTGCTGAGCTGATGCTGGTCCCGATGTTCAAATCCCCATGGTGTTTTGAAATATCGCTCAAGTTTTCACCGATAAATCATAAATACCATTAATTAATTATAGATCCAATAGAGAGGTTCCCACTATTTTTTGTGGTTTCAAATGATCTTGGTCTAAGCAGTGAGTATGATGCAACCAACAGCTTGAGTTGTGGGCACTATTCTGTCAAAAATTTGTTGGTTTTGTGGTGGACGTACGCATGATGTCCCAAATTCCTTGTTTTTTCCCAAGCAAACCAGTTTTTGGGCAATCGTTGTGTACCAAGTAGGTAGGGTTGACATTGAATAGCAGCAGCAGCAGCAGCAGCAGCAGCAGCAGCAGCAACAGCAACAGCAACACAAACAACAACGACAACGACAACAACGACAACAACAACAACAACAACCACAGCCACAGCCACAGCCACAACCACAACCACAACCAACAACAACAACAACAACAGCAACAACAACAACAACAGCAACAACAACAACAACCACAACCACAACAACCACAACAACCACAACAACCACAACAACCACAACAACCACAACAACCACAACAACCACAACAACCAGAACAACCAAAACAACCAGAACAACCAGAACAACCAGAACAACAATATACAACAATATACAACAATATACAACAATGACAACAAGAAGAACAAGAACAACACAACCAACAAGAACAACAAGCACAACAAAAACAACAAGAACAACAAGAAGAACAGCAACAGCCCAAACCACAACCGCAACCACAAGCACCACCATAACCCCATCCACAACCACAACCCCAACCCCAACCACAACCCCCAACCACAACCCCAACCACAACAACAACCCCAACCACAACTACAACCCCAACCCACAACCCCAACCGCATTCGTTGGCCATCTTTAAGTTGAGTTCCCCATAATCGCACCCATCTCACAGAGGTCTGAGTGGCATTGGAACATTTGCACTTCAAAGCTTCCACCAGCGCAGACGCCCATGGTAGCATAGCGATAGATTCCCGTACCTGGCTTGCCCCGTCTGTTTGGCCCAGGGGGATCCCAAGGATAATGAGTGGATGGGACGAGTGATGATGATTGACCCCCGTCATTTCGTGGGGTTGGCCGGCAATATCTTGGTGTCCTCCAGTGGTCACATTGGATGTTGCGAGCGCATGCAAGGGTAAGGAGAGGCGAGAGATAATTTTTGGCTTGCTTCACCGCGAAGTCGATGACGCAAGAATGCCCTCATCGAAGCTTAGCCAGATGAGGAGCACAGTTCGATAGAGTGGACCTAAGTGAACCTTGTTCCTTAGCAAAACGAGGGTATGGAGAGGCCACGGAGAGGCCTCAGGATGCCTCAGGGCAAAGTTAAAACCAGCAGCCAGGCAACAGGGAGTATTGAAAACCTCAACCTGACTCAGCTGTCTCAGAGGAGAATTCTCTGCTGTGTGTTGGATCAACCGAGAAATTCTATGGCATTAGTGAGTACCAAATTATTCCATTTTCATACCAGCCATGTCGTTATGAAAATAGATGAACATGGTAGTTATGCTGAACAACTAAATACTGTAATCACATTACAAGATGTACCCTTACATTTCCCCGAGAAACATGTTGGCTATTCCCCAAACTAATCCCTTTTGCAATTTGTCCAGATTGCTTGGGGTTGATGTTCTAAAACTGCTGAATATTGGGGATTACTGGGATTACTATCAAGCAACCAAGCATCCCCACTGCTGGTCAGTAAGTCTAAAAACAAATCACCAATGAGATTGTCACCATATCGCCGGCTACTGCTGGTTAAACCAACCAGATATACCCTATGGTAAACTAACATAGCTATTGAAAATGGACCATTTATAGGTGATTTACCTATTCAAATAGTGATTTTCCATAGCTATGTTAGTTTACCAGAGGGTAAATGTGTAAGCATGCGGGTTTGTCTCAACATGTGGAATACTGCAAAAACCCGAAAGTTTCCATGAAGTAAGAGGGAAGATGATAAACCTGCTATCGATCCAGTCGGCTTCCCAAGATGTGTTGGTTATTAGATCATTATTTCGGATAATATCCCCAACATATCCCCAACATATCCCATATTTGTTTGTGATTTTCCCCATTCTTAATCTGTTGCTTGTCATGGTTTGTCATATTCCCCACTGAAATGACAGTTTCGGGCTATCCATCCAGCCTTTTTACAGACACAAACACACATTGCATACTTTGTTGGTTGTATGTGGTTGTAGATCCCATGATATCGCAGGAAGCACTATTGATCACCATTGTTTCTCGCTCATATTGGATAAGCAATCAAATTTCACCAACCTGAAATTTTGGGATGCCTTCCCTGAAGCACAGAGTTCCGTGCCAGTCCGGTCGTAATGATTTATCAACTTAACTCATTTGAGCACTTTTCACACTTTTCAAAACCCTCTGTCGTCCCTTTAAAAACTGGTTTGTTACGAATGGATTTGCCCTGATGGACTTTAATAATCCATAATTTATCCATAATACTCCCCCCAAAAATAGGTAGATACGGGTAGAAAACACTCCCAAACATTCCCAAAGTATATAATCAAGATCCCCATAGAAATCCCATAGAAAATCCCACTGAGCTTCACCTTGATGATCGAACTTCTTCTCCGATCTCCAACTCTTCTGGATGTGCGGATCTCCTCAGTTGCGGCTGCTCAAATCGTAGCCACACCTTTTCCACATCCTAGGGGGTTAGAAAAATCCGGGATTGACATTACACAACCGTGCGCAAACTTCATGTGAGTCTGAAGAAATCACTGTACTATACTATGATAATCTATGATATACTGATATACTTGAAGGAGTTCAAACCGCTAAAAAGGTCTTTTTCATGCCGCCAATCACTTACAGTCCTGTCTTGCCATGATCATTCGGGTATCCGGAAAACCATAGAGTTTGCCAAATCTTTGAGGTTCGATTGTTGGACGTGGTGGACCACGTCTTAGGACATTCTGGACCAGAAGCAGCCGCCTCAAAATCCAACAACCAAAACAGACATGACAGTCGATGAGGAATCAAGAAAAATACACATTAAACATCATTAAACGGTTTGGGCATTTCTGGTTTGGGATGTGGCAGTGTCAACCCCACGATTCTTAACTTGGGATTCTCATCCCAAAGTGTTGAACTTGGCCGAGTCTCCCGAAACTCGGCACTGCTCGTATTCGTTGCTGTTCCAACCGCGCTGACCATCTTGGCTGCTCGGTGACCCAACGGTGACCGGACCCAAACGGTGGATGCATGGAATAGTCACCACATCAAGAAAAACATTGCGTGAGGACTTCATCAGTTACTGCTGTGAAAAAGTTACGCTTGCGACTTGGGACGGTAAAAGTAGTGATAAGATACAATTCCCAGGAACGGAAGAGAGAAATCCACATTCACAAATCATAATCAAAATATGTTCATGATATAAAAACATGGCTTTCTATATTCAATAAATTCATCCATGGTTCCCCTTAGCAAAAACATTTCCACATTAACGTTTCATATGATGGTTTTTTGAATTTAATTGGAAGCCATCATCCCTTGAATGGTCACCAGTTGACGGCCGCAGAGAGTACATACCATGACCTGGCAATTGTCGTGTCTTGTTGCCCGAGGCTATCTGGAATGGCTACAAAATTGTTTAGGTTAGGTTTTTGTGTTTTTGTTTAGGGAATTATTTTTGGATTTCTGGCTGTGCCTGTTTTCCGTGCTATTCGCAACATTTTGGAGCTGGAATCTTCCATTTGGCATGCTATTTGCAACATTTTGGATCTGGAACCATTCATTTTGCTGGTTTTTTGCAGCATTTCGGAGCTGGAACCTTTTGCTGCTTGCTATTTGTAGCATTTTGGAGCTGGAACCTTCCATTTTGCTTGCTATTTGCAGCATTTTGGAACTGGAATCTTGCATTTTGCATGCTATTTGCACAATGTTGGTTGTTGTCTGCTAGTTGTGGGTTGGTGTAGCTGGAGGAACACACCAACAACTGCTGATGGTGTGGTCTTTGTTTGGGTGTAGGCAGTGTTTGTGATTTCCTTATGCTTGTGGTTTTGGTTGCGGTGAATACCACCAAAGCCATGAAGTCAAGAAACCCTTACTTTTGTAAAGCTTTGCAGAGCCAAGAAGAAAGAAAACTGCAAAAACATCAAGGCCGAAAACGGAACGAAACAAAAAAAGGATTGCGCATGATATGTGCGATATTTTCAGCATGCTGCAACGTCAACCTGCGTTGTGGAGACGGGAACTCTCGTTTTGCATGGCATCTGCGACATTTAGAAGATATACCCTTTCAAGTTATATGGTGTTGCAGGATTTTGCAGATAATAATTGCAGCAGGTTTGAATTGAACCTTCCATTTCGCATAAGGACATGACGACCCTCCATTTTGGATAATACTTAAAGCATCTTGAAGCATTGCGAAACCTTAACTTGTTAACCAGTTCATTTACATTTCATGGTCTTTACAACGCAAAGAACCTATGAGGTCAAAAATGAAAGCACACAACAATAAACTAGAAACAGCTGGAGGGGGCATGGGGGAGGCAGGCGCAGCGCCTCCTCCCCAAGGAAAACAGAGACAACTTCTTTCCTAGTTGCGTTCCTCTGTTGCCGCTGTAGTTGTTTTTATTGCTCTTGTTCTTGTTGTTGCTTTTGTTGTTCTTGGGGGTTCCTTTTGTTGTTGCTGCTCTTACTTTTGTGCTGCTGGTGCTGTTCTTAATGATTTAATGTAGCTGTAGTTGCACTTCTAATCAAGCAAAAGAACAAGGAAGCAAGTAGAAAAGCAAAGAACAGCGAAAGCAGAAAAACAATACAAAGCAGACACACCAAAAGAAAACTCCAAGAGTTGATCCATGCATGTGCGCCCGCGAGGGGCTTCAGCGCCGGCCTAAACCAACGGCCTTCTCGAGTTAAAAAAATGCAGAGAAAGAATTGGGATGGAATGGGAAAAACACTGAATGGAACAAAGCTTTCTCTTCTTCCTCTTCCTCTTCTTCTTCTTTTTCTTCCTCTCCAACTATGTCCATTTAAATCACCAAGGTAAGTGGATGTGGATGCTCCAGCCAATCCCTCTGCATTCGCCTGTATGTCTCACTGCCTAATTCCCACCAGCACATCACTCATCT
>Ga0126342_10009028_pt1 | contig 17861 bp, 18 predicted proteins | sample Cyp1metagenome_FD_92528 | JGI IMG/M metagenome (GOLD analysis project Ga0126342, IMG submission 92528) | Coral microbial communities from Lord Howe Island, Old Settlement Bay, Australia - Cyphastrea 1 metagenome | ecosystem: Host-associated > Invertebrates > Cnidaria > Coral ... | reverse complement strand
GCTGAAAAAAAAAGCCGCTTGTCGAGGGAAGGACACGGTCGGGACAGGCTGGCGTCGAACTATAGGTCATTTATGTTTGGGAAACTTCCGCCGCCGGCTTGCCCGGGTCTATGTTAAACCTACAAAAAACGATGGAACATCACCATGTTTAATGGGTAAATCAACTATTTCTATGGCCAGTTTTATAGCTATTTTGACATAACCAGAGGGTACTAACATTTTACTAGCAGATTACCATAGATTACCACTATGTGTAGGGGTACATTTACCTCATTAAACATGATTGAGTGACATTTTGTTGGTATGGCTTCACCAAGTCTCACCCAGGTACACCCAGGTAAGCTGGAGCAGTTGCACATCAGTTGCACATAGTCCTTGTTTCTCCTTGTTTCTCTTGTCAGTTTGACAACTACAATGACGGGCCCTCGGTGTTAGAATTGGACCATTGCATGGGTTACAAAATCATCCTAGTGGCCTGGTGACCCATTTGCAATTTACACCTGGTAGGTATAGCCCATCACTATATCTCAGTTGGGGATGTCTAAGGCAAGTCTCCGTGATCACTTACAACAAAGCAATCAGTGCCTGGCAGAAGAAGCGACATTGGCAACAAGCCCTGAACGTCCTGTTCTCTGGCCTGATGATGGACTAATTCCAGAAGGATATGGAGAGCGATAATAACCCCTTTGAAGGGTATGTCATACTTGTGCACATACATCATTTTCTTTTCAGCGATACCCCCTCAATTTTGCCATGCATCATGTTTGTGCCAATGTGAGGTAAGCGACGGGACCTTCTTCCCTCTCTGAAATGGAAAATGGAACTGCTGCAATTGTAAAGATTACTGTTGGAAATTGCATGTGACTTTTTGTCTTCCATTTTGGATGATACTCAATCTTTTTGATGAGTGTATACTTCCAATTTTGCGTGTGATAAAATCCACGCTGAATGGTGGTTTGCGGTTGACTTTTCGAATTTCACGAAAAAAAAGGGGCAACGAATGGCAATGATATGTATGTTCAAAATTATTCAAACATCATGAGCCAATCTCTAGGAGTCATCCTCTGGCCAAATCCCTATTTTTGTTTTGGGGGGATGGGTAGCTCCACAAGTCACCTAGGGAATTGCCGAAAAAATTCTCAGGACTCAACTTCAGCGGCATCCTTGGCTGCAGCCGGATGTCATCTCCTACAATGCAGCCATCAGCGGCTGCGAAAAGGCGTCTGACTGGCGAAGGGCCTTACGATTCTTTCAGGAGGGGATGGGGCGAAAAAAAAATTCAGGGAACACGCAGAAACCTCCGATCATGGAAAAAAGACAAAAAAGAAAGAGATCCGAAAATAAACCAAAGTATTTTAGGACGGGATATTTAAATGATATTTAATATAAGGAAGGGATTATGAGGTTAAGATGTTTAGTTTGACGCCGCGACAAGAGATGTTGATCAGCAAAGAGGGCAGGCACTCCCCCAGAAGATGGAATGTCGACCCAGAATATATCAAGCCCCGCTGTAAACTACAAAATGGGTGTGTGCAATAAACGAATAGATTGTTTCATTGTTATCTTGGGGGCCTAACAAAACTGGGTTGACATCGGAAAACTATGTTGAGATTGACACAATCCTGGTTGGCTATCACTATGTTCATTGATTATCACTATGTTATCACTATGTTCGCTAATCCTTCAAGACATAGTGATAGCAAGTGGTCCCAGGATTAGGTAACAGTAACCATAGTAAACCATTGGTTACTGTCATTCAACTACTAGTGGTAACTGTTATTCAACTATAATCACTAAATTACATGATAGTAACCATTATGGAAACCTTTTCGTAACGAACCATTGGTTGGTTATTGTTACTGCAATCATATGTAATATGCCATTGTTACTGGTATAGTTATTGTTTTTTCAACCAAAAATGTTGAATTTCATAGTAACCATAGTGATGGGACCATTGGTTTTGTTACTATTATGAGCCATAATTAACCATAAATAATTAACCGTATCACTATAGTAACTGGTTATCACCATAATTAACCGAAAAAATCACTATGGTTACTATGAACTACTATGAACTATAGCATTAAGAACCAATTATGAACCATAATTAACCATATTAATCACTATGGTTACTGTTATTCAACTAACCAATGGTTCCAGGAGGTGGTCGATCTGTTGCAACCGACCGTGGTGACGTACAGTGCCAGTAACTTGGAATGTCGTCGACTGGCCGTTCGGAAAAATGGGTGTGTCTGAAAATGGAAAAAATAATGTTAACTGGGATGATACCATATTACTGGGCAAATTATAACGACCTCACTGCGACCTCACTGGGAATCAGGGTTAATAAGGGGAATCATCCCCAAATGGCATTAATTCAGGTTAGTGAAATATTATAATTTACCCAGATATTAACATTAAAATGGTATTAAGAAATGTTCATATACCCATGGTACCCATATGACTATATTGATCATGTTCGAAGACATGTTCATGGTACCCTGGTTAGTCATAGTACCACTCGTTCATCAAAATCCATTCAATCCACTGGTTTTCCACTCACCATGTTCCCTATGAAAATGGCATATCTCACATGGCCAATCCACTGGGGGATTGTTCCATTTTCAGACCCCAAAATAATTTGGAACAATCTCCCAAAACCATCTCCCAAAATGTGGAACATTTCCCCAGAAACCATGGGAAAATAACAATGGGATGAAAACACATATATATTTGGGACATCTTGGAACCATTTCGGGAGTGGTTCAAAAAGATGATGTTACCATCTGGTTATTTAACATAGCCATGGTATAGATGGCCCATTTACAGATGGTTTACCGAACTTAAAAATGGTGATTTTCCATGGCGAACTGTTAAATAACCAGATGTTAGTCAAATATTAGGGTCCCAATCAAAAAACTCCTATTTATGGTCCATCCTAATCATATTTGGGACCTCATATAAAAATGGGGGGATGGGAAAAATAAGTTGGTGCACCTTTGTGAAATGATCATCATCGGCGAGATAGATCCACAGATCCAGCTACTGAGATGGTTACCCTCTGTTAATGTGACGTAGCTATGGAAAAGTTCTGAAATCTATAGATAAATTACATTAATTCCCTACAAGATGGGGCCCCCAAGATAGCTAAGTTGCCTTATAAGTGGCTTTATGGTAGATATAACTATAGTTACTGGGGATTATAATGGTTTATAAACCAACTTATAACTGGGGGGCCCCACCCTGTACTGAGCAGGATGATTTTCCAACAAAAAACCATCAAATGACCCAATGGTTAAAAGATGTCAAAACAATCCCCATGGTGAAACCATTGGTGAAATCCCTAAAATCCCAATATTTTCCATGGTAAAACTCATCAAAGCCAGGGTAAAGCCGCCTTTTCATTGTCCGAAAGCAAGGTATCAGTGCCTGCGAAAAGACTTCGCGATGGCAGGAAGCAGCGGCACTTCTGGAGCTGGCGGAGCTGCTTGCAACCTACAGTAACCATTGTACTAATGGTAATATGGTAATATGTAATATGGTAATACTGTATGTACATATGGTTAAATGTACTCTAACCAGTCTAATATTCCTAATGGCTAAATTTTAGAGTACATTTATTTAACCATGGTAATATGGTAAATATCATAATGGTAAAGATATGTAGTAACCATTGTACTAATGGTAAAATGTCCTATCTTTGCCATCAATGGTAAATGGTAAAATTACATTTACCAGTACTAATGGTTGCTATAAATGGTTAGATACTTTAGTACCATTAGATACATGTTTAATCTTTGCTATCAATGGATATCAATGGTAAAATGTCCGAATCAACTAAAAACTCGATTTGTTTAGCAGGTATCCAAGATTCACCATGATGGTGGTCAATAATCATTGTACATATGGTTCAATCATGAAACCAATGGCTATAACGGCTATCATGTTTATAAACCACTATCAATGGTTATATGATATGTTACATAGATGGCTTGAATCAATGATTGATCAGTGATTATTGACCATTGTGGATGATTATTACTAGATATAATTATTGGTGTTGAATGTTGGCTATAGAATATCGGTTTAACATGATCAAACATGGTTTATACTGAGACATACTGGTTAATAATATTATTTATAACATCATTAAACATATAATGATCATATAAACATTATATGCTGAAACATACTGAAGAATGGAACTGCTGGGATTTTCAAGATGCCAATTTGTGGTGATTTTTCAGAATCTTTCATTGGGATGATTTACAGGAATTGCAACAGCTGGTTATGTCAAAATAGCGAAAATGGCCCAGGCGAAATAGTTGATTTAGCCATGAAACATGATGATTTTCCAGTTAGCTATCTTAGTTTACCAGAGGGTATATATATATATAGACGTGGATTTCTTACAATGGGGGAATATGGGGGATCCCCCAAAAACCATGGTTGTTTCAATACTAAGTCATGGTCATCCATTTTTCCGACTGGATGGTACCGCCATTCCAGCCGCCATTTCAGGACACCTCGGGGCAATCCAGTGATGAAAAATGCTGGAATTGACCAACAAATGTGTCGTTACCCTCTGCTAAACATACAAAAAACTATGGAAAATCACCATTTTTAATGGGAAAATCCACTATAACTTGCAATTTTCAATAGCTATGTTAAATTACCAGAGGGTAAATCTGAAAATGGGGCCGGTATAGCTCCAAATTGTAATGTTCCTAGAAACCATTGTGATTCATCACTGGATTTCGGCCTATGGTTCCTAGTTTCAGGCCAAATAATACCTGCTGTTAGAAATAGTGAGGAATTGCCCAGACAATATGATCGAAATGGAACAAAGGTTGGGGCCGCTAGGACCAAAAGAACATAGTTCAGCTTGTTTGTGAAACTATGATGATCGAAACTGTGACTTTGGCCGCTTGGTGCCTGAAGTTTTCGTCCATCCCGCAAACATGTGGGAAAACCAACAGATTGGGATGAAGAAATATTGAAACAGAGCAAAAGATAGGCATCCAAATGAAGCTGATAGTATGAGAGATAGTATGAGAAGCAAGAACAGTGATTCAGCCCATCCCAACAAAAAAAATGTGTTCTTTTTCTCCATAGGTTTGTGTCCCAGAATTTCCATGTCCACCTTGTGGGGGTCTTATCCCATGGCCATGATTTCAACGCTACCTTTTCTTACATAGCTATTGCTAGCTGCTATGTCATATTTCTGGGTTTCCCATGGTTTAGTTACTTCAATTCCCATGGTTTAATCCCACGAAATCCAAGCTGTCCATGCTTTTCCATTGCTAAGATTATCAGTTTGGTAGCCCGTTTGAGTCCTTGGTTTTTCCCCTTGAGGTTGGCTTTAGAGGACGGCCCTGACGTCTATACCTACAGTGCTTGCATCAGCGCTTTTGAAAAAGCCGGCAGATGGCAGGAGACCCCGGGTCACCTGGGTCAGTAGATATCCTCCGGTCATTCCATAGCTATGTAACACAGGCATCCAGAGGCTAATAATGCAACCGTTGATGGGTACGAATAAATATTTATAAACATGAATATGTTGTTGTTGTTTTCTTATTTTTCTATTTTGATCGGGATATAGTTAGCCAAGCAGCTCTGATCAATTTTTTGCAGAGTTATCTAAGATTAGCCATGAACACAGAGGCTGAAATGGGCTTGATTATATTTGGGTCGAAACTTGCTGTCCCCATATCAGATCCGAATTATTATGTATACCCAAATATTCCCAAATATTCCCATATATTCCCTTGGTCATGGCACAAACACTTGCGGGCGCAGTTGAGGCTACAAATAGATATAATATGACTATGAGACCATGAACCCCATAAGTTGGGATATCAGGTGCCGGAACAGGATGATTTCAACCCTGAAAAATTAAGGTTGACAGGGCTGGGTATTTGTTGTAAGTCTAAAGTCAAAACTGGTGTTTGTGTTGCCTGTAATTTTGAGAGAATACAACACAACACATTGCTTCATCATGGATGTGGCCTGGTGCGCTTCTATTCCAGCGGCCTTGGTTTGTGGTTTCAAATAGGTTTTCATGTTTGATCGAAATGTATATGATTTTGAGTCCAGTTGACAGTGACTACAAAACGCAGTATTTTTTTGGAAAGGGTAGCTCAACCACGAACCAGCACCAATAATTGCTCACTGAATCTAATCCAATCCGATTCATATATCAATTCATGCATACTGCATACTCCATTGATTCACATCCATATCCATATTCATATTCCTATCAATCATGTCCATATCCTTTCCATTTCGCAGTTCTATCCCTTCTCCCTTCTCCCTTCTCCCTATAGGTTCACCCCAAGCGAAAGCCTGGTCCTGTTTGGATCCCAAAATTTTTCTCGGGCACTGAAGAAGTGAGCAGTGGCTGCCAAACTCCTGTTGATGATTAGTTCGGGGATAGAAAACTACCAAAAAAAATTGAGGGTTGCTTTTTAGAATCCAAGAGTCCGGGGAAAATCCGGGGGAATCCCTATTAATAACCATTATCCATTATCCATTATCCATGATCATTAAGAGGTTGGGGATTCGGGATGATGATTAACCAGCCATTACAATAATCCAAGAAGGGGGGATCCAGGGGGAATCCCTATTGACCAACGATGGAATAACAGAGGGGTTTTGAACACTGCTCAAGTGATAAAAACTTCGTCAGTGTTTCCATAGCCCGCAACAAAAAAGGTGCCCTTCTATTCATGTCTTTGAAGTAATGTGGTAAACCCAATGCCATAAACCTACCATTTGGGATGCTTTCAATCAATCCCAGCCAGTTGGGTATGGGTCAAAAGTATCAACCCAAAAAATGGATAGTTCAACACTAAGAATGGTTCATTCTGCGGGTCCATTGTACCACAATTCTGAAGATCACTCATTTATGGTAAGTCATTGGGGGTTGTTTCTAATGTTGGTAAAACAATGTCATAAACCATCCCCCAGTCATCACCATGTTTATAGGTGGTATAAACTTACCATGCCCAGTCATGGCTGGTAAAAATGGCATTGCTTTACCTTCCCCATTCCTTTTACCACCACAAGAAACTCCACGTCGCCTGGCTATGGCCGTCTTACGCAGGAAGCTCTGGGAATTCTGGAAGAGATGAAGCGACGTTCAGGGCTGCCCAACCTCGTCACATTTAACGCCACGATCAGCGCTTGTCCCATGATCCGAAGAGATTGGACATGGCTCAGATGTTCCCAACACTGCAAAAAATATGACATATGGCTTATGACATATAGTATTCAATGAACCAAAAAATCCATGAAAATTGAGCTGCCCACTTTTTTTTTGCTTATTGACCCTTCAACTGGTGTAGATGAACCATGACCCAGTCGCAGGTCAGAAAGGAGGTGAATGGGAACAAGCTCTATTTATCCTGAAAGCCCTGCAGAGAGAGACACTGGGATTTCGAATTGTCGGATCTTGTTCCCAACGAGTCGAGTTCTGGAATTTTGTGTTTCAGGAAACACTAAAAAAGGATGGCGTTTATTGGGAGATTATAGGTGTTTTTCATAAACCAAGCATTCCTACTTTTATGAAACATCTAAAGAAAATCCATGAGTATCCTATAATTATTCATGGTAAAAACACATTTATATATAGGTAATATAGGCGTTTTTTCCGCATATATGCTCGTCCTTTTTTGCAGATTCCAAGGTGTGTTCTGTTTTGTTTTTTTCCGCTAAATCAATTCATCCCCGATTCTTAACGGTGACGAAAAACCGAAAAATCAGGTCTTGTGAATATGGTTTCACCCGATCATCATTTGTTTGATCTACTTTTCTTCCAATCCCATTCATGCAAAATGGTGAAGTAGTGCTTCAAGTTGGTCCAGAAACCCGAGAAATCCAAATCTACAGAGGGCCTTCTCTCAATTTGTGAGCCCAAAGTCGAGCAAATCCAAAATGAACCAGCATCCTCAAAAGCACCAACCCCAAAAACTGGAGGAATCCAAAATTGGTGAAATCCAAAACCACCAAAGCCGCAGGGGTTTAGTGCCTGATCTCATCACCTATGGTTCCGCCATCAGTGCCTGTGAAAGCTGCGGTCAATGGGAGCTGGGATGTTTTTTGATGATGCAGCTGGGGAAGCAGCGACTTCAAACGGACCTCATTACCTACAACGCAACTTGGAGGCATCAAGGTTTTAGTGGCGGATGAGATGTGACTTTTGTGTGGTACATGTAATGGATAAATCATGACTACCAGTGGATTGCCAGTGAAAGATTTTGGATTGAGAAACCATGGAAGGATTGAATGTAACCTGGTAAACCCTTCGGCCATGGACCTTGGTTTTCGATAGCATTTGGAGGCTCATGAGACCCTCAATGGCTGGTTTTTGGGTTTATGGTAATATTCCAAACATATTCCGACATCACTTTCAATAAGTCCCCTGTATCCTAATATCCTAATGTGATTTGTCATGAAGTATGGCTAATTAAACCTGTTACATCTCGCTTGAGCCTCAAGGTGGGTTTAATAATGAGCCTCGAGGGCATGAGTCCAAGCAGTTTCTGTTTAACACATTTGGGCCGATTTTGACCAAACCCATTCCTACAGTGGATGGAAGAAATCTTGCACCAGATGATAGATGATGTATCCCATTATTTAAGGGGTTTCTACCATCCTTTTGGTGGTGCAGGATTTCGCTGGCCCATCCACAGTATCATACATCTTCCCCATTATTTATTTACCATTCAAAAATTAGCCACTATTAACAATTATTAGCCATTATTGACCATGATTCACCACTATTAACCACTATTAACCTCTATTTTGCACCACACTTTGCAGTGCCATGGCCTTTCAGGGCTGAAGTAAGAACATGCCAAAATAGCCTTCCAAATCCCATCAGATCCAGTTGCAGTTTATCCTCTGGTTATCCATGGGAAATCCACTTTAAACAGGGGTTGGTAACTGTCCCATTTTGGGAATATTGGACATCACCTTATAGTAGCCACTATAGACCATATACCTAATGGTTGTGTGATGTTCAATGGGGACATTTAATGATCCATGTTAAATAGAGGTGTTCATATGTTTTAATGAGAAAATCAACGGTAAATGTGGGGTTTTCCAGCAATCCATATATCTGGGTAAATTATAACGACCTCACTGCGACCTCACTTGGAATCATGGTTAATAAGGGAAATCATTCCCAAATGGCCTTAATTCAGGTTGGTGAAATATTATAATTTACCCAGATATATATGTCATATTCCACTAATTTTCATTAGAATCATTACAATCCAGCAGTTCGACCCTGAGAACGGCCCAAGAGGGAAGTAGTCTTCCAATCCCGATTTGACAGGGTCTATCTTTACTAAGGGGGGGCAATTCGTATTCCGATCGAGCAATGAAATGTCCTCTATATATACTGGTTGGTGGATTGGAGCATTTTTTCATATATTGGGAATGTCATCATCCCAACTGACGAAGTCATATTTTTCAAAGGGGTCGGTATACCACCAACCAGTTAGTAAGATCATTAACCATCAATATCCCATTTTCATATTCCCCATGGTTAAACCATTAAAATCCTAGTCATGATGGCTAATCATATATATTCCAATGTACATCTTCCAATCTAGCGCACCGATCCAGGCGTTGCTGAGCACCTTGGAAAAAGCCTCGCGCTGGGCGGAAGCTTTAGATCTGCTGGGCGCTCGCGAGCTTCGCACGGATGTGATCTCCTATAGCGCGGTCATCAGCGCATTGGAAGCGTGGCGTGTTGCCGCGGGTTGGGCTTGTCTTGAAAGTCCTGGGGAGGGGGGGAACTCTTTAGTGGGTCTAACATGGTCTAACTATGCCAATAAATTGACACAAGCTTAATAGCTGTATAACAGCGAGCACGATCTAGAGCACGATTTTTTGCACGAAGGAAAGCACCGAAAAGCACGATTTTGTGCACGAAGGAAAACACTCAAAACAACGTTCGCCCAAAATATAAAGAAATCCTTTTTTTGACTGTCACAGCTATTAGGACGGACTCAACTAATAAAATTCAACTGCAAGTTGGGATATAACCCACACATCGCCATGGTTTTTTGAATTGAAACTGCAAACCCTAAGAACCCTTGGTGAATGGTGGGTGAAGTAGGGAATCAATGGCAATCAGGATGTTTAAATCTACCAGTCAATAGTTTAAGTTGAAATCCTACCCATTTCTGTAAAATTGCCGGTGCTTTATTCCTGGGTTTACCACGTAGCTGTAAGTGGGGTGTTGAAACGCAGTGGTTGCGATGGTTGGGTCTACAAAAAGACATTGTGCCCAAAATGACCTGCTGATGTCAATGCATAATGTCTCATCCCCCATTTGTCGGTAAAAAGTAAGTTCCTTAACTTATGGGTCAATAGCAAATAACCAACAATAAAAATATTGGAACTTGCAATTGACCCATGAAGAAAAATATTGGAACTTACATAACCCCGGAAATTGGGTTGTCAAGGGTGCACTTCCAAAAAAGAATAAAAGCTGCAAGAGCACGACGCATCTAGGCCAGCCCCATCACCAAGGTGGCTTAAGACTCCAGCAAATCCCAACATGACCATATATATAATTATATATATATATGTATGCATATATATATATTATTATTGATGATGATGATGATGATGACGACGACGACGATGACGATGACGATGACGATGACGATGATGATGATGATGATGATGATGAGGTGAGGACGAGGATGAGTTCGTGTCTATTTTTGCGATGTAAACTACAGGGCCCCAGGGTGAAATGACCAATTCCCAGTTCAGCGGGTACCACTCATAATGAACGAATCATTTCTTCAAAATCGCCGAAGACTTGAGGAGAAAGGCCAGAAATGGGAAGTGGCATTGCAACTGCTCACACACGTTCGGGATGTCTTTCGGAATGTCGACGTGGTGATTTACAATGCCACAATCAGTACCTTGGCAGGTTTGTGTCTTCGTTTTTGAACCAAGCAAAACAGGAAAGGTCGGTCATTTTTGACTTGTTTACCACCAGTCAACTGCCATGGTGATGGTAATTGTAATGACAATTTGGTTTGGATGTTTGTCAATAATAATGATAATATTTATAATCGAACAATGCTCTAATAGTGCAACTGCCATTCATATCATTCATTAATAGTGTTCCCATTTTTCCTCTTCAACGTGGGATTTCACACGTTCGTATTGCTTCCCGTATTGGTTCCAACTAGTTGGATTTTCCGTGTTGAGGATGCCCAATCTTTGGTCGTCCAGAGCATTGGTCATCCCAGCGTGTCCTGGATAATCCCTTCCCAGAAAGGGATGAAATGGGGCTGATTATCCTTCTGATATGATATATTCCCCCTATACTGTCCACAGGGATAATCCTTCCTGTCAACTTACATCATGTGAGTCAGAATGGGACTAATTCAGATGAACGGGGGATAGGATTAAATGTCAGATGTACACTCAGCAGTTTTCCAAGGCGCTTGAGCTGACTTTGGGGTTTTGGGGATACGACAAGAAATGAACTGGTAGTGCAAAACGGCAATGATAGGAACCCAACCTCAGCCAACAAAAACAACCTGAAACAAGCGACCAGAAGTGATTTTTTCCACGGCAATGGAAGATGTGGACTTCTAGCCATGGTTCCATGGTTTCTTTTGGAGAACAAGTAACCCACCTGAACTTCACTAGACATACCAAACCACCCAAGCCCAGGCCACTCAGCCAACTGAAGCCATCAGCCAAATTCAGGTGCATGTGAGAAAGCTACCGCCTGGGTTGCTGCTCTTATTCTTCTGCAGGAGGTGGCATACCTGTTGAGGGAGGTTTGTTTTTAATGATTTTAATGGGGATGGTTGATGAATATGGATTCTTGAAGCACTTACCACAGGAATAACCAAATACACACCATTAAGATGAACCAATAGACCGTAAGAACTTTTGACTCAGGATCTGATCCGTTATGATCTGAAAAAACCATCCGGTGTCATCAAACGTGACTTGCGTTATGAATGGTCGAAACTTGGATTTTTGTTTGGAACGAGACGTCGCGCCCGGCATTTTATACCCATGGTCATTAATTCATAATAACAACAATAACACTAATAATAATAAATATGATGATAATGATAACAACAGCACTAACAATAATAACTATAATATATATATATATGTGATATTATATTTTATATTTTATACTATATATTATATTTATATTATATTTATATTATATTTATATTATATTATATTAAATATGTTATATTTTCATTATATTTGTTATACTATATTTCATATTATATTTTATTATATTTCGTTTTTTTATTATGTTTTAAATTATATGTATATATATATACATATGCATATACACACACTGTTATATACCCATTGCAAGGATTCCAATTGTATATGGGAACCATGGCACATATATATATAATATACATACATATATGTATATATAATATACATATATATATACTTATATAATATCATATGTACATAAGCTAGTAGCTGCTAAAATTGCCCAGCCATGGGATGGCAGAGAATGCAATGATGATCCCAGCTGATGGTAATTGAATGATGGGGATATCAATCCCCCATCCAATTGAAACATGGGATTACCCATAAAAATAGTTGATTTGCCCATGAAAAATGGTGATTTTCCATAGTTATGTTAGTTTACCAGAGGCTACCTTTCACATCCTTTCACATGGGATTGAAAGTTCCAATTGCAATATCTCCAAGATGAGATTTGTGGGATTGAAGTCCCGGCTGGTTTTTCCCCAAGCATAACCCGCCTCAGATGGCTAAGCCGTCCACTTTCTGCAGGGATGAGGATCCCCAAATATCGAGATGTTGACGGATGTGGCTCCACCTTAATGGTTCCATTGTGAGGAACAGATGGTTTTTGAACCAATCTCATCCCCATCTCATTGAACTGACATTTTACAAGGTACGTTTACCACAATTCTTATTGAAAAAGATGGCCCACATACGGAATAACATGCTCACCTGCCATGGTCAATCCAAGATTTCCCTGCAATGAAGATATCTTTGAGCTGGTTAATATTTTTTTGTGGCTCAAAAATCAGCCGTTGAGCTACACCAAAAATTCACCCATGATGATCATGATGGATCATATGCTTTTGTCTGGAAATCCCATAATCAAAGACATCTGGTATTTTTCAACCTGAAGGAAATCCAGCCCTTTTCGTTCCCCGCGGGGGCCAGCCTCGGCGTCCAGGTCGCGATGGCTCGGCTGCAGCGTACCTTGATCGGCTACACCGCGGCCAGCAGCGCCGTGGCCAAAGCCATGCAGTGGCAACAGGCGTTGCAGCTGCTGGATGACCATGACGCTTGGTGTTTTTCTGGTGGTTAAACATGTTCGCCCCAACCCGGACGTTGCTCCACACTTACACTCGGCATGATCATGATCATGATCATGATCATCATCATCATCATCACCACAAAAAATTGTGCCACCCCCTCTGAACAATATGTTGACTGGGGTAATAACATCAACTTATCCTCATGAGGGGTCAAAATTTGCCCCCCTCTTCTGAAGAATTTGTTGTTTGGGGTAATAACATCAACTATATCTCCATGAGGGATCAAAATTCGCCACCCCCTATGAACAATATGTTGGTTGGGGTAATAACATCAACTTTATCTTCATGAGGGGTCAAAGGTCGCCACCCCCTATGAACAATATGTTGATTGGGGTAAAAACATCAACTTTATCTTCATAAGGGATCAACATTCGCAACCCCCTATGAACAATATGTTGATTGGGGCAATAACATCGACTTTTTTCCTTCATAGCCACCTGAAGTCAGACGCGGCGCAACGTCAGGGTTGCAGCGAACATGTTATTACATATTTTTGGTGGTCAGTATCATTGTACCATTGCTGATGATTTTTTTTGGTTAAGTTTTTGGTGGTTATTATGTAGAATGGTACTAATATAACTACAGTAAGGGAGCGGTGGTCAGCAGGAGCGCAGAGAATGTGAAGGGTAATTTTTCCTAGTTTGTACTTTGTTTTTTCTGTTTCGTGATACGTTGTCTTTACGCGCGCTTTGCTGGTTCAGTTCCGGCCTTCTTCCATTTCCTTTCCTTAGGCCATGATTGCAACTGCTGTGCTTTTCCAACTCCCTTCCTTAGGCATGATTGCAATTCCTGTGTTTTTCCATCTCCCTTTCTTGGGCGTGATTGAAAATGCTGTGTTTTTCCAGTTCCCTTTCCCGGGCGGAATTGAAAATGCTATGTTTTTCCAGTTCCCTTTCCCGGGTGTGATTGAAAATGCGGTGTTTTTCCAGTTCCCTTTCCCAGGCGTGATTGAAAACGTTGTGTTTTTCCAGTTCCTTTTCTTCAGCGTGTACGAAATCCTGTGTTTTTCCAGTTTCCTTTCTGTTTCCCAGTTCCCTTCCAGTTCCCTTCCAGTTCCCTTCCCAGTTCCCTTCGCGGATTCCCTGTGTTACTTTCCAAAGTGCAATTTTTTTTCCTTTAAAGAAGAAAACATTTTTGTTTTTTTATTAAAAAAAAGTTGCAACGCACTTTCCTTGGAAAAACACAAGGAATCCGCGAAGGGAACTGGAAAGGGAACTGGGAAGGGGATTGGAAGGGAACTGGGAAAGAGAAAGGGAACTGGAAAAACACAGGACTTCATACACGCTGAAGAAAAGGAACTGGAAAAATACAGCGTTTTCAATCATGCCCGGGAAAGGGAACTGGAAAAACACGGCATTCTCAATCATGCCCGGGAAAGGGAACTGGAAAAACACCCATTTTCAATCACACCCGGGAAAGGGAACTGGAAAAACATAGCATTTTCAATTCCGCCCGGGAAAGGGAACTGGAAAAACACGGCGTTTTCAATCACACCCGGGAAAGGGAACTGGAAAAACACGGCAGTTGCAAGCACGGCCGGTGGGAATTGAAAAAGCACAGCATGTGGGAGGACCTTCGCGACACGGCCAGCTGAAGTGGGTTTTATCATCCACCGTTATATGGCCATAATTATCATGTGATGACTTATTTATTGAAAAACGACAGGTGTCTTGTCAATGCAAAGAAATGGAAGAAATAAAGCTATTGAGGGATACATGGTGGGTCTCATCATCCACTTTTGTGGAGTTGTGACCGGCTCTGCTTTTCATTCATGGGGTGACTTCTTTGCTTAAAAACAACAGGTGGTGACAGGTTGTGTATTGTCAATGCATAGCTGTGGAAGAAATTAATACATCGAGGATTCATGATGAGCCTTATCATTCACCTTTGTGGCGTTGTCACTGGGCTTGCTTTTAGACTCATTGTGACACTTTGGGAAAATATATTTTGTGAGTTCTTGGAAAAAAACATATGCCAGAAAAAATGCAAAACCATGATGAGAAAGTAAACGCGTGAGACAGTAGATGGACAAATGATTCAAACCCCGCATCCATGAGTTGTAGACTACCCCCTGTGCCCCAAAATTTCAACGTTATGGTTTCGTATCTTTGTTCCTGATCTTAGGGCTTGATTTATTTCGTCCATTCGAAGGAGCGAAGCAAACAAAAAAACAACATTGTAATTGGGGGTGCGGGGGGTTATTGGATTACAAGGGTTTGAATAATTCGTCCATCTACGGTATGTTTTTAAGTTATAAAGTGGACATTGGTGGTATAGACAATGGACAATGGTGGTATAGACAATGGACAATGGTGGTATAGACAATGGTATATGGTATTGAGATATCGATTTATGATAGATGGTACTTAGATAGTCTTTGGTATCTAAGATAGTGGTATGAAGTTGGTATTTAAAAAAAGACTATGGAAAAATATTGAAAACTAAGTACCATTGGTATACATAACGGTTGTTAAACCACCAATAGTATGAAAACATATTGAAAAATGATGGTTTAACTAAGTACCACCGGTGCTATATAAATGATTTCACCCAAAAAAACATTGGGACTTGAGCAGGAAAACTAACGTCAATTTGGATTTGAACCCAGAACCAACATGCGAAAAAGGCTTAGAAGATATAGGGAGAAGTATGAACAAGTATATTTAGACGTTAGCCAATAGCAGCTAGCAATATTCCATAGGTTTCCAGTTTTGGTGGTCCCATTGTGGTTTTCACAGATTGTGCTAATACAGGGAAAACCAGTCCAAAATGGGCCATTTTGGTGTCCTGTTGGTGTGCAAATCTACAAGGTTCCTCATTATTGGTCAGTGGTTCCTTGGTTTGAGTGAAACATGCGAACCTCAGCAGACAATGTCTCCATGAATGATGGTTCAGTCTACCAGGTCCCGTATTTTGGCCCACCGTTCAAGTTCCATAACCTGTCAAGATATGTGCAGGAGCTGTTTGGGATTGTTCCATTTGTTGGGTTTCTAATCAAACTCAATCGAACGTCAAAGTACAATTCACAAAACGGTTTGCAATGTTCAAGAACAAAATTCTTGGATGCGGGTTCTTTTTCAGGATGTGTGGAACATGTGATTCAAGATGGCCAGCAGTGAAATCTCCACAAATTCAAGAGGAAATGATAGAGTCACTTTATTGTACAGTATCAACATGAAGTTCTATGGCTATGACAAGTGTAGGGAGTTTTCCTGCAAGAGTGGCACCTTGCTGTTTGACACTTACATTGTTGGGTAAACCCTGGTTGAGTAGTTTAATACGTCAATCCTTTGCCATAAGTGGGGATATACAGTGCCCAGTTTAAAAAAACGGGTAGAATCATGTGGAATATCTAAAGGTTCGCCATGATTGGGCTAGAGGACTACTGTTTTTGCGTCATTCTCTCAGGAGCGGGACGGCTTGGAACCAACAGTTTCATGGCAGCCAGTGGGGCTGAAGATTCGAGGAAGTGGAAGTGGTTGATGCCTGGTGTTAACATCTTAGTTACCCTCTGGTAAACAAACATAGCCTAAGCTATTGAAAATGGCCATTTATAGTGGATTTACCCATTAAAAATGGTGATTTTCCATAGTTATGTTAGTTTACCGGAGGGTAACATCTTAGTTACACCAGCTTTTTCCTTCAACCACGTTAGTTTTCCTTTGATCTTCACCTGGTAGAATGTTTTCGCAGCGTCGGGTGGCTAGAAAGAGACATTGGGAGACTAAAGAGATGACCTGACTTGCTAGCAGTCTTGTGGAAGCTGCAACATGATTTGTTTGATTTTCCTTCGTTAATGAAATTGATGGTTGATGATAATTACTGTTCCTTAATTCAACTGCCATTTTGTGGCCATTCTCGTTTTCAGCACCCACATGGGCCCCTTACCATCTATGTCAAGGAATGTCCATGGCTCAATGGTTTTGTTTTGGGTAAGTGTGCGTATTTTGGAACGTGTACAATCGTGGTATATACTATGTTAACAGATCATTTCCCGGTGAAACTATGTCACTATGTTTAAAATATAGTTCCCAGATGTTAACAGATCATTTTCCCATATGTTTTGAGTGTTACCCCCTGGTAAATTAGCATAGACCCTGAAAATCACCATTTGTTAGTTGAAACTAATCTTCCAACCCCGTTTTCTGTCAGGGTCCAACTGTTAATTTACCAGAGGGTAATATCTTTGCATATTCCATTCACAATTGACATATGGGTCTGGGTGTTTCGATTCTGGCGCCTTGGTTTCCACCCTTGGAAATCGCCAGCATTGGATGGTCGTATAGGATGGCATCCCACTGTGGACAAGCCAGGACAATTCAACATAATCGTGGTTAATAATGGTTGATAATGGGATAATCTATACCAGTAGTACCCGCACGAGGCGGGGCGGAAGTTGCCTTAAAGATATATATAAGACCTTTCTCATCTATAGAACTTGCATGCGCCGTGCGCCAGCCAAGCCCGTGCGTGCGTGCACTC
>Ga0126342_10009027_pt1 | contig 17861 bp, 14 predicted proteins | sample Cyp1metagenome_FD_92528 | JGI IMG/M metagenome (GOLD analysis project Ga0126342, IMG submission 92528) | Coral microbial communities from Lord Howe Island, Old Settlement Bay, Australia - Cyphastrea 1 metagenome | ecosystem: Host-associated > Invertebrates > Cnidaria > Coral ... | reverse complement strand
GATGGTGGTGGTGATGATGACAATGATGTAGGGAAGATGGTGCAGAAGATGTAGGTGATGTGGGTGATGTAGAGGATGTCGTGATGTAGATGATGAGCATGTAGGTAATGTATGTGTTGTAGATAAAGCACGTCATATAGATAAGGCTGATGGGAAAAGATTGTGTAGGTGATGTAGATGGTGTAGGTGAGATTGATGATGATGATGATGATGGTGATGGCGATGATGGTGATGATGATGGTGGTGTTGATGATGGTGTAGATGTAGATGTAGATCTAGAGAGGATGGTGTAGAAGATGGTGTAGAAGATGTAGTTGATGTAAAAGACATAAGAGATGTGGATGATGTATGTTAGGTAGATGAAGTGAAGAGTGAGGCGGGCAGCAGTTCTTTGGGAAAAAAACCCTTCGCACAAGCTTCAGGAATATTGGCCACAATAGTGCAAACGCTTTTGGAAAAGCGTTTTTACGCCCGACATCTAGAGTAAGAAGGGCGGGGCAACAAACTTCACTCATTGCGTGTTTGGCAACTGTTTTTGTTCCTGGCTGTTGGGGATATTCTTTGGGCTTATTAATGGGCAAATCAACTATAAATGGGCCATTTTCAGTAGCTATGTTAAATTACCAGAGGGTAATGGGAACACTATGATTGGGATATCATTGGATCCTAGATGCTGCTGGAAAAAATCTGGGTAAATTGTAATGATTCACTAACCTGAAACTCGCGGACTTTTTGGGTAGAATTCATGATTCCAGGTTTGGTGAGGTCACAACGCGAGGTCGCTATCATTTAACCAGATTGGCCAATCATGATCCCATCATTTAACCCTTAGTTTCCCATTATTAAATCAACCATGATGAACCATTAATACTAAGAGTACAATAATATATCTATATTGATTAAATACTAAACGTGTGGTATTGCTGACTCTGATTATCAACCGTTAATAAGTTGTTCCAATCATGTAAGCAATACTAATTAATAACCATTATTTATTAACCAATACTATCCTCTATGAGTCTGTCCCCATCTTCACATCGCGTTTGGCGCTCCCGCTCTCCCATGCCTCTGTCAGCGCGGCGCCAATCATGCCGCGTGCCTGGCGAAGAATGTGTTTTTGTGGGGCTGGGTAGGACTGCCAGTGGTTGGATCAAAACCCTGGAATGAACATAGCAGGGACCAAAATGGATGATATCGAACATATATATATATATATTATATATGTATATAATTGTTTTTTGACTTCCCCACATGGGGGGTTCTTAGTTGTCAGTCTCATTTGGAAAACCATGTTTGTCGGCTGCAGGATGTCACAGCTCCATGCTGAGGTCAAAATCAACATTTTGAACCCCCAAGTCAAGTAATCGTCACTCTCCCAGGAGGAAAATCAACGATAAATTTGAATTCCATAATTGCCATGCCCTCTCTCCAACTCACGTGACGACCCTGCCATGAGTGGGGGTTCGAAGACAATTTTTTCGTCGAAGAATGGGGAGTTTCTCAGGGGTAGACTGTCCATTGGGGCGATGGTATGTCATCGTCAAGGGGGGGGAACATGTCATCCTACCCTACCGTCTTTTTACGTTCGGGAACTTTGGTAATTTGTCCAGGTCAATGATTGGTGGTTGCATCAATGGATAGGGTACCACATGGTCCTGAAAGCCAGAATTGAGAGTAAGGCTGAGCACGCAACAAACATGTCAATCCTGGTTTGTCCAGATAATGTCCCTGATTGAGGCGTAAAAAATATGTCTCTAAATAATATATATATACACATAATTATATATATATATCCGATCCCAATCTACTGGTTGGTAAATTGGTATCCCTATTATGGCTTACCAGTAGTACCGCACAAGGCAGTGGCGGAAGTTTCAAAAATAGGAAACCTATAGGAGAGGTTGATTGCTGTGAACCACAGATGGCAGAAGCGAATCCACTGATGGACTGAAAGGTGGTTGGACTTGTGTTGTTTTGGAGCGGCTACAATGGTTGCAGTGGTCACCTAGTCGGTCACCTCACCCACAACTGCTGGATGTAGTGTGGTGAAACGCAGATGTAGCTGTAGCGTAGTGGAGTTGTAGCTGTGGTGTGGTGTAATTAGTGTAGTGTAGTTGCAGCTGATTGCAGTTGTATTTGTGGTGGTGTAGTGAGTGTAGTGTAATGTAATGTAGGGTAGTGTAGTGTAGCGTAAAGTAGCGTAGTTGTAGTTGTAATTAGTATAGTGTAGTGTCGTGTCGTGTCGTGTGGTGCCGTGTCGTGTCGTGTCGTGTAGCGTAGGGCAGTGTAGTGTAGTGTCGTGTGGTGTGGTGTGGTGTAGTGCAGTGTAATGTAGTCTAGTCTAGTGTAGTGCGATGTAGTGTAGGTGTAGCTGTAGCTGTAGTTGTAGTTAGTGTAGTGTAGTGTCGTGTCGTGTGGTGTGGTGTAGTTTAACGTTAAGCAGTGTTCAGTATTGTTAAGTAGTTGTAGTTGTAGTTGTAGTGTAATCGAGTGTAGTGTAGTGTAGTGGGGTGTAATGTAGTGGAGTGTAGTGTAGCGGAGTGTAGTGTAATTAGTGTAGTGTAGCGTAGTGTAGTTGTAGTTGTAGTTGTAGTTATAGTTATAGTTAGTGTCGTGTAGTCGTGTCGTGTAGTGTGTGTAGTGTAGCGTAATTGAATGTAGTGGAGTGGAGTGGAGTGTAATGTAGTGTAGCGTAGTGTAGCGTAGTGTAATGCAATTAGTGTAGTGTAGTGTAATGTAGTTGTAGTTATTGTAGTTGTAGTTGTAGTTGTTGTTGTACTTGTAGTGTAATGGAATCTAGTGTAGTGGTGGTTGTAGCAAATTTTGCTCACTTTTGTCAAGGTGGTGAATCCCTTGCGCCTGCCACGCGAAAGGACATCTGAACGTCCAAAAGTGGTCCGGGACCCTCAGTTTTTAACACTTTTGACTTGGAAATGGGCTTCGCGCCACAGTCACAACGACGTGCACTTTTTCGACATCACAACTTCCAAAAGTGCTCCGACCCTGGTGTGTTTTGTACATTTTGACTTGGAAATGTGCTTCGCGCCACAGTCACAACGGCGTGCACTTTTTCGACATCACAACTTCCAAAAGTGCTCCGACCCAGGTGTGTTTTGTACATTTTGGCTTGGGAATGTGCTTCGCAGTCACAACGGCATGCACTTTTTCGACATCACAACTTCCAAAAGTGCTCCGACCCTGGTGTGCTTTGTACATTTTGACTTGGAAATGTACTTCACGCCACAACGGCGTGCAATTGTTCATCTCTCATCTGGCCACATGGCTCCGCACTCGCCGCTTTAGCGAGCCTACTTTTCGACCCTCCGGAGCCACAAATCATTGGAAAAACCGTGTTTCGAAACTTTCCCACCTTTTCGCGCACCTGCATCTTCTTTCTTCTCACTCTTTCTCTTCTCTGATCTCTCTTCTGCTCTTCTCCTCTCTGACTCTTCCCACCTCTGCTTTTCCATCTGTCCATATTGTCGGAAGTCTGACTTCTAAACTTCCTTCGATAATTCCCAATAAACGAGAATTGAACTCATACATGAATTCCCGATGATTAGTGGTTGAGAACCGTATTTGGTGCTTAGAGTCCCATGTAATCCTCCAACATGTTGGCCACTATAAGTCTTAACTTAAAAAATACTTATAACCCATTAGTACCCCTGGCAATCCAATCGACCATCATTCATCAACTCTATCCCTATAAGGTGGGTTACCTAACTATAGATACTATAGTTTTCCTCCCCAAATTAACATGAAGACCCCGCCATCACTCCCGCCTTTAAAACATTGCTTTTCACAAAAAAAGGTTAAACTGTTCAGGCTCAAACTGTCAAAAATTATTGGAGGGTACCCTCTGGTTATTTGCGGCGAACTGGAAAGTCACCATTTTTAATACGTATATAAAATCATCATGAATCAACATAAATCATCTCATCTATAAATGGACCATTTTCTGGAGGGTAAGATCCCGTTACTGTTCCCATTTCTGCTGGTTAAATCCCAATGAATCTCCAAAAATCCCAGACATGCCCTCTGGTAAATTAACATAATTATGGAAAACCATGATTTCGATGGTTAACGGTTAACTCATCTATAAATGGGCCATCATGCAACTATGTTCGATAAGCCCTATGGAAAATCATCATTGTAAATTTTCTAAATCGTCATATATAAAATAAGAAAAATAACCATGGGATCCATGATAATAATTAATGATGAACCAATGGATGGGGCCATACACCCAAGCCTCCCGCAGCCAGGTCGCTTCCCGCCCCAAAGTGCCGTCCTTCCGTTGTTTTTTGCGATGTTTCTGGGGCTGAAACTTGGGGCCGCGTCGTAAAACATTGTGATTTAAGCCTTAAAATGATGAGTTAACCAAGAAAAATTGCGTTTTGAACCGTAAAAATGGTGATTAAACTGAGAGGAACACGGATTTTGACCCGTGAAATTGATGTTCAATGGATTGGTTTTGTTGGGAAAATCTACACCAGAAAGCATGGTCAAATTACCTTCGAAGTGGTTGGTGATGTTTGGCGTTTCCGGTTAAAATTTTCCCTGGGACCAACTCGGGGAGCGTGGAAAACTGCAAAAGATGGCTTGGAAAACTAGGCCATGTGTCGGTAATTTGTGACAAAATGCAGAAAAATAATACCAATGTAACTGGAAAAATATCTAAACGCAAAACGTTGGGTTGCTTAGTTGTTAGCTCCAGGGGCCAGACAAGCGTTTTGAGAAATGATATGTTTGTTCAGTACGCAACAAGCGTTGGGTCAATGTGTAAAATGCTTCTTGCAAAAAGAAACAACCTGCCCAAATTACTCTTTTTTGGCACGCCACCCCTAGCGTGTTTTGTTTTGATATTCTTTCAAGATCTCTTGGCCAAAATGGCATTGGCCTAAAGAAAGTCCGTCGTGATGCGCTGCTTTTTGTTGTCATGGTCTTTTTTCCTGCTTTCCGTTTCCTTTTTCTCCTTCTTCGGGTTTTTCTTGTTTTTCCTTTTTCTCAGGCTTCTGCACCTTCTCCTTGGCCGTAGCTTTTCTCTTTTTGCCGGCAGGGCGAGAGCCTTCATCAGCCATCGTCTCATCGTTTTGCCTGTTCTTCTCAGTGGGGGCTGTCTCCATCTCATCATCCTTCTTCTCCCCAGCCATCGGGGCTGTCTCCATCACATCTTTCTTCTCCTCAGCCGTCGGGTCTGTCTCCATCTCATCTTTCTTCTCCTCAGCCGTCGGGGCTGTCTCCATCTCATCTTGCTTCTCCCCAGCCATCGGGGCTGTCTCCATCACATCTTTCTGCTCCTCAGCTGTCGGGACTGTCTCCATCTCATCTTTCTGCTCCTCCTCAGCAGTCTGGGGCGTCTCCATTGTCTCGTCTTTCTTCTCATCAGCCATCGGGCCTGTCTCCATCTCATCTTTCTTCTCCTCAGCCGTCGGTGCTGTCTCGTTCACCGTCTCATTGCTCTCCTTGTTCTCCTCAGTGGCGGCCGTCTCGATCGTCTCAGTCGCCAGGCGGCGCAGCTCACTGGTCTTATCGTTCTCTGTGTTCTCCTTGGTGGCATCTTTGAAATCATTCTGCTTCCCATCCCCAAGTTCACTTTGCTTTTCGCCCTTGTCATTCTAAGAGGCGAAGAGGTCGATCTCGGGCTGCTTGGTCTGGTTCTCCACCGCGGGCATGTACATATATCTATTTATTTCGCCCTTGGTCCGTTGATCCTCCACTTTGCCGCGGCCGCGCGAGTTGAGAGGCTGGCACCTTTGTGATTTTAACTAAATTGCAAATACCTACAATACACATCAATACACTATATAAGGGTTATGTAAGGGGTTGTGCAGCTCTACCCTTCAACAAATAGATGCTTTGTATATGGGACAGTGCCTGAAATTTAGGTTAGTATGGTGGCCAACCATAAATGAACATTTTGGATCATTTTGGAAGAAACGTTTTTCCACACAAATACAGACCCTATACCCAACAAGCGTATACGAGCGTCTTATACTTTGCTCCCTAATGGCAAAACGCTTCTTCCAAACCGAAACTACATGACCCTCTGAAACGGGGCCCGCAAGCAACTTAACAACGCCAAAAAAAAACATGTTAAATAACTAAATTTGATGAAATTGGTGAATGAAACAAGATACGACTACTAAGCTTACTAAACGTGCGGAAAACATGGCGGAACATGTAAAACTGAGGACGCAACCTGAAGCAACCGAAGAAAATCTGTGGATGAGAGCATGCGTGAACCCAAATAGGATACATGGTTTTCATCAGGAAACATTTTCAGTGTTTCCAGCAGGATACAACCCCTTTTAGAAGCGGGTACGTGGCTGTGTTCAAACTTGGGAAAGAAACACCCCGCCCTCATACTATAGTAATATATGTTTAATATGTTGTAATGCCCTCTTCTAACTGGAACTGCCACCCAGTAAGAAAGATTCATTATCCACCAATTTACCCCCAGAAAGATGAAAATAACCCCACAACAATCCCCGAATGTCATAACCAATCAAACTCAACAACCATCACTGCTCGTCCTCACCACGCTCCAGGGCACCCATGCGAGCTTCCTGGCGAAAAAAAAATCAGATCTGTTGTGCCACGGGGATTGCATCAGAATTTGGCAGATTTGATTTGATGATTTGAATTATACTATATATATATATTATGTATATATATATATATATTATGTATATATATATATATATACATTATGTATATATATATATATATACATAATTTGTATATGTAATAATTTGTAATAATAATTATGTAGAGATTAGGCTTCTGAAATGAGGGCACCCCAAATCATCCAGTCGTCATCGATGACCATTTTTGTATTGAAACCCATGGTGACGACTGGGATCCCGAATTTTGAGGTGGTGCTCCCCAGTGATGTGAACGTTGGTTCATAAACACCATCAAGCGTATCTGGGTGGTGGTTTTAACCATCTTGAAAAATATGAGTTCATCAGTTGGGATGATTATCCCATATATTATGGAAAAATATAAAATGTTCCAAACCACCAACCAGATATTCTTCCACAAAGCCTAGTTGGACAAGAAACCAATTTAGCAAACTATGGCGGGACATGGCCATGTTTTTTTCTGAGGAAAAAACATGACTTCCTCTGATGGTACCGGTGCTGGTCCAATGAGAGACGCATGGTGATTTCAACCATATGAAAGTCCATGGGGATCAACCCCAGTGCCAGCTGGGATGGTACCGGCTGTATATCCTTCCACTCGTGGGGAAAACAACTTGTTGACTCAATGGAATGGTTTAAGATTTTAAGGGAAAATTGTCAGGGAACACCCATATTCAATGGGAAAATCGATGGTTATACACTGTAAAATTCCCGATTGGTTTACAGGAAAGTCCCATATTTCATTGGAAAATCGATGGTTTCCTGTAGATTTTCCCTTAAGCCAATCCATTGATCATCGCTCTGTGACGTGTGCCTATCTTTGGTGATTTTCCGAGATGATTTTGTTGCTTCCCGACTGGTTGGTGCTTGGGCCACCCATCGATGAAACATTCGTGTCAACTTGTTCTCCCAGATGTAGGGATATGTTTTTAGAAAAAAAACATGTTAAATATGTGATGATTGAAAATGATTGAAATGTGAACCAAATGATACATAATATAATATATATTATATATAATAGCGGTACACTCCATTTGCGAGGTGTCATTGAAAATTGGAACCCATGGTTATGAAGTGCCGTCTCCGGCTCCCACTGAATTTCTGGTGCTGCCTCATTGTGGCCGGGGAAAAAAAAAGATTGAAAAAAGGATGAAAAATGTTGATTTGCTCGAAAATGAGTCAGCCAAGCAAACAAACAAACAAACTCAGCCATTCCCTATAAATATAATATATATATATATGGTTCAAACCTTGGTAGCCGCAACCGAATCGAACACTATTGACAGCTCTATTTTGAGGCCACTGTCGACCCATTCCGCACAGTTCGTCCCCAGGAACCCTGAAGCGATCAGATTCAAATTTTTCTAGCTTCATGGGACCATGTTAATCATGTTATTCGTTAGTTACAGTTATACCCCATTATATGAATCCCCATTAAAAGCATTACATCCAATGAAAAATCCCAATGAAACACCATAAACCAGATAAAACCCCTAAAAAAACTCCCATTCCCAATCCCCATTAAACACCATTAAAAGGATTAAATCCAATAAAATCCCACGAAATACTTGTTGAATCCCATTAAACACCATGAGTCATTCTAGCCAGAATTCTACCCGGTGGCTCATGCAGGTGGCACCAGCCGTGCGTGGATCTTGTCCATCTGTACCTCCAACTCCTGGGGCGTTTTTTAGAGCCTGGTTGGGTCAAGTCCAAATTCGCAGTATTTCAGTCAGTTGACTCAAAGGAAAAGTCTACCAATTTATGCGAGGTAACCCATAGGTCTGTTGATATTTGGTAGTGGAAACCATCCTTCAACCAATGATAATACTGGCAAATACAGTATCTCCTCTTCATCACTCATATCGATGATATTTCTGCCAAATTCATCTTTAATATCCTTCAAGCCCCGGTCAGTTTGGTCGGTAACACAGGGGGCGTTCACCGGCACCCCATGTCATGAAGCAAAAATCTCATTGTTTGACGATCAAATCCATGTTTGAGATCTCAGGTATCCACTCAAGAGGTGGTTTCTCTCTACTTTCAAGATCTTTTGCTCCATTACGAAATGAAACAAACAAACGTGCGTTAGTACCGTTTCCTTGGTGGTTTGTTTGCTCCCCTGCCAAAAGTTATCCAAAAACCACCAGCAAAATCGAGGTCGATCGAATTCATGGAGATCAACAAACTCATTGATGTTTTACACACCAATTTTACACTCTGGTAATGACTAACATAGCTATTGAAAATGGCCCAGTCGAAATAGTTGATTTACCCATTAAACATGGTGGATCTTTCCATAGTTTTTTGTATGTTTACCAGAGGGTATCCAAATTTGGGAGTTGACCATCACATGTTCTATGTATATAATCCATCCTGTCTCAGGATTCTGGATCAATTATGTATAGCAATTCACTACCCTGAAAAGTTCGGCCAACTTGAGAGAGTAACCCATAGTAACCCTTGACTAACCATGTTTTACGTTGACGTCGCGGTGAGGTTGTTGTAATTCATCCAAAGAACGCCCATTACATTCAATATCAGATCCTTGCTTAACTCCCAATGTTTTGTTGGTTACATCTCCATTGGTCTTGATGGTTACTAACCATTCAATATCATCCCATCCCCCTGTAAGGGACGCCAATTCATGAACAAACCCAATACTAACCGTCACCAACCCGTGGTTTTGTTGGGTATCAAAAAGTACGGGGGAAGGATTACATCTTAAGCCATCTCCCTGGGGAATCTAATTTTTATTCATAGCCATACCATGGCCATCCATGGCCCATATGGAGCTGATCAACACCACAAGTTATACCACAGCCTTCTGTCGGAATGGAGGAAGTGAACCATGGCTCATGGGGATTGAACCAAAATGTTGCTAGCCTCTGGGAATCAAGCCTATGGCAATGGACAGTTCCCCATGTTGCATAGCTGATGTTGATGTTCCCATTCAAGTGACGAATTCGGGGATTCCCAGCCAGCCAACCATGTTTGCTTACCGGGTAAATATAGAAAGTCGCTTGGTTGGATTGGATTGCAATAGATCTATAGTTCATTGCCGCATATCAATATACAGATATATACAGTAGATTTACAGTTAGTATGCTAGACATGTATATCAGTCAAACATGGGATACCTTAGGTAAATAAAGGGAAGGTGTAAATTCTCAAGGTCATTCCCTATGGTGTACCAAAATGGGTGCGTAAATACTATTAAATGCTATTAAATCACCGTAAAATGCTTGATTAAATTCCAGGAATTACTATAGTAGTTACCAACATATAGTCATTGAGTCATCCCAAAAAAGATTCGAAAAGTAAAAAAAACAGCAAGTAAGTTTAGTGAAAGATTATGACAGATTCACTTTTTCTATACTTTTATCTTTTTGGGGTGTTTATAGCAACCCCCAAATCGATCCAAAAGTTGAAAACCATTGGAAACCTGGAAATATGAGGCAAATATCATCGAACTACCATGCTGGAACCACTTTTCGACATCTTTTGTTGATTAGGTACAGCTACATTATATATATATATATATATATTTATATCCCATCAAATCCCATGAAATCCCTATCGAATCCCTATCGAATCCCTATCAACTCGCATTAAATCCCATTAAGAGACTTTCAATCCCTATCAAATCCCATTCAAACTGCAATCAAATCCCCATGAAATCCCCATTTGTTGCCAGTTAAACCTCCATTTCCACCACTTTTTTAGGGTAAAAAGACCTGACAAAAACCGCCCAACCGTCCCCGAAATCCGCTCCTCCTTGTCCTCGTCGCAGCGCTTCTGCAGCGCCATCACCAGCTGCTGGACGCGCTCCGCCAATTGGGCCACCTGTCGTTTTGAGGACCAAAAGTGGTGATTTTACCAGGAGAAATAGGACCTACAATAATTCTTCGCTGAAGGGGTGAAAAAAAGTAATGATCCATCATGTTCCATCCAACCACCCATGAGGATCATCGCAAAGCCACAAAGCCATTGCCACCATTGTCAATGCCCTCAAAAAACACCATTCTTGTGGGTGAAGATCGCAATCTTCATGAAATCCCCATATGTGTTGCGGAAATCCCCATGGTTTCTGTTTATGTTAAGCCCCATGTTTCAGTGTTGGGTCAACAAGTCCCCATTGTGTTGGTTAGATCCTCATGATCTTGTTGGAAAAAAACACAATTTTCATCAATTTTCTTGGTCAAATCTCAACCCCATAGGATCCATGCTGCTGGTATATATGCTAACATGACTGGGTATATTGATGGGATCCATGGAGCACCATATATAGAAGCACCATGGATCCTATGGGAACTTGTGTTTGGTTACTTGGGTTTCAAACCGTCCATATTCATCACACAACCGCCCCAGTCCCGTCGAAAACCGTCGATACACCTTGGCTTCGGCGGATCCCGCCAGGGGAATTTGCACCAGGGCCTAGGCAGTGAAAAAATATGGGAAATTCATAGGACATTGATGTGAATTTAGGGTGACTTACTGGTGATTTAAGCAACAAAAATATACAAAAATGGGAATAGTACTGGGATTTACCATCTGGTAATTTGTTGCAGCTTGCCACGGAAGCCATGGCCCATTGATAGATGATTTACCTACTGGAAAATGTTCTTTTCCCATTATATTTCAAGTTACCAATAGATTTTTACTACACATTGACACATTGTTACTATGCCAAAGTGATTCATTACCACTTGACAATACTTGATGCCTTGATGCCAACGAAAATCCTTGGTGAACCGTGGGGATATCACAAGCATCAAAGGTCGTATCAGACCTCGTCGGAAACCAAGAGCCTGCACTTTACCAACATTGATGCTTTGGTCATCTAACTGGCAATGGAAAGTCTAACATTTCTACGCATTTCAAAAACAAGATGTAGATGATTTTCCTGGATTTTCCCAGTGCCATGTTGACCATCCCCATCTTTTCTGTCGCACTTAAGATCGGAACGCTGCGCCCAAGGGCACGACTCATTGGTGTGGGAACCCCATGGGCTACCGAGACTGCTGTTGGGAGGTTTCCCCAGCGATGTTCAGACGTGCTCAGTCTGCTCACTGGGCATTCATGGCCTGTGCAACAACTTAGAACATCATCCAAGATGATCAAGATGTAAATGGCTGCAAAGTTATGTTCAAATCTACTTGTAAACAACCATAAGATGGTACACATACTAGCAGAACAACAGTAATATTGGCCCGTTCTGGTTTCTTGCTGTATTTATAACCTGCTGCTGTATATTGGATAGCCTTAGGTTGCAAGCCAATCACAAGCCCTGAGTAAATATATTATGATGATAAGCATGGTTGCAGATTTTGTCAGATTACGTAGAATCAAGTGCAGATCAACTTATAGTATACAAAAAATGAGAGTAAGAGCAAGACAAATAAAACTTAAAAAAATAGGGAGATAGCCAAACAAATATTCGATCAACTCCAGAAAAAAACACAGCCATTGGACCGCAGGTTCCGACTCGTTCCATATTCTATGAGTTGGAGCCTGCGGTGTCCTCCAACCATCTCTGGTTCCATGAGGATAACCCGGGGGTGCTGTTCCATGCGGAAACATCCTGATTGATGGATTTCCATTGCTGATTTCCATTGCTATGTCGAATTGCCAGATGGGAGTCTATGTCTGTAAGGATATTCTCTTAGTATATATACAGCATACATTAATAATAGTTAATAGTTCTATGATACCCTCTGGTAAACTAACATAACTATGGAAAATCACCATTTAATGGGAAAACTCACTATAAATGATCATTTTCAATAGCTATGTTAGTTTACCAGAGGGTATGTTGGGATATAATTCGGATTGGGATTTGATGAATGTTCCTTGAAACGCCTCTGCCTGTATCCCAACGTCTCGTGTGGTCAACCGGCTCATTCTGACGTGCCGCATGTTTCTAAGAAAAACCTACCCATAGCATCCCATAGCCCATCCGCCCCGGAATCCTTGGACAGAAAATTCCCGATTCCTCAATCTTCCCCCATACTGGGAAAAAAAACACAATCAATCACAATCAGTAAGATTCCTTTCTGGGTATAACATGGTATAATTCCCATGCTGTGCAGCTCCAATGTCTGAAGTGATTCGAAAAAAACCCTGCTGTTGACATCTCCATTGGTGCTGGCAAGATCCTCGTAACGCCACTACTGTGGATATAGTAACCATGGTTTTCCCTGAGTCACAATGTTTATGGCTCTCAAATCCCCAGTTCACTCGTAAAATCACAAGATTTACTTCTAAAGACATCTAAAAACATGTAGATGTTCTGAAGTTCTTGATAAACACATGATGTAAGTCATAATATAACGTCTATAGCCTATATGCATATTGACTAAACACATCGATATTTTTCTGGGTCAGCCACCTTTTTAAATCGTGACTGGGCCAGTTTGGGGGCCTTGAAGGCAGCGACGCTGTTGACCTGGCACGTTTTACATGGGGATTGGAAATTGCCATTTATATAATCTTATATAAACATATAATCATATATCATATATACATATTAAACAAATAAATGTATATATATATGTATGTATATATGTGTATGTATATATATATAATTATATCCTACTAGTAATTGAAGCACCAATTTTGACAAAAAGGTGTCAAACATGTGAAACGTTGCATGGCTTCGCTCTGAAAGTTTGGTAGCGGGCTGAAAATCGCGCCAAAGGCCCAAACTCTGCTGGTTTAGCTGCCCGGCAACCAGAAAATGAAAGTAAGTTCGCATATACTCATGGTTGTGATGAAAACTTTTAAGGTGCTTGAAACATAGGTGAACCACGAACTAGACGCAGGTTGTTTATATTTTCATATATTTTCCTCATCCAGACTGATCATTCGTTCAAAGAATCCACCGTATTTTGCAGTGAGCCCCAAAGAAACAGAACATGACAGGAGTGTGTTTTACCTTGGTTACTATTTTATTGTTTGATCTTTTTGGGGGTTGCTATGGGTTGGCAGTTTCACAGCACACCTTCCTCTCGCCCCCGCACCTTCCTCTCGAGGTTCCGGTCAAGCCCCGTGCTGTGAGTCAGGATGTTCTTGGAGGTGTACGAACGAAAGAGATCTTGTCCCTGCAACGCCAATGTCAGCTGGATTTTGTTCGTGGATTTGGTTTCGTAAATTTTGATGGCGGAATATGGTGAAAACATGTGAAAACCATGGTTAAAAGCAATTACTTTACTTCGAGTGATCCCCACCATGGCATTTCAAGTCATATATTCTGACATTTATGCCGTTGAGGTCCGGCAGTGCTCACTCAGATCCGGCGCTCGCAGTTGAGGTCCGGCCGTGCCCACTGAGATCCGGAGCTCGCAGTTGAGGTCCGGCAGTACCAACTGAGACCCGGCACTTGTAGTTGAGATCCGAGGCTGCCAGAGGAGAAGGAGGAGAAAGCAGCTCTGAGAAAATCTAGAGACCCTTGCCTGGCAGGTGAGGAAAACAAACATCCACATAGCTCTGTGATTTCAGCTTAATTAAGATGTTTTCGAGACCCTGCGGAGAAGTTTCAGGAATGGAGATGGGGTATGCTTGGGGGTCAAGATCTACCCCACAATTTGGCTGGCGGTGGCGAATAATTATTCTGTACCCTCCTGTAAAACATCACCAGAAAGATCTTGAAAACCCATCAGAAATGTAGATCCGATCTTTCCAACCGCGGAAACCGAAACCTATGGGATTTTCCACATCTTTTTCCAAACACGCCCTGGGATGCCGATGGCGGCTGGGAGCTCCGGACCGCCGCATCCAAAGCATCGGTGTCTCCCAAGGGGATGCGACACCAGGGCTCCCGCATCACGGGTTTCCAGCGGGAGATGTAGAGCCTCGCTTGCACGATTTCTCTTGGGTAGCCCCGTGTGAACGATTTGGGCTTAGTACATTGGAATATTCATACAGTTGTATACCGGGTCTCTTGTCTAGATGTGTATATCTTCAGTGTGTACAAACACCATGATATACGTCTGTGGATCAATGTACTAAATCAAATATTATTGTTACTATTAGTTATTATTCATTCTTATTATCATGATTATTATTAATTAGTGTTGCTATTCTAATATATTATGGTAGAAAAATCACCCCAAACGTGAATGGATGGCTCGGGTTGTTCTGGTGGTGATACATTTTGTTTTGCCAAATCATCAGTTCACCACATTAGAGTCAGGCATGCAATATCATAGGATATAGAAACAGCTTTCACTTTTGAAACTTGAGAGAGGTCCAAAAAAAAAGAGCAGGCTGTCTTTACCTCACAAACATTGGTTTTTCTGAACGAAACCTCCCAAACTTCGGTCGTCGACACCAAGACACCAAGAATTCGATGAAGGGAAAAGATGGGAAAAGACATATACCCTCTGGTAAACTAACATAGCTATGGAAAATGGCCCATTTATAGATGGTTTACCTCTTAAAAATTGTGATTTTCTATAGCTATATTAAATTACGATAGGGTAATGTGCAGCGCGCCCTCATGTAAAACTTGTTGCCATCATCTTCCCGTGTCGGCGGATGCAGCGGAAAACACACTCATTTTCTCTTCATGTTGGGAGCTGATCGCTGCCAAAATGTTGGTCATATTGGCCATTGAATCAAGCACTATTTCATTGGATTGGTTCAAGGGAAAATCTGCAGGAAATTATGGTTGTTCCAATGAAATACGGGGATGTCCGATAAATTTCCCTTATACCAATCCAATGACATATTATACGCGTTCTTGTTTGTCAATCATCCCGCTTTGAAATTCGGGTCAGAAATCCTCCTGTCCATTGGTTGATATTACCGCATCGCATCCATCTTCTGAGCTTTCTATCCTCAACTGGCTAATTCATAACACGTGTTACAACGCTGGAATAGTTGGCATACGTGTAATGCGTTGGGACGGAATTTGCTCAGCTTTTATATTATATATATAACTATATCCTAGCTTTCCATAATGCATGTGTATAATATACATTGCCAATCATATGCAGAGGCACTGAGCAAAAGTGTTCCCCGTCAGTGGTTCCACTGTGGCTCAATTCCTGGACACTGATTTTTTCGCCAGCCAGGAGAGAAAACTGGGTGCCATATCCATACTTGAAACCAAGCAGCAAATAGGCTTTGAACATAATGGCAATGAGGCGTAAGCAACAATGAATAAACCATATGAGGGTAGTTGGCTAGTCTTGATGGTTATAAGATGTTAGTTAAATACGGATCTTTTTCCATCCTTTTCCCCTAGCCCTTTTGCATCTTAAATCATGTTAGATGAGATGCCCATCGTCTTTACCCACATGGTGATTTTGGGTGTTTGATCAATTTGATACCCTGCAAGAAATCTTAAATGATTTGCTGATTAATCTGACTGTGGTTGTTTGGCTCATTTTATGACAAACTAATTACAGTAGATGACCACTGACCACCCATCCAAGGTTGAGCGGATGAGCATATGCCAAGGGGCAGCCAGGTGATCCAAACCACCCCCAGAAACAGCAACAACCCATTCTCCAGCCTCGGATTTTTTTCGCGGTTGATGGATGTTGATGGTGATTTTTGGATGCACCAGAAAGTTGTGTAAGCTTTTATCAGACAAAAAACTTAGGTAACTTATCAGTTGTGTATAATTTATCAGTTGTGTATTATGTATAATGATTTCAACAGCCAAACTACTGGGACTTCAGCAACTGGGACTTCACTTCCGCCCAAAACAACCTAGTGATTTCTCCACGTGGAGAAGTGAATGTCCTGATACCACTTGGAGAATCACCATCTTGAAAAAAGGTAAAGCAATTATTCCTATGTGCCATTGTCAATAGCGAACTGTTAAATGACCAGAGGATACATATATATATAGCTATTGAAAATGCCATTTATAGTGGATTTTCCCATTGAAAATGGTGATTTTCCATAGCTATGTTAGTTTACCAGAGGGTATAAATATATATATACAATCATACAATATCAAACACATGTTTTTTTCAATACCATCGGTCATCCAACCAGCGGTCATTCATCCAAGCATAAATGAGAAACTACACAATCCGAACGAAGATCAGTTTTTTACCAACCATGACTCGTGCTCATGTTGCATCCCAGGAAACCCCAGGACTTGGGAAATAAGGAGATATACTGCCTTGGAAATGCACCCATGGAATCTTGTTCCGAACTGTTCCCTACACGGATTGATGATGGCAATCTTATTGATGGGAAAAAGGAATGAGTGTATGTATATATATATACATAGAGAGAGAGAGAGAGCAACCCCAAAAGAGAAAACATTTTTGTATAGAATATATATAATATAATATAATCAAATAATAATAACATAACAATAATAATGGTTATTGCAATTATCATTATTATTGTTGTAATTGCAATAGTCAACAATCATTAGTTTAAGTTATTAATATATATAATATTGATAACAATTATATTTCAATAATCTAATAATAATGATAGTAAAAAAAACATTGATAACCAATCACAATAACATACAACAGTAGAAATTTGAAAATCCATTTAGAAGAAAATACTGATGAATTAAGCGATTTCTCCATGCTGTCACTATACACCATATGTATAGATTCATACACAGTATATAATCAAAGCATCTCAAACCACCACTGAGCTAAGCTTAGTCCCTGATTTAATACCTGGAAGCCTCCAACCAGAAATCGCCGTGGTTCTGAAGCCCAAAAAGGTAGGGCTTAGAATCCCTCAATAACATGTCTTGTTGAAAATGGGGAAAGCACATGAAGCCACCATGCTTGGTTTCTGGTTCTTGCTGCCCCCAATTGGGTTGGTCCATGCTTGACCACCAAATGGGGGGATCTATCCAAGTCTACCCATGCTCCCAACCCATCAAGCCTAACTCCCCAAGCAACTCATCGATGATATGCATTAGCGCCACTTCGCACCTGCCAAAAACACAACCCGAAAGGATCTGATCAGATTTGATCAATGTATATTATTGTAGTATAAATACATATATATATATACATAGAGAGAGAGATAGATAGATAGATAGAAAGATAGATAGATAGATAGAAGGAAAGGAAAGGAAAGGATAGGATTGGATTGGGTTGGATAGGATGGATAGGATAGATAGGATAGATAGGATAGATAGGATAGATAGGATAGATAGGATAGATAGGATAGATAGGATAGATAGGATAGATAGGATAGATAGGATAGATAGGATAGATT